>OIWO01002771.1_pt1 | contig 10582 bp, 9 predicted proteins | sample 1587641 | NCBI WGS metagenome assembly OIWO01 (sample SAMEA3888924, study PRJEB22519) | human gut metagenome | biome: human gut; feature: human-associated habitat; material: faeces | place: Denmark | collected 2010
AACAAAAATACCACATAATCTGCATTATGTGGTAGAAGCGGGCAGGGATTGCCTTATGCAAAACGCCTTAAAAATACGTTTTATACAGTGAATGTATTGTGAAAATAGACCCTTTACGGATTCTGTATCAGATTCTGCACAATTTTCTGCGAAAAAAGTCGAATTGTATCATTGACATACAAATTTATTTTTGGTATATATGAATTACGGTGAGAAATTATGGTACTTTTGGACAGTATTTCCAAGTAAGGAAACATACCATTATGTATAGACACCGCTTTTGGATACCATTTCTACCACATAATGCAGATTATGTGGTATTTTTGTTATCCTGCCCCGATTTTTCTCACATCCGCTCTGATTCTTCTCTTATTCCGCTCTGATTCAGACCTGATCGGTAAGCTTATGTTACTAATCCCAGCACCTGCATCCGTCTTCCATGGTTCTTAACGGTGGTCATGGTATAGATTCTGGTGGTATTGACATTACTGTGTCCCAGTATATCCGCCAGGTAAAAAAGATCCTTCCATTTTTCCCAGAACACCCTGGCAAAAAGATGACGGAGGTTATGGGGGAATACCTTATCCTGACAGATTCCGGCTGCGGCACCGATGGCTTTCATCTGCGACCAGATATTACTGCGGTCCAGTGGATTCCCGAAGCGGCTGACGAACACACTTCCCTTACGGATCCCTTTTTTTCTGCAGTATTTGAGCAGTTTCTCCCTCAGCTCCTTCACCAGATACACCTGTCTTTTCTTTCCCTTGCAGGAAACCTCTGTTTTTCCGCTTTTCACAGCGGCAACGGTGATATATTTCAATTCACTGATCCGGATCCCGGTTGCTCCGATGGTCTCCATGATGAGTGCGGTCTGCTCCCGTCCCATCCGGTAAGCCTTTTCAATCAGCTTTTTGTATTCTGCCCTGCTCATTTCCTTTTCTGTGGAACGGAACATCTGCTTCTGTACCTTTACCGTCTTCACCCGGCTCTGCGTTTCTCCCATAAAGTCCAGAAATCCATTCAGGGCTACCAGCATGCTGTTTGCACTGCTCGTTTTGTAATGCTCCTGCAGCCATGCCTTGTAGGCGATCACTTTTTCCTTGGTAATGCTCCGGTTTTCTCCCATCCACTGCAGGAAGGTACGGATATCCCGCAGATATTTGTCAATGGTGGCGATGCTTTTTTCCCGATCCGCCAGATATCCCCTGTACTGCTTCAGTGTCTCTTCTCCGATTTCTGTCATTTTCACCAGTCTCCTTCCGTCCGGTTCTACCCGGGTCTTCCTGTCCACATTATGGTATACCGGATGGCGGATTCCTATCATTTTCCCCACAAAAAAACCTGTCCACTCCTTTGAGTGCACAGGTTTTTCCTGTCTGCTTTCTGTCATGCTGTTTTATTCCGGGGAATGGAGTGGGAAGATCCTGCTCACGGTGCCATCCAGACACACCGCTTCCCCACGGAAGCTAAGCGGTACCGGGTGGCTGCTCCTGTTATTGACGGTCAGCGCATTCTTCGTTACCTTGATATCCAGGGTGCTTTTCCGGTAACAGATGCGGAATTTCACGCTTTCCCACTTTTCGGGAAGGCAGGGATCGATCCGCAGGGCATCTTCCTCGATCCGTACCCCGCAGAAGCCCTCTACCACACACTGCCAGATGCCGCCCATGCAGGCTGCATAGATTCCTGCCGGTGCATTCTCTCCATCGGAGCTCAGATCCACATCGCAGCACTGGCGGAACATCTCATAGGCTTCCTGTGTTCTTCCCAGGGAAGCTGCCATCAGGGAGTGGGTGGCAAAGCTGTAGGATGCTTCATGGAGCGTGTGTTTTTCATAAAACTCATAGTTTTTCTCCCGTACCTGCCTGCGCTGTGTCCCACCGGCTTCTTCCGGAAGTTCCGGGAACAGCTGCAGCAGCAGGACGAGGTCTGCCTGTTTATGCACCCGGAAGCTCTCAAGCTCTGGAACGGTATGTTCCTTCCTCATTTCGGCGGCTGCATTTTTTCCAAAGCTCTTGTAATAACCAAGATCCATCTCCTGCAGCTTCCCGTAACCGGCAAACTGGGGAAGGATGCCATCCTTTCCCACAGGCGGCAGATATATTCCTTCCGCCGCCCTGCGGATCTTTGGCAGCATCTCACAGATCTCCCATCGGTTGTTCAGCTCTTCCAGATATTCCGGATCCTCTTTTTCCAGTCTTTCTGCGATCTGCACCGCCAGGCGGAGGTTATTCCGTGCCATGTAGTTGGTATAGGTATTGTCCGTCAACCGCTGTTTGTACTCATCCGGTCCGATCACATCACGGATATGGCATACCCTGCCATCCTCGTCCCATTCCACACGGTCTGCCCAGAATACTGCAGTAGCCAGAATGATCTCATCGCCCCACTGCTTCATGAACTCTTCATCACCGGTAGCCTGATAATATTTCCATACGGCATGACTGATGTCTGCTGAGATATGCAGTTCCTTTTTCCCGGTATAGATGGAGGTTCTCTCCCCTGTCTGCGGATCTGCCATGCCTCTTTCCGGGGTGGTCTCCCCGTACTCCGGTCTGGCAGCCTCCCAGGGATACATGGCTCCCTTATATCCGTTTCGGTATGCCTTGGTCTTTGCTCCCTGTAAGCCCCTGCCACGGTAGATGAGCAGACGCTTTGCCTCCGCAGGTTCTGTCAGGAGGAAGAATGGGAGGATACACATCTCGGTATCCCAGAAGCAGTGTCCCTTAAAATCCTCCCCGGTCAGTCCCTTTGCCCCGATGCCTACGGTATCGTCTTCCCGGTCTGCCATGATATTCAGATGGTACAGGGCAAACCGTATGGCAAGCTGGTCATAATCATCCTCCCCACGGATCAGGATATCATTCCTGTTCCAGAATGTTTTCCACTCCTTCTGGCTGCGCTTTTTTAAGACGTCATATCCTGCTTCCAGATATTCCAGTGTCTTTTTCCTGCCTCTGCTGCAGGTGTCCCATGCCTTTTCCCTCTCGGCTCCGGGATCCCGGTCGGTAAATGCGGTACAGATCTTGTCCACGACAAAGCTCTCCCCCGCAGGCACTTCCGCCTCCGCTATGATTACTGCGTACCGCTGGCCGATCAGCGGAGTTTTCTTTGGATGGATGGGACTGCCGTTTAAGGCAAAACGGTGTCCGCAGTACTGCAGCACATGGATCTTCGATTCCCCGGTCACCGTATGGTATTCCATCATCTTCTCCTTGTGCATCCGTGCTTCCACTTCGTGGAAGTGCTGTGTGCCGTTGTTGGTCATTCTCCCGTTGATCCCGCTGATGATCTTCACCTTCACATTCCGGTGATATGGCATGATCCGGACTCTGGATGCTATGACGTGTTTATCCGCCAGGGATACGAAACGCTCAAAGAAAAACTCTGCCTCCACACCGTTCCTGCCCTCCCAGCAGACATGGCGGGTAATGACCCCATCCTTTAAATTCAGCCTTCTGCTGTAAAGCACGGTCTTCCCCTGCACCATGCGGAATTCCTCATCATCCAGAAAAATGCGGATGTTGCAGAAGTCTGCCAGGTTTGGAAGCTCTGTCACTTCCTCTTCCCCGAACCGGTCATAGAGTCCTGCAAGGTACAGTCCCCTGGTTTCCGTACTGTATACCTCCTCCAGTGCTGCCCTCTGTCCAAGGTAGCCGTTTCCCTGGGTAAAAATGGCTTCGATCTTTTTCAGTTCCCTCCGGCTGAACCGGCTTTCCTCGATTACCCAGTTTTTGTCAGACTTCACACCTTTGTTATAACTTAAGTTTCCACTGCTCTCCATGGTGTTTCCTCCCTGCCATTCCTTATTTCTGTATGCTTTCCAGTACCCGGATCAGCTCCCTGCGGGGCTTGCTCTCTATGAAGGACTCCACTCTCCTTAGCTGTCCGGTAATGATCTGCTCCCTGGTGGCCGGATTACGGATCACGCTATCCAGCACCTCTGCGATTTCGTCCGGCTCGCAGGTCGGCAGCAATACGCCGCTCCCGCCCAGCGTTTCCGGTACGGCTCCCGATTCATAGGCAACTACGGGAACATGATAGAACATTGTCTCCACCAGCGCCATTCCGAAGCCTTCCTCTTCGCTCATACAGACAAAGGCATCGGCAATGCGGTAATAGGCGATCATCTCGTTAAAGGCTACGTGACCGGTCAAGATGATCTGGTTCTCCTTATATCCCAGCTTTTTCCGGTATTCCTCCAGATAGGTATAGTATTCCGGTACTTCGCTTATGCTTCCGACGAGGAAGAGTCTGGCATCCGGATCCTTGGTACGGCAATAGACATCGTACAGCTCCATCAGCCGTTCGATCCTCTTATGCGGGATCATCTGTCTGAATTTTCCATTGTCGTAAATGTATGCCACTTTTCTTTTTTCTCCTTCTGTTTTCCGTAGTTCTCCTGCTGTCTTTTGTAGTTCTCTTTCTGTTTTTGTGTTTCTCTTTCTGTCTTTTCCAGGATTCTCTTCGATTCTCTTTCCGAAGAAATGTTCCTTTTACCATTCATCTAAAACGTTTTAGATAAATGGTAAAAAAATATCCTTTTGGCATTTTATGCATTTGTTCTGTCCATCACACTGTCTCTTCCTGCAATCCGGTACGGAATAAAGCTTTTCTCCGTATCCTTCTTCTGGCGCATTCGTTCATGGAGCAGTTTTGCTGCTGCATACCCACAGTCCAGGGGATCCCACTCTACCGTGGTCAGTGCCGGTTCCATATATTCTCCGATGCTGCTGTCTCCGAATCCGGTCAGGGAAAAATCCTCCGGAATCCGGTATCCTGCCTCCCGGATGGCTCTCTTTATCCCAAATGCCAGGTAATCACTAAAGCAGAGGACAGCCGTATGATGTCCGGTTCCGTAATGGGAAAGGTATTCTTTCATCTTCCGGTATGCCTGCTGTTCCTCCCCGGTGATCGTTGCATCCTCCCCGGCTTCTCCCTGTCCCCAGTCCAGAATATCTTCTTCCTGCAGGGATAGGTTTTCCTGTCCCATTGCGGAAAGCACTCCGATCATGCGGTCAGCCTGTTCCATGCTTCCCTCAGATCCGGCTGCCACAAGGATCTTTCTGTGCCCGTTCTTTAAAAGGTATCTCGTCATGTCTGCCGCTGCGGCGGCATTGTCCATGCCAATGCGCTGTTCCGGAGCCAGACACTCGCTATGCATTGCCACAAAGGGAACGGGAATCTCCATCAGTTCCTGCAGCCTCTGATCCTCTGTTATCAGGTCACTAATCAGGATCCCTTCCACTGCATGGCTCTCACAGAACTGCCGGTAGGTCATTTCTTCCGGATCATGGGCATATACCGCAACCTCAAGTCCGTGGCTGCTGCAGTAGCCATACACCCCCTGGATCATGCGGAAGGTGATGTTGTCCTTCCGCTCCCGTTTCAGCAGATCCGGAATGATCAGGGCGATCCGGTTGCTCTTTTTACTGGCAAGGTTACGTCCGTTGACATTCGGCTGATACCCCAGTCTGCGTGCCGTTTCCTGTATTTTTTGTCTTGTTTTTACGGATATATCCGTATACCCGGTCAGGGCGTGGGACACGGTCGCAACACTGACTCCCGCTTCCCTTGCGACGTCACGTATGGTTACTGCCATAAGCTCTCCTCGGTTATTTTTTTCTTCTGGATGATACGGTGCCTTCCACTCTTTTGGAATCCAGAAAGCTGTTCATCTGCGCCAGCAGACCGATCATTCCATCCATCTCCTGTTCGGAGAAATTCTTCGTCATGCCTTTCACGTTGCTGCGGATCCGGTTCCGGTAATAGACCACGGCCTCCATCCCCTTATCCGTAAGAATGAGCCATTGGGATCTGGCATCGTTCGGGTTCGTCATCTTGGTGATATATCCTCTCCGGATGAGGCTGCTGGATGCATGGTGTGCCGTCTGTCTCCCGACACGCAGGTAATCACCGACCTGGGTGATGGTCCTTGGGTGGCTCCCTTTTCCTACGGCGGACAAAAACCGCATATCCGAGCTGTTTAAGTCTGCATACCGGTCATTGGCCGCAATACGGTCTTCCATCTCGATAAAGTTATAGAATAAATCTGTTAACTGCTCATTGATAATCTTTGTACGCAACTACTTCTCCTGTCTTAACGGACCTTCTCAGCATCCCACTCCATTACGGATCCGGTCGCTGCATCAATCGTGAATTCGTATTCCGTTCCACCGTAGATGATCTTTCCTTCATATTCCGGACGTCCGTCATCGTAATCAAGCTTCCATTCATAGAGATCCTTGTCTGTTGCACCGCTTACACGGTCAAGGGCTGTTTTCTTTGCATCTGCCTCACTGACCGTAACGTTCCTGCTGTCTGCTCCCATCGTTTTTTCTTCATATGCGGAGCTGATGATCTCTCCGGTGTCTGCCGCAATCTCATAGTCATACTTGGCACCGCCTGCATACCATTCAATGTCATATACCTGACGTCCGTCTTCATAATCAAGCTTTGACTTGGTGATCGTTGCGTCCGCTGCCTTCACTCCGGCATGCTCCAGTGCGATCTTCTGTGCTGCTGCTTCATCCACGGTTCCGATACCTGTTGCATTCTGTGCCGGTGCAGCGGCTGAGGTCTGTGCCTGGGCTGAGGCTGAACCTGAGGTCTGTGCCGTAGCAGGGACAGTGGAGTCTGCTACCTCCGTCTGTGTCCCGGAAGCCTGTGCATTCTGTTCCTGGCTGCTCATTTCCATGACAACTCCTGTCTGTGCATTGATCGTGTAGGAGTAGGCATACTCTCCGGAAGTAAATTCCACCTTATAGCAGGCCACTCCCGCCACCTCACTTAATGTCGTGGCTGAAATGTCTGCATCTGCCGCTTCAATATCCGCTGCTTTTAACGCCGCTTCCTGTGCCTCCTCCATAGGGATCATCTGTGTCTGCTCCTGGCTGCTTTGCTGCGGAATACTGGCTGCCGCATTATCTCTGCATCCGGTCAAGGTCATTGCAAGTGCAAATGCCGCTCCGGTAAAAATCCATTTCTTTCTCATACTCTTTCTTATCCTTCCTATCAGATTGGAATGAGTAAAGTGTAGCCGATATCCTGCCAGATTACAAGTGAAATTTTTGTGTACAGGGTATATTTGTAAAAATCTAACAAATATAGTAACACTTGCAATACCGTAAATTGCGCCGCCCATGCCTCTTTTTACAGATTCCCTGATTGTCTCCATTTTGTATAACAAAAGGCAGCCCACTATGGACTACCCTGATAAAAATAAAAAGCAGCAAATTCCGGCAATCCACTCCTTACTATGTATTATCCTTCAACCCATAACACTGGTATAGCATTTCTGTCATTTTCTTCTTATCTGTTCCCCTTATACCCAAGGACTTTAAATCCACTGTTTCATCAGCTATTTCAGATAAGAACTTTTTCATATCCTCTGCTATTTCCGGACTGAGGACTTGCCTTGTATTGGCTGTGATTAACTGTGCTAATCGGAACACATCGTTTTTATGTTTCTTTATGTTTTTGCTATCGACCTGCTCTCCATTCAACTTGCGTTCCTTTAAATCCAGCCATGCTTTCGTCTTAAATGGAATCAGGCAAGTCGGACTTAATACCGGAATGCCATCAACCATCATTTGTCCGGTTTTTAACAATTCATAATATGCTTCATTTAAAAGGATTGCCGACAAACTGGATATTTCATCATCTATCGGAAGCGGAGTGAGAACTGCATCATCTTCCAATATAATAAAATCCGGATTTCTGGAAAATATTTCTATCATATATGGATATTCTTTACTTTTCGGAGATGTGAAACGATAAAACTGTGCATTTCCAGTGCTTTTATTCAAATGCTCATATCCTGCTTCTTTGACATACTCCCAAAACTGCCTGCCAAACTCCGCTGTTATGGATTCAACAATCAATACAATATCTACATCTTTTGTAGCACGAAATGGTAATTCTTCATTTTCCATAATCAAATCACACGCCGTCCCACCGATGATGACATATTGATTTTCAAAACCTTGAAATCTTTCCTTAAATTTTGTAAATCCACTGACCATTACTCATGCAACCTTCTTTCCTGCAATTCATCTACTGCTTCTTCAATTCTTTCATCATTTGTATTTGTAAAAGATAAAACAAGTGAAATATCATCAGCACTGTTATCCTCTGAAAATTGTTTTGGGTTGTATGCCCATAATTCAAGGCTGACCTGTTTATCCGGGTCTATCAATTCATCAGTCAGCAAGGCTTTATCATAATCTTTCTCACTAATTGCATAGGTAACAACTCGGCTTGGATTTAGCATTGTTTTTTTAGAAAGTGCTGTTTCCCCTGCAAAGACCATATTTTCTGTAACTTGCGTCTTATCTATATATCCTGTTTTTCGAACAGGAGTCGTCAAATATACTTTTGCTTTTTCAAATAATTCATCTCGCTTATATTTTGACTCAATAAACTTATTGACACCGTCTTTTGCTACAAGAAACAAATCTGTCGTTTCCAACTGCTTCACTGCTCTGGTCAAGGTCATTGCTGTAAACGGAAGCACTTTTCCGGCTTCTGAAGTATACAATCGTTTTTTCTTACTGTACAGATAAAATAAAAACAACTGCTGCGTGGAGTAAACAAACTTACTCGTCAGCTTTTGGGGTTCTTTTTCATCAGAAAGCATTGTCCCAATGAAAGGAAGAAAGACCTGCTTATCAGTAATAAATGGTATATTATTTTCTATAAGGCTTTTTCTTCGATAATTTGATACCGTTGTAAGTTCAAATACGACTGGCACATTATCAATCTGCTGTATTTTTACAATTTGTTTTTTCAATGCCGGAAGTGTGGCAAGTTCTTCTGTTGGAGCAAGCATTATACAGCGTCTGTTTCCAATATATGCTGTATGAAAATCATAACTCCCTGCAATATAAACAGGCAAAGAATCCTGATGATTCCATGCTTCATATTTTATAGAAATCCCGAATACGCTTGTAAGCATATTTCTCATTCTCCTTTTAACTTGATTTGTTTTATTTTAACTTAGCCAATGTTAAAAGTCAAGTTTTTGAGTTATTTTGAATTTATATTTCCTTTTTCCGTGACCGGATACTGGTTCAATAATGTCTGCCTTTGAAAGGCTTACCTGAATATTCTGATCCTGCGGATCTCTGACTTGTTTTTCCGAAACTTCACATTGCTTTGTGCAAAGACGCTCTTTCAACGATGTGCGTCCCTGCTGCAGCTTCTGCTTATCTTCTTTACGATTAAATTTTTCCACACCATTGTTAAGCACATTGTCAATCATATTATAATTCTGCTCTTCCATTTCCTCGACCTTCGCAAGCGGCTTGTACTCTGCCAGTTTTACAAGCAGCTCTTTGGCTCTCTGCTCACTGTTCTCATCGGTGCCTTCTTCTATGGAAGTTCGTTTCCCGGTCATTGACCTCTTTCTCCGGGAATGCTTCTACCAGCTTTTTAATAGCGTCCTGCACGCTCGGATGATCTCTCACATCCGGCATATAGTTGAGAAAATCTACATCAATCGTCTTTCCGGTAAGAAGATCCACCTGGCCATCCTCCAGGCAGTCGGTTCCCTCTACATGAAGATTCACTCCGATTGCCGGAACTCCATTTAACCGTGCCGGATCCATTTTCCGGTAAATCCGGATAGCATCTTCAATGGTTGGAATATCCTTATAATATGCTCCGATGCCATGAAATTCTCCACACTCTGCCACAGTAAATGTGACCGTAAGATCTTCTGCTTTCTCTTCCAGTTCATGCAGAAATTGTGGCAGACCGGTAAATCCGAACGTATCCACAAAATGTGCGCTGTTTTCTCTGTTTTCATGCAGTACCACAATGTCACTGACAGAAAGAGAATGTGCCTTGTAGTCTGCCGGGTGGTCAATATTGAACTTCGTATAGATGGCTTCCAGTGTTTCCCCCTGCGTCCTTCCCCGGAATTCAGACAATTCCCCCATATACACCTGTTCATAATTCTCCGGCACTATGGTATCAAAATTATACTTGGTGATTCCCATACGTTTCAGACTTTCCGTTCCTTCAAAGCGGAACTTATCCAGTTCAGGATTATTCTTTAACTGGTAAATGCCATATTTATCCATACTTCCATGGAGTAACTGTGCAGCCTTTCGTGCATCAGAAGCTTCTTGCTGTTTCTGTGATTTATTGATTTCTGTCTCCGAATCCTGCAATGCATCAATCCCTTTCTGCGCATCCATCATAGTAAGCTCCACATCCTTGTCTGTAAGTTCCTGTACTTTTTGTTTTTCTGTCTGATTATCTGTCATAGATTACCTCCATTTTTGCATGATAAAAGGCAGCCCACAATGGACTGCCTTGATAAAAGAAAAAGCAGCAAATCATTTACTGATCTACTGCTTGTTTCTTTGGTATTTACTTGTTACTTATGCCATCACGGGTTCTTTCTTCTTAACGATTGCTTCCACAACCTCCACACTGGTTTCTGCCACGTCTGCGATCTGATCTAATGTATAACCTTTTTTATACATATTCATAATAAATTTTTCACTCGTTTTTTCTGTGGCTCTTTCTTCAATTCCTGTACTCAGATTACACATAATTCTCACATCCTCTCTAA
>OIWO01002774.1_pt1 | contig 10560 bp, 6 predicted proteins | sample 1587641 | NCBI WGS metagenome assembly OIWO01 (sample SAMEA3888924, study PRJEB22519) | human gut metagenome | biome: human gut; feature: human-associated habitat; material: faeces | place: Denmark | collected 2010
AGCGGCTGTATAAAGGATAGGCGGGCCGTCAGGCTGGAAGCGGGGTCAGTGTATCCGTCGCTCCTGCTCGTTGTCCTTTTCCTCCTTTTCGTCCTCTTCCCAGTCGAACCACGGGAATTCCTGCCGTCCGGCCAGCGAAAAGCGGGTATAGGTGATCGGAAGACCCATTTCGAGAAAACGTTTCTCGTAGGCCGTTTTGACCGAAAGCACCTCGTCGGCATACCCCGAACCGTAGATGTCGGGATTCGAAACCTCGCAGGGAAGGGTGTAGCGGCGAACGACCTCGTTGGTGTAGGCGAACAGGTGTTTCGAGTCGGTTTTGAGGTTGATCCACCCATCGGATTTCAGCAGACGGGCGTAATATTCGAGGAACAGCGGCGAGGTGAGACGCTTCTTGGCCCGGCGGCTTTTGAGCTGCGGATCGGGAAAGGTGATCCAAATTTCGTCCACCTCGTTTTCGGCGAACAGGCCGTTGATGAACTCCACGCGCGTGCGCAGAAAGCCCGCATTGGCGATTTTCCGCTCCGTGACGCTCTTTGCGCCGCGCCACATGCGGGCGCCTTTGATGTCGATGCCGATATAGTTGCGCGACGGGTCGTGTTCGGCCAGCGCAACGGTGTATTCGCCCTTGCCGCAGCCCAGCTCCAGCACGATGGGGTTGTCGTTGCGGAAAAAGTCGCTGCGCCAGCGCCCCTTGAGGGGATGGTCGCAGTGGAATACCTCGTCGAATTCGGGTTGTACGAAACAGTCGAAAGTCAGATTCTCGCGGAATCTGCGGAGTTTATCTTTGCCCATTGTCTCTATTGGCTTTTTGCGATATGGATGCCTACCGCTTCGACGCCTTCGACGGGGCGGCAGGGGGTGATTGTCAGGTGGTAGTCGCCCGTCCGGTCGAAAAGCACGCGGCGGCGGTAAGGGATGTCGGCCTCGCGCGAGATCGCGGCCGGAGTATGTGCCGGGGGAATGACCATCACGAACGGTTCTTCGTGTTGGAGCGAGTCCGGCGTGCGCACCCGGATGCGGACGGTCAGCGTGTCCTCCGCGAACCGGTCGTTGCAGCGCAGGAACAGGGCGATGTCGCGGAGCGTCGTCGTGTCGGCGTTGGCGAGGGTGACCGGGGCGGAATCGCGCCACGATGCCGAGTTGACGTCGGTCGCAACGGCTCCGTGGGGCGACACGCAGCCTGCGGCGAGAAATGCCGCGGCGGCGAGTGCCGTGCGGCATGCCGCACGCATCGGCCGCATCGCTTCTGCATCGAGCAGGGCGGATACCGTGCGGAGTATTTTTGCGCGTACGGAACCCGGCGGGCGCATTGCCGCTCCGGCGAATTTTACGGCTGCAATATCCGCGTCGGAGCGTTTCCGCCCCTCGATCGGGAGGGGCGCGCGGCCGTCTGCGCCGGGGGGTGTTCCGTAGGGACCGGCGGTCGCGCGGTCTTGCCTGCCTGTCCCTGTCCCGTACGGACCGGCGGTCGTGCGATCCGGTCCGCCTTGGTCTGCCCTATATGGGGATACGGCTCCGCAGCGTGCCGTTATGTCACCTGCCGTCCGTTGCACCGTTATTCGTTTGCGCCGTTGCCGCCGTTATTGCCGTTTCCGTTGCTGCCGCCTTCGCCGCGCGGACGGTCGTTGTTCGGACGGCGGCGGTTGCGGTTGTTGTTCCGGCCGCGGCTGCTGCCTTCGCGGCGTTCGGCGCCGTTGCCGTTGTTCGCATTTCCGTTGCGGGCTTCGTTGTTGTTGCCGTTGCGGGTGTCGCCGTTTTCGCCGTTCCGGTTTTCGCTGCCGGCGCTGCCTCTGCGGCCTCCGTTGTTGGCGTTGCGGTTTTCGCGGTTCTCTCCGTCACGGCGTTCGCCGTTGTTGCGGCGTTCCGGATTTCCGTTGCGGCCTTCGTTGTTGCGCCCCTCACTGCTGCGGCCTTCGCCATTGCGGGGACGGTCGTTGCGCCGCGGGCGGCGTTCCTGCTGCCGGCCCTGCTGATCGGGCTGTTCCTGCCGGCCTGCAGCCTGCTGTCCCGCTTCCTGCGAATCCTGTCCGTTCTGCCGGCCCCCTTTGCCGCGGCTCCGCTTGCTGCGGCGCTTGGCCTGATCGAAACGGGTGATACTGTCCTCCTCCGAACGGTAGGTCGGCTCCTCGATCTCCGGGCGGATGTCGTCGGCGTCCTGCAACCGTTCGACCTTCTTGCCCTGGCGGTTCAGCGCCATGATCTCCCGCACGCGCGAAACGGGCAGCGTGGTGACGTTGGCCATCGCGTCCTTCGACGAAGAGAAGGTCATCGTTCCGGCCAGCACGTCGCTCTTGACGCAGAACCATTCGCCTTCGGCAGCCTGGAGCGGTTCGCGCAGGCGCGGGAACTCCTTGCGGGCGTCGACATAGGTGTCGTATTCGTACATCATGCAGCATTTGAGCTTCGAGCACTGTCCGGCCAGTTTCTGGGGATTGAGCGAAATCTCCTGTGCACGGGCGGCACCCGTCGTGACGCTCGAGAAGCTCGACATCCACGATGCGCAGCACAGCTCGCGCCCGCAGGCACCCAGCCCGCCGATGCGCCCGGCTTCCTGGCGTGCGCCGATCTGCTTCATTTCGATGCGGATGTGGAACCGCTCGGCGAAGACCTTGATCAGTTCGCGAAAATCGACACGCTCGTCGGCGATATAGTAGAAAATAGCCTTGATCTTGTCCCCCTGGTATTCCACGTCGCCGATCTTCATGTTGAGTCCCATGTCGGCGGCGATCTGGCGCGATGCGATCATCGTTTCATGTTCGAGGGCGATGGCCTCCTGCCATTTCTCGATGTCGTAGGGCTTGGCCTTGCGGTAAACTTTCTTGAACTCGCCGTTGTAGGGGTTGAATCCCGTGCGGCGCATCTGGCGTGCTACCAGGTCGCCCGTGAGCGAAACGACGCCGATGTCGTGTCCGGGCGATGCCTCGACCGCCACGATGTCGCCCCGCTTGAGCTGCAGGTTGTTGGCGTTCTGGTAGAACGAGCGGCGCGTGTTCTTGAACCGCACCTCCACGATGTCGGTTGGGATATTCTCGGGGTACTCCTCGAGCCACGCCGTTTCGTGAAGCTTGAAACACCCGTCGCAGAGCTTCGCCTCGCACTCTGCGCCGCAATCGCAGAAACTGCATCCGCGGCCTATTTCGGGTTTACACTTTTTCGTATATTGTTTTTCGGTGTCCATTTGTGGGCATAATTTGCGTAAAGATACGAAATTTTTTTATCCGGCGGCCACTCTGCCTAAATCGTTGTCTCAATTGCCCAGGCGGAGCTTGCGGACGCTGCGCCGGATGCGGACGATCATCATCACGGCCGCGGCCGACAAGCCGAACGAGAAGCCGAGGAAAAGCCCCGTCGGACCCATGCCGAGCGTGAAGCCGAACAGGTAACCCACCGGCAGGTTCAGCAGCCAGTAAGATACGAAGGCGATCGGCATGATGATTTTCACGTCCTGTATGCCGCGCAGGATGCCTACCGAGACATTCTGGATGCCGTCCGAAAGCTGGTAGAGCGCCGCGAAGACCAGCAGTTGCGAAGCGATGGCGATCACCTCGGGGTTGGTCGAGAAGAACGTCGGGATGATGTTGCGCATGGTGATGAAGACCAGCGCTGCAAAAGCGTTCCAGGCGAGCACCAGGTGGTACGACGCCTTGGCCGCCAGCGACAGCTCCCCGATGTTGCGGGCGCCGTAGCAGTGCGACACGCGGATGGTGGTGGCCGCACCGATCGACATGACGATCATGAAGGCGCAGTTGCCGATCGTAACGGCGATCTGGTTGGCGCTCATGGTCTCCTTGCCGAACCAGCCCATCATGATGCCAGTGCCGACGAACGCCGAGGCTTCGAGGAACATCTGCATCGAGATCGGGAGCCCCATGTGCAGCAGGTTTTTCACCGTGGCCCACGAATAGTTGCGGGGCGAGAACCCGTCGAGGTAGCCGCGGTATTTGTGGCGGTTGTAGAAGTAGCCGATCATCAGGATCGGGGCGATGATGCGCGAGAGCAGCGTACCCAGCCCGGCACCCTCGGCACCCATTTCGGGGAGCCCGAAGCGGCCGTAGATGAACACCGCGTTGAAGCCGATGTTGGCCATGTTGGCGATGATCGTCACGACCATCTCGACCTTGGTGTTGCCCACGCCTTCGAGAAATTGCTTGAATGCGAAGAAGAGCATGACGAACGGCATGCTGAATACCAGCATCTTGTAGTAGGGGATGGCCATGTCGACGACCTCGACCGGCTGGCCGAGGTCGTACATGAGCGGGATGACCGCATATTGTACGGCGGCCATCGCGAACCCGAGCAGCGTGTAGAACAGGATGCCGTTTTGCAGCAGCCCGGCCGACTTCTCGCGGTCGCCCTGCGCGTAGAGTTCGCCCACGAGGGGCGTCATGCCCAGCGCGATGCCGATGGCGGCGATGAAAAGGATGAAGAACACCGCCCCGCCGAACGATACGGCGGCCAGCGGCACGGGATCGTCGCCGCCGTAGCGGCCGACCATCAGGTTGTCGGCCACCTGCGTGAGGATTTGTCCCAATTGCGTCAGTACGACGGGCAGGGCCAGCCGCAGGTTGGATTTGTACTGGTCTTTGTATTTCGAGAAACTGTACATCGGTTTTCCGGATTAGGGTGCAAAGATAGCCATTTATGTCCGGATTGCAATCCTCGGGCTGTCCCGGGATGAAAAATCCGCCCGTTTCTGGGCGGATTCCATGCCGGAGGTCAGTACGGGAGCGTGATTTCGATGCAGCAGCCCGCGCGGTAGTCGGGGCATACGCGGATTGCACCCCCGAGCCGGGTGACGATCAGGCGGCAGAGGTACAGGCCGATGCCCGACCCGGGTTTGAACGAATCTACCTTGGTGAAACGGTCGAATACCCATTCCTGCTTGTCCGGGGCGATGCCTATGCCGGTGTCGGTTACGCGGATGCGGAGTTTGCGGGTGCGGTCGTCCTTGTCGCAGCAGACCGTGACGGAACCCGCAGCGGTGAATTTGGCGGCGTTCTGCAACAGGTTGTCGATCACGCGCGTCATGTAGGTTTCATTGGTCGGGATGACGCAAGTGCCGCGACCCCCCCCCTTGAGGACGTACTCTACCGACGGGTTTTGGGAAAGTTCGCGCTGGATTTGCAGCCGCTCGGCGCACAGCAGGCCGAGATCGGTTTCGGCGAGCGGCAGGGGCTCTTCGGAGCTGACGAGCCGCGACAGTTCGAGCATGTTCTCCAGCAGGGTGGTCAGCGCGGTCGTGCTGGCCCATATCTGTTCGCGGAATTCGCGCCGCGTATCGTGGTCGTGGTCGCCTTCGAGCAGTAGATCCGAAAACCCGTTGATGGCGTTGAGCGGCGTGCGGATTTCGTGACACATCGAGTTGATGAAGGCCGTTTTCATCTTTTCGCTCTCCATGGCGCGGCGGCTTTGGCGGGTTATCTCTTCGTTGGCATCGGTCAGTTGCCGCCTTATCTGCTTCAGCTGCCGAACCATGACGTACTGGTAGACGCTCCAGCCGATGAGCAGCAGCACCAGAATGCCGCCCGCAAGCAGGGCGATGAATCGTATGCGGCCGGTCAGCCGGGACTTTTCGAATTCCAGCCTGCCCACCTCGAACAAGGTCTGCATTTCGGCAAGACTGCTCTGCGCCTCTTCTACCCGCTCGTTGAAGCGGATGTTATTGGTTGTCCGCACCGCTTTGAGGGCGTTTTTATAATCGCCCATTTTTTCGTACAGATAGGATTGGGTGGCATAGATAGGGGCTAAGTCCGCTTTTATGCCTTTGCTTTTGTAGGCGGTTATGGTCGAGTCGATGTAAGCCACGGCCCGTTCGTAATCCCCCGTACACTGATAATACCGGGCGCTGGTGCTGTATATTTCCGCCATGTCGCCTCTGGCGCGGGCCAGCCCGATACATTTTTGGTAATACTCGTTCAGCTTATCTCGGGAGATCAGGTCGCGCAGGTATACCATTTTGGCATAGGCGCGCATCATGTAGCCCGTCGTGTCGCGGTGGGGCCGCTCGAAGCGGTCGTCCATCGCCAGCCATTTGCGGTGCAGGTCGATACATTGTCCGATCTGCTCTTCGGCGCGCTTGTCCTTGCAGAGCATATAGAGATCGGAAAGTTCGTCGTGGCAAATCTTTTCCAGGTGGAGACGCTCTTCGAGCGGGTATTTCCTGAGGTTTTCCAGCGCTCGCTCCACATAGGGGATCGCCTTGGCGATGTTGTCGTAGGCTTCGGTCGTGACCGACGAAAAGTCGATGGCCAGGCCTGTCAGGAATTCCCATTCGATGCGCTCCTCGGGCGTGAGCCGATCGTAGTTTTTGCCTTTGAGTTCTTCCAGCGCACGCGTTACCGTTTCGATCGAATTGTTGTCGTTCATCTGTTTCCAGAGGTAGTAGGCGTAAAGCGACGAACGGAACAGGGCGTGGCGGGAACCCGGGAGAATGCTGTCCGAGAGGGCGATGTATTTCTCGGCTCGCCGGGTGTCGCGGTCGGCGAATTTACGAACCAGAAAGTCCAGCGCATCTTTGCATCCGTAGGTATCCCCGGCCTTGTGCGCTTCGGCGAGTGCCGCTTCCCAATAGGGTGCGGCCAGTTCGAGGCTGTCGCCGCTCAGATCGGCCAGTTGGACGTATATTCGTCCCCGGTCGGCGGCATCGGGTGTTTTCGGTAAGAGCGTAAGCAGACTGTCGGTTTGTGCCGGCTTGGGGGGCGCCGATATTGCAGCGTACGGAAACAAGGACATAATTAGCCCTGACGCAAGGGCTTTCAGGAGAATATGATGCATGTCGGTGTCGTGAAACAATATTAAATTCGGACAAATTTATGAAAAAAATCTTTCGGGGAATTATCATTTAAAAAATAGCAAACATAAAAACAGAGACCGGTTGCAAGCCGGTCTCTTTTAACGGGACGGGTTTGAACCGTCCGGGAGTCATGCCACCCGCAGCTTTACGCCGTGCGATTTGTCCGACTCGACGACGACCGTGTCGCCTTCGTGGAGTTTGCCGTCGATGATCAGCGTCGAAAGCGGTTCCTCGACGTTGTCCATCAGCGTACGTTTGAGCGAGCGGACTCCATAGCGCGATTCGTAGCCCATGGCCGCCAGGCGACGCTTGGCTCCGTCGGTGATCTTCACCTTGTAGCCCAGGCGGCGCGTGCGTTCGAACAGCCCTTGCAATTCCAGTTCGATGATCCGCTCCACATCGCTCAGTTCCAGCGTGCGGAACAATACGATGTCGTCGATCCGGTTCAGGAACTCCGGGGCGAAGGTCTGCTCGAGTGCCTTGCGGTATTCGCACCGGGGCGTCGCGGAGGCTGTGGCACTCTTCGATACGGTGCTGTAACCTACCTGCACCGATTTCTTGACCACGTCGCGCGACCCGACGTTCGAGGTCATGATGATGATCGTGTTGCGGAAGTCCACCTTGCGGCCCGAGCCGTCGGTGAGGTGTCCCTCGTCGAAGATCTGCAACATCGTGTTGAAGACCTCGGGGTGTGCTTTCTCGATCTCGTCGAACAGGATCACGGCATAGGGCTGGCGGCGTACCGTCTCGGTGAGCTGGCCGCCCTCGCCGTAGCCGACATAACCCGGGGGCGAGCCGATCAGCCTGGCGACGTTGTGCTTCTCGCTGTATTCGCTCATGTCGATGCGGATCAGTCCGCGCTGTTCGTCGAAGAGCCATTTCGAGACCTCCTTGGCCAGCAGCGTCTTGCCTACCCCCGTGGGGCCGACGAAGAGGAATACCCCGATCGGACGGTTCTCGTCCTTGAGTCCGGCCCGCGAGCGGCGGATCGTGCGCGAGATCTTCTCGACGGCCTCCTGCTGCCCTACGACCCGCTGCGAAAGGTGCTGGCAGAGGGTTTGCAGGCGGGTCATCTCTCCGCCCGAAATGCGCTCGGCGGGGATGCCCGTCATCGAGGTGATGACCTGCTGGATATGCTCGGCCGTGATCTCCACGGGGTTGGTTTCGAGCGACCGCTGCCATTCGTTGCGGCTTTCGCCCAGTTTCGAACGGAGTGCGATTTCGCGCAGGCGTGCCGAGGCGGCCTTTTCGTAGACCAGCTCTTTGACCGCCTCGCGGCGTTCGCGCCGCACTTCGTCGAGTGCGCTCTCCATCTGGCGGAGTTCGGCCGGTTCGCGCGCCGATTGCAGGTGTATGCGCGAGCCTGCCTCGTCCAGCACATCGATCGCCTTGTCCGGGAAGAAGCGGTCGGTGATGTAGCGCCCGGTGAGTTCCACGCAGGCTTGCAGCGCCTCTTCCGTATAGCGTACCTTGTGGTGCTGCTCGTAGTGGGGGGCGATGTTGCGCAGGATCTGGAGCGTCTGCTCGGGCGTCGTGGGCTCGACGACGACCTTCTGGAACCGGCGCTCGAGCGCCGAGTCACTTTCGATGTTCTCGCGGTATTCGTCGAGCGTCGTCGCGCCGATTTCGACATCCATCGCGACCTTCGTAACGAAGATATAATGTACGGAGCCCTCCTTGACGGCATATCCGGCATCCGAAATAGGACTGATCACCACCGGAATCAAATAATACCCCTTTTCGATTGACTTAGGATCAAGCGTAATCGTCGCATCGGGAGAGAACACCTGATTTTCGGCGCACTGGATCGGCTCCATCTTAACCAACGACGGATCGACGGTCTCATATTCCGTACCGTTCTCATCGTTATAAACGGCTACGAGCGAATTATCCACACCCAGCGTCAACTGCATACCGCTTACAACGGGACGCGAGAACGACAACGAAACTTTATCCTGCATCGTTCCGGTCACCGAACCATCGTCCTCGACAACGAACGAAAAGTTGGAAGATTGGTTACTCGAAAAAGCCACATCGATAGGCGTTTTCCAGCCTCCGGCAGGATTGGCCATCTGAATCGCATTGCGCATAAATTGGTACGGCATGGCCGAATTACCGTATTCGTACTCCATATGGTATGCACCGAATCCGGCGCCGGCACCCTGCGTGGGATTAAAGGTCGCCATACCGTAAAGAGACGGCATCCTATTACCTTCGCGGTCCGTAAAATTCACACCGCCAGTTTTCCAATAAGACTCAAAATTCTCGGCAAAGATATACTGTTCAGGCTTCCAGCCTTTTGCATCGGCATTATTGAAGCGATTTTGCAGATCGGTATAACCAGAAGAAGCATACGCCTGCACGATACCATAGTCGAAACAATCCACAACCGAACGATCCACCGCATAAGGCACGCCATCGATTATCAGCAGGCGTCCGGTACCAGATTTCGGACCGACATACTTGCTCATGGCATTGATCAACTTGGTAAACAGAGCATTGTCATGTCCGACAAAAGGCCCTGATGCACCATAGCCCGGCTCATAGTCGATATCGATGCCGTCGTACTGATACTTGTCCATCGAGTCTTTGCAATAGGCTTTTGCATAAGCTTCAATGGCCTCGTCGGTATATTCACCGTTGCCGATTTCAAGGAACGGTTCGGGCAGTTTATCCGAAAAAATCGTATAGGTCACTTTCGTACCCAACGTTTTCTGAACGAACTCCTTATCGGCCATTTGCTGGGGCGTGAGCGTGTGCCACTGGCTCCAGATCGAGATGATGTCCATCGAGTCTGGGGCGCTGATCAGACGCGACTGATAGGACGCGCCGACGGCCGTCCACGAACCGTACCAGCCGAAAGCCAGTTTGTGTTTGGTCTGCTTGTAGGCGCGGAGATTCTGGTAATAGGCATTGTCGCGCAGGATCGGCGACTGCTGGTCCGGATGCTGGATATTGATCCGCTCAGGCGTCGTCTCCTTCGTACAGGAGGCCACCGCGGCCGCCAGCACGAGACAAACTACTGCATGTTTCAATATATTTTTCATAGTTTACTCAGGTATAGTTTCAGGTTACTAATTCTTTTTGTCCCACCACAGCTTCGTGCCGCCGTTGTCAGGACCGCCGAGCAGTTTGACGGCCTCCTGCACGGCCGCGCCGTTGTTGGAGTATTCCGACTGCGGGAAGACCATGCGGCGGATCTGCTTGTTGGTATCGACGCCGCTGGTCGGATAGTTGGAGCGTACGGGGAAAATCAGGGGATAACCCGTACGACGGAATTCGGACCAAGCCTCGGTGCCGTTGGGGAACATGGCGATCCATTTCTGGGTGATGATGCGCTCAAGCTGCTCCTCTTCGGAAGCGCCGGCGATGACAAGCACCATTTCGCCACGCGGCGGATCGTCGACGACGCTTTGGCGGATTTCGGCGATGGTTCCGCGGCGGATCTGCTCGTAATCCTTGGTCAGCTCGCGGCACAACGCCATTTTGCGATTCGGTCCGAGCACGTCAAGCAGGTCGGCCATGGATTCGTCGATGCGGTGCAGGGTTTCGTAGAAGACGATGGTGCGACGTTCCGATTTGAGCGCGCGCAGGTGCTGCACACGTTCGCTGTGCTTGCGCGGCAGGAAGCCTTCGTAGCAGAAGCGGTCGGTCGGCAGGCCGGACAGGCACAGCGCGTCGAGCACGGCGGACGGGCCGGGAGCGCAGGTGACGGGCAGGCCGCGTTCGATGGCGCGGCGGACGATCGCCAGTCCCGGATCGTT
>OIWO01002786.1_pt1 | contig 10523 bp, 9 predicted proteins | sample 1587641 | NCBI WGS metagenome assembly OIWO01 (sample SAMEA3888924, study PRJEB22519) | human gut metagenome | biome: human gut; feature: human-associated habitat; material: faeces | place: Denmark | collected 2010
ATTAAAAACCCAACCGTTGTATGACACCCAGGTTTCTGTTTCACACACCACACGCCAACCGCGTCCTGGTGAAGTCCACGGTGAACATTATTTCTTTGTTAATCATGATGAATTTAAAGAAATGATTAGCAGAGATGCGTTCCTCGAACACGCAGAAGTTTTTGGTAATTACTATGGCACTTCGCGTGAGGCCATTGAGCAAGTACTGGCGACCGGTGTCGATGTTTTTCTCGATATCGACTGGCAGGGCGCGCAGCAAATTCGCCAGAAAATGCCGCACGCGCGGAGTATCTTTATTTTACCGCCGTCCAAAATTGAACTGGACCGCCGTCTACGCGGTCGCGGTCAGGACAGCGAAGAGGTCATTGCAAAGCGTATGGCGCAAGCTGTTGCAGAAATGAGCCATTACGCCGAATATGATTATCTGATTGTGAATGATGACTTCGATACCGCGTTGACCGATTTGAAGACCATTATTCGCGCCGAACGTCTGCGCATGAGCCGCCAAAAGCAGCGTCATGACGCTTTAATCAGCAAATTGTTGGCAGACTGAACCTGATTTCAGTATCATGCCCAGTCATTTCTTCACCTGTGGAGCTTTTTAAGTATGGCACGCGTAACTGTTCAGGACGCTGTAGAGAAAATTGGTAACCGTTTTGACCTGGTACTGGTCGCCGCGCGTCGCGCTCGTCAGATGCAGGTTGGCGGAAAGGATCCGCTGGTACCGGAAGAAAACGATAAAACCACCGTTATCGCACTGCGCGAAATCGAAGAAGGTCTGATCAACAACCAGATCCTCGACGTACGTGAGCGCCAGGAACAGCAAGAGCAGGAAGCCGCTGAATTACAAGCCGTTACCGCTATTGCTGAAGGTCGTCGTTAATCACAAAGCGGGTCGCCCTTGTATCTGTTTGAAAGCCTGAATCAACTGATTCAAACCTACCTGCCGGAAGACCAAATCAAGCGTCTGCGGCAGGCGTATCTCGTTGCACGTGACGCTCACGAGGGTCAGACACGTTCAAGCGGTGAACCCTATATCACGCACCCGGTAGCGGTTGCCTGCATTCTGGCCGAGATGAAACTCGACTATGAAACGCTGATGGCCGCGCTGCTGCATGATGTGATTGAAGATACCCCCGCCACCTATCAGGACATGGAACAGCTTTTTGGTAAAAGCGTCGCCGAGCTGGTAGAGGGGGTGTCGAAACTTGATAAGCTCAAGTTCCGCGATAAGAAAGAGGCGCAGGCCGAAAACTTTCGCAAAATGATCATGGCGATGGTGCAGGACATTCGCGTCATCCTCATCAAGCTTGCCGACCGCACCCACAACATGCGTACTCTGGGCTCGCTGCGCCCGGATAAACGCCGCCGCATCGCCCGCGAAACGCTGGAAATTTACAGCCCGCTGGCGCACCGTTTAGGTATCCACCACATTAAAACCGAACTCGAAGAGCTGGGTTTTGAGGCGCTGTATCCCAATCGTTACCGCGTAATTAAAGAAGTGGTGAAAGCCGCGCGCGGCAACCGTAAAGAGATGATCCAAAAAATCCTCTCTGAAATCGAAGGGCGTTTGCAGGAAGCGGGAATACCGTGCCGCGTCAGTGGTCGCGAAAAGCATCTTTATTCGATTTACTGCAAAATGGTGCTCAAAGAGCAGCGTTTTCACTCAATCATGGACATCTACGCTTTCCGCGTGATCGTCAATGATTCTGACACCTGTTATCGCGTGCTCGGGCAAATGCATAGCCTGTACAAGCCGCGTCCGGGTCGCGTGAAAGACTATATCGCCATTCCTAAAGCGAACGGCTATCAGTCGTTGCACACCTCGATGATTGGCCCGCACGGCGTGCCGGTTGAGGTCCAGATCCGTACCGAAGATATGGATCAGATGGCGGAGATGGGTGTTGCCGCGCACTGGGCTTATAAAGAGCACGGCGAAACCAGTACTACCGCACAAATCCGCGCCCAGCGCTGGATGCAAAGCCTGCTGGAGCTGCAACAGAGCGCCGGTAGTTCGTTTGAATTTATCGAGAGCGTTAAATCCGATCTCTTCCCGGATGAGATTTACGTTTTCACACCGGAAGGGCGAATTGTCGAGCTGCCTGCCGGTGCAACGCCCGTCGACTTCGCTTATGCAGTGCATACCGATATCGGTCATGCCTGCGTGGGCGCACGCGTTGACCGCCAGCCTTACCCGCTGTCGCAGCCGCTTACCAGCGGTCAAACCGTTGAAATCATTACCGCACCGGGCGCTCGCCCGAATGCCGCGTGGCTGAACTTTGTCGTTAGCTCAAAAGCGCGCGCCAAAATTCGTCAGTTGCTGAAAAACCTCAAGCGTGATGATTCTGTAAGCCTGGGCCGTCGTCTGCTCAACCATGCTTTGGGTGGTAGCCGTAAGCTCAATGAAATCCCGCAGGAAAATATTCAGCGCGAGCTGGATCGCATGAAGCTGGCAACGCTTGACGATCTGCTGGCAGAAATCGGACTTGGTAACGCAATGAGCGTGGTGGTCGCGAAAAATCTGCAACATGGGGACGCCTCCATTCCACCGGCAACCCAAAGCCACGGACATCTGCCCATTAAAGGTGCCGATGGCGTGCTGATCACCTTTGCGAAATGCTGCCGCCCTATTCCTGGCGACCCGATTATCGCCCACGTCAGCCCCGGTAAAGGTCTGGTGATCCACCATGAATCCTGCCGTAACATCCGTGGCTACCAGAAAGAGCCAGAGAAGTTTATGGCTGTGGAATGGGATAAAGAGACGGCGCAGGAGTTCATCACCGAAATCAAGGTGGACATGTTTAACCACCAGGGCGCGCTGGCTAACCTGACGGCGGCGATCAACACCGCGTCTTCCAATATCCAGAGCCTGAATACGGAAGAGAAAGATGGCCGCGTATACAGCGCCTTTATCCGCCTGACCGCGCGCGACCGCGTGCATCTGGCGAATATCATGCGCAAAATCCGCGTCATGCCGGACGTGATTAAAGTCACCCGTAACCGAAACTAGCTTTATGAACTCAAAGCGCTACGAGCGTATCTGCGAGATGCTCGCCAGGCGTCAGCCTGACCTGACGGTCTGCATGGAGCAGGTCCATAAGCCTCATAACGTCTCTGCGGTCATCCGGACCGCAGATGCCGTTGGCGTACACGAAGTGCATGCCGTCTGGCCGAGCAGCCGGATGCGTACCATGGCCTCCGCCGCCGCGGGCAGCAACAGCTGGGTGCAGGTTAAAACCCACCGCACTATCGCAGATGCCGTCGGCCACCTGAAAGGCCAGGGCATGCAAATTCTCGCCACTCACCTTTCCGACAAAGCCATCGATTTTCGTGAAATCGACTATACGCGTCCAACCTGCATCCTGATGGGTCAGGAAAAAACCGGCATCACCCAGGAAGCGCTGGCGCTGGCCGATCAGGACATCATTATCCCGATGATCGGCATGGTGCAGTCGCTGAACGTCTCCGTCGCCTCGGCGCTGATCCTTTACGAGGCGCAGCGCCAGCGGCAGAATGCCGGGATGTACCAACGCGCCAATAGCATGCTGCCGCCACAAGAGCAGCAGCGCCTGCTGTTCGAAGGCGGCTATCCGGTGCTGGCCCGCGTCGCCAGACAAAAAGGTCTGCCTTACCCCCACGTTAACGAGCAGGGCGAAGTGGAAGCCGATGCCGCGTGGTGGGCTACCATGCAGGCTGCGAGGTAAACCCAATGTCAGGCCGCCTGTTAGATGCCGTTCCGCTCAGTTCACTCACCGGTGTGGGCGCTGCGCAGAGCAGCAAACTGGCGAAGATTGGCCTGCATACGGTTCAGGACCTGCTGCTACACCTGCCGCTGCGTTACGAAGATCGCACCCATCTTTACCCGATAGCCGAGCTACTTCCCGGAGTTTATGCCACCGTGGAAGGTGAAGTGCTCAACAGCAATATCACCTTCGGCGGCCGGCGGATGATGACCTGCCAGATCAGCGATGGCACCGGCATCCTCACCATGCGCTTTTTCAACTTCAACGCGGCGATGAAAAACAGCCTCGCGACCGGTCGTCGGGTGCTGGCCTACGGTGAAGCCAAACGCGGGAAGTACGGCGCCGAGATGATCCACCCGGAATATCGCGTCCAGGGCGATATGAGTACTCCGGAGCTGCAGGAAACGTTAACCCCAGTCTATCCGACTACCGAAGGCATCAAGCAGGCGACCCTGCGCAAGCTCACCGATCAGGCGCTTGAGCTCCTGGAAACCTGCGCGATTAGCGAACTCCTGCCGCCGGAGCTGGCGCAGGGGATGATGAGCCTGCCGGAGGCGCTGCGTACGCTGCACCGCCCGCCTCCCTCCTTGCAACTTAGCGAGCTGGAAAGCGGCAAGCACCCGGCGCAGCAGCGTCTGATTCTGGAAGAGCTGCTGGCGCATAACCTCAGCATGCTGGCGCTGCGGGCAGGCGCCCAGCGCTATCACGCCCTGCCGCTCGGCGCCAACGATACCCTGAAAAACCAACTGCTGGCCTCCCTGCCCTTTAAGCCCACCGGCGCGCAGGCGCGGGTTACCGCCGAGATTGAACACGATATGGCGCTGGACGTGCCGATGATGCGCCTGGTGCAGGGCGACGTTGGCTCCGGTAAAACGCTGGTCGCTGCCCTGGCCGCCTTGCGCGCTATCGTCCACGGCAAACAGGTGGCGCTGATGGCGCCCACCGAACTGCTTGCCGAGCAGCATGCCAATAACTTCCGCAACTGGTTCGAACCGCTGGGTATTGAAGTCGGCTGGCTGGCGGGCAAACAGAAAGGCAAAGCCCGCCAGGCGCAGCAGGAGGCTATCGCCAGCGGCGAGGTGCAGATGATTGTCGGCACCCACGCCATCTTCCAGGAGCAGGTGCAGTTTAACGGCCTGGCGCTGGTGATTATTGACGAACAGCACCGCTTCGGCGTGCATCAGCGGCTGGCGCTGTGGGAGAAAGGTCAGCAGCAGGGATTCCACCCGCATCAGCTGATCATGACCGCCACGCCGATCCCCCGCACCCTGGCGATGACCGCCTACGCCGATCTGGACACCTCGATTATCGACGAGCTGCCGCCAGGCCGAACTCCGGTGACCACCGTCGCCATCCCCGACACCCGGCGCAGCGATATTATCGACCGCGTGCGCAACGCCTGTACCCATGAAGGTCGCCAGGCCTATTGGGTCTGTACGCTGATTGAAGAGTCCGATCTGCTGGAAGCCCAGGCGGCGGAAGCCACCTGGGAAGAGCTCAAACTGGCGCTGCCGGAGCTCAATATCGGCCTCGTCCACGGGCGGATGAAACCGGCGGAGAAGCAGGCGGTGATGCAGGCCTTCAAGCAGGGCGAGATGCATCTGCTGGTAGCCACCACGGTGATTGAAGTCGGTGTCGACGTGCCTAACTCAAGCCTGATGATTATCGAAAACCCGGAACGTCTGGGTCTGGCGCAGCTGCACCAGCTCAGAGGGCGCGTCGGGCGCGGCGCGGTCGCTTCCCACTGCGTGCTACTCTATAAATCGCCGCTCTCCAAAACGGCGCAGAAACGTCTGCAGGTCCTGCGCGACAGCAACGATGGTTTCGTCATTGCCCAGAAAGACCTCGAAATTCGCGGTCCCGGCGAGCTGCTCGGCACCCGCCAGACCGGCAACGCCGAATTTAAAGTGGCGGACTTACTGCGCGATCAGGCGATGATCCCCGATGTCCAGCGCATTGCTCGCCACATTCATGAACGCTATCCGCTGCAGGCCCAGGCGCTTATCGAGCGCTGGATGCCGGAAACCGAACGCTATTCCAACGCGTAGCGCGCTTTTGCCGCGCTGCGGGCAACTTTTCTACACAACGAGTGGATTATGAAACGAGAACTGGCCATCGAATTTTCGCGTGTCACCGAAGCCGCCGCGCTGGCGGGCTATAAATGGCTGGGCCGCGGCGATAAGAATACCGCCGACGGCGCAGCGGTTAACGCCATGCGCATTATGCTTAACCTCGTCAATATCGACGGCACCATCGTCATCGGCGAGGGCGAAATCGATGAAGCGCCGATGCTCTATATCGGCGAAAAAGTGGGTACCGGCAAGGGCGATGCGGTAGATATCGCCGTCGATCCCATCGAAGGCACCCGCATGACGGCGATGGGCCAGGCCAACGCCCTGGCGGTGATGGCGGTCGGCGATAAGGGCAGCTTCCTCAACGCGCCGGATATGTATATGGAAAAGCTGATCGTCGGCCCGGGCGCTAAAGGCGCTATCGACCTTAATCTGCCGCTGGAAGAGAACCTGCACAATATCGCCCGCGCCCTGAACAAGCCGCTGGGCGAGCTGACCGTCACCGTGCTGGCGAAACCGCGCCACGACGCGGTCATTGCCCAGCTGCAGCAGCTGGGCGTGCGCGTGTTCGCTATTCCCGATGGCGACGTCGCGGCCTCTATTCTCACCTGCATGCCGGATAGCGAAGTCGACGTACTGTACGGCATCGGCGGCGCGCCGGAAGGGGTGGTTTCCGCCGCGGTGATCCGCGCCCTCGACGGGGATATGCAGGGGCGCCTGCTGGCTCGCCACCACGTGAAGGGCGATAACGAAGAGAACCGCCGCATCGGTGAAAATGAGCTGGCGCGCTGCAAAACCATGGGCATTGAAGCGGGCAAAGTGCTGCGTCTGGATGAAATGGCGCGCAGCGATAACGTCGTCTTCTCCGCCACCGGGATCACCAAAGGCGATCTGCTGGACGGCATCACCCGCAAGGGCAACATGGCCACCACCGAGACGCTGCTGATCCGCGGCAAGTCGCGCACTATCCGTCGTATCCAGTCGATTCATTACCTCGACCGTAAAGATCCGGACATTCAGCAGCACATCCTGTAATACCGCTTTTTCTCTCCCAGGCAACCGTCCGCAGGCGGTTGCCCTGTTCTTCGTTTATATTTGATCAATAGAGCTTTCTTGCGCCTTCGGGGTGGAAATCTGGCTCGTCTGGACCGAAGATAAGGCATCGCTTGGCAACAGGAGAAGACGATGGCGGACTGGGTTAGCGGCAAAGTGACAAAAGTGGAGTACTGGACGGACGCCTTGTTCAGTTTATACGTGCGGGCGCCTGTTCATCCGTTTACCGCCGGGCAATTTACCAAGCTCGGGCTGGAAATCGACGGCGAACGCGTGCAGCGCGCCTACTCCTACGTCAACGCCCCCGGCAATCCCGACCTCGAGTTCTATTTGGTCACCGTCCCGGAAGGCAAGCTGAGCCCGCGTCTGGCGGCGCTGAAGCCGGGCGATGAAGTCCTGGTGGTGAGTGAAGCGGCAGGTTTCTTCGTCCTTGAGGAAGTACCGGATTGCGATACCCTGTGGATGCTGGCGACCGGCACTGCGCTGGGGCCGTACCTGTCAATTTTGCAGGAAGGCAAGGACCTTGAGCGCTTTAACAACCTGGTGCTGGTCCACGCCGTCCGCTACGCCGCGGACCTGAGCTATCTGCCGCTAATGCGCGAACTGGAGCAGCGCTATGCCGGCAAACTCCGTATTCAGACGGTGGTCAGCCGCGAAACCGTGGAAGGCTCGCTGACCGGCCGGGTGCCGTTTCTGATTGAAACCGGCGCGCTGGAAGAGGCCGTCGGCCTACCGATGACCACTGACACCAGCCATGTGATGCTGTGCGGCAACCCGCAAATGGTGCGCGATACCCAACAGCTGTTAAAAGAGACCCGGCAGATGACCAAACATCTGCGTCGCCGGCCGGGCCATATGACGGCGGAGCACTACTGGTAATCAGGCGTCCGCTTTCCAGCGCACGTCCTGGGTCTCCTTGCCGAACTTATTCTCGCCCTGGGTGCCGACAAACGCCCCCAGGTCGATCAGCATCATGACGATAATCAGCGTCGGCACAAAGCGCCCGACGCCCCACTGCCAGACCTGCGGCAACATCGACCAGTTCCCCGCCAGCAGCATCCACGCCAGAACCATCAGCAGCGCCCACAGCCCGGATTTGCCGCGATCGTGCAGCCGCTTGACCACCACCGCCGCCGTCGGCCACAGCAGGCAGACGATAATAAACGCCGCCGTCTGCAGGTTGAGCAGATTGCTGCCTGCCAGGGTAAACAGGGCGCTCATGGTCACCAGCCAGATGGCAATCCAGATCCAGAAATCGCGGCGGCCAATGCGCCCTTTAATTGAGAATAACCACTGCTGTAGGGTCATGCGTTTTTCCTTATCATCATCGTCTGCGTAGTTTACCCTGGCGTCGTGACTTTTTGACAAGCGCCGCGCTTCCCGATTTAATCGTCAGCAGGCAAAAAAAGGAACGACGGGCATGAAGAAGTGGACAATTTTGTGGTTAAGTGGGCTGATGGGCCTTGCCGTCGGCCCGCACGCGTTGTCCGCAGAGAGCGAATCGACGACCGCGGCAGCGCCCTACCTGCTCGCCGGCGCGCCGAGCTTTGACCAGTCGATCAGTCAGTTCCGCGAGAAATTCAACGCCGATAACCCAAAGCTGCCTCTGAACGAATTCCGTTCCATCGCCACCAGTCGCGATCGGGCTAACCTGACCCGCGCCGCCAGCAAAATTAACGAAAATCTCTATGCCTCCACCGCGCTGGAGCGCGGCACGCTGAAGATCAAATCCATGCAGATCACCTGGCTGCCGATCCAGGGGCCGGAGCAAAAGGCGGCCAGGACCAAAGCGCTGGAGTATATGAGCGCCATGATCCGCGCCTTCGTGCCGACTTTTAGCCAGGCGCAAAGCCAGCAAAAACTGCAGAAACTGCTGGCCGCCGGCAAGGGCAAGCGCTACTTCGCCGATACCGAAGGCGCCGTGCGCTATGTGGTGGCAGATCATGGGGAAAAGGGCCTGACCTTCGCCATTGAACCGATTAAGCTGGCGCTATCTGAAACGCTGGAAGGTAACAATAAATGACAAAAAGCAAAGCCTTTCCAGTGACGAGTCTCTATACTGTTTCACAGACCATGCTGCCCTCTGGGGCGGCTATATTCCTTAATTCGCTTAAGTAGCGTGGAGAATTAAAATGCGACATCCTTTAGTGATGGGTAACTGGAAACTGAACGGCAGCCGCCACATGGTAAACGAACTGGTTGCGAACCTGCGTACCGAGCTGGCTGGCGTAAGCGGCTGTGCAGTTGCCATCGCCCCGCCGGAAATGTATCTGGACCTGGCTAAGCGCGCGGCAGAAGGCAGCCACATTCACCTGGGCGCGCAGAACGTTGACGTGAACCTGTCCGGCGCATTCACCGGTGAAACCTCCGCCGAAATGCTGAAAGATATCGGCGCGCAGTACATCATCATCGGCCACTCTGAACGTCGTACTTACCACAAAGAGTCTGACGAACTGATTGCGAAAAAATTCGCGGTGCTGAAAGAGCAGGGTCTGACTCCGGTTCTGTGCATCGGTGAAACCGAAGCTGAAAACGAAGCGGGAAAAACTGAAGAAGTTTGCGCACGTCAGATCGACGCGGTACTGAAAACTCAGGGTGCTGCGGCATTCGAAGGTGCGGTTATCGCTTACGAACCTGTATGGGCAATCGGTACTGGCAAATCTGCAACTCCGGCTCAGGCACAGGCTGTTCACAAATTCATCCGTGACCACATCGCTAAAGTTGACGCTAACATCGCTGAACAAGTGATCATTCAGTACGGCGGCTCTGTAAACGCGTCTAACGCTGCAGAACTGTTTGCTCAGCCAGACATCGACGGCGCGCTGGTTGGCGGTGCTTCTCTGAAAGCTGACGCTTTCGCAGTGATCGTTAAAGCTGCAGAAGCGGCTAAACAGGCTTAAGTCTGACAGGTGCCGGATTTCATATCCGGCACTTACTTTCCTTAACTCCTCGCCTTAACGCAAAATCTCACACTCATGATCCTGGATTTCCTCGGCTGAAGCACGGTTCAGCGTCAGTAGATTTCGTTGTGTCGCCAGCAACACAAACGAATTATCACTCTGCCGTACCATCGCCAGCCCGTAGCTTCCCATATGTTCCCGCGCCTCAGGCACTTCTTCTGCAAGCATCATAAATGGGCTGCGTTGTACCAGTTCGCTTTCCGTTACCCGACGCGCCAGGTATTCATGCCCGCGCAAACCACCTGGCAGTGGCAACCAGCGGCTGCTGATGTTCGCCAGATTTTTATCCAGTTGTTCGCGCACATCAGGACGAATACAAGAGATATGAATATGAAAATGGTTTTGCGTACGCCCGGTGCGGGAGTTGATCGCCAAAGAAACCGCGCGATCGGGAACCGGCTGGCCGTATTTTTTGCTCATAAAATCACGCGCCTGCCAGGCCAACCAAAAGAAGTTCGGCGTTGAAGGATCGGTCAACAAAGGACTTTCAGTACCGTTAATACGATACGTTGGCATCAACAGATATTGCAGTGGACCATTAAGATCTTTTAAAACCACGTATCCGGCATTGGGTTTGACTTCCGCACATGGCGAAGGATTTTGATTTTGCTGCTGATTGGGCAAACATTCCTCAAGGACAATCTTACGTAATGTATCCGACTCTTCACCGGTTAATTTCCAGTAACCAATACCGG
>OIWO01002794.1_pt1 | contig 10506 bp, 10 predicted proteins | sample 1587641 | NCBI WGS metagenome assembly OIWO01 (sample SAMEA3888924, study PRJEB22519) | human gut metagenome | biome: human gut; feature: human-associated habitat; material: faeces | place: Denmark | collected 2010
TCCCCCGGGATGCCAAGCTTTCTGTGGTGGGCACCGGAAGCGATAATGACCGCTTTCGCGAGTCTCGTCTCCTTTTTTCCCACTACCTGACGGATCACAGGCGGGGGTCCCGCTCCCGCTTCTGCCGCCTCTAAGACTTCGTTCTCATCCGCAAGGTCCGCGGTCTCAATTTTTAAGACCGTATCCTTCGCAAACTCCACGCCCAGCTTATCGGCATGCTCCCGGAATTTCATTCCCAGATCGAAGCCGCCGATCCCCGGAAGTCCCGCATAGTTGTCTACCTCATATGTTGTAAGCACCTGTCCGCCGCTCATCATCTCTCTTTCAATCACGAGGGTCTTTAACTCCGCACGTTTTGCGTAGATCGCAGCCCCGAGTCCCGCCGGACCGGAACCGATAATGATCAAGTCATAGATCTGTTCCATGATGCCTCCAATCTCAGTATTTACACCTGTTTCCTATCGTCTTCTGTCCGCACCACGCGGTCAGTCAGCACACAATGCGGCTTCTATAGTATAGCACCATACATATCTATTATACAATCAATTTTCCCGGAATTTAAGTGGCATTCCTGTGGCAAAATTTACCATTAATATGATGTGAGAAAACGCAGACATGCAAGTGAGTATGACCGCATTTTCCTTAAGGGCGTTACCGATAAATTTCAGGAATTGACCTTCATAATATTTTGGCATAGTGAATTGTCCTGAATTTATAAAACTATTGATGTCTTTCTGTTATAATTAAGATACTGTCAGCAAATCAAATGATAGCTGCATGGGAAGAGCCCCATTCGTTTCCTGCAATTTTTTTGAAAAGAGAATCGCAGCTGCACATATATATCAGGCTGCGGTACACATTATGATTTTCAACAAAGAAGAAAGAACCTACTGGATCGAAAGCTACAAGAACTTCCCAACCTCAAACATCTCCGACGCAATGGATAACCTCGGTCTCCGCTCCGGAGTCGTCCTTGGACTCCACCCGTTAGATGTTTACCAGCCGCGTACCGCAGGCTTCGCGAAGACACTCCGCCAGATGCGCAGAAAAACCGCTTTCGACGGGAAATCTCTGACAAAACAGGCTTCCATTATCGACAGCCAGGCGGAGTACGGTGACCTTCTCGTCATTGAGGCCAATATCCGCGGCGGAATGAGCTTAAATGAGGCAAGACTGCAGAAATAACCATATCGAAGCCGAAAGCCATGACTGCATTGATCCTGATGCGATCATGGCTCTCTTATTTACGCGAACAACGAGCCAAAGTCCATGCGCTGCCCGGACTGCAGTGGATTTTTCCGGAATCCTATTGTAATTCCGGTGTTATTCCCTTAAAATATGCATATCTGCCGTTTCCATCAATCCCCGGAATTCTTATAGTCCGATCATTTCCGGCAGCTGTGATCTCATCAAAAAGCAACGTAACTATTCAGTACCTTCATAGTTACGTGCAAAAATCCATTCCAGATCAGCTTCGCTGATGGGATTTTTGCCTTCCAGCCTATGTTTTCTTACGGTCAGCGCAGCAAGTGCGCAGACCTACTGAACAGTTACAAAGCAACAAAGTTTTATACGCAAATAGGAGTTCATTATGAAAGAAACAGTTCTCGTCACCGGCTCATCCCGCGGGATCGGGCGGGCGGTGGCTTTAAAATTTGCTTCCTGCGGATACCGGATCGTGATCAACTGTGCCCGAAGCACAGATCGGTTGGAAGAAGTGAAACAGGAAATTGAGGCGTTGGGCGCGGAATGCCTTGCAGTGCAAGCAGACGTTGGAAATCCCAATGACTGCCTCCGCCTTTTTAAAGAGATTGAAGCCCGCTTCGGTCATGTAGATATCCTCGTAAACAACGCCGGAATCTCCATCATCGGCCTCTTACAGGACTTAAGCTTTGAGGACTGGAACCGGATCCTCTCCGCAAATCTTTCCTCCGTCTTCCACTGCGCAAAGCTCGCGATTCCCGGCATGATCCATAATCACAGTGGAAAGATCATCAACATCTCTTCCGTCTGGGGCGTCTGCGGTGCCTCCTGCGAAGCGGCCTACTCTGCCACAAAAGGCGGCGTCAACGGTCTCACCATGGCCCTCGCCAAGGAGCTCGCCCCCTCCGGCATCCAGGTGAACGCTATCGCCTGCGGGGCCATTGATACGGAGATGAACGGATTTTTATCTGATGAGGAGCATGAGATGCTCTTGGACGAGATTCCCACCGGCCGCATGGGAAAGCCGGAGGAAGTCGCAGACCTCGTCATGAAACTCGTAGAAGCACCGGATTACCTGACCGGACAAGTTATAAAAATGGATGGTGGCTGGATCTAATCCAGCCACCATCCACTCAGACGTTCTTTGCCTCTCTCTCCTCGCGCTCCCGCTCTGCCTGGGACTTTCTCAGATAGTCCGGCTTATGCTCCATCGCGGTCTCCGTCTTTCCTTCCGCAAAGTAGACAGCCCCCAGAGCGGCCACAGAAGCGGCTCTCTGTCGGTTTACATGGGCTGGGGCAAGATCGTAGGGCACGGTCATTTTCTCCGCGATCTGCTTCTCGTAGACCGGCACACCGTCACCTAAGAAGATCACGCGCTCTCCCATTCCATTTAACTTCCCGATCAATTCTCCCATGTCCATGGCATCCTGATCCATCACAGTCTCAAACTCTCTCTCAAAGCGGTAGATTCCCGTGTAGACCTGATTTCTTCTGGCGTCCATGATCGGGCAGATCAGGCCGGAAGCGCCAAACAGGTTGTATGCCGTCGCGTCAAGTGTCGGAACATGGATCAACAGTTTATTTAATGCCAGTCCAAGTCCCTTCGCCGTCGCAGACCCGATCCTGAGACCCGTAAAGGATCCCGGACCGCCGGATACTGCGATTGCATCGATCGTATTCAGATCGATCCCTACAAGTTTTACCATCTCATCGATCATCGGCAGCAGGGTCTGGGAGTGGGTCATCTTAAAATCCACCGTATATTCCGCCATCGTGATCCCGTCCTCATAGATGGCCGCCGATGCCACCAGTGAGGAACTTTCAATTCCTAAAATCCGCATCTATTTTTCCTCCACCGTGATCTTTCTGTAATCGAAGCCCTTTTCCAGGTTCTTCTCGATGGTGACGGTCTTCACATGCTCCGGCAGGATCTCCCCGATCATATTGGACCACTCAATGAGCGTCACGCCTTCCCCGTAAAAGCAGTCTTCATATCCGACTTCATCCATCTCGCTGATGTCACCGATCCGGTACACATCAAAATGGTACAACGGCATTCTTCCGCTGTCATACTGCTGGACGATCGTGAAGGTAGGGCTGTTTACCGGCTCCGTGATCCCGAGTCCCTCAGCAAAGCCCTTCGTAAAAACTGTTTTTCCGACGCCGAGATCGCCGTTCAGGCAGATCACTTCGCCCGGCTTTGCCTGTTCCCCAAGCATTTTTCCAAAGGCGAAGGTCTCCTCCGGTGCGTTTGTTTCTTTTATCATGCCTTTAATCCTTTCGTCTTCTTCGGCGGAAGATTCCGCTTGCAGAAATCGACAAACTCCTGCTTTCTCCCTTCAATGGACCGGAATGGCACAAGATATCCGTTTGTCGGTCCGACCTTGATGATATACATGTTCGGGATCCGAACGACTTTCCAGACCTGATCCCATTTCAATTCTCCGGTCACGCCGGCCTGTTCGACCCCGATCTGCTCATCCGAAACGTCAAGATTGATCGGCGTTGAGTATCCGGTCGTTTTCGCATGTGCCTTTGCCTTCATCCAGATCATAACCGGCTGGACAAACACAAAAAGGATGATACAGCCCAAAAGCATGACTCTCTGCATCACTGCCACTGAGCTCCATGCGTATCCGAGGATCCCGATGACCAGGATCAGGAACACGAACGTAAAGATCCCGGCAAATCCCGAATAAGCGCTGTACATAGAGAAATCAAAAATATCTCTCGCTGTCATTTTCACCTGAATTTTCATACCAGTTTTTCCTCTTCAAATGCCGTCCGGATCCGGTTCATACACTCCTCGATGACGCTGCGCGGGGAAGCGACGTTGATGCGCTCAAATCCGCGTCCCTCCTCACCGAAGATATATCCCTCATCCAGAGCGACCTTTGCTTTCTTCTGCATCAGTTCTTCCAGTTTTTTCTCATCCCGGTCAACGTACCCGTTGAGATCAAGCCACGCGAGGTAGGTTCCCTCTGCCTTGACGAGATGGGCCTTCGGAAGATATTTCTTTAAATATTCGTCGATATACGCGAAGTTTCCATCCAGATAGTCCTTCAGCTGCTCCAGCCACTCTTCCCCTTCTGTGTAGGCCGCGATCATCGCCGTCATGCCCAGAGCGGAAGCGCCGTCCATGGACAGGCTGCCATTCACATAGTCTTTCCACTTTTTCTGAAGCTCTTTATTGTGGATCACAATGTTGGAGGTCTTCATTCCGGCAAGGTTGAAGGTCTTGCTCGGTGCCGTGCAGACAACGATATGGTCCGCATACTCCGGAGCTACATTCATGATCGGTGTGAAGGTCACGCCGCGGCGGATCAGATCGCAGTGGATCTCATCGCAGATGATCCATTTGTCATATTTTTTACAGATCTCAACCGTCTTTTTAAGCTCATCTTCTGTCCAGACACGGCCTGTCGGGTTATGCGGGCTGCACACTACGAGAACCTTGTTTGCCGGATCCGCCATCTTCTTATCGAGATCCTCAAAGTCGATCCGGTAAGCGCCGTTCTCATAGATCAGGGCATTGTCCACCGGAATGCGGCCGTTGCTGTTGGCCTTATTCGTAAATGGATAATAGATTGGGCGCTGGAGGACGATCCCGTCCCCCGGTTCCGTGAGGAGGTTGATGAGCGCTGCATAGGCAGCCACAACGCCCGGACAGAAAAACAGATTCTCCCTGCTCTCCTCCCAGCCGTAGCGCTTTTTCATCCAGCCTGTCACCGCGTCCATGCACTCGTCTGCATCGTACATGGTATAGCCAAAGATCTTCCGGTCGATCCGCTCATGGAGAGCCTTTAAGATCGGTTCTGCGCAGGCAAAGTCCATATCTGCTACCCAGAGGGCAAGAGAATCCTTGTCCGCTCCCTTCGGCAGGCGCTCAACCTTCACTGCATGGGTTCCTTTACGGTCGATCACTTCATCAAAATTATACTTCATGACTGACTCCTCCATTTCTTCGGCTCGCCGGAATATTCTCCGTCTGTCCCGTGTATTCCTTTTTATCTGGTTCGTCTCCTTAAAAGCCTTATATCTCTGGCATTCCTACGCTAAAATCAGCTTCTTCCTGCCACAGGGATTTTATGACTTTTCCGTCAACTAAACGTTCCTTCGTATCGATAGTTTAAAATTTATTCCTCGTCCAATATCATAGATAAGGAAATCCTCTTCTTCGCCATATCCACTCCGAGAACCTTCACCTCAACGATATCCCCAACGCTGACAGCCTCAAGCGGATGCTTGATATACTTCCTGGACATCTGGGAAATATGCACCAGACCGTCCTGATGGACACCGATATCTACGAAAGCGCCAAAATCGATGACATTTCTGACGGTTCCCTTTAAGATCATTCCCGGCTTTAAGTCCTTCATATCAAGGACATCGGTTCTTAAGATCGGCTTCTGCATCTCCTCACGCGGATCCCTCGCCGGTTTTTCCAGCTCTTTTACGATATCCTTTAAGGTCTCCTCACCGACTTCAAGCTCCTCGGAAAGTTTCTTGTAATCTGTGATCTTTTTGCTGATTCCGGCCGCGCCGCCCTTCGCGATCTCCTCCGGTTCAAGCTTTGCACGCTTTAATAACTCCAGCGCTGCCTTATAAGACTCCGGATGTACGGAGGTTCCGTCAAGCGGATTGTCCCCGCCTGCGATTCTCATAAATCCGGCACACTGCTCAAATGCCTTCGGGCCAAGCTTTGCGACCTTTAAGAGCTGGCGGCGGTTCGTAAACGCGCCGTTCTCCTCACGGTATGCGACGATGTTCTTCGCAATCACCTTGGAGATACCGGAAATATACTCTAAAAGAGATGCGGACGCCGTATTTAAGTCGACACCCACCTTATTTACGCAGTCTTCAACAACGTTTCCAAGAGCCTCGCTCAGATGTTTCTGGTTCATATCATGCTGATACTGGCCGACACCGATGGACTTCGGATCGATCTTTACAAGCTCCGCAAGCGGGTCCTGGAGACGTCGTGCGATGGAGACGGCACTTCTCTGTCCCACGTCGAATTTCGGGAATTCCTCTGTGGCAAGCTTGCTGGCAGAATATACGGAAGCTCCCGCCTCATTTACGATCACGTACTGGACGTGTTCCGGGATCTCCTTGATAAACTCCGCGATGATCTGCTCGGACTCTCTGGAAGCCGTTCCATTTCCGACGGAGATCAGGGAGATCTTGTATTTCTCAATGAGGTTTTTTAAGGTCTTCTTCGCGTCCTCCACCTTGTTCTGCGGTGCGGTCGGGTAGATCACTACTGTATCTAAGACTTTTCCGGTCGCGTCAACGACTGCTAATTTACAGCCGGTACGGAACGCCGGATCCCATCCCAATACCACGCGGCCTGCGATCGGAGGCTGCATGAGAAGCTGCTCTAAGTTCTTTCCGAAGATCTTGATGGCACCGTCCTCCGCCTTCTCGGTCATGAGATTTCTCACCTCACGCTCAATTGCCGGGGCAATGAGACGGTTGTAGCTGTCTGCGATCACTTCCTGTAAGACCGGAGTTGTCACCGGGTTCTCTCTTGTGATGACCATCTTATTTAAGTAGCGTAAGATCTTCTCCTCCGGAGCCGCGATCTTTACAGTCAGGATCTTTTCCTTCTCACCGCGGTTTAAGGCGAGAATCCTGTGTCCAGCGCACTTTCTTACAAGCTCCTCGTGATGATAGTACATCTCGTAAACGGACTCTGTCTTCTCGTCCTTCGCCGCGGAGACGATAGAACCTTCCTCTTTTGTCACATTGCGGATGTATGCACGGTATTTTGCCACCTCGGAGATGCGCTCCGCAAGGATATCCTTTGCACCGTCAATGGCCGCTTTCGCGTCTGCAACGCCTTTTTCCTCGGAGACATACTGGGCAGCCAGTGTCTCAATCGGTTCTTTTGTCACCTGCAGCATGATCGTATCGGCCAGCGGCTCCAAGCCTCTCTCCTTCGCCATGCTGGCTCTTGTCTTTCTCTTCGGGCGGAACGGCAGGTATAAGTCCTCCACCGCCACCATAGTCTCGGCTTCCTCGATCTTCCTCTTTAAATCAGCCGTCAGTTTTCCCTGATCCTCGATCGATGCGAGGATCTGAGTCTTGCGGTCTTCAAGACCTCTCAGATATTTTAATCGTTCATCCAGGTTTCTTAATACCTCATCGTTTAAGGAACCGGTTACTTCCTTCCGGTATCTGGCAATAAACGGAATCGTGTTTCCCTCATCAATGAGCTTCACAGCCGCCTCGACCTGGCTCATTTTTACTCCCAATTCCGCAGTCAGTACGCCTAAAATGTCCATGTTCTTTCTCCTTCTAGTTCTACCCCGGAAAGCATAAAGCCGCCGGAGATGTCATTCTCCATTATAATTCAATCCATGCTCTTATGCAACTTAAATGTGGACATGGACGGCGTTTCATGTTAAACTATACGGTAACTGTTCCGTATTATTTTTCTTAACCATCGAAGGGCTGACCGGCCTTTTTTATCAGGGAACAGTGCTATGAGCATTTTGGCGGCACAGCCGCAGAATTACAACAGGAGGAATTTTCATGGCAGATTACGAAGATCAGAATTCATCTGAATATAAAGATATGAACCAGGAAACACCGGCCGCAGATCAGAATCCACACAGCGCCGGAAATGTTCAGCAGAATCCACCCCAGAATGACGGACAGATTCCGCCTCAGAATTCTGGACAGAATCCGTACTGGCAGAATCAGCAGAATGGCGGACAGATTCCGCCTCAGAATCCGGGACAGGATCCATACTGGCAGATTCCACAGAACGGCAGGCAGATTCCGCCTCAGCATCCAGGGCAGGATCCATACTGGCAGAATCAGCAGAACAGCGGACAGTTCCCACCGCAGAACGGGCAGCCGCCGTATTGGCAGAATCAGTACAATAACGGACAGCCGCCCTACTGGCAGAACCAGCCGCAGCGCCCGAGACGCGAAAAGAACTCCTTCGCGACGATCTCCCTGATCAGCGGGATCTTCGCTCTCTTAACGCTCTGCTGCTTCGCCTTCCCGGTCGCTATCATCTGCGGCGTCGGGGCGGTCTGCTTCGCCATTATCTCTAAAAAAGGCCAGCCCTTCAGGGGTACCGCAGCAGCCGGAATCATCCTCGGCGTTATCGCCGTTCTTCTCGGCATCGGCGAGTTCTTCTATGTACTCACCATCACAAACTTAATGAAAGACCCGGCAAACGCCGCGGCATTCAACGAGTTCTTTGAGCAGTTCCAGCGACAGCTCGGAATAAACTAAACACGAAAGTCACAAAGACCATAGACACATTATTTATCATATAGTGTCTATGGTCTTTTTTCGTACTATGAGTCCGCTCAACCTGGCCACCCGCCCACTGGCAAACTCGCGCTGCACGCTCTGCTGCCTGCGAAGTTCGTTGGCCACCCGCTCACTCGCAAACTCGCGATTACGCGCTCTATTGCCTGCTTCGCAGGCTGTTTGCACGTTAGTAGCGCAGGGAAAGTAAATCTCTGCTTCGCAGCCGCTTGTATTTCCTCTGCGCTCACTAAAAGAAGACCGGCAGAACACGCTCACACGTATTCTACCGGTCTTCAGCGATTTCGTATCAAATTAGAATTAAACGAGCTCGATCAGAACTGCCATAGCACCGTCGCCCTTACGCTGACCGATCTTGATGATTCTTGTGTAACCACCGTTACGGGAAGCGTACTTCGGAGCGATCTCGTTGAACAGCTTGTTTGTAAGATCAACTTTCTTTGTGTTTTTCTTCTTACCAGCTGCTGCTGTCGGAACCTCTGTTACGTCATAAAGAGCTTTTACCATCTGTCTTCTTGCATGAAGTCTGGACGGCATGTCCTTCTTGATTTCCTTCTCAACTTCGTCGTATACAGTAACTTTCTTACCGTCAACAACTTCTTTTACTCTCTTGCCGTCAGCGTCCTTGCGGGCAACCTTAGCTGTAACTTTAACAGTCTCGAAGTTATCTTTCTCTTTTACTGCAAGAGCGATCAGGCTCTCAACGATCTTTCTTACTTCTTTAGCTCTAGCCTCAGTTGTAACGATCTTTCCATGATATAAAAGGTTTGTAGCCTGGATTCTAAGTAATGCTTTTCTCTGACTGGAAGTTCTTCCGAGTTTTCTATAACCTGCCATGATTTAATTTCCTCCATTTGTGGAACAGCCGCCCACGCTTCTTTGGACTTACTGGGCTGCCGCCTTTTTCTCCATAATGAGTCGCTCTACGCCCTTCTGCGCCCTTCGGACTTACCTTCCGGGTGAATGTATCACAACCTAATATCAAAGTGTTGTCAAGCGGATAAACGGACTGCGTGCTTGCACGCAAGGACGGTTAGACATTTGACAACCAAGCCAGTATGAGTAAGTAGGGCAATAGCCCGGATTACGAATGCTGGCGTCAGTTGTGGGAGTGCCAAAGGCACGTAACAACTGACTTGATAATGTCACCGACAGGTGACATTTCCTTTTACTGTTCGTCACTGGAATTGAGCTGTAAGCCCAGTTCTTTTAACTTTGCAAGTACTTCCTCGAGGGACTTGCGACCAAGGTTTCTAACCTTCATCATATCCTCAGAAGTGCGGCTGCAAAGCTCTTCAACGGTATTGATACCTGCTCTCTTGAGACAGTTGTAGGAACGAACGGATAACTCCAGCTCGTCGATATTCATCTCAAGAACTTTTTCTTTCTCGTTGTTCTCCTTTTCAACCATAACCTCTGCAGTCTTTGCATTCTCAGAGAGGTCGATGAAGAGATTCAGATGCTCGCTTAAAACTTTAGCAGCAAGGCTGACTGCCTCGTCCGGATCCAGTGTTCCGTTTGTGTAGATCTCAAGTGTGAGCTTATCGTAGTCTGTCTGCTGACCAACACGGGTGTTCTCAACAGACATGTTGACACGCTCAACCGGTGTGTAAATGGAATCTACAGCGAGAACTCCGATCGGAAGATCGTCGCTCTTGTTCTTATCAGCGCTTACGTAGCCACGGCCGTTGGTGATCGTAAGTTCCATATAGAACTTGCTGTCTGCACCGCCGCTTAAGGTTGCGATAACCTGATCCGGGTTAAGGATCTCGATGTCCGCGTCTGTCTGAATGTCAGAAGCATGGATCACACCCTCACCCTCGAACTCGATGTACGCAGTCTTCGGCTCGTTTGTATCACTGTTGTTCTTAATTGCTAAGCTCTTGATGTTCATGATGATCTCAGTTACATCTTCCTTGACGCCGGCGATGGAACTGAACTCATGAAGTACACCATCAATTTTCACCTGGCTGACAGCAGAACCCGGTAAAGAAGAAAGCATGATTCTTCTCA
>OIWO01002805.1_pt1 | contig 10481 bp, 4 predicted proteins | sample 1587641 | NCBI WGS metagenome assembly OIWO01 (sample SAMEA3888924, study PRJEB22519) | human gut metagenome | biome: human gut; feature: human-associated habitat; material: faeces | place: Denmark | collected 2010
AGGATGCACGAACCCTGGCGAGTTGCAGTCCGCCGCATGGGGCGGCGGCGAACTGTCGGCATCGCTCAGCGATGCCGTGCTTTTCCGATTGTAGACACACCAAAAAGGGATATGTCCCGAAAGAACATATCCCCTTTTGATGCTGCGAGTGCCGTGCCCGCTTATTTCTCGATCAGCGAGATCGATCGCTGGATGAACTCCGTCAGGTTTTTGCCTTTGAGCATCCCGTTGGTGAGCAGTGCCAGGTCGATGATCTGCCGCACGAGCGAATCCTTCTCGCCGATCTGGCGCAGCCGTTCGTTGCGTTCGTCGCGCAGCGTGACGACCTTCTTCGACAACTCCTCGCGCTGGTTTTTCTCCTCGGCGGTGAGCTCCTCCTCCTTTTTCTTGTCGATCGTCTCCTCGAACCGCTTCTCCTCCTGCACGGCGGCATCGATCTTCTTGGTGATCGATTTGAGTTTGTCGCCGTACTCCTTCTCGACGTTTTGGAGGATGTCGATCACGATCGGGTGGTTGCCGTTGACGACGAGGGTGAAGTTGTCGGGCATCTGACCGTAGAACTGGCTCATGCCTCCGCCGCTCATGGCGGCCATCTCCTTCATGCGGCGCATGAACTCGTTCTGCGTGATGACGACGGGCGCTTCGCCGGCTGCCATCGGCTCGAAGGCGATGTTGTAGTGGATCTTCTCGTCGTGCGGCATCTGCGCTTCGAAGACGGGGCGCAGAATCTCCTGCTGCGCCTCCGAGAGCGACATTTTGAGCGAGTCCTCCTTCTGGATCAATTTGTCCACGATGTCGCTGTCGACGCGCACGAAGCGCTGCTCCTTGTGCTTCGACTCGTACCAGTTGACGTAGTGGTTGTCGAGCGGGCCGTTCATTTCGAGCACGTCGTAGCCTTTTCCCTTCGCGGCTTCGAGGGCCGCGAGTTTGGCGACGGGGTCGTCGACATAGAGAAAGACGAGCGTCTGGTGCTTGTCGGTCTGGTTGGCCTTGACCAGCTCCTCGTATTCGGCGGGGGTGAAGTATTTGCCGTCGGTATTCTTCCACAGCGTGAACGACTGCGCCTTTTCAGCGAATTTCTCATCGGTGAGGATTCCGTACTGGATGAAGATTTTCAGGTCGTCCCACTTCTTCTCGAATTCGGGGCGCATGGTGTTGAACAACTCCTGCAAGCGGTCGGCCACCTTGCGCGTGATGTAGTTCGAGATCTTCTTGACGTTCGAATCGCTTTGGAGATAGCTGCGCGAGACGTTGAGCGGGATGTCGGGCGAATCGATCACGCCGTGCAGCAGCGTGAGGTACTCCGGTACGATTCCCTCGACCTGATCCGTCACGTAGACCTGGTTGGAGTAGAGCTGGATCTTGTTCTTCTGAATCTCGAAGTTGTTGCGGATCTTCGGGAAGTAGAGAATGCCCGTCAGGTGGAACGGATAGTCGATGTTCAGGTGGATCGAGAAGAGCGGCTCTTCGCCCGTCGGGTAGAGCTCGTGGTAGAACTCCTTGTACTGCTCTTCGGTGATGTCGGCCGGCTTGCGCATCCACAGCGGATCGGTGTCGTTGACGATGTTGTCCTTGTCGGTATCGACATACTTGCCGTCCTTCCACTCCTTGACCTTGCCGAAGGCGATGGGAACGGGCAGGAACCGGCAGTATTTGCGCAGCAATTCCTCGATTTTGGCCGCTTCGGCGTACTCCTTGGCCTCTTCGGAGAGGTGCAGGACGATCGTCGTCCCGCGGTCGTGCGCCTCGTCGCTCTCCTCCATCGAGAACTCGGGCGAGCCGTTGCACTCCCAATGCACGGTTTTGCTGCCCTCCTTGTAGGATCTGGTGATGATCTCCACCTTGTCCGCGACCATGAACGAAGAGTAGAACCCCAGACCGAAGTGGCCGATGATCGCCTGATCCTTGTACTTGGCCATGAACTCCTCGGCGCCCGAGAAGGCGATCTGGTTGATGTAGCGGTCGACCTCGTCGGCCGTCACGTACATGTCGTCCACCTCGTCGAAGGGCACCTTGCTCGACGTGGTGCCGATCAGCGAGATCGTATCGCCCGGCACCAGGATGTCGGCGTCGGCCGGCTTGCGGCAGCGGTTGAGCACGATGTTGTTCACCCTGTGGCCGAAGATCAGCAGCGAGCCCTTGGCCGGCAGCATGTTGACCGTCACCCCCGCCTTGCGGGCGATGTCGTGCCCCCAGATGCCGCCCGCGTTGACCACCACCTGCGCGCGGTATTCGGCCGTCTGGCCCGTCTTGCGGTCGAGCACCTTGACGCCCGTGATGCGGTTCTGTTCGCGCAGGAAGTCGAGCACCTCGTGGTAGGTCAGCACCTCGGCGCCGTGCGCCTTGGCATCGATGACGTTGGCGGCCGTCAGCCGGAACGGATCGACCGCGCCGTCGGGAACGCGCACCGCGCCGATCATCGCCGGATTGGCCGACGGTTCGAGCCGCAGCGCCTCCTTCGGGTCGATCACGTCGGCCCGGATACCCGCCGCACGACACGCTTCGACGAACTTGGCCTGGAATTCCAGCCCGTCTTCGGGCAGGCTCAGGAACAGACCGTCGGTCTGCTCGACGCAATGGCTGGCGATCCGGCGCAGGATCATGTTCTCCTTGATGCACTCCTCGGCCGACTCGCGGTCCGTCACGGCATAGCGTGCGCCGCTGTGCAACAGACCGTGATTACGGCCCGTCGCACCCGTGGCGATGTCGCCGCGTTCGAGCAACAGCGCACGGATACCGCGCAGGGAGCAGTCGCGGGCCACACCCGCACCCGTAGCGCCGCCGCCGATAATAATCACATCGAATTGCTTTGTCATAGGATATTTTCGTTTTCGATTATTTTCCGCATACAAAGGAACGCATAAAACGAAAAATTTCAAAATAAAACCGTAAAAATTTCATAACGAAACCGACATTTCTTCGAGCCGTCCCCCTTTCCGAATGTCAAAATCCCCCTCCTCACGGACATAGCGCCCGACAATCGCAAACGAAACCGGACGAAAAGCGGGACGGCATTCCGCCGTCCCGCATCGCAAATTCGTCCGAAAGAGGGGTCAACGACCCGCCGCGAGGGTGAAATCGCCCATCAGACCGTAGTCCTGCTGCACGTAGTCCTTACCGGAGGGATACTCCTTGACCCCGCGCCAGAAGGCCGGCGTGATCCGTTTGAAGTGCGCGGCGTGCAGCGGTCCCATGAGGTTGTAGTTGCTGCCCACGACCTTCACCTCCACGCGGTTGCGGCCCGCCGCGATCCACTCCGTCACGTCGACCGTATACGGCTCCGCATAGACGATACCGGCCGAACGGCCGTTGACGAGCACCTCGCAGACCGTACCCTTCCACTCGCCCAGCGCCACTTCGTAGTAGGGCGCCTTTTCGGCGACATCGAACTCCCGCGCATAGGTCACCTTGCCGGGATAGCAGGGCCAGCCCTGCGCCTTCCAGCTGCCGGCGGCGAAATCGCCCGGAGCGACGATGTTCCACCCTTTGGCGGCCGGTTCGAGCCGGAAATCGCCCAGGATGTAGATCGGTTCGATCTCGGCCAGCACGCGCATCGGCGAGCACTCCATCGTCAGCACGTTCTCGCCCGTGCGCACGGCATCGCCGAGGGGCATGAAGCGCATTTCGGGATCGATCCAGTGCTTGTCGGGCAGGGCTTTCAGCTCCACGCCGTTGAGCGTCACGCGGTAGAGTTCGGGCTGCTCGACGACGGCCTGCAAGCGGCTGCGGTCGACACCGGACGTCACCGTGAACCGGTACGACGCCTTGAATCCGCCCATCGTGAAGGTGTCGCGGCGCACGGTATGGTCGCGGAACTGCACCGAAGTACTCCACGGATTGCCGGCCTTGAAGCCGTGATGCTGGTAGGCGAGTTTGGCCGCGTCGTAACTGTTCAGATCCGGATAGACCTTGCCGTCGAGTTCCAGATCGCAGAAATCGATCGTCATCACGTTGGGCGCGTCGGGCTTCGCCGTCAGACCTCCCGCGGCAGGGACCGCCGTCAGCACGCGCCGCACAGGTGCGGGTGCCAACCCCTCGCGCTCCTCGTCGAAGACGTAGAGCAGCAGGCTGCCGGCCGGATGGAGATCGTAGGCGATCGTCAGCCGGTCGCCCTCGCGCTGCGCCCCGTAGCCGCGGATCTCGCCCGTGCGGGTATCGAGCAGCGCGGCCTGACGCCCTTGCAGCGTCACCGTACCCCGGACGGGGCGCGTGAGGCTCGAATTGGCGAGGAACAACAGCTGTCCGTCGTCCATGCGGCGGCGATGGTGGAAGAGGTAGTTGCCCTCCGGCGCATCGAATGCGATTTCGGGCGTAGCGAAGAGCGAGTAGTCGATCGGTTCGCCCGCATCGGCGCGCGTCACCTTCGCCGGATCGGCGAAGAAGGCCTCCGCCTCGGCGCTCCTCGCACCGTCCACATACTGCGGCGTACCGTAGGCGATGATCCGACCGCCCTTCGCGGCGAACCGTTCGAGCAGGTCGAACGTCGCGGCGTCGACGTTCTCCATCTGCGCCGGCAGCACCACCGTCCCGTAGGCGCGTTTGCCCACGACGAAGCGGTCGCCCTTGACCGAACCGTGGTTGAGCAGGATGTTCTCCGACCCCAGATCGAACTCCACCTGATGCCGTTCCAATGCGGTGATGAAGGCCTGGAACTCCTCGCCCATCGTCCGCCAGCGGTTCGGGCGCGGCGCGTTGTAGGTGTAGTACATCCAGATCGAGGTGGTGGGTTCGAGCACCAGCACGTCGTTGTACTGGCCGCCCGACGAGAGCGCCAGCGACAGACGGGCGAAGTGGAGGTTCAGCTCGCGGTAATACTCCCACCACGGCGAATGGGGCGTGAAGGCGGGCGGATAGTCGTACTTGCGCGCACCGGCGATGCTCAGCGGTGCGATATGCTGGTTCATGAAGTTCACGCCCAGCGCATATTCCCAGTCGCCCTGACGCTTGAAGTCGCGCAGCGTCATGTCCCAACCGCCGCCGCCGTAGGATTCGCTCAGCTTGCGCACGCGCCCCATCTGGTTGGCCGCACTGTTGACCTCCTTCACAGAACGCACGTTGCCGAAGTGGGCATTGGGCGATTCGACGTCGAATTTGTTGTACAGCAGGTCGATGCCCGGCATCTGCTGCCAGGCGTACATGGCCATGTTGTCGGGGTTGTGCCCCATGTCGGGCCACCCGTGCTCCCAGAAATGGCCGGTGAAGACCAGGTTGTTGCGCTCGCAATAGTCGTGGCAGACCTTGATGTAGCGATCCAGGAAGAGATTCATCAGCACGTCGCGGTAGTTGTGCCGCACCTGCCGCCACGGACCGACCTCCTCCCAGAGCGAGACCAGATTGGGTTCGGCGCGGAAGGCATCGAACAGGTCGGGTGTCCAGCGGATCGACTCGCGGTCGGTCACCACGATCTGCGGCTCGTCGGTGAACCAGCCCGGAACGGTGCCGCCGAACTCCTCGCCCACGACCTTCTTGTAACCGTCGAGCGTCAGTTCGATGAATTTGTCGGCCACGCCCTCGTGCATCAGATCCACGTACGAGAAGCCGCTGTACCGTGGGATTGTAAGCCTTGTAGAAGAGGTAGTAATCGCCCTTTTCGCCACGCCGCGAAACGGCTTCGGCCGTAATGTCGGTGAAGGCGTCGCCTTCGCGTCGCAGGCAGCAGAAGAAGCGGTCGACCGTATCGGGCAGCACCCCGGCACGCAGGTATTTGAGCGCCACGCCCTCGTCGTAGCTCTCGGGCATCGCCTCGTTGACGTGGCCGCCCGCAAAACCGCTCGGATAGGAGTTCTCGTCGTAGATCCAGACGTTCATGTCCAGTTCGCGGCCCTTCTCCATCGTATGGCGGAAGAGCGAGAACCAGTTGTCGTCGAGATACTGCGTCACCATGCCCGGACGGGGGTGTACGAAGACGCCGCCGAAGCCCTTGTCTTTGAGGTCGGCCATCGCTTCGTCGATCCGTTCGGGCGTCACGACCTTGTTCCAGACGAAGAGCGGCGCCGAGCCGTACTCCTTGGAAGGTGCCGCGAACTGCGCGCTCAGGCTCTCGAAATCTTCCGCAGCCGGAAGGTTGCGCCCGTCCGGCGCAGCGCAGGCGACGGTCAACAGCCCCAAAAGGGGCCATATCGCACTTCGGAATGTTCGTTTCATCGGTTGCATAACAAGTCAGATTAATAGTTGGTTTGTTCTCTCTGCCGTTTACGAATTCTCCGCCGGCCGCCGTCACCGGCCGTCGGCGGAGAAATCCGTCGTTCGAATCTGCGGCATCAATACCCGGGGTTCTGCTCCATCGCCGTGTTAGTGTTCATCTCACCGACCGGAATGGGCCACAGGTAGTCGCGGTTGGGGTTGAAGACGCGCGTCTGGGCCAGGTAGCGGTCGTCGGCACCCGGAGGCGTCGCGCCGTAGACCTCGCCGTTCATCACCTGCTCGGCGATCCGCCAGCGGCGGATATCGAACAGACGGTGTCCCTCGAAGGCCAGTTCCACACGGCGCTCGCGGCGTACCAGTTCGCGCAGCTTCGTCTGCGTAGCGTACTTTGTGCGATCCACGGGCGGCATTCCCGCACGGTCGCGGATGTCGTCGAGGTAGTCGTAGATATTCGGATCGCTCAGCTGGTTCAGCTCGATGGCAGCTTCGACGTAGTTGAGCAGCACCACCGCATAGCGCATGTTCTGGAAGTCGAGCTTGCCGCCGTCCGTACTGCTGTAATTGGTGCGGTCGGTTTCGTTCGCCCACTTCTTGATCCAGTAACCGGTCTTCGTCGAACCCTCCTTGCCGATGGCGTCCTTGTGCGAAGGCTCCCACGGATGGGCCGTATAGCCGAGGAAGGTCTCGGTGGGGAAGATGATCGACATGCCCAGACGCGGATCGCGCTTTTCGGGCTGCGGGTCGAGCTGGTAGGCCCGTTTCTCGTCGGCGGGCAGTTCGTCGAGCGTGCGGCCGTCGAGCAACTCGAACTCGTCGACGAGCGACGCCGTGGGCGACAGACCGGTCTGGCCGTTACCGCCGTCGGGCGGAGCCAGACGGCGCTGCACCTGACGCATACCCAGCTCGGTGGTGAGGATCGACTCCTTCGTGTCGTTGTTGTAGGCCTCGTGGATGAACTGCCGGCGGAAACTGTCGGCCGGATCGGCCGTGCTGCGATAGAGGTCGTAAATTTCCAGCTTGACTACCTCCTCGGCCCACTTCTTGGCATTGGCCCAGTCGCCGACATAGAGATAGAGGTAGGACATCCACGCATAGCAGGCGCCCTTCGTCCAGCGCCAGCGCTCCGACTTGGTCTGCGGCACGACCGGCAGGTTGTGCGACGCACCCTCCAACTCGCCGGCGATCCAGTCGACGACCTCCTGCTGCGGACGGCGCACGAGGAACTGCTCGGTCGGCAGCGTCGAGTGGTCGACGAGCGGAATATCGCCGAAGAAGAGGAAGAGCTCCAAATGGTAGAACGCCCTGAGCGCACGCGCCTCGGCGGCGAAACGGTCGACGGTCTGGATGCCTTCGTGCGGCGCCGCGTCGGGGGCCACCGTCGCCTGCTGGTAGTGCTCCATGAAGCGGCAGCAACGGCGTATCACTGTCCATTTCATATTCCAGATATTGGTGCATACCGTCTCGCTGGCCGACGTGATGCCGGCCGTAAAGGCGTTGTAGGAGACATAGTTGGCCGAACCGATTCCGTTGTCCGTAAGGGCCTCCATCTCCACGCGCGCATTGGAATAACCCGTATTCTGTGCCTGCTTCACGTCATGGTTGACATAGGTGATGCTGCCCGACGGCATGGGCTTGTAGAGGTTGTTGAGCGCCGTGTTGAGCTGTCCCTTGTTCTGCCACCACTCTTCGTCGGTCGTCTGGTTGGGCACGTCGCGCACCAGAAAATCCTCGCATCCGGCCATCAGCGCACCGCCGGCCATCAGCAGCAGGAGCGCTGCGCGGGAGAGGTATCCTTTGATATGATCGATATAGTTCATAATTGTCTACTGTTTAGGTGTTACCGGTTAGAAATTCACATTCAGACCGACGGAATAGGTCTTGAACATCGGGTAGGTGGTGTGCGTGCCCTTCGTCTCGGGGTCGATCAGCTCGACCTTGGTGAAGGTGAAGGGATTCTGCACGTTCACGTAAACACGGAAGTTACCGGCATGGATCTTCTTGGCCAGCGCCTTGAAGTTGTAGCCCAGCTGCATGTACTTGATACGGACGAAGGCGCCGTTCTCCTTCCAGAAGGTCGACAGCAGCGCATTGTTGCCCGGATCGGTCGTCACGCGCGGCAGTTTGGCGTTGCGGTCGGGATTTTCGGCCTTCCAGTGGTCGAGGTGCCAGCGCTGGGGCGTACCGCCGTACTCCGGATCGAGCGGGTTCGAAATCAACCCCTGATAGAAGATCGGCACGTATCCCACGCCGTTGACCTGCATGTCGAAGTCGAGGTTCTTCCAGCGGAACGAGAGGTTGCCGTAGTAGACGCTGTGCGGGTCCTGGTCGCCCAGCGGCACGCGGTCGTCGGTCGTAATCACCTTGTCGCCGTTGGTATCCACGTAGCGGATGTCGCCGGGCAGCTGCGCGGTCGTCGCGCCGTCGTAGCCGCCGATGATCGGCACGCGGAAATCGAGATCGTCCTGCGTGAGCAGGTGATCGGCCTGATAGCCGTAGTACTCCTTGATGGCGTGTCCCTTGCGATAGATCGTATTGCCGTTGATAAGCTCGTCGTTGGTGATTTCGAGCCACTTCGACTTGTTGTAGGAGTAACCCAGATTGATGCTGAAATCGATGTCCTTCGTAAAGGAGTGGTTGAAGCCCACGCCGATCTCGTAACCCTTCACCTCGGCCTTTCCGACGTTCATCGGTGCGGCCAGCAGCCCCGAGCTGGGCGTCGAAGGCACGTTGACGATCATGTCGTCGGTCACCTTGCGGAACCAGTCGAAGGTCACTTCGAGCTTCTGCCCGAAGAGGCTCAGGTCGACGCCCGCGTCGAGAATCTTCACCTTCTCCCACGTCAGGTCGGGGTTGCCGTTGACGATTTCATTACCCGAGTTGTCGATAATGGTCTGATAGCGGTAGAGCGCCACGTTGTTGTTGCCCAGCATACCGTAGGAGGCGCGGATCTTGAAGTTGTCGATGAACCGGGCGTTCTGCATCCACGGTTCGCGGTTGACGTTCCAGCCCACGGCCACCGAAGGGAAGTTGCCCCACTTGTGCCCGTCGCCGAAGAGCGACGAACCGTCGCGGCGAATGCCGACCTCGGCCAGATACTTGTCCTTGTAGCTGTAATAGGCCTTTCCGAAGAACGAGAGCAGCGCCACGTCGTCCCAGCCGTTGCGGCGGTCGACCTCTTCGTTCCATCCGCCCAGAATGTTGATGCGGTGGTCGCCGAACTCCTTCGTCCAGTCGAGCGTCGCGCCGACCATCCAGTAGCTCGTGCGCGTGGTATAGGTGGCCGACTTCACGGCGCCGAACGTTCCCGACTCGTTGCCGGAGAAGTAGTCGAGGAAGACGTAGGCGTTGCGGTCCTTCTTGTCCATGCCCGATGCGATGCGGTAGCCCACCTGTCCTTTGAGCGTCAGGCCGGGAATGATATGCCACGTGGGGCGGGCGTTGATCGTCACGTAGTCGCGCACACTTTCGACCTGCGTACCGCGTTCGAGGTTGGCCAGCGGGTTCATCCACTCGAAATAGACGCCGTAGTAGTCGTATCCGGGCTTCTGTCCCTCCTTGCGGGGATATTTCGAGACGAGCGTCGGCGGCGCGAGATAGATGTAGTCCAGAATGGTCTTGTTCATCGTCTCGGGCTGACGCTGCGTATCGCGGCCGACGAACATGTCGACGAACATCATGATGTCCTTGTTGAGGTTCACCGTCGTGTTGGCACGCACCGTCAGACGTTCGAATCCGTTGTCCATCACCTTGTACATACCGTCCTGATTGAGATACTGCGCCGACAGGGCGAAGCGCGCGGTGGTGTTACCGCCCGACACGGTGAAGTTGTGCTCGTGGATCGGGGCCGTCTCGCGCATCGTCTCCTTCATCCAGTCGGTGCTGGGATAATGGATCGGGTCGCTCCCCTCGCGCGTGATCCGAATCTGTTCGGGGGTATACTTGTCCACGCCCGTGGTATTGCGGTTGGCCTCGTTGATATACTCCATGTAGGTGGCTCCATCGACGAAGTCGGGCAGGTAGATCGGCTGCTGAATACCGAAATAACCGTTGTACGACACCGAAACCTTGCCGGCCGAACCGCGTTTGGTCGTGATGAGGATAACGCCGTTACCGGCTTTGGCGCCGTAGATCGACGCAGCGGCAGCGTCTTTGAGGATCGACACCGACTCGACGGTCGAGGGATCGAGCTTGTCCATGTCGAACTCGAAGCCGTCGACCAGCACCAGCGGGTCGGAACCCAGAAGCGACGCCACGCCGCGGATTTTGATCGTCGCGCCGTCACCGCCCGGAAGGCCCGAACTCTGAGTCACCAGGATACCCGTCGTTCCGCCCTGCAA
>OIWO01002807.1_pt1 | contig 10471 bp, 6 predicted proteins | sample 1587641 | NCBI WGS metagenome assembly OIWO01 (sample SAMEA3888924, study PRJEB22519) | human gut metagenome | biome: human gut; feature: human-associated habitat; material: faeces | place: Denmark | collected 2010
GTGAGTTCCTTATCAATGCACAGGGTGAGGACGTAGTTGCCGGTGTTCGTACACCAATGCCAATCGCTCAGATGGAAGAGAAATTCCCAGAAGCATACAAGCAGTTCATCGAGGTATGTGAGACTCTTGAGAATCACTACCATGACATGCAGGATATGGAATTTACAGTAGAAAACAAGAAGTTATACATGCTTCAGTGCCGTAACGGTAAGAGAACAGCTCCAGCTGCTCTTAAGATTGCATGTGATCTTGTTGATGAAGGACATAAGACTCCAGAAGAAGCAGTAGCAATGATCGATCCTCGTAACTTGGATACACTTCTTCATCCACAGTTTGACGCAGCAGCTCTTAAGGCTGCAACTCCAATGGGCAAGGGCTTAGGCGCTTCTCCTGGTGCAGCTTGTGGTAAGGTTGTCTTCACAGCTGAAGATGCAGAAGCTTGGAACGAGCGTGGCGAGAAGGTTGTACTTGTTCGTCTTGAGACCTCTCCAGAAGATATCACAGGTATGAAGGCTTCACAGGGTATCTTAACTGTTCGTGGTGGTATGACATCACATGCAGCTGTAGTTGCTCGTGGTATGGGTACTTGCTGTGTATCTGGTTGTGGCGACATCGCTATGGATGAAGAAAACAAGAAGTTTACTCTTGGTGGTAAGGAATTCCATGAAGGAGATTACATCTCTATCGATGGTACAACAGGTAACATTTACGAAGGCGAAATCAAGACAGTTGATGCACAGATCGCTGGTGAATTCGGTCGTGTAATGGCTTGGGCTGACGAAATCAGAACTCTTAAGGTTCGTACAAATGCTGATACTCCAGCAGATGCTAAGAAGGCACGTGAACTTGGAGCAGAAGGTATTGGTCTTTGCCGTACAGAGCATATGTTCTTCGAAGGCAACAGAATTGATGCATTCCGTGAGATGATCTGTTCTGATACAGTAGAAGAAAGAGAAGCAGCTCTTGAAAAGATCCTTCCATATCAGCAGGGAGATTTCAAGGCTCTTTACGAAGCACTTGAAGGATGCCCAGTTACTATCCGTTTCTTGGATCCACCTCTTCATGAGTTCGTTCCTACAGAAGAAGAAGATATCAAGAAGTTAGCTGATTCTCAGGGCAAGACTGTAGAACAGATTAAGACAATCATCGATGGACTTCATGAGTTCAACCCAATGATGGGACACAGAGGATGCCGTCTTGCTGTTACTTATCCAGAAATTGCTAAGATGCAGACAAGAGCTGTCATCCGTGCAGCAATCGAAGTTCAGAAAGAACATGCTGATTGGGAAGTTAAGCCTGAAATCATGATTCCACTTGTATGTGAAGTTGAAGAATTGAAGTATGTTAAGAAAGTTGTTGTTGAGACAGCTGACGCTGAAATCGCAGCAGCAGGCGTAGAATTAGACTACGAAGTTGGTACTATGATTGAGATTCCTAGAGCAGCTCTTACAGCTGATGAGATTGCTAAGGAAGCTGATTTCTTCTGCTTCGGTACAAACGACTTAACACAGATGACATACGGATTCTCTCGTGACGATGCTGGTAAGTTCTTAAATGCTTACTATGATGCTAAGATCTTCGAGAACGATCCATTTGCTAAGTTAGACCAGGTAGGTGTTGGTAAGTTAATGGAAACAGCTATCAAGCTTGGTAAGCCAGTAAATCCTAACCTTCACATCGGTATCTGTGGAGAGCACGGTGGAGATCCTTCTTCCGTTGAATTCTGCCACAAGATTGGTCTTGACTATGTATCTTGCTCACCATTCCGTGTGCCTATTGCACGTTTGGCAGCAGCACAGGCAGCAATCGCAAATAAGTAGTCTGTGACGTAAATTTAAAAATATTTTTTGTAATAGCAATAAATGCCACGAAAATAAAATTCGTGGCATTTATTATGTATAGCTTATTCTTCTAATCCGTTAGGATCATATTTGAGTATCTGAGTTATAGGACAAAACGTGTTGATGGCTAATCCCAGCCATCAACACGTTTTGTCCTATAACCCGCATTTTTGCAGTTTCAATTATGGTAAGTGTATCACAAATATGCTGTCCACCCGAATTACTTCGGAGCACAACAGCATAGTAAGATTTTGAGTCGTAAACATATGAACAAAGATTCGAAGAATGTGAGACTATTTTGGGACATGTAGTATGGGAAAATCAAATCATCAAGAAGGGCAGATATTGTAAAGAAAAAAGGGAATGAAAGTGAAACTTAAGAAGGAACCAGATAATGAGTATGACAAGGAAGCAATACAAGTAAAAGTAAAAGGCTGATGGAGTATAGGGAAGAATTTAAAAAAGCTAACCGGTTCAAAGAATTTGTCGTAGAAATCTACATATAAAAAGAAAAGCCATATTGTCTAAAGTTTACAATGACATAAGGATAATGTATAATCTTTATATCATTGTAAACAAAAAGGCGGTGATCAGATGACAAAGTTTGAAAAATTAGATGTCCTAACAGAAAAAAATAATGGCTATCTATTTACAAAAGATGTAGAAAAAGAAGGCATTTCAAGAACGTATTTAGCGAAATATGTAAAAAATAAAAACCTAGAAAAAGTAGCCAGAGGTATTTATATAAGAGAAGACATCTGGCCGGACGAATTATTTATTTTGCAACAAAATTATAAACGGATTGTATTTAGCTTAGAGACAGCACTATATTTACATGGATTATTAGATCGAGAGTATGCCACAATTTATGTAACACTTCCAGCAAATGCGAACCAGGTAGGATTAAGAGAAAAGGGCATTATTGTAAAACAGCTAAAAAAAGAGTTCTATCTGTTAGGACAAACAGAAGTTAAGACATATTTTGGCAATACCGTAGTTATCTATGACAAAGAAAGATGTATTTGTGATCTAATCAAAGAAAAAGAAAAAATAGAAGTGCAGACGTTTCAAACAGCAATGAAATCTTACATGCGAAGCAGCGACAAAGATTTGACAAAGCTATTGTCTTACGCAAGTAAGCTAAATATGAAAGAAGAAGTAATGAAATATATAGAGGTAATGATATGATAAAATCTGCTACAGCACTAAAAGCAAATGTAAGAAACATAGCAAAAGGAAACAGCAAAATGGCGCAATCATATATCCGGATCTTTTTTATGGAGCGCTTTTTAGAAAGGGTTTCAAAATCAAGTTACAAAGAGCACTTTATATTAAAAGGTGGGATGCTAGTCTCTTCTATGATAGGAAAGCATTTACGAACGACGATGGATATTGATACATCAATAGAAGCATTGCCGCTTACTGTAGATGAAATAGAAAAACTGATGCAAGAAATCATAAGTCTGCCAGTAGAAGATAACGTTACATTTGAGATTAGCAGCTTAGAAACAATCATGGATGAGTTTGATTATCCTGGTGTGCGCATACATTTAGTGGCAAAACTTGATATGATAAGACAGCCGATAAAGATTGATATATCAACAGATGATGTGATTACGCCAAATGCGATAGAATACAGCTATCCTCTGATGTTTGAACAAAGAGAGATAGAACTATATTCTTATAATGTAGAAACACTTCTTGCAGAAAAGACGCAGATAATCTTAAGCAGAGGAAGTGCAAATACCAGGATGCGAGATTTTTACGATTTATATAAGCTTACATATAAAATGGAGTTTTCCGAAGAAGTATATAAGGAGGCTTTTATAAACACCTGCGCAAAAAGAAAAACGGTATATGAAAAAGAAGAAGCACTTCGCATCTTAGAAGAAATTGCAAACGATGTCGATACGAAAACAAGGTGGGACCAGTTTAAAAAAAAGAATGCTTATGTAGGAGACATCGACTTTATAGAAATGATGGATAAGATAAAAGAATGCATAACCCACTTATATGAATAAAGCGAAGCAATAAGATTCAGCTGTAAGAAAAGAGGATGAAACGATGCATTTTACAATAGGAAGAAACACAAATAATAGGAGTGAAAAAACATTGTAAATACAACAGATAGGATGTATAATAATTGCAGAGGAGTTATATGAGCGAGGAAGAAAATCAGGTTAATATCTTAGCAGATCAATGAAGGAATTGAGCAGAATAAGATATTTCATTGAAAATATAATAGGCATACTAAGAGGGAGCATATCATGATAGCATAATCTGATATGCTTCTTTGTTGTGTTATGTCAATAAGGAGAATAAGAAGATTGCTTGCACAATAAACTTCGTTATTACCTATGAAGAATTTTGTGAACTTTGATTCGAAAGGGAAATCTATTACAAAGGGATTTCTTACGCATATAGGAATGCTTATCATCACATCAAAAGATTTTTCATCTGGTAGCAGATGAATACGCTATCCTAGATTTAGAAAGTGATGCGATGGAAGATGCAGTTATACTGTATTATCATAAGTAATGGAAGAGAAAATGGTAAGAATATAGGTATTGCATAGGGGAAAATAGAAGTATGGATGAAAGGAACATTGTTTTATTATGAATATGCAAGTGATTATGGATAAGTATGTTGATGTTATTGAGATATGGTGCTTGATTTTAAATACTTATCTTATTTATGTATCAAATAAAGCGAAGGCATTGGAATATTGCGAAAAGAAAAAAACACAAAAGTATATATATCTAACATCAATGGCAATCTTGGTTTGTGATATGCAAACATATATATTTGCGGGGAATGATAGTATCTTGGCATATTGGATCATCCAAGTTTCTAGTTGTATGTTATATTTGTTGAAATATATTTATTTAACTGTGTTTACTATGTTCATAATGAAGGATAGTAAGAAGCATGTATTAGTAAAAAAATTTTGTTGATGGCATCCGCTTTAATTGGTGTAATTGGTACGGTGTGTCTTAGTATTCCGGGTGTCAGAGAAGAATTTTATTACTTTGATAGTGATAATTATTTTTATTATGGCAGGCTATATTGGGTGATAAGATTTTTCTTCATTCTGGATGCATTGATTTTGTTAATCACATTATTAGTAGAAAAGAAGCAATACAGAAGAAAAACGTTTTTTCTGTACTTAGGCTATATTTTGAACCTGGTTTTTATGGGATTTTTAGACTATGTTGTGGATGCATGGTATATGCAAAATATGGCAATCTTTTTCTCGACGATAATTATCTTTATTGATAATACGTTTCGTGTTTCAGAACAATGGCTTGATACAAAAAAGGAGTTGTATGTTTCAGAATATAAAGCGAGTCATGATCTTATGACAGATGTGTGGAATAAGGCAGGTGGAATAGAGCAAATAGAAAAATGTCTGAGCAATATGTTAGATATAGATACAGCAATAATTGGTTTTATTGATATTGATGATTTTAAAGCAGTGAATGATACCTACGGACATGAAACCGGAGATTTCTGGATTGTTCAGGTGGCAGAAACGCTGAAAGATATAAGCGGCAATGATGATATTGTATGTCGGTATGGTGGAGATGAGTTTATTATTTTCTTAAAGAACGTGCATAATACAGAAGAACTTGTAGGTCGTATGGAAAGATTTAAGGAAATCATGTGTAAAAAATCCGAATTAGTGGGACAAGAGGTTCATTGTAGTATAGGGCTTTATAAAATCAAAGGTGCTAAAAAAACACTAGAGGACTGTATTTTAAAGGCAGACGAATTGGTTTATAAGGCAAAAGAAAATGGAAAAAATACATATGTCATTGGATAGACGATGGGGAAGGGCGCTGCTACTATGATACAGAAGTAGATTTCTAATGAAAAAAATTATTTTCAAAGTATTGATTATAAAATAAGGAAAGACGAAAAACAGTGACCAAAGTTGGCCACTGTTTTTTGTTTCGTATAAAGTATTTTTGTAAAAAGGAAGAGAATAACTTATAGCTATTGGTATTATGTGTATTTGAGGAGTTTTATGTATTGCATTTGCGTGATGCATAAGATATTCTCTGATGAAAACTATAGCATGAATTAATAAAAAAGAAATAGAAAATGCAGTAGTGAGCAATTTATACAATATTACAAGCAAATTATGCAATATAAAGGGTCTTATAGTAAGGCTTTTTTACTTTTTGCACGGAAACTCGCTGTGTTTTTTTGGGAAAAATATAAGGACAGATAGAATTGACTTTTATAGGACAAAAGACTAGTATTGTAGATAAAGATTGTGAATATTTTGTGAATGGTTTTTCTATGCGTGGCATAGATTTTTATAAAAGGACGAAGGGAGAAATAGCAATGGAAAAACTAATGAAGATGCGAATTCAAAAAAGATTAACAAGAAGTACACTGATTACGGTAGTGTTAGCAAGTGTGTCGGCAGTGATTGCAGCTATTTTACTGTTTGTTGTATCGTGGCAGTACGATCAGGTATTGACCTACAATGCCTTCCCACAAGGAGATATTGGAATTGCAATGAAAGAACTTGCAGATGTGCGTAGTGCAACACGAGGCGCGATTGGTTATGACGAACAGAGCCGGATTGATCAGATGACAAAGACACATGATGAAGCAGTTGCTGCCTTACAAGAATGTATGCCAAAGATTGAAGAAACGCTAAAAAGTGCAGACGAAAGAGAACAGTTTAAACAGCTGCAGGAATCCGTTGAGAATTATCTTAAGATTGATGATGAAATTATTAAGCTAGGTGGAACAACAGATGAAGTAAAATCGAAAAAAGCGCAGAACATGGCGTTTGATGATTTGGCACCAGCTTATCAGGCGGCGGAAGAAGAGTTTCAGAATTTGATGGATGTAAATGTGCAAAAGGGTGATGAGACACAAGAAGCACTAGCAGTTACAAGAGTCGTTATGCTGATTGTGATTGTTTTAATTATACTTGCAGCATGCTTTGCAGCAGTAAAGATTGGTGGAAAGATTGCAAAATCGATTTTAGATCCAATAGAAGCTTTAGCAAAGCGATTAGAAACTTTTTCACAGGGCGATTTAACAACACCATTCCCAGAGTATGATAATGATGATGAAGTGGGAGATATGGTAAAATCCGCTGATGATATGGCAAACAAGCTATCCGTTATCATTGCAGACCTTGAAGGATTACTTGCAGAAATGAGTAAGGGTAACTTTGCTGTTAGTACAAGCTGTGAAGAAGAGTATGTTGGAGAGTTGACTACACTTCTTACATCTTTTAACACGACAAAGACGGAAATTGATGGCAGCTTAAAAGAAGTTCGTGATTCATCAGAAATGGTATCTGCAGGAGCACTTAATCTAGCAGAAGCTTCCCAGGCACTAGCAGAAGGAGCCACAGATCAAGCGGCATCCGCAGAAGAATTACAAGCAACGATTGATGAAATTACAGAAGGTCTTAAGAACACAGTAGACCAGACAAATCTTGCTAGTCAAGAAGCAGAGCGTATTGCAGGTGAAGCAGAAGACAGTAGAGCACAAATGGATTTGATGGTGGAAGCAATGCAGCGCATTAGTGAAACTTCTGAAATGATTGGTTCTGTTATTACAGAAATTGAAGATATTGCAAGCCAGACAAATCTTTTGTCTTTGAATGCATCCATTGAAGCAGCAAGAGCAGGAGATGCCGGTAAGGGATTTGCCGTTGTTGCAGACCAGATTAGAACACTAGCAGAACAAAGTGCAAAGGCAGCTGTTAATACAAGAGAATTAATAGAGAGTTCTATTGAAGAAATTCAAAACGGAAATAGGGCTGCAGAGAGTACAAAGAAGGTATTGATTGGTGTTGTAGAAGACATTCGCCAGTTGTCAGAAAGTGCAAAGGGCATTAATGAAATTAGTGTTATGCAGGCAGAATCTATGGGACAAGCAGATGCAGGTGTTTCAAGAATTACTGATGTTATTCAGGCCAATTCTGCAACAGCACAAGAGACTTCCGCAACAAGTGAAGAATTGTCAGCACAGGCAACAAGTATGGATGAAATCGTCGCAAGATTCAAACTTAGCGAGTGATGAAATATGTTCTTGAATTAGTACATTTATGCCTTGACTATGAAAGAATATATGAGTATTATGTCAGTAATAGTTACAGTATGTGTAATTGCGCATTAAACAACAAAAAGAATAATGAGTCCAATGATAATTTTACGCAATGATTACGCAGGGATGATTATTAGAATAAAATATAATATGGGAAGAAAGGAACTGGCTCTCAATGAAAGCACAAAAGAAAATTAAACTCAAAGAGAAATTGGAAAATATGCAATTGCAAGAAAGGATTAACTACGGTTATAAAGCAGTCATTACCATGATGCTACTATCAGGACTGGTTTCTGTGATTGTAATCGGTATCCTGTTTGCAAATATGAAAAACTATGTAAGCAAAGTCAATGCAGCAGATCTGGCAGTTAAGACCTGTAGAATTGATGTAAATATAGCAGCAAGAAATATAAGAGAAATGGCTCTGAATGATGACAAGTCGTCTTATGCGGATTACGAAGAAACCGTTGAAAAGTATATCTCAGATATCAATACACAGTTAGATACGATAAGAAAGTCGGGTGTTGTACCAAAGGATCTTTGTGATGAGTATGAAGATGCCCTATCTGAATGGGGATCACTTGGCTATGATATCATGGATGAAATCAAAGCAGGAAAAGATCAAAAGGGAACTGATGATATCCTAAATAAGTGTGCACCTGCATTGGATGAGGCTGTGCTTATTGCACAAAAGATGGACACATTGACAGACGAGTTGAGTGAAAAGGCAGTCAATCGGACAACCGGCTGTGCCGTTATTGGGATTGCTGACATTATTATATGTCTTATCTTGGCGTCTCTTCTGGCAAAAAGGGTAGGAAAATTAGTGCTGGAATCTATTCTGGAACCTTTGCGCGCAGTGGAAGATGTTGCAAAGGAACTTACAGAAGGTAATCTGCATAGTGCACTTGAGTATCGTTCGGAAGATGAAATTGGACGTCTTGCACATAGTATGCGTAAATCCATTCGTATTTTAGGAACGTATGTAGACGATATTGGTCGTGCGATGAAGCTGTTCTCCGATGGTGATTTTGATGTGCGACCGGAAGTAGAATGGAAGGGTGATTTTGTTGGTATTTTAGATTCCTTCATGGCATTTGAACAAAGCATGTCATCAACAGTAAAGGGCATTCAGGGAGTTTCGGATGAAGTATCGTCTGGTGCAGAGCAGGTGGCAGCAAGTTCTAATGACTTGGCAGACGGAGCAACAAACCAGGCAGCTGTTGTAGAAGAGTTAACAGCATCTGTAAATAACGTATCGGAACAGGTAGAGAAGAATTCACAATCTGCAAAAGAGATTAGTGAAAGAGTAGATGCATTGGGAAATGCCATTGTAGATAGTAACGGAAAGATGCAGGAAATGGTGAATGCTATGAATGAAATCAATGAGGCATCCCAGGAAATTGATAAAATTATTGCAACAATTAATGAAATTGCAAATCAGACAAACCTACTTGCCTTGAATGCGTCTATTGAAGCTGCAAGAGCAGGAGAAGCAGGAAAAGGTTTTGCCGTTGTGGCAAACCAGGTTAATATCTTAGCTGACCAGAGTGCGGAAGCGGCAAAAGAATCTGCTGTTTTAATTGAGACATCTGTAAATGCCGTACAAAAGGGTATGATTGTAGCAGAAGAAACTGCGAAAAAGCTCGAAGACGTTGCAGAAGGATCTAAGATTATTACGCAGGAAGTTACAGGTATAGCGGAAGCATTAGAGTCGCAGACGACAGAGATTCTGCAGATCAATGAAGGTATTGAGCAGATTAATGGTGTTGTACAAAGCAATTCTGCAACATCCGAAGAATGTGCAGCTGCCAGCCAGGAGATGAGTAGCGAAGCAGACAACCTGAGAGAAATGATAAGTAGATTTAAGGTTGCAGAATCTGGTGAATAAGAGAAAATAGAATAAAAAGAAGGCTTACAGTACATTGTGAGCCTTCTTTTTTGTCATAAAGTGTTCCAATTCTCCAATTTGTAGATTGTATTCTACGTAATAATGTGCCTAAATAAAAGTATGAATTGCGCAATCATTGATACGGAGGATGACAATATGACAAAAGACATGGGACAGTTTATGCAGGAAATGCGAAAGAAGAAAGGACTGACACAAAAAGAACTGGCAGAGCTGATTGGTGTGAGTGATAAGACCATTTCCAAGTGGGAGACAGGAAAAGGCACACCGGATACATCTATGCTGGTTCCAATCAGTGAGGCATTCAACATCACGGTCAATGAACTTTTGTCGGGTGAACTTATTCCTCCGGAAAACTATCATGTGAAAGCGGAGGAAACAATTATGGCATTGGTGAAAGAAAATGAATCTACAAAAAAAGGGACAAAAATATCCGTTGTAATTGGTGTGATTGTGATATTGGCTGCATTTATGTGTTTGGGAATCTGCACTGTGGGAATAGAATTTCCAATAAGTAATTTTATGGATGTGCCTAGCATAATCATTATGATTCTGTTATGTGTAGGCGTAGTGCTGGTATCAGGTGCAAGAACAAAAGAAAAAGTGCTGGATTTGTTAAAGAAAACGGTTCTTTTCATTG
>OIWO01002818.1_pt1 | contig 10421 bp, 10 predicted proteins | sample 1587641 | NCBI WGS metagenome assembly OIWO01 (sample SAMEA3888924, study PRJEB22519) | human gut metagenome | biome: human gut; feature: human-associated habitat; material: faeces | place: Denmark | collected 2010
CAGCAAGCGTCTTGATCTCCGATATATTTCCACGGATCACTGAAAAATGAATCTCCTCTAACAGTTGTTTTGCCGTATCGGTGCGAAGACTGCTTGCTCCTGCTCCCACCGGGTCTAAAAGCACCGGATGACCTAACTCATTCGCTTTCTTTCCCGCCTTAAACATCGCCGGGATCGTGTGCCGGTTCAAAGTCCCGATGTTGATATTAAGTCCGCCGCAGATACTCGTAATATCCTCGACTTCCTCAGACTCATCTGCCATGATCGGACTTCCCCCGCATGCCAGTAATACATTCGCCACATCATTTACCGTTACATAATTTGTAATATTGTGTATCAACGGCATTTTACTATGTACATTCTCTAAACATTCACCAAATTTCATCGTCTTGCCTCCTATTCTTAAACCACCAGCAGCCCTTTTCTTTTATCATTAAACTACTGACTTTCTTTTTGACTTTTGCCCTTTAGCCGTTATCATTCCTTTTTCTCTTTTTCTTCCTTTGGGGGGCAACTCCGTCTATCCCTGTGCATGGTTTCGACCGGTCCGGACTATGTCCAAAACGTCGCACCTCTTAACACTCTGACATCCCATAGAAATTTCCGTGCAGGGATGCACGGAAAAGATGCAGCTAAGCCATGGATGGCGCATCTGCATCGGTTTCGTCCGTCCCCGATTCCCCACACCAGAGTGTTTAGAAGTGCAGTTTTGGGACATCGGAACAGACCGGTCGAAACCATGCACAGCCCATACACTCACCCCCGAACAACCAAACAACCCCAATCAAACAACTTAAACAAAACACGCAAAACAAAAAAGACTGTATATATACCAATCGTATATACACAGCCTCTATGCTCTCCATATATCCCTACGTTGGCATTATCCAAATCAGGTTTCGGGTCAAAGCAATCCAGCTTAATCTCAGCCTACTTCTGTAAGCACCCCGTTGTCTTATTACCTATATTTTAATCTGCCTGCCGTAGAAAATCAAGTATTTTATTCTTCAAATGGGATAACTGCTCCGTCATAAGTATCGTTGATGTATTTCTTAATGTCATCAGATTTTAATACTTTTACTAACTCTTTGATGCCCTCGTTATCCTCGTTTCCTTCTTTTACTGCAATGATGTTTACATATGTCTTTGCTGCTTCGGAATCGGATTTTTCATAAACAAGTGCGTCTTTTGCAACTGTATATCCTGCCTCTAATGCATAGTTACCGTTTAATACTACAAATGCTGCATCATCTACTGCGTGAGGAACCTGTGCTGCCTCTAACTCTGTGATCTCGATTCCTTTTGGATTTTCAGCGATATCGTTTACAGTTGCCTCTAAACCTGCACCGTCTTTTAATGTGATGATTCCGTTATCCTGTAATAACAAAAGTGCACGTGCTTCGTTTGTGGTATCGTTTGGAACTGCGATCACATCACCTTTTTCAACCTTGGACAGGTCATTTTTTGTACCCGGATAAATTCCGAATGGCTCATAGTGGATGCCGCCTGCGTTGACAAGGTGTGTACCCTGCTCTTTGTTAAAGCTCTCTAAGTATGGAATGTGCTGGAAGTAGTTTGCATCGAACTCACCGCTCTCTACTACTAAGTTCGGCTGAACATAATCGCTGAATACTTTAATCTCTAAATCCCATCCTTCATCTGCAAGGATTTTCTTTGCCTGCTCTAAGATCTCTGCGTGAGGAGTTGCGGAAGCTGCTACGGTAATCGTTCCTTTATCTCCTGCTTTTGTATCCTCTTTCTTGCTGTCCTCCTGTGTGCTCTTTGCCTCTTTGGTATCTTTTGTATCACTACCTGAAGAGCCGCATCCTGTGAAAGCTCCGATTGCTAAAATTCCTGCAAGTGTCAATGATAATAATCTCTTTTTCATGTCTTTGTTCTCCTTTTTCTCTTTCCTTTTTTCTAAAATTTCTTATTTATTTCTTCTGTCAAGTTTCTTTGAAAGCATCATTCCAAGTGCCTGCAAGACCTGAACGATCAGCACTAAGATGACGATGGTTACCACCATGATATCGGTCTGGTATCTGTAATAACCATACCGTATGGCAATATCTCCAAGGCCTCCGCCTCCGACAACACCTGCCATTGCAGAGTAACCTAAGATGGTTCCAAGAGCGATCGTCACACCGACGATCAACGAGGTTCTTGCCTCTACTAACAGTACCCTGAAAATAATGGTCCAGGTTCCTGCTCCCATGCTTTTTGCTGCTTCGATCACACCTTCATCCACTTCCTGTAAGGAAGATTCCACCATACGGGCAATGAACGGTGCCGCTGCTATGACAAGCGGTACGATCGTAGCACTGGAACCATAGCTTTTTCCAACCAAAAATCTGGTCAGTGGAATGATCAGGATCAGTAAAATTAAAAATGGTATACTTCGGATCACATTTGAGATCACATCTAAGATACGATATACCACTTTATTTTCCCGTATTCCTCCTTTTCCGGTTACTGCAAGGGTCACACCAAGTGGAAGTCCGATCACATAACCAAGGGCTGTGGAAACCAGTGTCATATAGATCGTTTCCCAAAATCCCGTATAAAGCATTTTAACGACTTCAGATGAAAACATCCTGTTCCACCTCCCCTACATACAGATTTTTTTCTTTCAGATACTCTACCATCTTTCCGGCAATCTCTGTATCTTCCGGAAGCTGCAGGATCATTTCCCCTGCTGCGGTTCCGTTCAAATCCTTTGTATTTGCGTATAAAATATTGACCGGAGTCTTAAACTGTAAGGTCATGTTTCCAACAACCGGCTCATAAGAGGAATTCTCCTTGAACACAATTCGGATACAGTGTCTTCCACGCATCTCTTTTGCGGTGCTTCCGCTTCCGATGATCAGGCTCTTTGCCTCCGGTGATTTCGGAGCGGTAAATATCTCTGAAACACTTCCTGTTTCTACCACGTTTCCTTCATTTAAAATGGCTACCTGATTACAGATTTCCTGCACTACGGACATCTCATGGGTAACTACCACGATCGTAATGCCATAATCTCTGTTGATCTGCTTTAGCAGCTCTAAGACGGATTTTGTGGTCTGCGGGTCAAGTGCACTGGTTGCCTCATCACAGAGCAAGATTTTCGGATTATTTGCAATGGCTCTTGCGATTGCAACTCTTTGCTTCTGTCCACCGGAAAGCTGTGAAGGATAAGCCTTTTCCTTATCGGCAAGTCCTACGACTTCTAATAATTCTCTCGCTCTCTTCTTCGCTTCTGCATCCTTAACTCCTGCTATTTTTAATGAAAAACAGATATTTTCCAGTACGTTCTTCTGCATCAGAAGATTGAAGTGCTGAAAAATCATTCCGATTTCTTTTCGCATCTCGCGCAGCTGTCGTTCCGACAGCCCGGACATTCGGCATCCGTCTATCCGGACATCTCCGGAAGTTGGATGTTCTAAATAGTTGATACATCGTATGAAGGTGCTTTTGCCTGCACCGGACATTCCGATGATCCCGAAAATATCTCCCTTTGAAATATGCAGATTCACATGATTCAATCCCTGGACATTTCCTGCTTTGGTATGAAATTCTTTGCTGACATCTTCAAATCGAATCATATCGTTTTTCCTGCCTCCTTTGTTTCTGTTGCCATTATATCGACATTTTTCTATTTCGTCCAATATATAAAAAAAACAGCTTGTTATAGGCTTTTCCTATAGCCATGCTGTTTCTCAAATTTCGCATTTTATTTCTATTTCTGTTTCTATTCTTTTCCCGCGCTTCTCCTACAACTGTCCCCGATATGTTTCGATCTCTTCTAAATACATTTTTCCGAGCCTGCTGAGCGGCACTCCCTTTCTCGAAATATAGCCGATCATCATCTCTTCCTCGGAATCCAACGGTATCGCGCAGTATTCATCTCCGTTTAATTCCTCACACACAATCCCGGAACAAAGTGTATAAGCATTTAGTCCTACCATCAGGTTCAAAAGCGTTGCGCGGTCATTTGCCTTGATGATCCGCTTATAATCATAAGTACTCAATACCTCTTCCGCAAAATAAAACGCATTGTGGCTGCCCTGATCAAAGGACAGACACGGATATTCCTCTAAATCCTCAAAAGTGATCTTCTCTTTGTTTGCAAGCGGATTGCCTCTCCACAGATAGACATAGGTCTTACACGGAAAAAGTTCGGTGAACTCCAGACTATTTTCCTTAAAGATCTTCAACAGTACCTTCCGGTTAAAGTCATCTAAATAGAGGATTCCAATCTCACTTTTAAAGGATTTGACATCCGAGATCACGTCATAGGTCTTGGTCTCATGCACGGCACACTCGTATTCGTCCATGCCGATTTTTTTTACCAGTTCTACGAATGCTTTTACGGCAAAGGTATAGTGCTGGGTGGAGACGCTGAATTTCTTCTTGATCTCTTTCTTATCAATGTAGCGTTCCTCCATCAGGCGGTACTGTTCCATGACCTGTCTTGCATAGCCGATAAATTCATTGCCCTCCGGTGTCAGCGTAATTCCCCGGCTGCTGCGGATGAACAGCTCCATGCCGAGCTCTTCTTCTAAGTCCCGGATAGAACTTGAAAGGCTCGGCTGCGAAATAAAAAGCTGCTTTGCCGCCTCATTCATCGATGTGCTGTCTGCAATTGTGATCGCGTATCGTAACTGCTGTAATGTCATTTTTTAACCTCGTCTTAATTCAATATCCAGCTTTCGGTCTGTGCGGAATCTTCCCAATGCTTTGTCAATATCCCCATGCGTCAGGATGTCCAGATGGCTGATCAGTCTTTTCGGCTCCTCTTTCATACCGCTTTCAATCCATTCTAAAACCATTCCTACAAATCCGTATTTGTAAAAATGTGCAATAAATGCCTTGTCCTCTTCATCCACCACAATGCCTTCAGCCCGTTCATCAATGACCCCTAACAGAAGTTTGTATGTAATATCATAAAGAAATCTCGTAAGGATTTCTCTACCCTCCGAATAGTAAACGTGCTTGATAAAGCTCTTATTCTCCCTGACATAGTCAAAGATCTGCAAATATCCCTGCTGCCATGTCGCATAGCTTCTCTTCCCCGACAGACTCTGTGTATTATCTGTCAAAAATGTCCATTCCACCAGATCATAAATGTCTTTAAAATGATAATAAAACGTCTGGCGGTTGATGGCACTCGCCTCTACGATATCCACTACCGTAACCTTGTCTAAGGACTTCTCCTGCAAAATCTTTTTCAAGGTCTCCGACAATGTCCTCTTCGTTGTATGAGCCATGAAAATCCCCCTCTACCCAGTACATTTTTTCTCCCCTTTTCCCATAATATTTTTTACCATTTCCCTGCTTCTATTATAACTTATCACAATACATTTATACAAGAAAAAAGTGGGCGCACCCACTTCTTCATTAAGCCTGTTTTATTCTAAAAACTTCCATAATATTGTTTAAAATAAGACTCTTTAAATTTTATGCTGCTTTTTCCGTACTCCTGTGTACCCGTCTCCACAGAACTACCACAACTGCTCCGATGACAAACGGCAATACAAAAGTTGCAAAACGATAAAGCAGTGCAACGGAGCCTGCTGCTCCGGTTCCTACGATCTTTGCTAACAGCATTGTCAGTACGAACTCCGAAGAACCGATCCCTGCCGGTGCCGGAATAACTGCTGCTAACATCATTGCCAAAGAGGTAACTGCCAGTCCCTGTGACAGTGTCAGCTTTCCTGTCTCTGCTAATATCAAAAACGGGATTCCATACCAGAATGTAAACTTTAACAGATTTTTCAGGATACATCCTGCGATCAGTCCGCCACGTTTTAATAAAGTTGCTGCCGCATCCTCTAAGATAGCACACTGTTCTTCTAACTTCTTCACCTGCTCCGTCAGCTTTCCGCTCCGGTTTAACTTGCGTACGATCCAGAGAAGTACCTCATGGAACTTCTTAGAACAGGCAAATAGCAGAAGTACTGCTGCGATGACAAAGGTGACACCAAAACCAATTAAAAGCGTCATATCATATTGACTGTAATACTTTTGCATATAGCCCCAGTTGAGGATAAAGAAGATTCCCGCAAACAGTGCAATGCTGACCTTGTGCAGCATATACTCAATGGTATAGAGGCCTGTACCTTTTGAATATGGAACGCCTCTCTCATTGAAGTAATAGATTGCTGCTACGCCCGCTCCGCTTCCAAGGGTTGCCACCCGGTAAAAGGCTGCATAAAATGCACATTCTACACCCTGCCAGTATTTAAAATCAGGATTGTACACTTTTGCCAGCGAATAACTGATCCAGCCTTCCACCAGTTCATACATCACAGAAGCAATGCAAATGCCGGCAATGACAAGAAACGACGTCTCTTTCAACTGCGTTAAAATATCTCCTGCCGAATCCTTAAATGTATAGATAATAATCAGGATTAAGATCAGAACAAATAAAATCTTTCCTATTGTCTTTGCATGCTTCTTAATGACTCTCACCCCTTATTTCTTTTTAAAGTTTGTATAACCACGCTGTCTGTATGGATGTGCAGCCCACAGACGGTCTGCTGTTCCTTTCCACTCTTCTGCATAGTGCTCACATTTTCCGCAAAGATGCTCTACCGTCTCCGGCTGCTGCATATCTGTGGATTTTGCTCCGGTCTCATGTACCATACGCTGTAAAATCTCAGGATTTTCAAGCATCGGACATGGTCTTAACATGTTATCGTTAAATGGCTGGTTATCTCTGTATGCCATGAATAACGGCTGTTTCAAACACTCTAATAATGATTTTTCACGGATGTTTGCTCCTGAATAATGAATGAATACGCAAGGCTCCACATCACCCTTTGGATTGATATGGCAGTAGTTTCTTCCTCCTGCAATGCATCCTCCAACGAACTCTCCATCGTTCTGGAAGTCCATAACGTAGATTTCTTTTCCGCCTTCTCTTCCACGAACCTCACGGATTCTGTGGTAGATATATTCACGCTGCTCTTTTGTCGGCATCAGCTCCGGTGAAGCATCCATACCAACCGGCATCAGATGGAAATACCATGCGAAACGGCTTCCGTGCTCGATCAGAAGATCAAAGAATTCATCGGATGTTACTGCATCCATGTTCTTGCGTGTATAACATACGGAGTTACCGAACAGTAATCCGTTCTCATGTAACAGATCCATTGCATGAAGTACCTTTGCATAGACTCCGTCACCACGTCTGAAGTCATTGGTGTCCTCGAATCCCTCTAAACTGATAGATAAGGAAAGGTTGCCGACTCTCTTCATTTCATCACAGAATGCCTGGTCTACTAAAGTTCCGTTTGTGTAACAGTGGAATGCCACATCATTATGTTTTTCACAGAGCTTAATAACATCTGCTTTACGAACCAGCGGCTCTCCACCGGTCATCATGTAGAAGTAAATACCCAGTTCTTTTCCCTGAGTTACAATGCTGTCAAGCTCTTCAAATGTCAGGTTTAATTTATGTCCGTACTCTGCTGCCCAGCATCCTGTACAGTGTAAGTTGCAGGCACTGGTTGGGTCCATTAAGATCAGCCATGGAATGTTGCAGTCATGTACTTCTCTCATCTTACGAATGGTTTTTGTGCCATAGAAGGCTGCCTGATATCCAAGATTTAATGCTGTCATCTTAGCAACGTGTGGATCTGTCTCATCTAACAGACGGTTTACATAACGCATCCATTTGTGATCCGGATTCTTGATCATTGCACGTGCACCTTCGTATGCTTCTTTGGTAAAGTTGTCTCCCATGAACTTCTCTGTCAGGTCAACAATCTCTAATAAGCCTTTTTCTCTGTCCTTATTAATTCTTCTCAGTGCAACGTCAATTGCCGCGCTAAACGCTTTTCTTTCAAGCTGCTCTGCTAATTTTGCCATTTTTATTCCTCCACTCTTTTGTTCTAATTCCCTTTTACACAAAAGTATAAAAACTTTCTCTTTTTATGAACATATGCAAAAGCGAACTCCTGTATTTTTTCCTTATACAAATTTCTCTTTTTGTATACGTTCTAAAGCAGAATATCCTATCTGTTCACTATGATTTCTACAGATGAAAAAATTCCTTGATCTGCTCCTCTATGATCTTCATTAAGCGGGTTCTTGCTTCCACACTTGCCCATGCGATATGTGGTGTGATCAACAGTTTGTTGCTGTCTTTGATCTTTGCAAGCGGATTCTCTTTGCTCATCGGTTCTTCTTTGAGCACATCTAATCCTGCTGCTGCAATTTCCCCATTTTCCAAAGCCTCGTATAAATCCTGCTCTACGACGATCGGTCCTCTTCCTACATTAATGAAAATGGCAGACCGCTTCATTTTAGCAAAAGCCTCCGCATTTATCAAGCCTAATGTTGCGTCGGTCAATGGTGCATGTACCGAGATAATATCGGATTTTGTCAATAAGGTGTCCCAATCTGCACGCTCATAATCTTTCTGCTGATTTTTTCCGGTTGTGGAGTAATAGATGACGTGGCAGCCGAAAAGTCCTGCTATGTCCGCCACTCTTCTTCCAATCGTTCCCATTCCAATGATTCCCCATGTTTTTCCGTTCAATTCATGGAATGCTTTTTCAAAATGGGTAAACAGTACATCGTCCATATATTTTCCACTCTTTACATAGGTATCATAATAAGGAAGATGTTCCATCAGATAAAACAAAAGTGCAAAGGTGTGCTGTGCCACTGTCTCGGTTGAATAGCCTGCCACATTTCTCCATGCGATCCCACGTTTTTCCAGATAATCTTTGTCTAAATTATCGGTTCCGGTTGCAGTGACGCAGACTAACTTCAAATGCTCTGCCCCTCCGATCGTCTCTTCGTCGACCGGCACCTTGTTCAGAATGATGACATCTGCATCTTTTGTACGCTCTGCCGCCTGTTCCTTTGTGGAAAATCCATACTTTACGACTTCTCCAAGCTGTTCATAGCCGCTTAAGTCCAGATCTTCTCCTATGGTCTTTGCATCTAAAAATACAATTTTCATTTCTACACTTCCTCTTTCTTCCGTAAGATTAACTTCACGCCCTCAATACCTGTAACTTCCGCTGAGTCCTCCGGTTCAAAAGTAACCTCTTCTTTTTCAGAACGTGCCGTCCACTCCATTCCGTTATACATTGCTTTTCCGGTACCTTTGAGATTGTCTACACGCTCGATGACCCGCACATCCTTCCCCAGTGCCTCTTCGTAATTCGTCCTTACCTTCTTTGGCTGGATATATTTCATCGCCCACGGTCTGGTAAAGTACAGCATCAACAGGGAAACAGCTAAAAATACCACTGCCTGTAACCAAATCGGTCCCCCTGCCACCGATACGATGACTGCCGCTAATGCACCGCCTGCAAACCAGATGCAGGTCAGTCCGACCGTAATTAATTCTATTACTAAGAGTACTACCATCAATACGAGCCAGAAAATCAATTCTTTTTCCATAGTCTGTCTGCCCCTTTCTGTTACCTGTTTCCTGCTTTACATGCTTCTGGATTTCTCAATACATGACTCTACCGCATCCATGACGGAAGCACGGAATCCTGTCTCCTCTAATACTTTTACTGCCTGAATCGTTGTTCCTGCCGGGGAGCATACCATGTCTTTTAACTCTCCCGGATGTTTTCCGGTCTCTAATACCATCTTAGCACTTCCTAAGACTGCCTGTGCTGCAAATTCGTATGCCAACGCTCTTGGCATTCCCTCTGCAACTGCTTCGTCTGCCATTGCTTCAATAAACATAAATACATATGCCGGAGAACTTCCGCTGATGCCTACCACGGTGTCTAAAAGATTTTCCGGAACCTGATATGCTCTGCCAAAGCTGCCTAAGATCGCAGCCGCCTGTGCCTGCTCCTCTTCACTTACTAACTTGTAACAGCAGAATCCGGTACAGCCCTCACCTACCAGTGCCGGTGTATTTGGCATACAACGGACGAGTTTTAATTCTCTTCCAAAATGCTCCATGATCCATTCCATGGTCTTGCCCGGTGCGATTGAGATGATCAGTGTCTCTTCACGGACTGCGCCTTTGATCTCTGCAATGACTTCCGGGAAAAACTGTGGTTTTACTGCAAGGATCAGCACATCTGCTGCCTGTGCCACTTCGAGATTATCCGTTGTAGTATGTATTCCAAATATTTTTGCCGCTTTTTGAACGGAATCCTCTGATTTGTCAGAGCCGATGATGTCCTCTGCAGCATACAGTTCTTTTTTTAAGATTCCTCCGATCATGGCACTTGCCATATTACCTAAACCAATAAATCCAATTTTCATTTTTATTCCTCCTCGTCTATGATCCTATTGTTCATTCCTATCCTTTTTGTTCCTTATCATACTAAATTCCGCTGCAAATTTCAATACTGCCGCATTTTTTGAAAATTTAACAAAATCTTAACCTTCTCCTGCTTGATGTTTATTTCACGGATTGGCATAATGGGAATTAGTACATTTTTTGATATCAG
>OIWO01002819.1_pt1 | contig 10418 bp, 16 predicted proteins | sample 1587641 | NCBI WGS metagenome assembly OIWO01 (sample SAMEA3888924, study PRJEB22519) | human gut metagenome | biome: human gut; feature: human-associated habitat; material: faeces | place: Denmark | collected 2010
CCCGGTAGGAAAAATCGGGGTGTTCCGTGATAAAGTCCTCAAGGAGCGGCACGAGATCATAAGAGCCCACCGACACGGAGCCGTCATCCATCACCATCTCGCAGGTCGGCTTTCCGTTCTCACCCACGATCATCCGGCTTGCGAAACCATCACCGTCCATATACTCGTAATAGCAGAGGTCATCCTGGGACATGACGAAAGGAATCTTTCCGGGCGGCAGCATAATATCTCCCGCCACCATCTTCGTATTGCCGTTTTCGTCCGTCACCTCGTGGGCAATATCGTGGAGCTTTACGAGAACATATCCTTTCTCGTACATGGAATCCAGGATCTTTAAAAATTCGCTCTTCGTGGTCATCACCTGGTTGTAGCCCTTGGAATCCGCGTCCCCGTCGAAGGCTTTGGAGTTATCCATGATCAGGGAGTGGAAGAACACATGGGTGATCTTGTTTACATCCGCCCGGACGAGTGTGGATTTTGTCTCCTCGCAGGCGGCGAGAAGCTCCTTCACATCGGAATTCTCCGCGTAATCCGGGTTGGAGTTTAAGATCTCGATGGCAGCATCGTAGTCGTAGGTGACGAATTTTGCGTGAGCGCTGTTTAAAATCCCATCCAGGGCAGTATCGCCTGTATTGTAGGCGGCAGCCGGTGCGGCAGCTTCCTGTGACTCCGGAGAAGCATCTTCTCCGGATCCGCTCTCCGCAAGTGAAACAGTCGTTTTATCATCTCCGGACGGATCGGATTCCGCCGAAGATTCAGAAGTGTTGTTTTTCAACTGTGTGGATAAGTGGCCTCCTTTTTTAAAGAGGAGCAGTCCGCCGATTCCCAGGAGAAGAACTCCGAGAACGATCAGCAGTATCGTAATATGAACTGTCTGCCGCCGTTTCCGCAGCTTTTCGCGGCTTGAAATATATGCGCGGCGCCTTTCAAAATCATTATTGTATTCCAAAATATCACCTCGTAATTTAATTCGTAACCGCCGTCCTTTGTCAGACAGAACAACGGATAAAATTCTGTATTTATTACTTCTATCATAGCACAACCCCATGTCCGACGCTACGAGAAATAGAAAAATTAAGCATTTTGTAAGCAGTGACATAAAGGGGGATGTCCGGGCCATATTTTATAAGGAGAAAATTTGCTGAGAACATGAAAATCGAGCCGCGGGCCGAATAAAATGGCGTCCGGGCGGAGAAATTTTGTGAAACAGCGGGCAGGTCGGGAGCAGAAATATGAGAGTGGGAAAAAGAAGCATTTGTGGGATCATGGCCGGAATCCTGTTCATGATGGAACCGGTGAGCGGATATGGGATGATGAGGGAAGGGACATGGAAAAAGGATATAAGAAATCAGATCATGGAAATACAGCAGATACAGCCGGAGCTGACACCGTACACCGGCCCGGAGATCACGGCTCCGTCCGCAATCCTCATGGAGGCATCCACAGGGACCGTGATCTGCGAGAAAAACGCGGATGAGCCGAGAAATCCCGCCAGTGTCACAAAGATCATGACGCTGATCCTGATCTTCGACGCCCTGCAGTCAGGGAAGATCCGTCTGACAGACGAGGTGGTGACAAGCGCCCACGCGAAATCCATGGGCGGATCCCAGGTGTTCCTGGAGGAGGGCGAGATCCAGACAGTGGAAACTCTGATTAAGTGCATCGTTATCGCCTCCGGCAACGACGCGTCGGTGGCAATGGCTGAGTTTATCGGAGGCGATGAGGGGACTTTTGTGAGGATGATGAATGAGCGGGCGAAAGGCCTGGGGATGGAGCACACGAAGTTCATTGACTGCTGTGGACTCACAGACTCCCCGGAACATGTGACTACGGCGAGGGACATCGCGCTGATGTCCAGGGAACTTATCACAAAATACCCGCAGATCACAAACTATACGACGATCTGGATGGAGAATATCACCCATGTGACGAAGCAGGGGACAAAGGAGTTCGGTCTCTCAAACACAAATAAGCTCTTAAAGATGGCGACGAATTTCAAGGTGACGGGGCTGAAAACAGGTTCCACCAGTATCGCAAAATACTGTCTCTCCGCCACAGCAAAAAAGGACGGCGTGGAGCTTATCGCCGCGATTATGGCGGCACCGGACTTCAAGGCGAGATTTAAGGACGCGGTGACGCTTTTAAATTATGGGTTTGGAAACTGCCGACTCTATAAGGATGAGACGCCGCCGGAGCTTCCGAAGATTCCGGTGACAGGCGGAAAAGAGCCGGAGGTGGAACTTTCCTACGGCGAAACCTTTACATATCTGGGACTTCACGGCGAGGACTTTTCCGGCGTGGAGCGGGAACTGATGCTGGAAGAGAGCGCAAAGGCCCCGGTAAAGGCGGGAGACCAGCTTGGAACGCTGCGCTACCGGTTTAATGGGGAGGAGATCGGAAACATCCCTGTCATTGCGGTCCGGGATGTGGATCCCGCGGGATTTTCTGACTATGTGAAGTGGATGATGGGATGGTGGAGAATGAGAGGAGAGGAAGTATAAAAATATCGGAGAGATCTGAATTTAAATGATTAGTAACCTCAGTACTTTCATAGTTACAAGCAAAAATCATTCGAGATCGGCTGCGCCGATGGGATTTTTGCCTTCCAGCTTATGTTTTCTTACGGTCAGCGCAGCAAGTGCGCAGACCTGCTGAACAGTTACAATGATTAAAAAAATTCAGATCTCTCCGATTAAAAAGTTATTTCTCTGCGGCTGCCTTCGCAAACTCCGTCTTCACAAGATCCTCATAAGGAACCCGCGTGTCAAGCTCACCGGCTTCCTCCAGAATGTTCTCGAGAAGTTCAAAGCTTTTCTTCTCAAAGACCGTATTTCCTTTCCAGGTATCCTGCTCTTTGTAGCGGTCCACGATGATCGCGATCTTTTCGGTGTCGGTCTCCTTAAACTGCGGACTTATCGTCTCGGCAATCTCCTCGGCGGAGTGGGTGTTCACGTAGTCGAGGCCTTTCTGGATCGCGTTTGTGAATTTCTGGATGATCTCCGGGTGCTTTTCGATATAGCTCTTCTTGGCACTGTAGGCCGTGTAGGGCACATAGCCGGAATCTTTTCCGAGGGATGCGACTACATAGCCGTTTCCTTCCTGCTCCAGGGCAGTGGCGAAGGGTTCGAACTCGACGGTGTAATATAGAATACTGCCCTTGCATTTATAACAATAATTTCACATCTTTTATCTGCCTGGTTTCTGGATCCACCAGGATTTCTTCAATTGTTTGTTTCCAAAAGGCACGTTTGTGTTCATTGTCTAATCGCACATAAAGACTCTTCCAGTCACCAGAAAAACGTTCTGATACGCATTTTAAATTTTTCTTTTGCAATTCCGCTTTTTGATCACTTACTTCGGAAAGAGCTGCTGTGAGGCGGATATATTCCTGGTCATAATAATCATCAGAAAGCCGCCCTTTTTGATACATTGTATTTAAGCGATTGATTTCATCCTGGATGGACTGGGTCGATCGGGCTGGCTTGGCAGAAGCTCCGGATGGTTCCAGACATATATCGATTCGAGCTGCTTCAAGGATGGAGTCCATATGTTCCAGAAGGTATTCTTCGATAGCGCTTTCTCTGAGAGAAGCACCTGAGTGGTATCGGAATTTTCCCATGCAATTATAACGAGTATCGCAGTACACGTTGCCGTTTTTTCGGACAGCTTTTCGCTGGCGCCCGGAAAATTTGCAGCCGCAGATAGGACAGGTGATAAGGGAACTGAATATATAGGTATATCCGCTTGGACTCCAGGATTTTGCCTGCCTCGACTTGAGGAGGGCATGGTATTGATCCATAGTCATGTATGGTTCACAGTAAGGCTTTCCATCCTTATCAATGCCAGCATATTTCGGGTTGTGGAATATTTTATCAACCTTATAGTAGCTGGGACCATTCTCACCATATTTGTCGGCGATATACCGGGTCGTATGGCGGATAGAAAAACAGGAAAAATAATACTGGATAGCATCCTCCACGATAGATCTGGTAGCGGGATCCTTTTTAATGTACCCGTTTTCTATGATGTATCCATAGGGGGCACACTTTCCTGTAACGCACATTCCCTTCGCACGTTTATAGTCAAATACAGCTTTGATACGTTCGGAGGTCCGATCACACTCTGCCTGGTTTACCGATAACATAATATTGATAACCATCTGCCCGTTTGCTGTGGAAGAGTCGTAATTTTCAAATATAGTTTTCCAATAACAATGATGTTCCCGAAGAATCTCTTCGGTAATGTTATAGTCTTTAATGTTTCGGAACCAACGATCCAGCTTCGTAACAAGGATCATATCGATCTTATTCTGACGGACATCTTCTAACAGACGTAAAAGTCCTTTACGGTGAGACATGCTTTTTCGGGCAGAGATACCTTCATCAGCATAGACACCTACGATGATGTAGCCGTTTTTACTTGCGTAATCCTCTAACGCCATACGCTGGGCCGGAAGGGACAGCCCATTTAGATGCTGCTCTTCAGTGCTGACACGGATATAGATACCAGCGCGGCAGGCAGGTGGTGTTTTCAACATAGAATCATCTCCTTGTGATAGTGTACGAAGAAATAGGTACAAAAAGAACACCCCTTGCCAGGACGCTTCGGAGATGATATAATTCAGGTGTTCAAAGTCTGATTTATATCTTCCGGGCATCCGGCAAGAGAAAATCTATGTAAAGCCGTTCGGTGCTGGTAACACCGGGCGGTTTTGCTATTTATGGAAGCTGCACAGGTGCAGCTAATTTATTTCAAGAGATCCCGGATCCGGATCGTGAGTCCTGAATAAATTCCAACAGGAATATCAACATCAAAGGAATAGAGGTATGGATCACTGTCATTTTCATAGCAGTAGACAACGACTTTCTCCTTTACCGGATCCACGATCCAATATTCACGGACACCGGCATCAGAATAGACCGTGTTCTTCAAACCATAGTCCATTTTGCGGCTGGCCGGCGAGACAATCTCAAAAATGAGGTCCGGAGCTCCGGAGCATCCGCGGTCAGTCAGCTTATTCGGATCACAGATCACGGAAACATCTGGTTCCACCCAGTCTTTGTCATCGGCATCGAGGTTGACGGCGAAGGGAGCAGGGTAAACTTCGCATGAGCCGTGGTGATCGGCGATATACTGATTTAAGAGAGCAGTTAGTTTGCTCACGAGTTTCTGATGGATCCGACTCGGCGGCGCCATGTCGTAAAATTTGCCGTTGATCAGCTCGGCGCGTTCTTCTTCTGGTAAGTTCCAGTAGTCTTCGGATGTATAATGGTCATTTTTTAATAATGGCATAAAATACTCCTTTCTGATAACATTGTATCAGTATCTTCAATATTTAAAATTTCCTCGAAAGGGCGGTGCGATTTTATGAGTAATTTGGAAGCAAAGTTTTCATTTATCGATCGTGATAGTCATACCGTAAATGGAAGCTATATAAAAGAAGATCTTGCTGCATTATTGGAGTATCTCGGAGACTACTTACGGGATTTCCATCCAGTAAATGCAGCTCCGGATCCATGCGGTGGAATTGTGGATACTTTTAAACCTATTACTATAACGATTATGCGTCGAGAGTCCCGATGAGGGGCTCTTTTCTATATTTTCTCCATCACCGCCAGATGCGACTCTATAATTCAAAAGAATCTTTATCAATGCGCCGCGATGCAACTTTGTTCATAGCTGTTTCGAACTGTTCCATACCAAATGTCTTCTTGGTAGGAGAGCCAAGAGCATACGTTAAAAAGGTAAGCTCTCGCTGTTCACCCTCTTTTGATTCATACAGTAAAGTTCCGATCCAATTGACCTTGTTCTTATTCTTTTTGCTCAGAGCACCAATAGTGGCTCCAACGGGACCCAATAATGCGCCACCGATGATTGCACCGCTAAGACTTATTTTACCGGAAGATAAAACGCTTTCTTCGTTGATTGAAAATCCCAGGATTCTATTATAAGGCAAATCCAATTTATCCTTGCTGGCAGAAAGTGTTACTTTTTGTTCCTTAGGATACATTTTAATGGTTACCACAGAGTCCTTGAGGATAGGGCCGATATTAGTAGTGGCATATCCCATATAACTGGCTCCACTTTCTATAATCTCATCTTTTTTCCGCTGCTTAAGTTCTTTTTCCTCTGAAGATTTAAAAAAAAATCCCATGATGGACCTCCTAATAGTTTATTGTGATGTAAAGAACCCTTTGTTCTTTAGAAGTTCTTCGGCATAACCGGTCAAACGGGCCAGCTGGCCGATCGTCAGATCGGGGTGCTCGAAGATCACGGAGTCCGGAACCAGAAGCTCCATCGCGAAGGTGTCGGCTTCCCGTTCATATTTGTCCGTGTTGAATTGTGTCCTGGAATCCATAAAGATCGCGTTCGCTTTCTTATGTAGGAACAGGTGCCCCAGCTCATGGGCGAGAACGAAGCGTTGCTCCGCCTCTGTGAGCCGTTCATCCAGATAGATGATATGATTCCGCTGGAAGTACTGGTAAAACCCACGGACGCCTTCCAGAGGATAGTGGACCAGGATCACATTCATTCCCTTTATCATTTCAAATGGATCACGCGTCTGGTATTTCCGGACGAGACGTGATACCAGTTTCTTTATGCGCATGGAAATCAGTCCTTTTTATATTTCTTGGGCGTGTATTTCTCTTTGTTTTTCTTCTTAGCCATTTCCATCCCAATCTGCATTGCATCCAGAATTGAATTGATTGCCTCCGGAGATGCCAGATCGCCGTCGAACATCAGCCCTTCCTGGGAGAGTAGCTGCTCCTTGGTCTGTTCCAGGATATTGGCAATGTCTTTCTCATCGCGGGCGGTGAGTTCTGGTTCCTTGGAATCGTCTTTTTCTTCTATTAAATCAGATTTATTGATATGAAAATAATCAGCTAATTTTTGAACTTTATCCATTCGTGGCAATTTTAAGCCGGTACACCAGTTTGATACGGTCGAGGAGCTTAAATGCAAATCATTCATTAAATCCATTTGATTTTTTCCATTAAGGTCCATGTAATATCTCAAATTTTTGGAAAAGACCTTTTTGTATTCTTCATCAGCCATATTGAGTCTCCTTTCTTTCAACTTCATACTATCACAAAAGCGAGATAAAAACAACAAAAAGTTGAAAAAATCTCGCTTAAAGCGTTGACAACTCGCTTAAAGCGAGATATACTATACTCGTAGCAAGGAGATGGCAATAATGGAAAGGAGGAAGTAAGATGGACGATTGGATAGAAAAAATAAAGCAAGCCGAGAAAGTGATAGCAGCACTTACTCAACTTGCTTTATCCATTGGAACACTCTTAGCCGTCATAAAGATGGTAGCTGAGAGCCTGATTTAACCCAGGGAAGGGGAAGAAATTCCCCCTCCTGTCCCAATATTCTATCATAAGTTCATTTGAAATACAACTATGCTGAAAGAACTGGTTAAGCTCATTGGAGCAATAGTTTTCCTCGGTGTGGTAATTGCGGGGATCGCTATCATGGTGATTCAGTAAGTACATTCAGCTGTCCTATCGGCTATACGGGGGGGAACTGGAGGTAAATAAGAGATGGAAAAATTGCAGATTACTCTTGCGGCTGCAAGAGTGAATGCAGGAATGACACAGGAAGAGGTCGCTACTGCAATGAATGTCGATCGAACAACTGTTATCCGTTGGGAGAAAGCGAAAAAAATCCCCAATTATGATGAATCTGAGAGGCTTTCGAAGCTGTATCGGATTCCTTTGGATAATATTTTTTTTGGAAAGAAAACTCGCTAAAAGCGAGAAAAACCGTAAATCTTATATGTTGAGAAGGGGGTGAGAGCGATGGACGCAGAAAAACATGTTCAAGAAAAAGAACGGCTAAACCAGGCATTGAATGGAAAACTGACTCAGGCGGTAGATGATATTAAGGATGCCTTGAGAAGAAATAATATAGAGCATTCTGCAGGAATAGCCGTTGATGTATGTATTTATGCAATTGAAGAATTGCACATGGAAAGACTTAATCTTTCAAGGTTCGTACAGTAATGGCAGGTACCTGCATGAGCGGTTCATTGCGTTCGGAATGCCATTTTAAAACATCGGTGTTGAAGTCATTGATATCTGCCATGATCGCACGTAAGTGCTTCCAGGAAGCAGCATTCATGACTTTCTTACACTGCGGACACACTGGTGCGGAATCAGCGGTGCTATTCTGAAATTCTGATTCAAAAACACATCCGCACTCGCAAGTAATAGTTGACTGAATGAACATAGGCGTATCTCCTTTCTTCTGTACTCGGCTCTGGCAGGAGCCTGTAAAGAAAGTATAGCACTGCGGGGATGTGGAAGCAAGCATACAAAGACGAGAAAGGGGTGAGAGAGATGGAAACCAGAATAACTTTTGAAATCTCTGGTGAGCAGTACACGATGTTTGTGGAAGGTATTCTGAAAAAGAAATATTACTTGTCCAAAGATAATAAGGGCAGTGTACTAGCAGATCCGATTCCAGTTAAAGTTACAGCCAGCACAATGAAAGAAGCAATTATGTACTGGCTGGAATGTTTACAGGCCTATATGAGAAAAAAGAGATTTCAGAAGAAAAGTCAATCCGGTCGCGGCTGTGCCGGAAATTGCTCCAGAAGAAATATCGGTTAGAAATTTGTTTATCACGTTAGATTTCTTTTCTGGAGTGATGTATGGATTTTTTAATTCGTATAGTAATTCTTCGATTAGTTTCTTACAGTCATCAGGGAGATCTGAGGAAGAGACATCGACAGAAATTTCATTGTAGTTGTTGCTTACGGTGTTCTGCGATCCATTGATGAAAACGGAATTATCGCCCTTGAATAGAGGAGCTGGTTCTGGTTCTTTGTATCCGTTTTCAGCAAACTTTATGCCCTCAACAGTAAGTTTGAATTCACAAAATCCAACAGCACGTGCGGTAAGGCGGATATATCCGTATTCCTCTAATAGAGATAGAGAGTCAAGTATGCTTTTTCTCTCAATGGATGACATGTCATTAAACCAAATAGAAGATCCGCGCATATTTGTATCTTTATAGCGATTGTAGGCATCAGTTAAGAGTTGTAATTCGGTTTGTTGCATAGTTAATCTCCTTTGCAATGTACTCGGCGGTGCAACGCCTGTACAGACAGTATACCACTTCAGATATGAGGGGAACAAGTATATAAAAATGCGGAAAGGGGGTGAGAGAGGTGGAGAAATCATTGCTGAATGCAATGAAAATTATTTCATGTGAACTGGGAGTCATTATTGGTATTTTGCTTTCAATTGGAACTAGGCTCTGAAGGAAGGAGTAAAAGGTGTGGATCACAAGAAAAATGTGGGGGCTTCTGAATGTGCGGGTAGGCCGGTTGGAGAGACAGAGGTGCCTGTCAGCGGATGAGATTGCTGAGGCGGCGCGCAAATGTCTGAAAGAAGAACTACGGACTGCCGGATCGGTAATGGATAAGAAGAAAGAGGAACATGTATATGTTTCGGAAAGAATCACCAACATTTCTGAACTGGAGCGGATCATAGAGAAAGAACGCAATGCATTATCGATGTTGTTGTCCCAACTTGAAAAAGAGGATATTCCGATCGATGAAGTGAGGAAAAGAATTAAAGGAATTTTGCATCTTCATAATCAGGCCTCCTCTTTTGAATTTCATGTAGAGCGGAGAAAAACTACAGACCGTATTTCGTGAGATCAATAGAATCTTCGAATTTGTCAGGTAAATTGCAGTTGCCGCCATTCGGACATGAAAAGTATTTTATAGATTCGTCCTGCTCATAGGGTGGTAATTTACTATTTTCAACACAGGTTAAATGACAAAGTATTCATCTACCCGGACAACTACGGGGAGGTGATAGCGACCATGAAAGGGAAGTGAGGCGAAATGGCGAAGTCTTTAGCTGAAAATGCGATTATTGATTTTCGGTGCGAGCTTCACAAGCTGAAGACAATCCTGGGATCCGATGAGTGTATCCGGAAGATACATTCTTATGGTTCAAGCGCACTTAGCGTAGGAACCAAGGACAAACGATGACGCATATGATGAAGAAGGAGGTGCTTTACATGAGTACAGAAAAAGTGATTGCAATATTAGCAGCGTTACTTGCGGACCAAGAAAATGTAAAAGTATCTTACGAAATTCACAAGGATAATTACGCTGAAGAAAAAACCGCCTAATGGCGGAATGAAGCGTGGACAAGCAATAAAGGAAGAAGTGAATAAGATGCATGAGAACAATGAGGGGACGGCAGGTGCTCTGCCAGTATTGCGGCCAGGTCTGGAATATATCCCGGTTTGCAGTGATCCACGGGGAGTATATTTGCCCGAAATGCACGAAGAGGATCCAGAACTCGAGGAGTCCTACGATCAGGACAAGCAGCCGCCGACACTATTTGAAGTGATGGAAAAGATATGTCGCATTGTTGAGTGTGTGACCTGCG
>OIWO01002820.1_pt1 | contig 10394 bp, 9 predicted proteins | sample 1587641 | NCBI WGS metagenome assembly OIWO01 (sample SAMEA3888924, study PRJEB22519) | human gut metagenome | biome: human gut; feature: human-associated habitat; material: faeces | place: Denmark | collected 2010
GGCGGATTCATGGCCGCTCTGGAGGGCCTGGCGCAGGTCCAGGACCCGGAGGTCTCCCAGGCCCCCGGCGTGTTCGCCTCTTTCTTTGGCCCCGACCCGATGAACCTGCTGGGCGTGGTGCTGCTGACCTCTTTGGGCACCTGGGGCCTGCCCCAGATGGTGCAGAAGTTCTATGCCATCAAGGACGAGAAGGCCATCGACACCGGCATGGTCATCTCCACTGTGTTCGCCGCGCTGGTGGCCGGCGGGTGCTACTTCCTGGGCGGCTTCGGCCGGCTGTTCTCCGACAAGGTGGACCTGGCCGCCGGGGGATATGACTCCATCATCCCCACCATGCTCTCCGGCCTGCCCGACCTGCTCATCGCTGTGGTGGTCATTCTGGTGCTGTCCGCATCCATGTCCACCCTGTCCTCACTGGTGCTGGCCTCCAGCTCCACCCTCACCCTGGACTTTTTGAAGGACAACATCATCAAGGACATGAGCGAAAAGCGCCAGGTGTTCATCATGCGCTGTCTCATCGTGGTGTTCATCGCCATCTCTGTGGTCATCGCCCTGGTGCAGTACCACTCCAACGTCACCTTCATCGCCCAGCTTATGGGTGTCAGCTGGGGGGCGCTGGCGGGTGCCTTCCTGGCCCCCTTCCTGTTCGGGTTGTACTGGAAGCGGGCCTCTAAGGCCGCCTGCTGGGTCAGCTTCTTTTTCTCCACCATCGTGATGATCGCCAACATCTTCCTCCGGGCCTCCTTCCCCGCCCTGCTCCGCTCCCCCATCAACGCGGGCGCGTTCTGCATGATCGCCGGGCTGATCCTGGTCCCCGTGGTCTCGCTGTTCACCCCCGCCCCGGACAAGAAGCTGGTGGACGACGCCTTTTCCTGCTATGACGAAAAGGTGCTGGTGCGCCAGACCCAGGCCCTGGGCGACCGGCTGTAAAAATCTTCTCCCTTCTCTCTTTTCAAACGCCGAGACCTGTGGTATGCTTCAAGAAGCGCCCGCAGGTCTTGCGCGTTTTTCACAGGTCAATAATCGGTGCGGCCCTCTTGCCGCCCTTGACAGAAAGGAATCTCTTCCATGATCGTCGATATCCACACCCACACCTTTCCCCAGGCCATCGCCGCCGCCACCATTGAAAAGCTGGCGGGCATGAGCCATTTAAGCCCCTTCACCCACGGCTCCAACGCCGATCTGGCCGCCTCCATGGCCAGGGCGGGGGTGGACCGGTCCATCGTCCTGCCCGTGGCCACCAACCCGGCCAAGGTCAGCCACATCAACGATGCCGCCGCAAAAGTAAACGAGAGCTATGCCCAGACGGGCATCTTCTCCTTCGGCTGTATGCACCCCGATGCCCCCAACTGGAAGGAGGAGCTCTCCCGGGTGGAGCGCCTGGGGCTGAAGGGCATCAAGCTCCACCCCATCTATCAGAGCGTGGACCTGGACGACCCCCGGTTTCTGCGCATTCTGGACTGGTGCGGCGAGCTGGGGCTGGTGGTGCTGGTCCACGCGGGGCTGGACATCGGCATTCCCGGCAAGGTGAACGCCTCCCCGGAGATGAGCCTGAATGCGATAAAGCAGGTGGGCCCGGTGAAGCTCATCCTGGCCCACATGGGGGGCTGGCGGAACTGGGACCAGGTGGAGCAGCTGCTCTCTGACACCCCCGTCCGCCTGGACACCGCCTTCACCCTGGGGGACATGGCCCCGGCCAACGACGGCTTCTACAGCCCGGAGGAGCTGCACATGATGGGGGCGGAGCAGTTCACCCGGATGATCCGCCTGTTCGGCTATGAGCGCATCTACTTCGGCACCGACTCCCCCTGGGGCGGCCAGAAGGAGAGCCTGGACCTGATCCGGGCCCTGCCCCTGCCCCAGGATCAGCTGGATGCCATCCTGGGCGGCAATGCCCAGAAGCTGCTGGACCTGACCTGAACCAAGAACAAAAAATCCCCGCCGACCGTGTTGCTTGAACCGGTCGGCGGGGATTTTTTAGAATTGCAGCACCACGCCCACGACAGCGGAGAAGGCGATGAACAAAATGGGGTGGAGCTTTTTCAGGGGGGTGTAGCGCATGGCGATAAAGACCACCACGGCCAGGATCAGGGCGGGCCAGTGGATGGAGATAGTCTCGCCCAACGTGACCAGCACGGTCATGGCCACCGTCAGTCCGGCGGAGGCGATGAGGGCGGTGGAGGCGGGGCGCAGGCCATAGAACACGGCATCCACCGTTTTGGACTGGCGGAATTTTTCCAGGAAGCCGGCGATGATGACGATGACCACGATGGAGGGGAAGGTGAGACCCACGGTGGCCACGATGGCCCCGATGACGCCGGGGATGCCGTGGAGCCGGGCGATGGTAAAGCCCACATAGGTGGCCATGTTCACCCCCATGGCACCGGGGGTGGACTCGGACACGGCGATCATGGTGCTCAGGTCGGCGGCGGAGAACCAGCCGGTGCGGGCCCCCAGGTCCTGAAGAAATGGGATGGTGGCAAGGCCCCCGCCCACGGCGAACAGGCCGGTCTTGGCAAACTCAAAAAACAGGCGCAGCAGGATCATTTGCCCTCGCCTCCCTTCTCATTCTGCTCAAAGCCCCGGATGCGCCGCCAGGCATAGCCCAGCACCCCGGCGCACACGATGAGGATGGCGGGGGACAGCCCCACGAAGAAGGCCAGGGCCAGCACCACCAGGAAGATGCCCACGGTGAGGGCGTCGATGATGGTGGACTTGCCCAGCTTGATGACGCTGGAGGCGATGAGGGCCACCACGCAGGCGTTCACCCCCCGCAGGGCGTGCTGCACCACGGGGATGTCCGCAAAGTTGGACAGGCATACGGCGATGACCGAGATGATGAGGATGGAGGGGGAGATGACCCCCAGGGTGGCCAGAATGCCCCCGGCCAGCCCCTTATACCGATAGCCGATGAAGGTGGCGGTGTTCACGGCGATGACACCGGGGGTACACTGGCCGATGGCGTAGTAATCGGTCAGGTCCGCGTCGGTGGCCCAGTGCTTTTTCTCCACGACCTCCCGCTGGAGAATGGGCAGCATGGCATAGCCGCCGCCAAAGGTGCACGCGCCGATCTTGGCGAAGGTAAAATACAGGTCCCACAGCAGTTTCATGGCGTTCTCCCGCTTACACGTTGAAGCGGAACAGGATGATGTCCCCGTCCTGGACCACATACTCCTTGCCCTCAGAGCGGATGAGGCCCTTCTCCCGGGCGGCGGCCATGGTCCCGCAGGCCATCAGGTCGTCATAGGAGACCACCTCCGCCCGGATGAAGCCCCGCTCAAAGTCGGAGTGGATCTTGCCCGCGGCCTGGGGGGCCTTGGTGCCCCGTTTGATCGTCCAGGCGCGACACTCGTCCTCGCCGGAGGTGAGGAAGGAGATCAGGCCCAGCAGGGCGTAGCTGGCCTTGATGAGCCGGTCCAGGCCGGACTCGGCGATCCCCAGATCGTCCAGGAACATCTTCTTCTCCTCGCCATCCAGCTCGGCGATCTCCGCCTCCAGCTTGGCACAGACGGGGATGACCTGGGCCCCCTCCTTGGCGGCCAACTCCTCCACCACCTTGTAGTAGGCGTTGGCGTGGCAGTCGGCAAAGCCCTCCTCATCCAGGTTGGCGGCGTAGATGATGGGCTTGAGGGAGAGCAGCTCGGCGGCGGCGATGATGGCGGCGTCGTCCTCGTCACAGTCGAAGGAGCGGGCGGAGTTGCCGTCGTTGAGCCAGTCCTTCAGGGCGGAGAACACCTCCACCTCGCGGAGATACTTCTTGTCCCCCTTGGCGGCCTTCTTCGCCTTGTCGATGCGGCGTAGGATGATGTATTCATAGGGAGAATAGCCGGTTTTGGCCTTGAACTGGCGCGAAAAGTGCGAAGAGCTCAGAGAGACCGAGGCGGCGACCTCCTGCACGCTCAGCTCCTCGAACAGGTGGCGGTTCATGTAGCGGATGGCCTCTGCGATGCGGTCGCTGCCGGCGTGAGCCGGGGAGGTGTCGTCGAGCAGCAGCAGGCCGAGCATGCGGTGGAGCATCTGCGAGAGCTGTGCCTCGCCGGGGCGCTCGTCGGCGGCGCAGCCGGTGAAGATGCTGTCGAGCAGCTGCGCGATCTCGCTGACGCCCGAGGGCATAAAGACCTGCCGGCCGCCGTGAGCCTGAAGGATGCGGCGGTAAAACGCGCGCGTGTTCAGTCCGTTGAACAGCAGCCACGAGAATTCGAGGCCGTCCGAGGCGGCGTAGCGGTAAGGCTCGCGGCAGTCGAACAGCACGACCTGTCCGGCGGCGGCGAGCGCTCTGACGCCGCCGAGCGTCAGCTCCATCGCGCCGCTGTGGATATAGAACAGCATGATGTTCTGGTTGTGATCGCCCTGTATGGCGATCTCCGAGCGGTGGTCGAAGGAATACAGGCTGCTGCAAAAGTAATGACCGCCGCGCGTGGGGTAATAAAAAAGCTCGCGTGCAAGCGAGGACGGGGTGAAGAAATACCGTTCCGAGGTTTGATGCACGCCTTTCTCCGGGATCAGCATAAAACGTCACGCTCCTTTCCTGCATCATAGCAGAATTTACCCTTCCGCGCAAGAGTTAAAGCGCGTACAGAAAAGAAAAAGCAGGAATTTATACGGAATAACGGATAAAATACGCAGACGTCCAGCATTTGTGCAAAATATAATCAGAAGTGCACAACCGAGAGAAAACAGCAGGATTTCGCAGTCATACGGCGAGATGTATCATTGGCAGAGCGGACAAATCGCCGTATAATAGAGCCATCGAAAGGGAAGCCGCCCTGGAAACGGCACAAAGAGACAAGGAGGAAAACATTCATGAAAATCGCATTTGACGTTGACGTTCTGGCTAAGCAGATGTCCATCAATGATTACGTACACAAGGTCGCAGACTGGGGCTACAAGTACATCGAGCAGTCCCCGCATCCGCGCATCAACCCGTTCTATAAGCATCCGCTGTTCTCCAAGGAGTGCCAGCAGGAGTATAAGCAGGCTCTCAAGGAGACCGGCGTAGAGATCTCGTCCTTCATCGTTGTTTACCGCTGGTCCGGCCCGACCGAGGAGCAGCGCCAGCACGCAGTTGCCAACTGGAAGCGCATGATCGAGATCGCGGTTGACATGGGCGTACCGGTCATCAACACCGAGTTCTCCGGCGACCCGAATCAGCAGGAGATCTGCAACGGCATGTTCTTCAAGTCCATGGAGGAGCTGCTCCCGATCATCGAGCGCGAGGGCATCCGTGTAGAGTGCCAGTCTCACCCGTATGATTTCGTAGAGCTGAACGACGAGGCGTGCGACATCGTAAAGTCCTTCCGTTCCAAGAACCTCGGCTACGTTTACTCGGCGTCCCACGGCTTCTTCTACGACCAGGGCAAGGGCGACGTCCGCCATATGCTCAAGTACGCCGGTGATGAGCTGACCCACGTACTTCTGGCCGACACCTGGAACCAGACCAAGGATTGCCGCTACATCGTCAATCCGCCCTGGCTCAACCAGCGCGGCCGCGCAGACTACACCATCCATCAGCACACCGCCATGGGCGAGGGTGAGGTCGATTTCGACGGCATCTTCGAGACCCTGCGCGACATGGACTTCGCAAACAAGCAGCTCAAGCCGGACGCACCCAAGGTCGGCGGCGACAATATCATCTGCGTATCCTACTTCGGTTTCCCGGAGAAGATGGAGCAGCAGGCTCCCGAGGCGCTCGAGCGCATCAAGCGCGAGCTGCTGTAAGAGCGCCCCTTGCCGTAAGCGCATATCTTGCAGAAATCTCTCTCTTTTCAATTTCAAATATCTCAAAACGCAAAGGCGCTCCCGTCTACTCAGATGGGAGCGCCTTTGTCTGTAAAAAAGAAACGCAGACAAAAGTCTGCGTTTCGGCTTATCCTTCATTTTCTCCACAGCCTGTGGAGAACTTTTTATTCGGCGCTGTTCTGAGGGGCAGGCGCATTTTCGCCGTTCTGCGGACGGCGGTGTCTGCGGCCGCCGCGCGAGCGGCGGCGAGGTGCACCCTCGCGCGGTTCTGCTGCGGCATTTTCGCCGGTTTCAGCAGGATTTGCATTCTTTTCGATGCGCTCCGGCTTCTCAGGACGGGGCTGGCGTTCGCCCCTTGCCGGACGCTCCGGCTTTTCGGGGCGCGGCGGCCGCTCGCCCTTCGGCTGACGCTCGGGACGCTCGCTCCTCGGGGCACGCTCGCTCCGGGCCGGACGCTCCGCTCTCTGCGGCTTTGCCGGGCGCTCGGGCGGCAGGGTCTCGCCGTTTTCCTCGCGCTGACGGCGCTCCTCGGCCATCGCGGCGGCGTTCTGGCGGTTGCGGCACGCGCCCTTGACCACCGTGCAGTCCTCACAGCGGAACTCGGTCAGCGAATGCTCGGGGCTGTCATCGAGCTGCACCTTGCAGATGCCGCGCAGCATCTGGGTCGTGATGACCTTGCCGCGGCCCTCGGGGGTATCGACAACGCTGCCCTGACGCGGCGTGATCTTCTGGAGCTCGGCGTAGGCCTCGTGCTCGTATTTCAGGCAGCACATCAGACGGCCGCATACACCGGAGATCTTCGCCGGATTGAGCGAAAGGTTCTGGTCCTTGGCCATGTTGATGGAGACCGGATGGAAGTCGTCGAGGTAGGTCGAGCAGCACAGCTCACGGCCGCAGCAGCCGAGGCCGCCGATCATCTTCGCCTCGTCGCGCACGCCGATCTGGCGCAGCTCGATACGGGTGCGGAACACGCCGGCGAGATCCTTGACCAGCTCGCGGAAGTCTACGCGGCCGTCCGCGGTGAAGTAGAACAGCAGCTTGTTCATGTCGAACGTGCATTCCGCGGTCACGAGGTTCATTTCCAGGCCGCGGTCCTCGATCTTTCGCTTGCAGACGAGAAACGCCTCGTCCGCGCGCTTGCGGTTGCGCTCGAGCGTTTTCATATCCGCCTCGGTCGCGATGCGGATCATGCGCTTGAGCGGCTGCACGACCGACTGCTCGTTCACCTCGGTGTTGCCCTGCACGCACTCGCCGTATTCCAGACCGCGCGCGGTCTCGACGATTACGCCGGTACCGGCGGTGACTTCGGTATCCTGCGGGTCAAAATAATACATTTTTCCGTTTGATTTGAAACGGACTCCGATTATGGTCGTCAAAGGTTTGTCCTCCTGTATCTGTAAAGCAGGGCAGGCGCCCTGCGGGGAAGTGCTACTGGTAGCAGATGCGGTAAACGTCGCTCGTCAGCGCGCAGGTGACAGCGGCAGAGGCCGCGTTGCGCGAGATGCGGTGGACGAGCTCGTCCGTAAAGTCGTAAAAGGCAAGCAGGCGCTCGGGCGTGAGCGCAGAGGCGAGCGCCTCAGACTGCTTTGCGAGCGAGGGCTGGAGCGGCGGCTCGTGCAGACCCTCCGCGCGGAAGATCGCGTCGCGCAGCGTGGCCTGCATGACGCCCATCACGCCGATGAGCGCGCGCCGGGGCGTTTTTTCCATGCCGAGCGCCGCGAGCATCATGCTGCCCTCGCGTTTCCCGGCGACGGCGGTCAGATAGGGCGCAAGCAGCCGGGTCGCCTCGTCGTCGGAGACGGCCTGCTCCTCCCCGGACGGCTCGAGCGCGAAGCGCGTGCAGCGGCTGCGCACGGTCTGCAAAAGCGCGTCCGGCTTTTCCGAGGTCAGGATGAAGAACGCGAAGTGCGGCGGCTCCTCAAGCTCCTTGAGCAGCGCGTTCTGCGCGTAGGCGTTCATATTGTGCGCATGGCGGATGACGGTCACGCGGCGCGCGCCGTCGTTCGGGATGATGGCGTTTTCCGCCTTGATGCGCCGCGCAAGATCGACCTTGAGCTCTTCCTCGCCCTCGTCGATGAGGGTAAGGTCGGGATGCACGCCGTCCTGCACCTTGCGGCAGGAAAGGCAGGCACCGCAGGGGCGCGGCCCGTCCGCCTCGCACAGGTTACCGGCGGCGAGTGCGGTCGAGAGCGTTTCCAGACTGCGGCTGTCGTCCCCCGAGAGCAGGATGGTCTGCGGCACGCGGCCGGCGAGCGCGCGCCGCAGGCTCGCCTTCAGGCTGCGGTTGCCGGGGAGTGCGTCAAAGGAGATCACAGCTTTTCAAAGCGCTCGACGCCGAGCACGAATACCGTTGCGCCGCCGACATCGACCTGTACCGGCGCGGACGGGAAAAAGCCCATGCCGAGCTCTGCGGTGGTCGGGATGATCTGCTTGCGCGTGGAGGAATGCTCGCGGATGATGTCGAAGCACTCATCCAGACGGCTCTCGTCCAGACCGACCAGAATGGTCACGTTGCCGGCCTTGAGGAAGCCGCCGGTGGTCGCGAGCTTGGTGATGGAGAAGCCGGCCTTCATCAGGCTGCTGATTACGTCCTGTGCATCATCGTAATTGATGATCGCGAGTACCATTTTCATAGAAAAATCCCCTTTCGTTCCTGCGTCCGGAGACGATGATTTCCGAAACGTGCGGAAGCACCGCGGCCGTCACTTTTCCGGCATGACAACGGTGATCCTGTCTATATCATTGTACCATCTTTCGCGGATAAGTTCAACGTGCGCCTTTGTAATTTTCTCGCCGGGCCAGAGCAGCGGCACGCCGGGCGGATAGGGCGTCACGGGACGGGCGCAGACGCGGCCCTCGGCGTCCGAGAGCGACACCTCAGCGGAGGGTGCGAACCGGGCGTCGCGCACGCTCATGACGCGCTCGGCAGGGGGGAACGGCCGCGTTTCGGTCGGCAGAGCGGTCTCCCTGCGGCGGCGCGACAGCACGCGCAGGCTGCGTCTCAGACGGTGGATCGCGCCTGCGGTGTCGCTTTCGGTGAGGATGAACACGACGTTGCGCTCGTCCGCCATCTCGCAGGCGACGCCGTGCTCGCTCCACAGCGCATCGGCGAGAGCGTGTCCGGTGATGTCGGTGCCTGCGGTGCAGACGGTCAGACGGCAGGGGTCGAGCGAGGGGAAATCCCGTTCGGTGAGCGCGGTGAAAACTGTGTGCGCACAGATGTATTCGCGCATTTCGCGGCAGACGGCGGCGGCCTTCTGGTATTTTTCGCGGCCGGGGCCTTCATTATATGCGCGTGCGAGGTCGATCGAGGCCATGATGGGGTAGGAGGGGCTGGAGGTGCCGAACAGGGCGGTGTTCTCGCGCAGGGACGCGCGGTCTGTGCCCGGTCCGGAGAGCAGCACAGCCGCCTGCCCGAGACAGGGCATGGTCTTGTGCATGGAGAGCACGGCCATATCCGCGCCCTCCTCGACCGGCGAAGGCAGGCCGATCGCCGGGAAGTGCGCGCCGTGAGCTGCGTCGACGAGCAGCAGCTTTCCGTGTGCGCGGCACAGGTCGGCGAAGGCCGGAAGGTCGCGGCGCAGGCCGTAGTAGGTGGGCGAGGTGAGCAGGACGGCGCGGATGTCGGGATGGGCGAGCAGCTGACGCTCGGCGTCCTCGACGCGCAGCGCGCCCGTAATGCCGAACGGCTCGAGCAGGGGCGCGGAGAAGAAATACGGCGTGATGTCGAGCAGGGCGCAGCCGTGGCAGACCGAACGGTGCACCTCGCGGTCGATGAGCACGCTTCCGCCGCGGCCGACCGCCGCGCCGAGCATGGCGAGGATGCCCTGCGTCGAACCGCCGGTGAGGAAAAAGCAGTCGTTCGCGCTGAAATAACGCGCCGCCGCGACCTCTGCGTCGCGGATCGGACCGTCGCCGAGGTAGAGGTTGCCCGTGCCGTAGGTCTCGGTGTAGTCAATGGCGAAAACATCGCGGAACGAGTTGAAAACCGGCTGTCCCTTGTGGCCGGGCATATGAAAGCGCGCCGAATCCGAGGTGGCGAGCAGCTGAAGCGCGTGGAAAAGCGGCGCGCCGGTAAACGGCATCAGCCGGTCGATGGCGTGGCGCTGGCGGCGGTGCAGGGATGCACGGCCGGCCGGCATTTTTCGATGGTGCATGAAGGGTGGCTCCTTACTATATTATAAGCTTAGTCCGGTAAGCTCGGTTTGTTGACTCCCGGAGAGAGAAAGCTGCCGCATGGGGAACTTTCGGACGACTCGTGTTCTGCGAAGTCAGAACACACATTGTCGGGAAAAACGAAGTTTTTCCGACAGTCTCTTAAGTATAGCACGGCAGACCGGAAAATGGCAAATGAAACGGCCGGTATTACAGGCAGAGCTGAATTTTCAGCGTACTATTAAAATTTTTCATAACACCGATTAAAATGTATAATAGCAGGTGCATTTGACCGCGGATTTTTGGGAGATTTTTCGGTAGTCAATCGAAGTATTTTATATTATAATGGATATCACATTCCACAAATAAAACGGAATGTTTATTTTTGAAAGGCAGGCTATCAACTATGGCAGACAATCGTATCTACAATTTCTCCGCAGGCCCCTCCATGCTTCCGGTTCCGGTGCTCGAGCGCTGTGCATCCGAAATGCTGAACTACA
>OIWO01002822.1_pt1 | contig 10387 bp, 9 predicted proteins | sample 1587641 | NCBI WGS metagenome assembly OIWO01 (sample SAMEA3888924, study PRJEB22519) | human gut metagenome | biome: human gut; feature: human-associated habitat; material: faeces | place: Denmark | collected 2010
CTCGTTCCAACTTTCCAGTGATTGAAAGGTCCAGAGCGGGCAACTTCTCACCACAATAGGCTTCAAAAGTATTCAAGGCCTCTTGAATGAGGGCATAATTTGCGTCTGGCTCACGGTTAACACTATAGTCAAACATATCAGAAGATAGCTGTGTGCTTGGTGCTTCCTTGACCTCTGCTGACATGAAAATGGGAATAAATTGGATTAGGGCTGTCTGCCCAGCTGTTAAGACTGAGTATTCTCCAGCAATGTAGAGTTTCCCACCTGTTTTTACTGTGACCTGATTGACCGACTGCTTAGGCATCTGGCAACTCCTTGGTGCGTGAAACAATGACCTGATAGTCCTTACGGAAGTGGTCTGCTAGGCGGTCTAGGTCTTCTTCCAGACAGAGCACCTTAACATTTGGTCCTGCATCCATAGTAAAGTAACACTGCTCACCAGAGGCACGGAGTGCCTTAACCTTGTCCATAGCCTGATAAGAGGCTTCCGTTAGATATGAAAATGGTGGGTTAGCCGTACTTGTTGTTTGGTGCATACGAAGGGCATTGGCTTCTGTAAGCTCACCGACCGCTTGGAAATCATTAGCCTTGAGGTAGTCTAACATATCCTTGTAATCCTGCTCAGACTGTTTAATCCACTCTGGGAAAGAAGTAGATGTTTCGGTACACAATTTCATACCGTCCCGGCTTGATACGGGTTTCTTTTGATCTGTCAAAACCAGCATAATCATGGCCAATTTAAGGTCTGTTTCAACCGGGTAAACCTCACCACTATCCTTGTCCCAGGCTGCCAATGGTCCAAAGAAGGACCGTGATGACGAGCCTGAAGCAAACTTGGCAATTTGAGCTAATTCAGACTGCGTTTTTCCGACTTGGAAGAGTTCGTTAGCCGCCTTAACTAGGGCAGAAAGACCTGAGGAACTTGATGATAAACCTGCAGCTGTCGGCATGTTGTTCCAAGTTTCAATCTTGACATGTTGGTTAGGATTTGTACGGAAGAGATCTAAAACCTTGCTGGCCTTGATTGTTTCTTTTTCCCCTTGGAGCTCATCATCGATATACATGACATCACCAGTCGCATCCTCAGGCAGAAAAGATAACTTGGTTTCCGTATACATATTCTCCAAAGTCAGTGAAATGCTGCTGGTTGAAGGAATCATACGCTCCGCATCCGCCTTACCCCAGTATTTGACAATAGCAATATTTGCGTACGATTTGACGCTTACAGGCTTTCTATCCACGTGTTTACGGCTCCTTTTTCTTGAAGTTTTTTAGCAATCGTTCGGGCTTGGTCTTTAGTACTTGTTAGAGCAATAATGCAACCACCCAATCCTCCACCTGACATCTTGGCTCCCAGTGCACCTTGCTCCAGAGCAGTTGCTACTAGAAGATCCGACAAATCACAAGACACCCCTAAAGATTTAAGGTGATTATGGGCTTGAGACATGAGTTTTCCAAGAAGCTTTTGATCCTTGGCTTTGAGGGCTCGTTCTGCCTTCTGGCTTAATTCGCCCAGTTGGTTGAGATCTGACAAGGCATCTAAACCAATGGCCTCAACCTTTTCCACAGCCTCACGGGTATTTCCATGGATACCCGTATCAGCAATGACCAGATAGGCACCTAAATTGACCTCGATTTCCTTGAAACCAATGTTTCGCGTAAAGCTAATGGCTTGGTCACTCAAGCAGGTCTTGGCATCTAAGCCACTAGGTTTACTATGGGCTATGGTCTCCGCCTGATGAACCAGCATTTCCAAGGTCTCCTGGCTAAGCTCCTGATCAAAATAATCAAAGACCGCTCGAATTGCCGCAATAGCCACAGCCGCAGATGACCCCATGCCACGCTTTTCAGGGACGCTAGACGAAATATCATAACTGATAGGCTGATTCTTGATTTTCAGATAATTAAGAGCTGAAAAAATCGCCGTCGTCAAGGGATCTTGAGCCTTGAGCGTCAAAGGAGTCTCAGCCGCCTGAATCTGACAGACAACCTCAATATCCTTAAGAGGGAGAGCAAGGGCAGGATGACCATAAACGACCGAGTGCTCCCCCATCAAAATAATCTTACTGTGGGCCTTGCCCACTCCTACTTTCTTAGTCATAAATTACACACACTTACAGACCGATTGGTATGTCAGTGTCTTTCTATGTTTTTCATACAGTTTCTAGTGGTGACTCAAGGTCTATCAACCTCCCTGAGTGGATTAAGAGTATCAATCTAAGGAATTTTCCTATGTCACTTCTATCTTATCATCAAAGCGCAAAAAAAGCGACATCTAACCTAGAGTGTCGCTTTGCATTAGAGATATGTTTCCAAAAAAAGAGCCTCTCGGCTCTTTTCATTTTAAATCGCAAACAAATCGTTTAGGTTCTCAGCCATAGTTGGGTGAGTAAAGATTTGTTTAGCCAAATCTGTGTATGGAATGTGATGATTCATCGCTAGGGTAATTAGATTGATAATTTCATGAGATTCTTGACCAAAGAGGGTCACTCCCAAAATTTCCTTAGTTTCAGGATTTACCACAGCTTTGAAGGCACCACGCAAATCACCGTTAACATGGCCACGAGGCATACCAGCAACTGGAAGTTCCTTGACAGCAACCGGTCCACCTGCTGCTCTGGCTTGGTCTTCAGTAAGACCAACTTGTGCCAAAGGTGGGTTGAGGAACATGGCAGTTGGAACTGCTCCACGTGTTTCAAGGTTATAGCTACCATCACCAGTTAGGTAATTAAAGACAATACGGAAATCGTCTAGTGAGATGTAGGTAAATTGAAGGCCACCATTAACATCACCCACTGCAAAGACACCAGGAACACTTGTTTCTAAATGCTTATTAACCTGAATACCGCCACGTTCTGTCAAGGCAATATCTGTATTTTCCAAGTGAAGGGGTTCGATATTAGGCTTGCGTCCTGTCGCATAGAGGAGTGCATCAAAACGGAACTCGCCTTTGTCAGTAACAACGACAACTTCATCACCGTCATTTTTCACTTCGGAAGTTTTAACACCTTGCTCAAAGACAATGCCGTCCTCTTCCATGTATTCCTTGGCCAACTTAGCAATAGATGGCTCCACACGTGGCAAGAAGCTAGTCGCTGCATCCAAGACAGTCACTTGACTTCCCAAACGGTTATAAAGGCCAGCAAATTCAAGGCCGATATTACCACCACCTAAGACACCTAAACGTTTTGGCAAGGCTTCAAGGGTTTGAATACCAGTTGAATCGTAAACATGCTTAGTTGTTGTCAAGCCAGGAATAGGCAAGACATTAGACACGGCACCTGTATTGATGACAATAGTCTCAGCTGTTAGCTCTTGGCGGTCATCACCAGCCACTACTTCAATAACCTTATTTGACACAAAATGTGCCTCTGCATCAATGACATCAACGCCATTGTCTGCCAACATTTTATAATTCTTAGCATTAAGACGACCAGTCACTGCACCACGTTCTTTCATGGTATCGTCAAATGACCAGCCCTTCTCAGCCGCAACAATCATAGTCTTAGTTGGGATACAAGCAATATTAATGCAAGTACCACCATACATCGCTTTACTGCGCTCGATGACAGCAACTTTCTTACCAGCTGCATTCATCTTAGCAGCCAGAGTTTTACCGGCTTTACCGAAACCGATAACAATCAAATCATAGTTTAACATTTCTGTATCCTCCTATCTACCGCCATTCTATCATTTAATTTTTCAGACTGCACATATTTGAACTGGAAATAAAAAGAGGCTACAGCTTTAGTTGAAACCCCTTTCTCATCTGTTTTTAATAGATTTCCATAAGTCCATTGCCTAAGTGTTTTCTCGCAGAAATTCTAATATCATTTTATTAAATTGCTTACTTTCGATAAAGGCTGCATGCCCCTGTTTGCTAAATTCATAATAGGAAGCATTTGGAATGCTATTTGCAAGTTCCCTTGCACCATCCACTCCCAGAACCAAATCTTTTTTAGCTCCCAAGACAAGAGTCGAACAGGTGATTTTATCAAGGGACTTATGGCAATCAAACTCAAGAATAGACTTGGCTAAACGGACAAATCGTTCTCGCTTCTCCTTACTTACAGACCTCAAAAATAATCTGTTAATCACATATAATTTCTTTAACATAGGAGACGAAAATGTTTTACACATTGAATCCTTATTGAGCTTAGCCATATCCCCCATTTCTGCCATCTCAATCCAGCCTCCGATGGTTTCTCTACTGATATCATTATTTCGGGAGAATGTCAGAGCTAACACCAGACTAGTCACCTTTTGAGGATACTTAATAGCAAACAGCTGAGCAATCATACCACCTTGTGACATGCCTATGATAGAGGCATTAGCAATATACAATTCTTTCAAAGAATGGTAGAGGTCATCAGCTATATTCTCAATAGAAATGCCTTCTTCAATATGGTCCTTTCTATCAAAAATATAGACCTTATACTCCTTAGCGTATCGATAAAATAACGAGTAAATGGCAAGGTCAGACATATCACTTAAGCCTTGCAAACTTAATCCCGTAATGATAACGAGAACCTTATCTCCTCGACCAAAAGTGACATAGTCAACGCCCTGGTCTGACAAATGATTTCTGTGAATACTAAACATTATCTAAATTCTTTCATTGCAAAATTTAAGTATTATCATGCGTCCGGTGCATTATTTGATGCCATGATGATAATACTTACCAAGACAACAAAGGTAACTTGCCAAAGAATGAAGGCCAAGAAATCCCCACCTTTAAAAATAAGCAGATCACAAAGTAAAATAGCCAACAGCACAGCATTTTTTCTAAAAAGTTGGTCACAGTTTTTCCAAAAAGTCTCAAAAGAAATATTGGCTCCTATCTTACGAACAAACTTCACATGATAAATAATCTCAACCAGGGATGCCACAGCTACTGTAGTTAGCAGTCCGGTCAAAGACACATCCATACGAAAACCAAAATAAAGAACGACAAGCTGAGAGAAAATAATTACTGTGATCACACGAATATGGTTGGCCACGATAAAACCTCCTAATGGCAAACATGAATAAAATACCTTATAGATACTCATTACTGCCCTTAATATGTCTACTCATTATATCATAAAATAAGACCAAAATTAGAAAAATCCAACAGTTTCAGGCTTTGCGAGCAGTCGCCAATCAACTTGCAAAAAATAGTTCACTTCTTGCTCAGACTGCAAAAAGGAGTCACCCCCTATCATGGTGCGACTCCTTTTTAATCAGTATAAATAACTCTGTTTAGGCCAATTCGTCAATTGATGTATATTCTCTGTTTAGACCCTTTGCAACTGGTTTGCTAGTGATATGACCTTGGTAGGTTGTAACCCCTTGACGCAGACCTTCGTCGTCGTTAATGGCTTTTCTGAATCCTTTTCCTGCAAGGGCTTCGATATAAGGCAAAGTGACATTGGTAAGGGCAATGGTTGATGTACGTGCCACGGCTCCTGGGATATTGGCAACGGCATAGTGAAGGACACCATGTGTTTCATAAACAGGCTCATCGTGAGTAGTCACGCGATCTGCAGTTTCAACAACCCCACCTTGGTCAACGGCAACGTCAACAATAACTGAACCTGGACGCATTTGTTTAACCATATCGTCAGTAACGAGTTTCGGCGCTTTTGCACCTGGGATAAGAACAGCACCGACAACCACGTCAGCATCTCGGACACTCGCTTCAATGTTGAACGGATTTGACATCAGTGTTTGAATTTGGCTACCAAAGACCTCTTCAAGGACAGACAAACGTTTGGCACTGATATCAAGGATAGTCACTTGAGCTCCAAGTCCAAGGGCGATACGGGCTGCATGTGTCCCTACGACACCACCCCCGATAATAGTTACTTTACCTTTAGGAACTCCAGGCACACCACCTAGGAGAACACCAGAGCCACCCTCTTGTTTAGTCAAGAAATGTGCACCGATTTGAACGGCCATACGTCCTGCTACTTCACTCATTGGAACCAAAAGTGGTAGGTGACCTTCTTGGCTACGTACGGTTTCGTAGGCCACACCTGTTGTCTTGGCATTGACCATAGCATCTGCCAATTCTGGAGCTGCTGCCATGTGCAAGTAGGTAAAGAGTAAGAGATCCTCACGAAGGAAACCATATTCTGCAGCAAGAGGTTCTTTAACCTTAACCACGAGTTCAGCTGCCCATGCTTCAGCAGCAGTAGCAACAATTTTAGCACCTTGTTTTTCGTAGTCTGCATCCGTAAAGCCAGATCCAAGACCTGCATTGGTTTCAATAAGGACTTCATGACCTTTAGCTACAAGACTTTGCACTCCAGCAGGCGTTAGAGCCACACGGTTCTCGTTATTTTTGATTTCTTTTGGAATACCAATTAACATACGTTTCTCCTTATTCGGAAGTTATAAGGTCAACCATCATAAAGATGACTTGACCACTTCCTATCTTTTTTTGAAATGATAACGCTTTCATTTTATCTAAAAAGCTCAAAAATAGCAAGTGAAAAATCTTCCCTCCTTTTTAAATCCTGAAATCTTGCTTCTAAAATACGACAAAAGAACCCAACCAATCGGCTGGGTTCTTAAGTGTAAACTAAATGATCAAAAGAATATTTCTCCTTAGGCACGTCCTCCTTTTCAATTTCAAAAGTGGCACCAATGTAAAGTCCTAAAACCTTATTTAAAACTCTTAACAAAATAATCAAAGAGTCCTTGATCTGCTAATTGCTTATGGCCCAAGAGGAACTCGGGGTGCCACTGAACACCTATAAATGGGACTTCCTTCTTCGACAGGTTTTTCATTACTGGTAATACCGATTAAGGGAATGGTTATTTTTCTTGCTCCTTAAAATAGTCAAGTAGAAAGAGGGCGTTTTCCACATAGTAATTCACAGCTACTGGCAAGGCCTCGTCTTTCACAAGGAAATCATCATGGTGCCAGTCTGGTGCATTATCTTCACCATTTGAGCCAATAAAGGCAAAGACTCCTGGTATTTCTTTTTGATAAGCCGCAAAGTCTTCGCCCCCTGTTGATGGCAAGGTTTCAATCACTTCTGCGAAGGCCTTAGAATTTTCAAAGATGAGTGGTGTGAGCGTCTGGTCATTGTAGGTCACGTAAGGTGAATTGCCCCAAGTAATGTCAACTTGAGCACCGAACTGGTCTGCTGTCGCCTGAACGACCTTTTCAAAACGAGCAATGACATCTTCACGAACCTTAGGCTCAAAGGTACGAATCGTTCCTTCAAAAAAACCTGCTGCTGGAAGAACATTCCAAGTATTTCCAACTTCGATATGAGTAACTGACAATACTGCTGATTCAAAGGGCGATACTGTACGAGCCACAATCTGCTGTAAATTGTTGATGATAGTCGTAATGACCAAGACCGTATCTACACCCAAATCAGGACGGGCTGCATGGGAAGAAACACCCTTAACATCAACCCTAAACTGCTCCACACCAGCCATGATAGCACCCGAACGAAGACCAATCTGACCCGGTTTCAAGTGAGGATTATTGTGATAACCGATGATAGCTGACACACCGTCAAGACCACCCGCTTCAATGACCTGATAGGCCCCTTGGAAATTTTCCTCGGCTGGTTGGAAAATCAAGCGAACGGTCCCCTTAAGCTCTGCTTCTCTTTCTTTTAAAAGCTGAGCAGCTCCAAGCAGAGAGGTCTGGTGAAAGTCATGACCACAAGCATGCATAGCCCCATTATCGCTGGCATAAGGAAGTCCTGTCTTTTCCTTAATCGGTAGGGCATCAATATCAGCACGCAAAGCAATAATCGGATAACCTGACCCAATCTCAGCGATGAGTCCCGTCTTCAAGGGATAATTTAAAGGCTCAATACCTAGATTTTTCAAATAACCTTTCAAAAAGACTGTCGTCTCATGCTCCTCTTCAGAAACCTCTGGATGTTGGTGAATCTGATGACGTGTCTTTGCTAAATGATCATAAAATGCTTCTGTCATAATGAACCTCCCTCTCTGATTAGACCTGCTCATTGCCCTGACTTACTTAAGTTCTCAATCGAATTGATACCATCATACCACCAGAAATAAGGCTTGAAAAATTAAAAAAACTTATAGAATGTCATAAGTTTTACTTATACCCCTAGAAAAGACCGTCCTTATGGGCCTTACAGTATAAAGCCTAGTGATAGGGTAGACCTATCAGGAGATTGAAAGTTCCTATCATACCTTAATAAGAAGAAATGACTAGCCCAAATAAGTACGCAAAATCACTTTTTCCGCTTCCGTTAACGCTCGATAGGAACCTACTGCTATCCCTTCATCAAGCTTAAACGCTCCAAAAGAAATCCGCTTAAGATAGGTCACCTTGACCCCATAAGCCAAGAACATCTTTTTCACTTGATGAAACTTCCCTTCCGAAATCGTAATGTGAGCACTACTCTTGTCACTCGCAAAACTTAGAATTTCTAGCTGAGCAGATTTACAAACAGTACCATCCTCAAAGACAACACCTGACTTAAAAAATTCAGGTGCATCAGGCCCAAGAACATCATTGACCTCAACATAATAAGTCTTAGCCACATGATAGCGGGGGTGAAGCATGGCAAAGCCCAGAGGCCCATTGTTGGTAATCAGCACCAAACCCTCCGTATCTCTATCCAATCGGCCCACAGGATAGAGACCGTCTCGCTGATCTTCAGGCTTAATCAAATCAATGACTGTTTGGTGTTTCTTGTCCTTTCGAGCTGACACTACACCTGCTGGCTTATTCATGAGATAGTAAACTTCTGGCGTATGCTCCAGTTCCTTACCAGAAACCGTGATGGTTTGAAGACTAGCATCCACATTAAGATTATCTCTATCCGCCAAGACACCATCTACATAAACTTGACGACTACGAATGAGCTTTTTGACCTGATTGCGGGAACCATAGCCTGCCTGTCCTAATAATTTATCTAAACGCATAGCCCTATTGTACCACGTATGAGCATGCTCTAGAAGATAAAAAAGTCTACCTAAAAAGATAGACTTTTCGCATTATAAACACTTACACATTTACATGGAAGATATGCCCGACCAAGAAGGTCACAAGCATGGTCAAGAGTCCTACTGTCAAGTTACGCAACATCGCTTGTTTAACAGGTGCTTTTCCAAGCTTGGCACTGATATAACCAGTCAAGAGCAAGGTAAGGGCAACCACAACCACTGTTACAGGAATACGGTAAGGCTCTGGGAACAGCATGATAGCTAGGGCTGGTGGCAAGGAACCAACTGAAAAAGCCAGAAAACTAGATACAGCAGCATGCCATGGATTCGTAATTTCATCCAAATCCACCCCATATTTTTCCTCAACTAAGACCTTAATCGGATTCTTATTGAAGGCTTGATTAACCTTAACTTCAGCTGCTGTTTCGCAATCCCCCTGACTGAGGAAGGTTTGATACAAACTCTCTCTAGCTGCCTCAGGAGAGCGGTCCAAGAGGGCTTGTTCCTTAGCGATAGCAGCTTCTTCAGTATCTTTTTGCGTTGACACACTGACATATTCACCACCTGCCATCGAAAAGGCACCAGCAAAAATCGCTGATAAAGCAGAAATCAAGATGAACCAGATGTTAGATGTCGCACTGGCCACACCGATAACCACTCCTGCAATGGAAATGATACCATCATTGGCCCCCAAGACGCCAGCTCTCAAAATATTTAAACGTTCTGCAAAATTCTTATCTTCCAATTCTCTTACTCCTTATTTAGAATGATTCTAAAAAGTATTATAGCAGTTATTTAGAATGATTACAAATAAGAAGTTTGAAAAGTAGAATTTTTAAGGTTTACTCCAGTCACACGCAAACTCCAAGGCTAATAAAGCCACCTTATCTTTTTCATCTAAATCCTCATGACTAGATAAGGTTCGGATATCCCATTTTTCTTCCGAGAGGTGGTCTGCCGCGTAGAAGAAATGGCAGAGCTCAAAGCCCCGAAAAGCTGCTAAAGCTGGCACTGCTGAACATTCCATATCCACACAGATGGCTCCTGCTTCCTTTCGTCGCTTCATCTTGTCGATGGTTTCTCGGTAGGGTGCATCTGTCGTCCACACTTTTCCCGACTGATAAGAAACCTTGTGACTGTCCAGAAAGGCTTGGAAGAGAGGGAGGGTTTTCTTATTTACTTCCACTTCATCACTAGCCGGAAGATAGTGGTAACTGGTCCCTCCGTCTCGAAGAGCTGCTGTTGGAATGATGATGGAGGTCGCTTCGATATCTCGATTTAAAACTCCACAGGTCCCAAAAAGAACGAGTTTTTCCATCCCAAATTGAATTAGGTCCTCAATAATCCCCACACATGAAGCAGCCCCAACTGGTGCATTAAAGGCACCAATCTGTTGGTCTCCAATAGTGATTCCATAGACCACGACTTCAAAATTAGCCATAGAGGTTCTTGC
>OIWO01002841.1_pt1 | contig 10323 bp, 8 predicted proteins | sample 1587641 | NCBI WGS metagenome assembly OIWO01 (sample SAMEA3888924, study PRJEB22519) | human gut metagenome | biome: human gut; feature: human-associated habitat; material: faeces | place: Denmark | collected 2010
TTTCTATTTTGATTCAAGTTTGCGAACGAGCATCGCGAGTTTCGCAATTACCTAATAGTATATTCTAATATCCGGCAATCAGCCGGAGCATTAGCTTATGTTTGATGGGATCTCCCCGACCACATCCAGATAAAAAATAACCAGTGTCTGTGACTGGTATGGATATACCCAGAGTGACCCGATGCCTAAAGACAGCATACACAGTATCTGCAATCCGATAAAGCTCAGATAAATATAAAATAATCTTCCTTTATTTCCCTTCATGATCTGACGGCTGATCTTTAATGATTCGCGTGCCTTCATCTGCGGATGATCCAAAAGCAGATACAATGCCAGTGCATACCACATCTGCACGAAAACTGCCAGAATCGTGCTCACAATACCAAGTATCACCAGTACTGCAATCGCCGCAGGCGACTTGTCCAGGACAAAAAATAACACAGCACCTGTGATCACAGGAATACAGCTGATCAGCGTTGCAATAATCAAAAGCAGTCCTGCAATGATATAACGGTCCGGGTGATTTTTAAACCCGTAAAATACCATGCCAAGTGTCATTTCTTTTTTCCGTGCAAGTGACAGATGAAGCTGAAGGATTCCGACAGACAATACCATGCTTAAAAGTGTGATCAGAAATTCCGCCACATAAAACATGATCGTCACCGGAAGCGGCTGTGCATCTTTCTGCAACATGGAAAATGGGAGTTCTACCGCCAAAGGAATCAGTGTGGCGGCAAGAAAAGCTCCCATTGGTATTTTATAATTTCCATTTAAATTGTCTCTTGCGATTCGTTTTAATTCTTTGCAAGGTAGGTTCATTTGTTTATACTCCGTTTCTGTAACTGATTGCTTTTCTCATTATAGCATGGCTATGCAGATGCAACAATCTTTTTATTTTGCCATAAACTGCTCCATCAGTTCATTATAATCCATGCCCTGCATATCAGAATAGGCCTTTAAAAATCCATCGATACTTCCATACTGATGGATGGCATACCCCAGAACCGATGCGTACAGTCCGATAGCCGCAACCAATGCCATAATCCCCAGAATCATTCCGATCTGTGCTTTCGAAGTATAAGACATCATGCCTCCGCGGGAAAGTGTTGCAAAAATAACCGCCAGAGCCCCACACGGCACAGCAAGATACAGACAGGTGCAGCTTAGTAATGCAATTGATCCAAGTATCAGGGAAGCTGCCTCCATGCGTGCAGATCTCCGGCTGCGATACGGCTGATTCGGATTTGGTTGATAAGATGATCCATACATATCCATAATACGTTTTCCTTTCTTTTTAGGATTGCTTTTATTGTAACATTTCATATATAATAGGGAAAGTATTATTTGACAGGAAAGGACTATTAAGGGGAAAATTTATGGATATTAATACAAAAATTGCGGAAGAACTCGGCATCCGGAAAGAACAGGCCTCCGCTGCTGTAAAACTGATCGACGAAGGATGCACCATTCCTTTTATTGCCCGGTACCGGAAAGAAGCTACCGGAGCATTGAGTGATGAAATTTTACGAAATCTCTATGACCGTCTGGTGTATCTGCGAAATCTGGAGGACAAAAAACAGACCGTACTGGCCTCCATTGAAGAACAGGGAAAACTGACGGAGGAACTGCGTGCACAGATTCTCGCGGCCGAAACACAGGTTGCAGTGGATGATCTGTACCGCCCGTACCGTCCGAAGCGCCGTACCCGTGCAACCATTGCAAAAGAAAAAGGCTTAGAACCACTCGCCAACCTGATCCTTCTTCAGAAAATGACAGTTTCTCCTCTGGAGGAAGCCGAAAACTATATAAACCCGGAAAAAGAAGTTTCCACCGCAGAAGATGCCTTAAACGGTGCAAAAGATATCCTTGCAGAGTCGGTCTCCGACAATGCCGATTTCCGTACCCATATCCGGGAACTGACTATGAAGCACGGACAGCTTTTATCCGCTGCAAAAGATCCCGAAGCCGAATCCGTCTATGAGATGTATTATGAATTCAGCGAAAGTCTTTCAAAGCTTGCCGGACACCGGATTCTTGCCATCAGCCGCGGAGAAAAAGAGAAATTCCTCACAGTAAAAATTGATGCACCCGTGGACCGGATTCTTTCCTATCTCGACCGTAAACTCATCACCGCACCTTCTGCTCCCACAGCAGCTGTACTGCATGAAGTTACAGAGGATGCTTACAACCGGCTGATTGCACCTGCCATTGAGCGCGAAATCCGAAACGATCTGTTCGAAAAAGCTGAAGACGGTGCCATCCGTGTATTTGGCAAAAACTTAGAACAGCTTCTGATGCAGCCTCCAATCGCCGGTCAGGTTGTACTTGGCTGGGATCCGGCATTCCGTACCGGATGCAAGCTCGCTGTGGTGGATCCGACCGGAAAAGTACTTGATACTACTGTGATCTATCCGACTGCCCCGCAAAACCGCGTGGACGAAGCCAAAGCGGTACTGAAAAAACTGATTTCCAAATACCATATTACATTAATCTCTCTGGGAAACGGTACTGCATCCCGCGAATCCGAACAGATTATCGTACAGCTTCTCAAAGAGATTCCGGAACCGGTACAATACATCATCGTAAACGAAGCCGGTGCTTCCGTATACTCTGCCAGCAAGCTGGCAACCGAAGAATTCCCGCAGTTTGATGTCGGACAGCGAAGTGCCGCATCCATGGCGCGCCGCCTGCAGGACCCACTCGCAGAGCTGGTAAAAATCGACCCGAAATCCATTGGTGTCGGACAGTACCAGCATGACATGAACCAGAAGAAACTGACCGAAGCGCTGGATCATGTCGTGGAAGACTGCGTAAACCGTGTCGGTGTGGACTTAAATACCGCTTCTGCTTCCCTGCTGGAATATGTCTCCGGTGTGAGCAAAGCCATTGCCAAAAATATTGTGGTCTACCGCGAAGAAAACGGAAAATTTGCCTCCCGTTCCCAGCTTCTGAAAGTGGCCAAGCTTGGACCGAAAGCCTATGAACAGTGTGCCGGCTTCATGCGCATCAGTGACGGAAAAAACCCTCTGGATGCCACCGGTGTACACCCGGAATCCTACGCAGCCACGAAACAGCTGCTGGAAACACTCGGCTATACGCTTTCGGATGTGACAGACCGCAATGTTGCCGGGATCTCGAAAAAAGTCCGGGATTACAAAAAGCTTGCACAGGATCTGGAAATCGGCGAACTGACTCTCTGGGATATCGTAAAGGAACTGGAAACGCCTGCCCGTGATCCGCGTGAGGATATGCCAAAACCAATCCTGCGCAGTGACGTGCTCGAGATCAAAGATCTGACTCCGGGCATGGTATTGAAGGGAACCGTGCGAAATGTCATTGATTTCGGTGCCTTTGTGGATATCGGAGTCCATCAGGATGGTCTGGTACATATCTCGCAGATGTGTGACCGCTTTATCAAGCATCCACTGGAGGTCGTCAGCGTCGGGGATATCGTGGAAGTGAAAGTTCTGAGTGTGGATGTGAAAAAGCAACGGATTCAGCTTACAATGAAGATCTAACGTTCTTGTTCCGTGTAAAAATCTGTCCACGGAATCAAATGGGACATATAGAAGAAAAAACAGGACATAATATACTACTTTTTTCTCATATGTCCCATTTCTCATACTTCATATCCCCAAAGTATAAATATTCTTCTTTCACCCACTGATGCGTCTTTTCCATTTTTTATCGGGAATCAGGAAAAATCATATTACACTTCACCTGTCAAGCATTCTATTTTATAAAACATTTGACTTCTATATGGAAATACGTTATTCTAATTTCAATAAACACATATAATTCCAAATCTGATGGGTTGTTCGCCCGTTTATCCACTGGAATTTTAATTGAATACAGGATCAAAAACGACTCTGTTTTCCCGTTTTTTTCGGTTGTAAAACTATGTTGTTTTGATATATACTAAAGGAAAGGCAGGATACTACATGGGGAACACTGACATTGTGACAGTTCCGCTGTCAGATGCCAACGAGAAAAACACTACAGAACACAGCACTATTTTTGATGATGTATTCCGGACGATCGCACAGAAAATGCCGCAGCTTCTTATTCCGCTGATTAACGAAGTTTTCCACACTTCCTACAGCGATGAGGATCATTTTGAACAGTTGCGGAACGAACATTATGAAAAATTTGGAACTGTGGTCACGGATTCCATTATCCGGATCGGCAACCATATTTATCATCTGGAGTGCCAGTCCTCAAAAGACAAAACGATGGTCATACGCATGTTTGAATATGATATTTCAATTGCTATTGAGCACGCTTCTTTTGAATCAAATGATATCTGGGAAATTGAATTTCCGCAGTCATGTGTACTTTATATCCGCAATCACCGTTCACTTCCGGATTTTCACGAAGCGATTGTGAAGTTTGCGGACGGTCAGAAAATTCGTTACCGCGTTCCGATCATACAGGCAAAGAAATACACGGTCGATCGGATTTTTGAAAAACGGCTGCTGATTCTGCTTCCATATCATATCTTACGGTATGAACACTTTTTGAAGCATAACGGAACGGATTTAAAGAAAGTGCAGCATCTGCTCGACGATTTCCGGGAGATCAACCGAAAGCTGGAGGAAACATCTGAGAAGGAACAAAAGTCACATCTTTATATGGATATGATCGTTTTGATTGAGGAGATTGCGGATTATATTATTCCGGAGGATAATGAGATCAGGAAAGGATTGGGTGAAATTATGGGTGGTAAGATTTTGAAATTACGCTCTGAAGAGTTGTTAGAGCAGGGAAGAATTGATGCAATTCAAAATATGATCGATCTTGGTCTGACCAAAGAACAAATTTTAAAGAAATATTCTTTGGAAGAATATGAAAAAGCATTGAATTCTATGTCGGTAAAAGTATGACGTAATCCATCTATAACTATATCTTCTAATATCTATGCTATGAGATGTATTCTAATTATATCTCATAGCATTCATGAAAGAACATTCGTTCAAATTACCATTATAATTACAATTTCATACGTTTGATCATAACTGCTTCTGTTTCTTACACTTTCCATATTGTAAAAACAGATGCTTATGATATATACTAAAGGAAAGGCAGGACATTACATGGGGAACACTGACATTTCGGTAAACACGTTACCAGATGCCAACACAGAAAACACGACAGAACACAGCACCATTTTTGATGATGTGTTCCGGACAATTGCACAAAAGATGCCACAGCTTCTTATTCCGCTGATCAATGAAGTTTTCCACACTTCCTACAGTGAGGAGGAACCCTTTGAACAGCTGCGGAATGAACATTATGAAAAATTCGGAACCGTGGTCACGGACTCCATTATCCGGATCGGCAGCCACATTTATCATCTGGAGTGCCAGTCCACCAAAGATGAAACGATGGTCATCCGTATGTTTGAGTACGATATTTCCATTGCGCTTGAGCATGCTTCTTTTGCGAAGCATGCGGTCTGGGAAATTGAATTTCCGCAGTCGTGCGTACTTTACATCCGCAATCACCGTTCACTTCCGGATTTTCACGAAGCGATTGTGAAGTTCGCGGACGGTCAGAAAATTCGTTACCGCGTTCCGATCATACAGGCAAAGAAATACACGGTCGATCGGATTTTTGAAAAACGGCTGCTGATTCTGCTTCCATATCATATCTTACGGTATGAACACTTTTTGAAGCATAACGGAACGGATTTAAAGAAAGTGCAGCATCTGCTCGACGATTTCCGGGAGATCAACCGAAAGCTGGAGGAAACATCTGAGAAGGAACAAAAGTCACATCTTTATATGGATATGATCGTTTTGATTGAGGAGATTGCGGATTATATTATTCCGGAGGATAATGAAATCAGGAAAGGATTGGGTGAAATTATGGGTGGTAAGATTTTGAAGTTACGCTCTGAAGAGTTGTTGGAGCTTGGAGAAGCTCGAGGGGAAGCCAGAGGGGAAGCTCGAGGGGAAGCCAGAGGCAGGCTTACCGGACTACATGAAGCCAAAATTGATGCAATTCAAAATATGATTGATCTTGGTTTAACCAGAGAACAGATTTTAAGAAAATATTCTCCTGAGGAATATGAAGAGGCATTAAATTCTATGTCTGAAAAAGTATAGAAATTATCTCAAAGTTTATATAAATCTCCAAACTGATGAAGATAAAACTACTCAGTTTGGAGATTTTGGCTTTTGTCTAAACAAGACCCTTGCATAGCATAGATCTTTTTTGTTTTTAATCTGTACAACGAAGGGAAATTACAAACCAACATTTCCTTAACCAAAAATGGGTTGACTTATGTCTATCCAAATTACTTATATTTCAAATACTTCTTTGATAGCACATTCCTTTCGCTTTTCTTTTTCACTTTCAAATTTCAATCGTTTTTGCTCTTTTATTGAAATTGGAGGTACCGAAAAAGAATTCCACTCATTTCTTATTGGTTGAGCTTCCTTATCCATATCTTCCGCCGTTAATATACCAAAATTATTTTTATTCATAACTCTACCTTTCATTAAATATTGGCAAATATTATATCACCCATGTATATTTTTCTCAAGTCCTTTTTACCGGAAATTTTTTAGTGAACGATTTAATTTGCCTATAGGTTTCTTTTTCATATGCATCATTTTCCTTGATGACAATTGAGAAAATATCGCTATCATTCTGTTGTTTAAAATGTGTATAAGCTATCCGAATGCTATCAATTACATCATTATCTGATTTATTAAATCTATACTGTATTTTTTTCATGCATTCTTCAGCATATTCACACAATTGTTTCTTTACCAAATCATACGAATACATTTGATCATAAACACTGTTATTTCCAGAGATCTCTAAGCCACGATTATTTACTTTAATTTCGCTGCCATTTTTCATAATGTGCGCCATAACATACTCTCTTATGCTTTGCTGACAATCAACATTTGTATTATCTATTTGCTTTTCTTCCGATATACTAAATGCATCTTGAAACTCTTCAAAAGGAAACTGCAAAATAGCATATGCAGATATATCCGAATAGATTTCTTTAAAAACACGAACTAAAGAACAAATCAGATTTTCTACTTCGACAGAATATCTTGCTTTCATACGGTTACTACTGAGGCAATTTTTTACTTCGAAGAAAATTTCTTCACCGTCCATTCCGGGTTCAATTTCATCTATTTTTTTAATGATCGCATCCCAATCACTCAACGTTCCAAACACTTCTTCAAACAGCGGATCTCTACTATCTGCCATTATTACATTCCATGCAGCGCTCTGCAATGCTTTTGCAATATCCGACGCATAATAATCATTGCTGCACTTCTTGTTTATCTTTCTAAGGTAAAATGCCCCGATTTTCTCTTGTACACTTGTAATATATGAGTCAATCTCTTTTTGTATACTTCCGTTTTCCTGTATGACTCCTTTGAATAAAAGTTTTACTGTAAGGAATGCCATCAATTCTACCATTTTATTTTTTCGAAGTATTCTTTGTCTGTATTCTTCTCCTATATAATGACTTAATTCATGGATCAAGACTATATGCAAAGATGGTTGGAACAACATTCTTTGTCCAAACTTCACTATTATAGTATGAATCACATTTTCGCTATCTTCTATTCTTTTTTCCTTCGTATACGGTTTTGTTTCCAGTTCTGGAACAAGCATCACATCATATTGATGTTTCTTTTCGCGATATATTTTTACAATTTTATATGCTAATTCTTGATAATATATAGTCAACTTAATTGGTAACCAAAATGATGTTCCACTATAACCTGGAATGGTCAAAAAATTCTGATCTGTATGAATAGATTGTGTCACTACTGAATTTATATACCCTATCATTTTTGTAATTTCCACATTCAATTCATCTATCTTTTCATCATTTTTTTCACGACTTAACTTGTCAAATTCCATTAAAAAGTTATTAAATGCCCGAAACACCAAATAATATACGTCTCTCGCCATACGAAAATGTTCAAATTGCGACAGAGCGTTCAAAATCAAAACAAGATTGTGCAAATATGTATTGTTTTCATTTTCTAAATATTTTTGAACAGTTTTTATATACATATCTGTGAGAAGCTCTGGCAAATCATCTGTCACCTGTGTGTCCTGTCCTCTTTCTCCGTCCGCAATATCAAAATCATATAAGCAGTCTGTTTCAATATTATATATTGATGTCCCGAACAACTCATTTTCGTGCGATAATAATCCATTTGGCAAAAGCAAAAAAATCAAGAATTTAACAGGAATATTTCTGAATTGAATAAAAACATTATGGTGTCCATGCATATACTTGAAGTCCGCTTCCTTAAAATATTTATTTATGTCGGTTTCCATAATACTTTTGCTTTCAATTATTGTCCTTATTTTCTTTGGATTTTCAGATGCAATTTTCAGTGTCAATAACGGAATTTTTTTCTCAATATTGCAATCTCTTTCATTCCATTTCCATTCAATTTTCTTTTCTGAACAGATATTTAAATAAGATTGTGCCACACCAACAATCGTATACAGATATACAATTTGAGATATATTTTCAAGTGTCCTCAGACATTTCTCAAGTTCTCGCAAACAATTACTTTGAATTAATACAACTGCATCCATTGTATCAAATGTTTGCATAACAAGGATCTGTAATTCGTTCTGCTTCTGATTCTCTTCCTCAATCTTTTTTTGAAGCACATCATACTGTAATTTATCATTCATCATAACAAACCCTATTCCAAAATAAGGGTACTTTTTGCATTTATAATTTTCGATAAATTGTTCATATGTTTTGTTATATTGGTTTCTTAATAAGCCGATAATTTGAACTCCATAAAATCCTTGCAATTCCGTTATAATTTTTCTGCTTTCAGAATGCATCTTTGTCAATAAGCTAATCTCTTTTTTGTTCTCATATGTATAACTCACATCAGGTATTCGTATATCAAATCCATCATAATATCCCCACGAACTATAACTGCTATCCGGAAGGCTTTGCGTGTACTTGTTTCTATAATGTTGTTTATACAGAACAAGTGTGCAAAAACTCGTATCTTTTTTTACATCATCCATTTAATTCATTCCCCTGACTCAATGACTAATTTTTGTACAATTTTGAGAATTTCACTCTCCCGTTGCATTCGCCTGATATACCGGTCAATATCAAAAGCTTTTTGTTCGACCTTAACCCATTCATTTTCAATATATTGCTCTACCCATAAATACTGATAACTTTTTTCCCGAATTTCCGGGAAGAAATAATACAAAGCTAATGTCCACTTATACCATTCCCCGGGTTTTGTTGTCGTCACCAAAAGTTTTCGCAAATATCTTCTATCAATTGATAGCGTATTTTTTACCAGGCAATATATTACTGCCCTTTGCACAGCCTCTAAATCAAACTTTATCCCCTGTTTTTTTTGAAACAAAACCCCTTCTATAAATCTCCACCTTTTTTCTATCTTTTCATCTTTGAAAAATATATTTTCAAAGACGAATATATATATCCTTAATTCAATACTTTCTTTTTCCTTCCTACTTTTATTCAATTCTTGGACTTTCGTATGAATTATTTCTCCTGCTTTGCAAAACTCATTGCAAACCGTCTGTTCATCTTCATTATCATAATCAGCATTCTTCAGCACTTGATAAAACAACATTTTTTCCCAATTAACTATAATTTTTTCATCTTGTAATTTAATATGCAAATTTCTCTCAAGTTGTTTGTTTAAATCTCTTTCAAACGTTGTTTTCTTTATTAAATAGCTTGTGCATAATAAGATAAGTATTGCCAGTATAACCTGAACAATTGTACATATACATAACAATGACCAATATGCACCAATACTACTAATTGCAGCCAGACCAATCAATGCCACGGAAAAGAATCGACACACCCCAAAAGTAACAGAAATTATATTTTTATAGGAAGCCAATCTCTTTTCAATCGAAATTCCATAATTTTTAATATCCCTGTTGTTTAAAAAGAAAAGTGACAATGTATTTCCAAATGCCCATATGACAACATATAATGCCTGTAAATTTCCAAATTGTTCTTTCAACTTATTGGAATCAATAAATCTAATTTTTTCTATAAATTGAATTACCATACCCCAAATATTTTCTATCATATTTTATCCATACGTAAAAAGGGATTCCGAAGAATCCCCTTTGACTTGTAATAATAATTTACTTTTACTGTAACAGAGAAAGTACACCCTGATTAGACTGATTAGCCTGTGCGAGCATAGACTGTCCAGCCTGTGCAAGAATGTTGTTCTTGCTGTAGTTTACCATCTCTTTTGCCATATCTGTATCACGGATACGAGACTCAGCAGAAGATGTATTCTC
>OIWO01002842.1_pt1 | contig 10323 bp, 11 predicted proteins | sample 1587641 | NCBI WGS metagenome assembly OIWO01 (sample SAMEA3888924, study PRJEB22519) | human gut metagenome | biome: human gut; feature: human-associated habitat; material: faeces | place: Denmark | collected 2010
AAAAAAGCAGCGGCATTCTTTGCAAAGGAAATCGATTAGAGGCTTATCGATTTATTGAGCAATATCATGAGTTGTTTGGTCTACGGTGGCTCCTTCGCAGGCTTGAAATCTGTCCAAACGCGTATTATAACTACCGGAAACACAGGAAGGCGGATTATTATGCCAATAAAGCAGAAGTACACGCGCAGATTCAGGAAATCTATCATATCCACAATGGTGTTGATGGTTACCGGAGCATGAAAGTCTATCTGGAACGCAGAGGCTACTCTTACAGTACAGCTACCGTTCATAAATATATGAATACAGAGCTGGGACTCCATTCCATTGTCCGCCCAAAGAAGCCTGAATATGAGCACGGAAAACCGCATAAAATATTCGACAATAAACTTAATCAGGATTTCACAGCAGATGAAATCAACCGGAAATGGTGTACGGACTTTACATATCTGTTCCTTTCGAATCATGAGGTACGCTACAACTGTACCATACTAGATTTGCACGACCGAAGTGTGGTTGCCAGCATTACAGACCGCAGGATCACCAGCAATCTTGCCATTCGAACACTCCAGAAAGCATTGGAATCCCAACCGCCCATCAAAGGTGGCCTGATTTTGCACTCAGATCAGGGATCGCAATTTACATCAAAGGCATTCGTTGAATTCTGCGAGTCAGTAAATGTGACACAGAGTATGAGCAAGGCAGGATATCCGTATGACAATGCACCGATGGAGCGTTACTTTAACACACTGAAAAACGAGTGTACAAATCTATATGAATTTGAAACAGAAAAAGCACTCTATCAAAAAGTAGAAGAATTTGCATATGTTGACTACAATCATGTGCGTCCGCACAGTTTTAATGATTATCGTACACCATACGAAGCCCGGATGGCAGCGTAACTGATTCATGATATTTTTTAGCCACAAGTGTTACAAAAATGCTTGACCACAACAATTCTCTTAAGTGGTTTCATTTGCCAATGCCGAGGGATGTCTCCAATCCACTCAAAGTTGGTTCCCATTTTTGGACAACTATCGTTCAAACCATGAAATACAAGTTTTTTCACAATATCGGATTTCAGGACATTTAAACTAAGTATTTGTTGCCTTTTTATTGCAATTAGTCGATTGATATCTGACGCTTTCCAGTCCAGATAATGAACAATGTGATTCTGTTCGTCTCTTGCCGGAACAGGAAAACGAATCGTCAAAAACACATCGGGATAGAGCCTCAATCTTGACGGTCTGATTCCTGTAGAAAGAGAGTGGTATACATCAATCAGCCCACGTTCTCTCAGAAGCATATCAAGAAAACGGGGGTTAAAAATATCTCCGTTCTGGCGATACACATTATAGGCAGGACTAACTACTCCGGTGTAGTCAGATACTCCGATAGCACCTTGCCATGTCCACATAGTATTTGCGACAATATCCCCAATCTGGCAAAGTTTATAGCCGACCAGAGATTCTGCTTGGAACATGGTCACGTTCTTTTGACTTCGAGGAGTTATCCCTGTAATATGTGAAACAGACAAAAGCTCCTCCGTGCCATCTTCGGAACGTTCATCTATTACACGGAATAACTGTTTGCCTCTATAAAGTGGCCATCTTGATGGATAGCTACGCTTGTCAGAGGGATTAAACAGATTGGTACTCATCCAGTAGCCCTCCCATGATTTCACCCAACATTCCATCAGATGCTTTCTCCAGTTCTTCCAGATCTTCTATAATGGTCTTCATATCGCGCATCGGCGTGGGCTTGTAAAAGTATTTGGAGAAACTGATTTCATAGCCGATTGTTGTTTTTTTGGTATCCACCCATGCATCCGGCGCATAGGTCAGCACCTCATTCTGCATGAAAGCATCGATACCGCCTTCATACAAAAATGGCACGATTTCTGTATCTCTGAGGTCGGTGTCCGGCTCGCCATCTATTGGCTGTGCGGTCGGGTCTTTCTCCGAGATAAACGGACGCACTTTCTTGAGGGTAGCCGCTTTCAGTTTTGTTGCCTTAGCAAATGCCGTCCAATCATCCATAGGAGTATCTTTCGGGATGGATGCAATCGCTTTTTTTGCTGATTCCAGTTCATCCACCTTTTTGAAGATCTCTGTAGGAATCTCCCTATCAGGATATACACGCAGTCGAAGTGGGCGATCTACCGTGACAGACCAGTATCCGAATTCCTCGTTAGTGAAAATACGGCTGATTTCGCTTTCTTCCATTTCCAAGAATATGCGAAGTATCTCTTTACGGATTTCTGGTGTAAATTCGCAGTTTTTTTTGCCCATGTTTCGGCGAAGCGGGGATTTCATAGCGGTCGCATCAATCAACTGTATCCTCCCCTTGCGGCGTTCTTCTTTCTTGTTGGAGAGAACCCAGATGAAAGTGCCAATGCCCGTGTTGTAGAACATATTCTCCGGCACAGCGATAATCGCTTCTACCAGATCATTTTCAATCATATAGCGGCGGGCATTACTTTCTCCGCTGCCCGCATCTCCCGTGAAAATGGACGAGCCGTTATGCACCTCCGCGATGCGGCTGCCAAGTTGCGTGTCCTTTTTCATCTTCGACACATTATTCAACAGAAACAGAAGCTGACCGTCGCTGGTGCGCGGAATCATCGCCATTTCCTCGCCACCCTCCAGGTATGTATTGAATCGGGTGTCAATGATTTCTTTTTTGCCGCCCATCTTTTCTGCATCGGTTTTCCAGCTCTTTCCGTAGGGCGGATTGGAGAGCATGAAATCAAACTGACGGGACGGATTTTGGTCGGAGGAGAGCGTGGAGCCGAATCCGATATGCTCTGCTTGATCGCCGTCTCCTTTCAGTAACATATCCGCCTTGGCAATGGCATAGGTCTCCGGGTTAATTTCCTGTCCAAAGAGGTGGATGGAGACCTTCTTTCCACGCCGTGCAGCAAGCGTGAGAAGTCTGTCCTGGGCGACTGTGAGCATGCCGCCTGTGCCGCAGGCTCCGTCATAACAGGAATAGGTGGCGTCCTTTATCTGATCAGCCACAGGAATGAAAATCAGATCAGCCATAAGTTCCACGACATCCCTCGGCGTCCAGTGTTCCCCAGCTTCTTCGTTGTTTTCTTCATTGAACTTGCGGATAAGTTCCTCAAAAATCGTACCCATGCCGTGGTTGTCCAGTCCCGGATGGCGGAGGATGGTTTTCTCGTTATCCTTGTAGACCGGTGCAGGGCTTAGATTGATGTCCGGCGAGATAAATTTTTCAATGACTGCGCCAAGGATATCCGCATCTACCATTGTGGCGATCTGGTTGCGGAATTTGAATTTATCGAGTATCTCTTGCACGTTCGGAGAGAAGCCGTCCAGATATGCCTCGAAATCCGCCTTCAGCGTTTGCTTCTTGGAGCGGCTGGTGAGATCACGGAGCAAGAAAGGTGATGCGTTGCAGAAAGCCTGTCCCGCCGCATTGCAGAGTGCAGGCCACTGATTGTCGATTTTGGCATCGTCAAGTTTCTTTCTCATATCGAGGACTTTCTGCTTCGAGTCCCCCAACATAGCATCCAATCTGCGAATGACGGTCATCGGCAGGATGACATCGCGGTATTTGCCGCGCACATATACATCCCGCAGGCAATCGTCTGCGATTCCCCATATAAAATTTACAATTTGATTGTGAAGCTGATTATCCATTGCGGTTGTGCTTCCTTCCTGGCATAGTTTTGCCCATTATATAAAGTCATCTGTCCCATAATGGAAACTTGATGCTCATTATTCCTCTTTTTTGCGGTCGTCTGCGCCGCCGGCCTTGATCCATTCGTCAACCTCGGACAACTTGAATTTCCAGAGCTTCCCCATTTTATAAGCAGGCATATCCCGCTTGGCAATCCACTGCAAAATGGTTTCCCTTCCGATACCGAGATACTCCTGTACCTCTTTGAGCGTTGACCATTTTTCAGGTGTTTGATTATTCACTGTGTATTCCCTCCGTCTTTGCAGAATGCTTTATTTACTACAATTATCGTAACTTTCAATGTAGCGTTGCTGCCGGGGAAACAATCATCCCCGTCCGCATTGACCATTGCCCATATACTGTCATGTCGGCCTTCCACGCCTCTGGCATCAAAGGCAACGGCAACGGTCACCGTTTCTCCCGGATTGGTATCCGGGATATCTATGCTGTCCGTATCGGCTCTCGGCGGAATCTGCTTGTGATTTGTGCAAATCAGCTTCCTTCCAGTCCAACGCACCTTGCCCATATTTCTGATTACCCATTCGTGAGTAATTTTTTCATAGAAGTCGAGTTTGTATGTGCTGCTCCGATCCGACTGGTTCCAATAAGAATCGCCATCGTAGAGAGGCTGAAATGGTGCGGAGAGCGTATCGACGGTCTTGGTCAAATAGCGTTGGTATTCGGCGGCGACTACATCGACGTGGTTGTCCGGCTCATGAATGATGATTTGAAGTTGCTCCGATAATGCCCAGGAAAGTGCAGTAAGACTGGTTTCCGCATTTCCGGGAAGTAAGAACTTATTCATGACGGTTCGAACTTTATCGGAATCAATGTGTTTCTCCAGATAAGCAGTGACTCCTTTTTTGTCTATGGGGTTGCTGAAACTCCTGCGAATCTTGCCGGAGAGGGGCTTGCCTCCGTTGAACAGCTTTGTCGGATAGTTGGAGTGGCTGTAACGGTCAGAAGTGCTGAAGGTATAGCTGCTCCCGGCCGCTTTGAAGATGCCATCCACAAAGTCGCCTTGATTGGCAAGGTCAGTAATACCTTCGTAAGCGTAGCAGCAAAAATCATGAAATTCTATGAGAAGCACCTCCTTCCGAAGAAGTCCTTTCTTAAGTCCTAAAAGTCCTTTGCTTTGCGAAACCGAGCCTGATGTAAGTCCTTTTTCGGCCTGGTATTCTTTTTACAGGTTAGCGGGAAAGAACTGAAATCGCCTTCTGATAATAGTTGATATTTAATATACCACAAAAATCTATAAATTTCAATAGTTATAGGTGATAAAAGGCGGTAATAGATGTAAACAGACGATAATCGACTTTTTAACATGCAAGCCTAAACAAAATTAAATCTCTTAGTCCGAACAGCGCTATAAGGACGGAGGGATGCATAAGAGTTCGGAACGCAGCGATGACGGCTGCGTATGGAACGAAGATGCACCCACTGTAGTTTCGTGCGCTTTTTTTCGGTTATCGGAGCCTGTGGGCATCTTCAACCACAGGCTCTTTTTGTGTCTCTCCGTACTGCTCGGACGGAAACAAAAACTTTTCTGTGAGAAGGAGAAGAAATATACATCTGATGCATGCAATTGGCTAGAGTTAATGTCCGTGCAATTGATGATATGCGATTCATCATGGTGAATGGAAAATGCCTAATCTTATATATTCTCCGTTTGAAAAATAAAAAACGCAGAAAAAGAGGATGGAGATTGGGCGAATAAAGAGAAAGAAGAAATAGGAAAAAAATTCAGAAATATTTTCAAATCGGAAATGTCCCTTCCTATTTGAATTTTATATTCCTATCAGACGAGGACGAAAGGAGGTGAAAAGCCGTGAGTGCAAATGAAAGAAGGGCGGAGATCATGAGAATCATGGTTGCGCGAAGACAGGAAAATATGCAGGTCTTAGCAGCCGAACTAGGAGTGACGGACAGGACAATCCGAAATGACATTCTTGTACTCACGGCTGAGTATCCTCTGGAAACTTCAAGAGGTAACGGAGGCGGCGTCCGTATCGCCGACTGGTATCACCCGCATAAGAATATTCTGTCACAAGAGCAGATTTCCGTTTTGGAACAGCTTATGGATAAAGCTGATGATGAACAAAAAAGGGTGTTGGATCAGATGCTCCGTGAATACGGCTCTAACAGATATGTTCCTTCTGTCTAGGACAAGCCGGATGACGATCCGGCGGTCAGGCGTTTATTGACGAGTACCCCACGGCCATGAGAGCCGAATGTGAAAGGATGATTTTATTATGAGAAAAGTTTTTATCTGCTCCCCATATCGGGGAAACATCGAGGAGAACATGAAAAAGGCAAAATTCTACGGGAAGATTGTCATTGGGACAGGGAGAATCCCTGTGATCCCGCATCTCTATTTTCCAACATTCCTCGATGAGAATAATCCCAACGAGAGAATGACGGGCATTGAGATGGGCTTGGAACTGATGGATTCCTGTGATGAGGTGTATGTATTCGGATTCGACATCACGGAAGGGATGAAGTTTGAGCTTGACCATGCCAGAAAGAAAAAGAAACCTGTCCGGCTTTATGATGAAAGATTCAATGTAATAAATGTCAGGACGCTTCCGATTGATGAACGTGCCACACCGGAATACCGTATGGCGGTTAAGGGATTGAGATTGAAATAAAGGAGGAGAAAACCTATGAGTGAAGGATTAATGAAAATGGCGGAAGGCTATGAGATGATTGCCGCCGGAATCCGGCAGATGATTTCGGAGGGCAGGCGCTTGCCGGATGCTGCAGGGGAAGTGACTGAAAAGAAGGAAGCTGCGGAAGCGGAGTCTCCCAAAGGGAAGGAAAAGGATGAGCCGCAGATTGACAGGAAAACAGTCCGTGCATTCCTGACGGAGAAATCAAGGGCTGGAAAGACTTCTGAGGTCAAGAACCTCATTACCGAGTTTGGATACAGCAAGCTGTCGGATGTGCCAGATGAGAAACTCGGCGCGCTGTACCAGAAAGCGCAGGCGCTCTGATGGGCGCGCATGCAAGGTTTTCCCCATCGTCCGGCAGGCGGTATTTAAGCTGCCCGCCCTCCCTTAAGCTGGAAGAGCAGTTTGCGGATGAGCAGTCCCCTTATGCGGCAGAGGGGACTGCCGGACATGAGATGGCGGAATACCTTATCAAAAAACATCTGAAGAAAAGGACCAAGCGGCCTGTCTCTGATTATTATTCGGATGAACTGATGGAAGCGGTAGAGGATTACGCTGCCTACGGAATTGAACAGATTGAGACGGCAAGGAAGGAATGCCCCGATCCGTTCATCGGCGTGGAACTGAAGGTCAGCCTTGATGAACGTGTGGAAGGATGTTTCGGGACGGCAGACCTTGTAGTGGTGGATTCCCGGAAAATCCATATTATCGATCTGAAACTCGGCAAGGGCGTCATGGTGGAAGCGGAAGAGAATGTACAGCTTATGATTTATGGGCTCGGAGTCCTCGATATGCTGTCCTGCCTGTATGATATCGACATGGTGGAGCTGACCATTGTGCAGCCGAGACTGCAGCATCTCTCCACATGGGAGATTTCCGCAGAAGCTCTTTTGAAATGGGGAAGTGAGGTATTTGAAACCGGGGCAAAAAAGGCCCTTGCCGGGGAAGGCGAATATGCTGCCGGTGATCATTGCCGATTCTGCAAGGCGAGGTTTACCTGCCGGGAGAGGGCGAATGAGTATCTGAGATTGGCGCAGATGGAGTTTCGGGAAGCCTCTTCTGTCGGAGGAAGAAATCGCAGAGGTGCTTATGAAAGCGGACGCTTTGAAAAAGTGGGCGGAGCAACCGCAGATATACGGATGAGGAGGACGCGGCGAATGCGGCAAAAGCAGCCGGGTATACGGATATCTTCAAATCTTCGCTGATCGGCATCACGGAGATGGAGAAGCTGATGGGGAAAAAGAAGTTTGCTGAAATTCTCGGAGCTTTCGTGTATAAGCCGGAGGGCAAGGTCACGCTGGTACCGGAATCAGATAAACGGGAAGCAGTCAATGTATCAACCGCAGAAGCGGATTTTAAGGAGGACTAAGTGATGAGTACAGAAAACAGAACCAAAGTAATTGTTCCATGCAGGCTTTCCTACGCGCATTTGTGGGAGTCGGATTCCGTCAACGGCAGCGAGCTGAAGTATTCGGTATCCTGCATCATCGACAAGAAAGATAAGGATACGGTTGCCAAGATCAAAAAGGCTATCGAAACTGCGAAGGAGGAAGGAAAAGGGAAATGGGGAGGTAAGATTCCTGCTAATTTAAAGACGCCGCTCCGGGACGGCGATACAGACCGCCCAGAGGACGAGGCTTATGTGGGTTCCATGTTCCTGAATGCCAATTCCAAGCAGGCTCCGCAGATCGTAGACAGACAGGTGCAGCCGATCCTTGACCAGAGCGAGGTGTACAGCGGATGCTACGGCAGGGTTTCCATTACCTTTTATGCCTATAATTCCAACGGCAACAAGGGTGTGGCAGCCGGACTTGGCAATGTCCAAAAATTAAGGGATGGGGAGCCGTTGGGTTCCAGAGCTAATGCGAAGGATGAGTTTGAAGCGGTGGATGACGGCGAGGATGATTTCCTCTCCTAAAGGACACGGGACGGGCGGCAGGAACGCCGCCCTATACATAAAGGAGGTTTTGGGATTGGAACGGTGGAAAGACATAGAAGGAATGGAAGGAAGATACCAGATCAGCGACCAAGGCAGAATCCGATGTATGCCGCGCTATGTGAAGTGCCGGGGCGGTTCTGTGCGGCGGCTCCCGATGAAGGTGCTGGAACTGAAATATGACGAGGTGCTTCAGATCAAAAGGATGCTTGCTGGCGGCATCCACCCGTATGAAATTGCGGAGAAAATGGGGATTTCAAGGAAGATGGTCAGCAAAATTAAATCGGGGAGGTCGTATGCATGGCTGAACTGATGGCGATTGATATTGAAACCTATTCGGATGTTTCCCTGCCGGACTGCGGGGTACACCGTTATGCATCGTCTCCGCAGTTTGAAATCCTGCTGTTTGCATACAGCATCGATGACGGGGAGATTGCGGTAGTTGACCTTGCTTCCGGGGAGGAGATGCCGGAGGAGGTCATGGAGTGCCTGAAAGATGGCTCGGTTATCAAGACGGCGTTTAATGCTGCCTTTGAGCGGACCTGCATCAACCGTTTTTTCCATCTAGATCTGCAGCCGGAGAGTTGGCACTGCACCGCTGTTCAGGCTTCCATGCTTTCCCTGCCGTTATCTCTGGAGGGTGTGGGGGAAGCGCTGAAGCTGGATAAAAAGAAAATGACGGAGGGGAAGGAACTGATCCGCTATTTCTGTATCCCCTGCAAGCCGACCAAGAGCAACGGCGGCAGGGCAAGGAACCTGCCGTCCCACGCGCCAGAGAAGTGGGAGCTGTTCAAAACCTACTGCATTCGGGATGTGGCGGGGGAGATGCAGATCAGGAAAAAGCTGCAGAAGTTCCCGATCCCCGATAAGGAGCAGGAGCTTTACTGCATGGACCAGCGTATCAATGACCGGGGCATTTTGGTAGACCGGGAGCTGATCACCCATGCGGCGGCCTGTGACCTTCTATATAAGGAAGCGGCTTCCAAGAGGGCGTATGAACTGTCAGGGCTTGAAAATCCCAACAGCGTATCGCAGCTTAAGGCGTGGCTTCAGGAGAAAGGAGTCGAGGCTGGTTCCCTTGCCAAAGCCGCAGTGGAGGAACTGGTGGAAAAAAATGAGGGCGAGGTGTCGGAAATGATGAAGCTGCGTCTTGCCATGTCCAAGACTTCCATTAAGAAGTATGAGGCGATGGAACGCTCCGTCTGCCCGGATGGAAGGGTACACGGGCTTCTGCAGTTCTATGGGGCAAACCGGACAGGGAGATGGGCGGGCCGGCTTGTGCAGATCCATAACCTCCCGCAGAACCATATGGAGGATCTGGAGCTTGCACGCTCCCTTGTGAAGGAAGGACGGTATGACCTCATCGAATTATTATACGATTCCACGCCGGAGGTGCTGTCGGAACTGATTCGTACCGCATTTGTGGCAAAGGAAGGGTGCCGCTTCATTGTCAGCGATTTCTCTGCCATCGAAGCGAGGGTAATGGGCTACCTTGCCGGGGAGGGATGGGTCATGGAGGAATTCCGGGGAGCCGGAAAAATCTATGAGCAGACGGCGGCAAAGATGTTCCATATCCCCATCGGGGAGATCACGAAAGGAAGCCCATACCGGGCGAGGGGGAAGGTGGCATCGCTTGCCTGCCAGTACGGAGGCGCGGAAGGGGCGCTCATCAGCATGGGGGCTTTGAATTTCGTAGAGGAATCGGAATTGAAAGGGCTGGTGCAGTCTTGGCGGAGCGCCAACCCGCATATCGTGAATTTCTGGTATGAGATTGACGGCGCGGTCAAGGCGGCGGTTAAGGAGCATAAGGCAACTACGGTAGGAAGAGTATGCGTGTTCTACCAGTCAGGGATGCTGATGATCCGGCTCCCGTCCGGGAGGGTGCTTTCCTATGTGCGCCCCCGGATGACGGTAAACCGCTTCGGCTCGGAAAGCGTCTGTTATGAGGGCGTGGGGCTGAACAAAAAATGGAGCCGGGTGGAATCCTACGGCGCGAAATTTTGTGAGAACATCGTT
>OIWO01002860.1_pt1 | contig 10253 bp, 8 predicted proteins | sample 1587641 | NCBI WGS metagenome assembly OIWO01 (sample SAMEA3888924, study PRJEB22519) | human gut metagenome | biome: human gut; feature: human-associated habitat; material: faeces | place: Denmark | collected 2010
GTCCCCTCGCCCCTTTGGGGAGAGGGCTAGGGTGAGGGGCACAGGCAGCGCAGGTGCAAACATTCTGCTGGTAGAAGAAGCCCCCAACTCCAACCCGCACGCTAAATATAAAAGGGGAGCGGTTACCCGCTCCCCTTTGGTGCGACTTGAATCTGAATTACTTCAGGTATTTCAGAACAGCATCAAGCAGTTGCAGTGCTGCAACAATGAGTTTGAGGATAAGAATGGCGATATCCACCAGGTTCAGAAGAGTGTCAAGTGGTTCAGGAGCACTACCAGCCGACGTACCTTTCCGCTGCCTGTTGCCAGCTGTTGTGCACGCGGTATCTTAAGGAGAAACGTTGTGCTTGTTGACATAACACAGTGTGCTCACGCGGGGTTAAGGCGCTGACGGCACCACCCGTTTCAGCCAGGACTTAGTGCGCCGGGTAACGATGCGGCCCCCGCATAACACATTGCGTACAGTGATATTATAGAAGTTTACTGTATAAATAAACAGTAATATTTGGACAAAACGCAAACTGTGATCGATACTCAACTATGCCCTAAATACGTCAAAATTCGTGCCGAAATTGCGCGTTCTGCGCGGAACACGTATACTTTCAGTGTTGACATAATACAGTGTGCTTTGCGGTTACCAGCCGCAGGCGGCTGATGAAACCTCGCTCCGCGGGGTTTTTTGTTATCTGCAATTCAGTACAAAACGTGATCAACCCCTCAATTTTCCCTTGCTGAAAAATTTTCCATTGTCTCCCCTGTAAAGCTGTGCTTGTATAAATATTGTTAAACACAAAACCAACAAGGTCCCCAATGACTACTTCCATGTTCAACGCAAAACTACTACCAACTGCGCTATCCGCCGCAGTGGTCGTCGTGCGTGTGGTGGTGGTCGTCGGCAATGCGCCGTAGGGACTGGAACAACACACGATTCCAAAACCCCGCCGGCGCAAACCGGGCGGGGTTTTTCGTTTAAGCACCTCCCGGAAAGTCGGCCCAGAAGAAAAGGACTGGAGCATGGCAAGTTCGGGCACAACATTGACGCGTAAGCGCTTTACCGGCGCAGAATTTATCGTTCATTTCCTGGAACAGCAGGGCATTAAGATTGTGACAGGCATTCCGGGCGGTTCTATCCTGCCTGTTTACGATGCCTTAAGCCAAAGCACGCAAATCCGCCATATTCTGGCCCGTCATGAACAGGGCGCGGGCTTTATCGCTCAGGGAATGGCGCGCACCGACGGTAAACCGGCGGTCTGTATGGCCTGTAGCGGACCGGGTGCGACTAACCTGGTGACCGCCATTGCCGATGCGCGGCTGGACTCCATCCCGCTGATTTGCATCACCGGTCAGGTTCCCGCCTCGATGATCGGCACCGACGCCTTCCAGGAAGTGGACACCTACGGCATCTCTATCCCCATCACCAAACATAACTATCTGGTGCGCGACATTGCCGAGCTGCCGCAGGTGATCAGCGACGCCTTCCGTATTGCCCAGTCCGGGCGTCCCGGGCCGGTGTGGATAGACATTCCTAAGGATGTGCAAACGGCAGTTTTTGAGATTGAAACACAGCCCGCTATGGCAGAAAAAGCCGCCGCCCCCGCCTTTAGCGAAGAAAGCATTCGTGACGCAGCGGCGATGATTAACGCTGCCAAACGCCCGGTGCTTTATCTGGGCGGCGGTGTGATCAATGCGCCCGCACGGGTGCGTGAACTGGCGGAGAAAGCGCAACTGCCTACCACCATGACTTTAATGGCGCTGGGCATGTTGCCAAAAGCGCATCCGTTGTCGCTGGGTATGCTGGGGATGCACGGCGTGCGCAGCACCAACTATATTTTGCAGGAGGCGGATTTGTTGATAGTGCTCGGTGCGCGTTTTGATGACCGGGCGATTGGCAAAACCGAGCAGTTCTGTCCGAATGCCAAAATTATTCATGTCGATATCGATCGCGCAGAGCTGGGTAAAATCAAGCAGCCGCATGTGGCGATTCAGGCGGATGTTGATGACGTGCTGGCGCAATTGATCCCGCAGGTGGAAGCGCAACCGCGTGCAGAGTGGCACCAGTTGGTAGCGGATTTGCAGCGCGAATTCCCGTGTCCAATCCCGAAAGCGTGCGATCCATTAAGCCATTACGGCCTGATCAACGCCGTTGCCGCCTGTGTCGATGACAATGCGATTATCACCACCGATGTGGGTCAGCATCAGATGTGGACCGCGCAAGCTTATCCGCTCAATCGCCCACGCCAGTGGCTGACCTCCGGTGGGCTGGGCACGATGGGTTTTGGCCTGCCTGCGGCGATTGGCGCGGCGCTGGCGAACCCGGATCGCAAAGTGTTGTGTTTCTCCGGCGACGGCAGCCTGATGATGAATATTCAGGAGATGGCGACCGCCAGTGAAAATCAGCTGGATGTCAAAATCATTCTGATGAACAACGAAGCGCTGGGGCTGGTGCATCAGCAGCAGAGCCTGTTCTATCAGCAGGGCGTTTTTGCCGCCACCTATCCGGGGATGATTAACTTTATGCAGATTGCCGCCGGTTTTGGCCTGCAAACCTGTGATTTAAATAATGAAGTCGATCCGCAGGCGGCGCTGCAGGCGATCATCGACCGTCCGGGGCCGGCGCTGATCCACGTGCGCATCGACGCACAGCAGAAAGTGTATCCGATGGTACCGCCGGGTGCGGCCAATACTGAAATGGTGGGGGAATAAGCCATGCAAAAACAATGTGATAACGTCATTCTGGAACTCACCGTCCGCAACCATCCCGGCGTCATGACCCACGTGTGCGGGCTTTTTGCCCGTCGCGCGTTTAACGTCGAAGGCATTCTCTGTCTGCCAATTCAGGGCAGCGAACACAGCCGCATCTGGCTCTTGGTAAATGATGACCAGCGACTGGGGCAGATGATTAGCCAGATTGAAAAGCTGGAAGATGTCACCAAAGTGGCGCGTAACCAGTCCGATCCCACCATGTTTAACAAAATTGCGGTGTTCTTCGAATAGCGCTCAAGGCTTGAACAGCCACGCGCTTATCGCTAAGGTAGGCGCCTTTGCCGGATGACGCTGCGCTTATCCGGCCTACAGGCAGTGAATCCGTAGGCCGGATAAGGCGTTTACGCCGCCATCCGGCGTTTTCAGGCACCAGGACACACCATGACCACCATCGCCCTTATTGACGATCATTTGATTGTCCGCTCCGGCTTTGCTCAGCTGCTGGGGCTGGAAGCTGATTTTCAGGTTGTCGCCGAATTTGGTAGCGGCCGCGAGGCGCTGACGGGGCTACCGGGGCGCGGCGTGCAGGTCTGTATCTGCGATATCTCCATGCCGGATATTTCCGGGCTGGAGCTGCTCAGCCAGCTGCCGAAGGGGATGGCGACCATCATGCTGTCGGTACACGATAGCCCGGCGCTGATCGAGCAGGCGTTGAACGCCGGCGCGCGCGGCTTCCTGTCGAAACGCTGCAGCCCCGATGAACTTATCGCCGCGGTACGCACGGTGGCGGCGGGCGGTTGCTATCTCACGCCGGATATCGCCATGAAGTTGGCCGCCGGGCGCCAGGATCCGCTCACCAAACGCGAGCGTCAGGTGGCGGAAAAGCTGGCGCAGGGCATGGCGGTGAAAGAGATTGCCGCCGAGCTCGGTCTGTCGCCGAAAACCGTCCACGTACACCGCGCCAACCTGCTGGAAAAGCTGGGCGTCAGCAACGACGTTGAGCTGGCGCGCCGCATGTTCGATAGCTGGCAATGAAGGCCGTCGTCTCACGATTGCTGTCGGTCATCGGCTGCGCCTTTATCTTCGCGGCCGCCTGGTTCTGCCTGTGGAGCATCAGTCTGCATCTGGTGGAACGCGCGGATTTAGCGGTGCTGCTGTTTCCCTTTGGCCTGCGGCTGGGGTTAATGCTGCAATGCCCCCGCGGCTACTGGCCAGTGCTGCTGGGAACCGAGTGGCTGCTTATCTTATGGCTGGCGCAGGAGGTGGCGCTGGCGCACCCGATAATTTTGATGACCGGAAGCCTGCTGACTCTGCTGCCGGTGGCGTTGATCTCGCGCTACCGGCAGCAGCGCGACTGGCTGACGCTGCTGCGTCAGGGCGGGGCGTTAATGGCCGCCGCGCTGCTGCAATCGCTGCCGTGGCTGGCGGAGGGGGACGAGGGGCTTAACGCCCTGCTGTTGACGCTGACCGGCGGCCTGACGCTGGCGCCGACCTGCCTGGTTTTCTGGCACTATCTTACCAGCACCGTCTGGCGGCCGCTGGGGCCGGCGCTGGTGGCGCAGCCGGTTAACTGGCGCGGGCGGCATCTGATCTGGTATCTGCTGTTATTCACCATTAGCCTGTGGCTGCAGCTTGGCCTGCCCGCCGAGCTCTCCCGCTTTACCCCGTTTTGTCTGGCGCTGCCGATTATCGCCCTCGCCTGGCACTACGGCTGGCAGGGCGCGCTGATCGCCACCCTGATGAACGCTATCGCCTTGATTGCCAGCCAGACCTGGCACGATCACCCGGTCGATTTATTGCTTTCCCTGCTGGCACAGAGCCTCACCGGGCTGCTGTTGGGGGCGGGGATCCAGCGGCTACGCGAGCTGAACCAGTCATTACAAAGCGAGCTGGCGCGTAATCGTCGGCTGGCGGAACGCCTGCTGGAGACCGAAGAGAGCGTGCGGCGAGACGTCGCCCGCGAGCTCCATGATGATATCGGCCAGACCATCACCGCGATCCGCACCCAGGCCGGGATCGTACAGCGGCTGGCGCCGGACAACGCCAGCGTGCGCCAGAGCGGTCAACTGATAGAACAGCTGTCGCTGGGAGTTTACGACTCGGTGCGTAGACTGCTAGGCCGTCTGCGTCCGCGTCAGCTCGACGACCTGCCGCTGGAGCAGGCGGTACGTTCGTTGATGCGCGAGATGGAGCTGGAGGACCGCGGCATTGTCAGCCATCTCGACTGGCGGATTAACGAGGCGGGACTGAGCGAGAACCAGCGCGTGACGCTGTTTCGCGTTTGCCAGGAGGGGCTGAATAATATCGTCAAGCACGCCAGCGCCAGCGCTGTCACTCTGCAGGGCTGGCAGCAGGATGAGCGACTAATGCTGGTGCTGGAAGATGACGGTTGCGGCCTGCCGCCGGGGTCGAATCTGCAGGGGTTCGGCCTGACCGGCATGCGCGAGCGCGTGACCGCCCTGGGCGGCACACTGACGATCTCCTGCACCCACGGTACCCGGGTGTGCGTCAATCTACCGCTGCGTTACGCCTGAGAGGATCGCCTATGTTCGCCTTTTTAAAAGCCCCGCCGGACGCTGCGCCGATTAGCGATAAACGCGAGCTTGATGCGCGTTATCGCTACTGGCGTCGCCATATCCTGTTGACCATCTGGCTGGGCTACGCGCTGTTCTATTTCACCCGCAAAAGCTTTAACGCCGCGGTCCCGGAAATTCTCGCCAGCAACGTCCTGACCCGCAGCGATATTGGCCTGCTGGCCACGCTGTTCTATATCACCTACGGGCTGTCGAAATTTTTCTCCGGTATCGTCAGCGACCGCTCCGACGCCCGCTATTTTATGGGGCTGGGGCTTATCGCCACCGGGGTGGTGAATATTCTGTTCGGTTTTTCTTCCTCACTATGGGCTTTCGCGCTGCTGTGGGCGCTGAATGCCTTCTTCCAGGGCTGGGGCTCGCCGGTGTGCGCCCGACTGCTGACGGCCTGGTATTCGCGGACCGAGCGCGGCGGCTGGTGGGCGCTATGGAATACGGCGCATAACGTCGGCGGCGCGCTGATCCCGATAGTGGTGGGCGCGGCGGCGCTGCACTACGGCTGGCGTGCCGGGATGATCATCGCCGGCTGTCTGGCGATCCTCGCCGGACTGTATCTGTGCTGGCGGCTGCGCGATCGCCCGCAGGCGGTGGGGTTACCCGCCGTGGGCGACTGGCGTCACGATGCGCTGGAAATCGCCCAGCAGCAGGAAGGCGCTGGGATGTCTCGTAAAGCGATCCTGACCCGCTACGTGCTGGCCAATCCCTACATCTGGCTGCTGTCGCTGTGCTATGTGCTGGTGTACGTGGTGCGGGCGGCGATTAACGACTGGGGCAATCTGTATATGTCGGAGACGCTAGGCGTCGATCTGGTGACCGCTAACTCGGCGGTGACCATGTTTGAGCTGGGCGGTTTTATCGGCGCGCTGGTGGCGGGGTGGGGCTCGGATAAGCTGTTTAACGGCAACCGTGGGCCGATGAACCTGATTTTCGCCGCCGGAATTTTGCTGTCGGTTGGCGGCCTGTGGCTGATGCCGTTCGCCAGCTATGTCATGCAGGCGGCCTGCTTCTTCACTACCGGTTTCTTCGTTTTCGGCCCGCAGATGCTGATCGGCATGGCGGCGGCGGAATGTTCGCATAAAGAAGCCGCCGGGGCGGCAACCGGGTTTGTCGGCCTGTTCGCTTATCTTGGCGCCTCGCTTTCCGGCTGGCCGCTGGCGCAGGTGATGGATATCTGGCACTGGACCGGATTCTTCGTGGTGATTGCGATTGCCGCCGGCATTTCCGCGCTGCTGCTGCTGCCGTTTTTAAACGCGCAGGCGCCGCGTACCGCCAGCGAAGCGTGATGTAGCTCACCCTTTCGCCGCGAACGGGGCAAAACTAAGAAATTTTCCCGGTTTTACCTGGACGCCGTCTCAGGCCAGACGGCGCGCTGGTTTTTACAATGCCTGGTTATTACGCAGGCATAAAAAATCAGCTCAGGAGATACCCATGCTGGCCTTTCTGAATCAGGTGCGCAAGCCGACCCTGGATCTGCCGCTCGATGTGCGGCGCAAAATGTGGTTCAAACCTTTCATGCAGTCCTATCTGGTGGTTTTCATCGGCTACCTGACCATGTACCTGATCCGCAAGAACTTTAACATCGCGCAGAACGACATGATCTCCACCTACGGGTTGAGCATGACGCAGCTGGGGATGATTGGCCTGGGCTTCTCCATCACCTACGGCGTGGGCAAGACGCTGGTCTCTTATTATGCCGACGGCAAAAACACCAAGCAGTTCCTGCCGTTTATGCTGATCCTCTCCGCCATCTGTATGCTGGGCTTTAGCGCCAGCATGGGGGCGGGTTCTACCAGCCTGTTCCTGATGATCGCCTTCTATGCGCTGAGCGGTTTCTTCCAGAGCACCGGCGGCTCGTGCAGCTATTCCACCATCACCAAGTGGACGCCCAGACGCAAACGCGGCACTTTCCTCGGCTTCTGGAATATCTCCCACAACCTCGGCGGCGCGGGCGCGGCGGGCGTGGCGCTGTTTGGCGCCAACTATCTGTTCGACGGCCATGTGATCGGCATGTTTATCTTCCCGTCGATTATTGCGCTGATCGTTGGCTTTATCGGCCTGCGCTACGGTAGCGACTCTCCGGAATCCTACGGCCTCGGCACGGCGGAAGAGCTGTTTGGCGAAGCGATCAGCGAAGAGGACAAAGAGACCGAAGAAAATGCGATGACCAAGTGGCAGATCTTTGTTGAGTACGTGCTGAAAAACAAAGTGATCTGGCTGCTGTGCTTCTCCAACATCTTCCTCTACGTGGTGCGTATCGGTATCGATCAGTGGTCCACCGTGTATGCCTTCCAGGAGCTGAAGCTGTCTAAAGAGGTGGCGATTCAGGGCTTTACCCTGTTTGAAGTCGGCGCGCTGGTCGGCACGCTGCTGTGGGGCTGGTTGTCGGATCTGGCCAACGGCCGCCGCGCGCTGGTGGCCTGCATCGCGCTGGCGCTGATTATCGCCACCCTCGGGGTTTACCAACATGCCAGCAACCAGTACGTCTATCTGGCCTCGTTGTTTGCGCTGGGCTTCCTGGTGTTTGGTCCGCAGCTGTTGATCGGCGTCGCCGCCGTCGGTTTCGTACCGAAAAAAGCGATCGGCGCCGCCGATGGGATCAAGGGCACCTTCGCCTATCTGATCGGCGATAGCTTCGCCAAACTGGGTCTCGGGATGATCGCCGACGGCACCCCGGTCTTCGGCCTGACCGGCTGGGCCGGCACCTTTGCGGCGCTGGACGCCGCCGCCGTCGGCTGTATCTGCCTGATGGCCATCGTGGCTATCTTTGAAGAGCGTAAAATTCGCCGCGAGAAAAAGAACCGTATTTTGCAGACCGCCTGATTCACCAGGTATTTGGTAACCTTGCCCGGCCTTCGCGCCGGGCTTTTTTATTTCTTGCGCATTATGCCAGGTCCGACAGTCGACAGCAGGCAAATTCCCATTATGATAGTCAGGCTGCGATTGGATGAGAGGATGCATGATCTGGATAGGACTGGCCACCCTGGTAGTGGTGTTTGTTGTGGGATTTCGGGTGCTTACCTCTGATTCACGCCGCGCGATCCGCCGCCTGAGCGAACGCTTGGGCATTACGCCCGTCCCGCTGGAATCGATGATCGATCAGCTGGGAAAAGCCGCCGGTAATGAGTATTTGCGTTACCTGGAGCGGCCGAATGAAGCGCATCTGCAGAACGCCGCCCAGGTGCTGCTGATCTGGCAGGTTGCGATTGTCGACGCCAGCGAAAAAAACCTGCATTACTGGTATCGCCTGATGCAAAAAGCGCGTTTAGCGGCGCCGATTACCGACGCGCAAATCCGTCTGGCGCAAGGGTTTCTGCGCGAGCTGGATCCGGATATGAGCGATTTGCATAACCTTCAGCAGCGCTATAACGACCTGTTTCTCCCGGAAGACGGCGTGCACTGGCTGCACTGATCTCATAGTTATTCGGCCTGTGGTTCATCGCTTTTGTGTGCCGGCTGGCGGCTGCGCCTTATCCGGCCTACGGTTTCCGCACTCGTCACTTGCAGGCCGGATAAGCGTAAGCGCCATCCGGCAGGATAACTACAGTAGGATTTTCAGGCCGTGTTTTTGTACGACGCTAAGCAATTTTAATGACATTCCGCTCGGTCGTTTAGCGCCAGTCTCCCATTTTTGCACGGTAGACACACTGGTATTCAGATAACGAGCGAACACGGGTTGGCTAACATTGAGTTGTTCACGTAGCGCTTTAATTTCAATGGGTTGAAGTGCGGCTACGCTACCGAGACATGATTCATCAAAATGGCGCATTGTTTCCTGTGGGATTGCGCCAACGCTGAATAGCCCCGACGCAGCGCTATGGATCGCTTCGAAAGCCGGGCTTTTGTATTTATTTTTTGCTGTCATCGCAAATCTCCACTAATTCTTAACTTTTAACTAAGGCCGTCGTTTTCTCTTCAGAGAGATTGGCATAGTGTTTTGCTAACTCACGAAACCCCATTAATTCGCGATGGTTGATATTGGCCATATCCTGTTTGGCATATAGAAAGGTATAAAACCAATACTCTGCGCTTTTGGTAAGGATGATTGCGCGATCGCGATTCTTGTTGAGTCGCTTTTTATAAACCCCTCCTCCTAAATCAACCACTTTGCCCTGAAGCGCAGATTGAATTGCCTGATAGAGCTCGTTGTCGGAAATGCCATGAGAGCTAGCCTCTCTGGCGAACCATTTGGTTTTAAAGATACGCATTGCTGACATCCTGTCGTTAAAAGTATAGCACATGGTGCTATATTAAATTCTCCTGAGATTTGTTAAAGCGATAGCGAGCATCGTTTTTTTAAACATGCGAACAGCTACGCATCCTCTTATGAAAAGCGATGAGAGTTGCGAAAACGTTAAGTACGTCACATACAAAATGTTACACTGCGCAGCTTTCCGCCACTTTCTTCGCAGGTCACTCATGAGTCATTCAAATGAAACCCCATGCACGCGATCTCGCGCGGCCAAACTGGTCGGCGGTCTTCGCGGTTGCTTTCTGCGTCGCCTGCCTGATTACCGTCGAGTTTTTGCCGGTCAGCCTGCTGACGCCGATGGCGCTGGATTTAGGCATCTCCGAAGGGATGGCCGGGCAGTCGGTGACGACGACGGCATTCGTCGCGATGTTTTCCAGCCTGTTTATCACTACGGTGATAGGTAAAACCGATCGCCGCTACGTGGTTATCCTGTTTTCACTGCTGCTGACCCTTTCTTGCCTGCTGGTATCTTTCGCTGATAGCTTCACCCTGCTACTACTGGGGCGCGCCTGTCTGGGCCTGGCGCTCGGCGGTTTCTGGGCGATGTCCGCCTCGCTGACCATGCGGCTGGTGCCGATGCGCGTGGTGCCGAAAGCGCTATCGATTATCTTCGGCGCGGTATCAATCGCGCTGGTGATCGCCGCCCCGTTGGGCAGTTTCCTTGGCGGGCTTATCGGCTGGCGCAACGTCTTTAACGGCGCGGCGGTAAT
>OIWO01002861.1_pt1 | contig 10243 bp, 8 predicted proteins | sample 1587641 | NCBI WGS metagenome assembly OIWO01 (sample SAMEA3888924, study PRJEB22519) | human gut metagenome | biome: human gut; feature: human-associated habitat; material: faeces | place: Denmark | collected 2010
TTGTGGCGGCAGCGGTGGGCGGTTTGCAGGAAGAGGTTGAAGCCGTCCAGAAACTCGTAGTTCATCCGCTCGACGGGAATGTCCTCGGCCTTGCCGCGCTGGGCGAGGTACTGTTTCAGGTAGCGCAGCAGCCGTTCGTACTTGTCGGCCGTGCGCTGCGTGATGCGCACGCCCACCTCGCCCTGCCGCCGCTTCGCGTAGTCGGCGAGGCCTGCGATGAGCATCATCGTGTTGCAGGTCGGGTTGAGGTAGCGCTGCTTGATCTGCGCCGCATTGGCCGCATAGCCCTCGGCCAGCAGCTTGGTGCGGATGTCGATGATTTTGACGCGGAAATCGTTCAGTCGCTCGTTGACCTGAATGGCCAGCTTGTTCGTTCCCATCGCGCGCTCCTTGTGCTGGTTCCACGTTTCGGGATTGCTGTCGCACTGAGTGTAGACCTCTTGCCGGAGCCCTCCGGTCGTAATGCGTGCGAAGATGGGCGCCAATCCGTTTTTCTTCGGTCGTCCTTTCCGCATCAAGAAAAGAATGGCAAATGTCTCTTGTCTCATGACGTTGAAATTTTTTGGTTAACAAAACGTCCGCAAGAGAGAATTATTACGACGTAAAACGCAGCGAAACAGTGCATTGCAAACGTACTCGGGAGCAAATTCCGTCGCGCAGCCCGTTTTTCGCCTCCGCTCCCTTTCGTGCTCCCGCGAGTTTGCTGCGAAATGCTTTCGGCTTCCGGTTCAGAGAATTTGCCGACACCTTTGCAAAACGATGATATACAATCAATTTGCACTTGTTTGCACCGAACGGGCAACGAAAAAGGAGCCCTTCGAAAAGGCTCCTTTGTGCGGATAAAGGGACTCGAACCCCCACGCCCTAAGGCATCAGATCCTAAGTCTGACGTGGCTACCAATTACACCATATCCGCAAATATCCGAACAGGAACTGCAAAAGCCGGGTGTAAAACCGGATTTAGGCGGTGCGTGAAACGCGTCCTGTCCTTTGCAAAGCTACCGGAAAACGAGCGCAATCGTGCGGGATTGTCCGCAAAGATTACCGGATCGGTTCCTGTCCTTTGCAAGGATAAGGAAAGCAAGCGACAAGCCAAACAAATTCGAGCTTGCCCGAGCCGCCTCTTATCTGTTGGCAAAGATAACTAAAAAACCTTTTTCTCGAATGGATGCCGGGCGATTTTGCCGATTTTTGGTTACTTTTGCAAACTATTTCAATCGATTATGCCGTATAAACTGACACTGGTTCTTACTCCGAAGCAGGCTGCCGACGTAAAATACTATACTGAACAGGCGGCTCGCCGTGCGGGTGTCGCGGAGCAGGATGTGGCTTTGGTGCGGGTCGTCGGACGGTCGATCGATGCCCGGCAGCGGCAGCCCAAAGTGAATCTTACGCTCGAAGTTTATGCCGATTGCGAACCGCAGCCCGCACCTGTGCATTTCGACTATCCGTCGGTTGCGGGGCGTACGGAGGTCGTGATCGTCGGTTCGGGCCCTGCGGGGTTGTTTACGGCTCTGCGGCTGATCGAACGGGGGTATCGCCCGGTGATTCTGGAACGGGGACGCGATGTGTCGGCCCGCAAGCGGGACATCGCGCAGATCAACCGCAACGGTGCGGTCGATCCCGATTCGAACTATGCTTTCGGCGAGGGCGGAGCCGGAACATTCTCCGACGGCAAACTTTTCACCCGCAGCAAGAAGCGGGGCGACTACAACAAGGCGCTGCAAACGCTGGTTTTTCACGGCGCCACGCCCGAAATTCTTTACGAATCCCATCCCCATATCGGAACGGATAAACTGCCGAGGGTGATCTCCAATATCCGGCGGACGATTCTCGAAGCCGGCGGATCGTTCGTTTTCGATGCGCGGGTTACCGATGTCGAATTGCACGACGATCGCGTAAAAGGGGTGTGGGTCGGAGATACCCTTTATGAAGGAGCGGCTGTGGTTCTTGCTACGGGACATTCGGCCCGGGATATTTACGAGTTGCTGCACCGGCGGGGCGTGCGTCTGGAAGCCAAGCCTTTTGCGATGGGCGTGCGGATCGAACATCCGCAGGCGCTTATCGACTCGATACAGTACCACTGCGAGTCGCGGGGAGAGTATCTGCCTGCGGCCTCCTATTCGTTGGTCAGCCAGGAGGGTGGGCGTGGCGTCTATTCGTTCTGTATGTGCCCCGGGGGATTCATCGTTCCGGCGATGACCGATGCGGCCGAATCGGTGGTGAACGGTATGTCGCCCAGCGGCCGGAACTCCGTTTTCGCCAATTCCGGTTTGGTGACCGAGGTGCGGCTTGCGGATTTCGAGCATCTGCGGGCAGAGTGGGGCGAGCTGGCCGGGCTGAAATTCCAGCAGCAGTTCGAGCGGCTGGCCCGGCAATACGGCGGCGAGCATCAGATCGCTCCGGCCCAGCGTGTCGCCGATTTCGTGGCGGGACGTGCGAGCGGTTCGCTGCCCCGGACCTCGTATATACCGGGCGTTGTGCCTTCCCGGCTGGATAAGTGGATGCCCGGATTTATCGCCTCTTCCCTGCGGGCGGGTATCGCCACTTTCGGGCGGCGGATGCGGGGATTCCTGACCAATGAAGCGTTGGTCGTGGGCGTCGAGTCCCGCACCTCGACCCCCGTGCGCATTCCGCGTGATGCGCAGACGCTGATGCACCCCGAGGTCGCCGGGCTTTTCCCTGCGGGCGAAGGGGCCGGGTATGCCGGCGGAATCATTTCTGCGGCGCTCGACGGCGAGCGTATCGCCGATGCCGTTGTAAATTACTTGAAAAAATAGCGTATGGATAAGAAGGAAGTGGTGGTCGTCGTTCCTGTTTACCGGCCGGAATTGACCGTCTGGGAACGGGCGTCGTTGAGGCAGACTGTTGGGGTGTTACAGGAAAATTATCCGGTCGAACTCTTGGTTCCCTGCGGTATGGATTGCTCGGCGATCCGGCGTGAGTTCTCCGGACTGCCGGTTCGGGAGGTGTCGGACGAATGGCTGGGCCGCAAGAACGGGATTGCGGGATACAACCGGATGATGCTTTCGGCCGGATTCTACGAGTTGTTCCGCGATTACGAATATCTCCTGATCTGCCATACCGACGCCTGGATTTTCCGGGACGAACTCGCCGACTGGTGCCGTAGGGGATACGACTGTGTGGCCGCTCCCTGGGTCCGCCGCAAAGTGTATGATCTGCCGATTCTGAAGCAATACCTGCGGTGGAGGCTTCGCCGTGCAGAGCGGGCGGGCCGGATGATCCGGCAGTCGCTCTACGGGAAGATCGGAAACGGAGGTCTTTCGCTTCGCCGCGTGGAGAGTTTTCGGGCCGCGTGCGAAAAATACGGCGACGAGATCGAGCGGTTTTGTTCGATGGGCAACCACCTGGGCAACGAGGATGTTTTCTGGGCCGTCGTTCCCGAAGGGTTTCGTTATCCTTCGCAGGAGGAGGCGCTGCGGTTCGCGTTCGACACCAATCCCCGCTATTGCTACCGTTTGTGCGGCAGTCGCCTGCCGATGGGGTGCCATAGCTGGTCGAAGCCCCGGATGTGGCGCTTCTGGCAGCAGATTATTCCGCTGCCCGACGCGGCGAGCGGCGCCGCAGCGGATAAGTGATCCAGTACGCCAGAGTATTGACCGTCGTATGGAAAAGGTGCTTGCCCAGCCCTTTTCGCTTCTGGTCATTGACCATCAGAACGGTTTTGTAGCAAATCTTCAGCCGGTTGTGCCGGACCCATACCGAGAGCAACCGTTCGCTCAAATACCCCATCACGCGTCCCTGCACGGGGTCGTCCTGAATCTCGATCCGCCGCTCCACCTCGAACAGAATATCGAACAGCCATGCCGAGTAAGCCTCGAACCGCTCGCGCGGCAGGACGAACATGTTGAAATGCGAGAGGCGGTTGTTGCGGAAGAACACCCGGTCGAAATCCGGCAGGTAGGCCGGATATTTTTCTGCGATCACCTGCCGTGCGGTCAGCAGGTCGCTTTCGATGTGGCACTTGCAATAATCCGTGTAGAGGTTGTAGGGATAGATCTTCGGCCGGGCCATGACGATATCGCAGCGGCTGAAAAGGCGGTCGAAGTCGGGGACCGGATGCGATGCCGAGAAGAAGGCTTCCGAGCGAACCGTCCGCAGCGAGCAGGCCGAACCGCCCTCGAAGTCGAAATAGCGGCGATAGTGGTTCAACCCGATGTAGTCTGCGTCGTGCAGGTTTTTCCAGGCCCAGTAGTGGGCCGTGAGTTCGCAGTAGTGGCGGTTGCGGTCGCTGATGTTGTCGCCCGTGTCGTCGCCGACGGCGAACGGAAGTTCCGTTTGCGAAATGGCCCGTCCGACCTGAACGGGCTGGTAGGGCGGGGTTTTGAGGCATGCGTCCTGCTTGTGGGCGCAGACCAGGATGACGGTTTTGCTCATTTTTCTAAAGGGTAAGTTTGAGAGCGCTTTCGATCACTTTGTCCATGTCGTAGTAGCGGTATTCTCCGAGTCGGCCGCCGAAGATGACTTTCCGGTCCCGGTCGGCCAACGCCTTGTAGCTTTCGTAAAGTTTCGTGTTGCGCTGGTCATTGACGGGGTAGTAGGGCTCGGCTCCATGTTCGTACGGGGCCGGGTATTCCCGGGTAATGATCGTGCGGGGCTGATCGCCGCCCGGTTCGAAATGCTTGTGTTCGATGATCCGGGTGTAGGGAATTTCGCGCTCGGTGAAATTCATTACGGCGACGCCCTGATAGTTGGGGGTGTCGAGCGTTTCGTGTTCGAAGCGCAGCGAGCGGTACTCCAGCTCTCCGAGTCTAAAATCGTAGTATTCGTCGATGCGGCCCGTGAAAACGATGCGGTCGCAGAGGCTTTCCCAGTGCGTGCGGTCGGCGAAGAAATCGGTGTCGCAGCGCACCTCGACGCCTGCGAGCAATCCGTCCACGAGTTTGTTGTAGCCGCCGATGGGGATACCCTGCCAGCGGTCGTTGAAGTAGTTGTTGTCGAAGGTGAAGCGCACCGGCAGGCGTTTGATGATGAATGCCGGCAGTTGGGTGGCGTCGCGTCCCCACTGTTTTTCGGTGTAACCTTTCACGAGCCGTTCGTAGATGTCGATGCCGACCAGCGAGATGGCCTGTTCTTCGAGGTTCCGGGGCTCCGAAATGCCTGCTTCGTGACGCTGACGGTCGATCATCTCCGCTGCCTGGGCGGGCGTGGTAACGCCCCACATGGCGTAAAAAGTGTTCATGTTGAAAGGCAGGTTGTAGAGCTTGCCCTTGTAGTTGGCCACCGGGGAGTTGATGTAGTTGTTGAATTCGACGAAGCGGTTCACGAACTCCCACACTTCGCGGTTGGAGGTGTGGAAGATGTGGGCGCCGTATTTGTGGACGCGGATGCCTTCGCGCTCCTCGCAGTAAGCGTTTCCGCCCGTGTGGGGCCGTCGGTCGATGACCAGCGCTTTCTTACCGGACCGTGCGGCCCGGTAAGCTGCGACTGCGCCGAAAAGTCCGGCTCCGACGATCAGGTAATCGTATTTCGACATGATGCAGCGGGTTTATATGTGAATCAATCGGGTGAGGCGTCGAAGCAGCCTGCCGGAGAGAGCTCCGAGGGCGAAGACCCACCGGCTGCGGGCTGCGACATAACGCCCTTCCGGGGTAGGTGCGGCCTGTAGGAAAAGGTCGTGTAGCTGGCGGGAAACGCGGAGAATCAGCTCCGTCGGCTTGCGTTTTTTGGAGAGGCCGCTGCCGAGGACCCGGTAGTGGTAGGGCGTTTTTTCGTTGATGACGATGCGCGAAACGTGGGGAATGTATTGCAGGAGGAAGATTTCGTCTTCCCGGTGCGAGAGCCCCTCGATGAAGCGGAGCCCGTTCTCGTCGATGATCCGTTTGACCAGCAATTTATTGACGGTGAATCCCAGCATGTCGTGCCGCCGCAGGGCGACGATGGCTTCCGTGCAGGCTTGGCCCTGTACGTCCATGACAGGCGCTGTCAGCCGCCGGTCCGATTTGCCTTCCCGGTGTTGCAGGATGCCTGTCACGGGCAGCGTATGTTCGTCCATGCCTGCTTCGACGAATTGTTGCAGGTAGTCTGCATCGACCCAGTCGTCGGGATCGCAGAAGGTCAGGTATTCGCCCCGGGCGTGTTCGATACCCGCGTTGCGGGCCGTGCTCAATCCTCCGTTGGGTTTGTGGACGACCCGGATCCGGGAGTGTTCCCTGGCATAGCGGTCGCAGATTTCGCCCGAGGAGTCCTTGCTGCCGTCGTCGATGAGCAGGATTTCGTAATCCTGGAAACTTTGCTGCAACAGGCGGTCCAGGCTGGTGCACAAGTAGGCTTCCATGTTGTAAATCGGAACGATGACGGTGATGAGCATTTGTGTCGGGGTAAAGGTTAAACCTTACAAAAATAACTCTTTTTTCCCATTTCCGGTGCAATTTGCATCCGGAAATGGGAGGTATCGGTCCGATGCGGTATTTTTAGAGGTCTGTCCGGTCGTTGCCGGATCGATTCCCGGCGAATTTAGCGGGCGAAACTGCGGGGAAGATCTTTGAACACCTTGTGCCAGAACATTATCATCCGGGGATGACGGTAGCGCTCCCGCCAGGCGAGGCGGATCGAGAGATAGGGCTCCTCGTTCCAGTGGCTGCCGGCGGCTTTGCGGATCCGCAGCAGGTGTTTGCCCGCGATCGAGAGGCGGCAGATCAGGGGCGGGTCTATGAGCCGGAAGGTTTCTTCGAGGATGCGGAGCGTTTCGATGTGCTTGCGTCCTGTGGCTATCGACTCTGCGGTGGTGTTGCTGTCATGTACCCGGTAGTAGTTGAGGGGTTCGGCAAGATAGACGACATTTCCCCCCCCCGATACGATCTGTATCCAGAACAGCCAGTCGCCGCAATAACGGTATTGGGTGTAATTGTCGCCTGCGGGGAGCGCACTGCGCCGTACCAGTGCCATTCCTGCGTTGTAGATGGTGTTCCTCGGGCAGAGAAAACGGTAGAGGAAGAAACGGCTGCCGAATCGGATCTGCTTGTGTTTGGGGTATTTGACGGGCGCTTCCTCCCGTATGGTCCGGGAGTGGGAATCGACGATATAGCTGCTGGTGAAAACTATGCTGCAATCCGGACGGGTGTCGAGAATCCGGACGCACCGTTCCAGAAAACAGGGAGAGGAAAAGTCGTCGCTTTCGGCGATCCACACGTAATCGCCCTTGGCTTTCGACAGCCCCTTTTCCCACTGTTTGAAAGGCGAGCCGCTGTTCCGTTCATTATAAAAAATGCCGGAAACTTTGGGGTGATTGCGGTATCGTTCGAGAATTTCACGGCTGCCGTCTGTCGAACAATCGTCGAGCAGAATCAGTTCGAAATCCTGAAACGTCTGTTGCAGAATACTTTCTATACGCTGTTCGAGATAGGGTGCATGACAGTAGTTTGGGACAATGACCGAAACGGTGGGCATACGAAAAATGTATTATCTCTAATCCGCCTGCAAAGATAGCGGTTCGAACTGAAATATTGCCTGTGCAGGCCGGTAATTTTGAATTTATGATTTTCGCTGTTCGGATTCCGGGCTGTTTTTGGTTCCGATGAATTTTCGACAGGGAGTGCGGGCGGAGGACGGGAAGGATCGTTTTTTCCTTTGTCGGGAGCCGTTGTCTTGCGTCGAGATAAACGATTTTCGCATTGCTCCGTTGCGCATCCGGCTCGAATCGGATTCCGGCTTTTGTGCCGGAGCCTTGGAGTGCAAAATAAAAAGAGATCTCTTTGTCGGTCGCTTTGGATAGCGGATTGACTTCGCTTGTCTTCAAACGTCACGACTCGGCGGCTCGAACGGAGTTCGTCCGGGCCTCGCTGCTCCGTTTGTCCGAACTTCCCCTGTCCCGTTACTCTGGAGAGGCAGTAATAAAAAGAGCGACTGTTACAGTCGCTCTTGGTAGTGGATAGGGGATTCGAACCCCTATGTCATGCGTGAGAGGCATGTATCCTAACCCTTAGATGAATCCACCGATTGTGGGTGCAAAAGTAATACATTAATCCGAATCTCCAAAATTTTTCGGAAAAAATCGTCGTTCGCACCTTTTTCCCTATTATTTGTGCTACCTTTACGGGTGTTAATTTTTGAAGACCACGCCTTATGAAATTACCTGCTCTCGTTCTTCTGGCGGCCTTTGCCGCGGGGATGGCCGGCTGCTGCCGGCGTGCGGCCGCGCCGCAATTCGCCGAGCGGTCGCTCGATACGGTCGTCCGGTGCGGGGCGGTGCCGTGCGATCTGTCGTACCGCTTCCTCACGATCGCCAACGCCGACCGCAGCGAGGCGCTCGCAGCCATCGAGAACGCCAACGTCAACTACTTCTTCGCACTCGAAGACTTCACGGGGACGGCCGAGGAGGCCGCACGCCGTTTTATCGAACGGTTCGCCGCCGACAATGCCTGCGATACGCTCTACATGCCCGACATGCGCTATTCGCTCAGCGTCGCGGCCGCTCAGGCGCCGGTCGATACGCTCACTGTCTACACGATCCGCCGCGAGAGCTATACGGGCGGTGCGCACGGTATGCGCACGACCGAGTACCACAACTATTGGACGAAGGGCGGTTACGAACTCTCGCTCGGCGACCTCTTTCCGGAGGAGCAGCTTCCCCGGCTCACCGAGCGGATCAAGGCGAAGCTCCGCGAGCAGTACGGTGCCGCCGATGACGAGGAGCTCGCCCAGCGGGGTTTCTTTCCCGAAACGATCGCCCCGACCGAGAATTTCGAGGTCACGCCCGAAGGGATCGTCTTCCACTACAACCCCTACGACATCGCCTGCTATGCCATCGGCGAGGTCGACGTACCCTTTACGAAGGAGGAGTTGAAGTAACCGATGATCGCTGCGCAGTACATCACGCTGTCCGAGTTGCAGCGCCGCGTGCGGCAGGTGCTCGAAGAGCGTTTCGCGCTGCCGTTGTGGGTGAGTGCCGAGATCGCGGAGGTCAAGGTCAACTATTCGGGGCACTGCTACCTCGAACTGGTCGAGAAGGGGGAGGGCGACGGCGTTCCCAAAGCGCAGGCGCGCGCCGTGATCTGGCGGTCGCAGTACGCGCGCATCGCCGCCTATTTCGAGGCCGAGACGGGGCAGCGGCTCGCCGCCGGCATGCGTATTCTGGCCAAAGCGACGGTGAACTACCACGAACTCTACGGCTTCTCGCTGCAACTGCTCGACGTCGATCCGGCCTACACGCTGGGCGACATGGAGCGGCAGCGGCAGCAGACCATCGCCCGCTTGCAGGCCGAAGGGGTGTGGGAGATGAACCGGCAGCAGGCGATGCCTGCCGTCGTGCAACGCATCGCCGTGGTGTCGAGCAGCCGTGCGGCCGGGTATCAGGATTTCTGCAACGAACTGGCTAAAAGCCCCTATCGCTTCTGTCTCACGCTCTTCGACGCCGTCGTGCAGGGCGCGGCGGCCGAAGATTCGATCGTCGACGCGCTTAGCCGCATCGCCGCTGCCGGGGAGGCGTTCGATGCCGTGGTGATGATCCGCGGCGGCGGGTCGTCGAGCGACCTGAACTGTTTCAACGCCTATCGCCTGTGCAACCACGTGGCGCAGTTTCCGCTGCCGGTGGTGACGGGCATCGGGCACGACAAGGACACCAGCGTGGCCGACATGGTGGCCCACACGGCGCTCAAAACCCCGACGGCGGTGGCCGGATGGCTGGTCGAACGGATGGCCGAAACCGACGGGTGGCTCGACTGCGCCGCCCTGCAACTGAACGACATGACGAAGGCCGCGATGCACGCCTCGGAGGTGCGTCTCGAACGCCTCTCGGGCGAAGTGCGGCGGCTGAGCGGCGAACTCCTCACGCGGCAGACGCTGCGTCTGGAACATTTCACAGGGCTGCTGCCCGACGCGGCGCGCGACTTCCTCGCGCGGCAGGGCGTGCGGCTCGGCAACGCCGCGGAACTGATCGCCGGACGTTCGCCCGAACGCATCCTCCGGCTGGGATTCGCCGTCCTGCGCGCCGGAGGCCGTGCCGTGACCTCGGCCGGAAGCGTCGCGGAGGGCGAGCAGGTCGAAATCGAGGTCTCCGACGGCAAGATAGACGCAACCGTAAATTCCGGAAAAATATGGCAAAAAAAGAAGTGACCTACGCCGAGGCGATGGCCGAAATCGAAAAGATACTGGCACGCCTGCGCAACGAAGAGATGGACGTGGACAGCCTCGCCGCCGAGGTGAAGCGCGCCACGGAGCTGATCGCCTCGTGCAAGGCGCGGCTGCGCAAGGCCGAAGCCGACGTGAACAAGATTTTAGAGTA
>OIWO01002884.1_pt1 | contig 10153 bp, 7 predicted proteins | sample 1587641 | NCBI WGS metagenome assembly OIWO01 (sample SAMEA3888924, study PRJEB22519) | human gut metagenome | biome: human gut; feature: human-associated habitat; material: faeces | place: Denmark | collected 2010
AATTTGCCCCGGTGGGACTTCTTTATCAGATCCAAAAAATACTGTACACTATGTTCTCTATCATCCATTACGTCAATCTGTTATTTTAAACATCCTAACCCGTAGTAATCATCACGATCACCACGGGTTTCACAAAAATTCATGAGTTTATTTTATGGCCTTAAAGTTACGCCAAATACTAAATGGGCGTCCTCCAAACGTGGATTCCATATAGCCTGTACAAATATAGGCAATGAAAACTTATCATTAAAATTTATTGCTTTCGTTGCTTTCAAAGCTAGGTTCGTCACTGCAAACCCATTCACATTATACTGCGGAGTCTTATAAGGAACCACTCCACAAGTAGCATTCAGATCAACTCCTTTCACACTGAACGGATAATTCAGTTCTACGTAAGAAGAGTATGCCTGCTTTTCCTCCCCCTCATCAGTCGTTTTTCTGTCAGCACCGGCAAACATGGTATACCATGCGATAGATAACGGGAACTTTTCAATAGGAAGCGTATAAGCTAACCCTGCTTCAAAATGATGTCCGGTGTCTCCACTTTTAAAATGGAAATAATTATTGGTAAGTTCTCCATTAGCCACATCAGCTTGTCCGTCCCACCAAAGAGTGGCTACAGAAAGTGTCGGTCCCGCTTCACCAAACTTATAAGCTGCGGTTAGGTCAATTTCTTTATTACTCTCACTCAAACTGGTTGAGCCCCATGCAGTAAGCGAGAAATTACCTACGCTAAATCCCAAAGTCGGCTGAAAGGAAGCGGCTCCCCCCTGATAAATACCACGCCATACATACGAACTTACCAAATCACCTTGTATAGTAAACTCTTGTGCTTGTGCATTGCTAGTTCCCAACATACATACGGCTGCTACAGCCATTGTTCCTAAAATACTCTTTTTACTAAAAAAACTTTTCATACTTTTTATCTAATTCTATTTTATGTTCCTGTAAAAAAGCAGCGCCCCATCCAACCCTGTTAATTTGAACCGCGGCATAACCCAAACGGTCCGGACAGGAACGCTGCTCAATCTTCATCTACTTATTGCTTTCCTCTAAAGCGATATTCAATTTCAAGACATTCACCTTTTCTGTTCCCAACAACCCCAAAAACGGTTTTTCTATGCTTTTATCAACAATCGCTCTTACTTGTTTTTCTGTTAATCCACGTGCTTGTGCTACTCTCTTCACTTGTACATACGCACATTGAGGAGTGATATTAGGATCCAGTCCCGAACCACTGGCCGTAACCATTTCGGCAGGCACATCCGCACGATTCAAATAAGGATGATGTACAAGGAAAGTATCAATACGCGCTTTCACTTCATCCAGATATTCTTGATTCGTAGGCCCTTTATTACTACCTGCGGAACTCGTCGCATCATACCCGTCACCGGCAGAAGAAGGACGTCCCCAGAAATAAATATCTTTTGTAAACATCTGACCCACATTGGCTGCTCCCACTACTTTCCCATCCAGCGTAGCCACCTCGGCATTTCCTTTATTAGGACCTGCTACCTGTGCGAACACCCACAGGATAAGGATATAGAACACGGAGAAAAAGACACAAAAAGCAAGTGTTATTTTTAATGACTTCAATAAAGTTTTCATTGCTATTGTTTTTTAATTAAAAGAATAAACCTACTACTAAATCTATCAATTTGATTCCCACGAAAGGAGCAATCACACCACCCACACCATAGATCAGCAGATTACGGCGAAGCAAAGCACTTGCACCTATCGGTTTGTATTGCACACCACGCAAAGCCAGCGGAATCAGAATCGGAATAATAATCGCATTAAAAATGACTGCCGAAAGAATGGCGCTTTCAGGACTATGCAGATGCATGATATTCAGAGCAGCCAGTTCAGGAATAGCAATCATAAACAAGGCAGGAACAATTGCGAAATATTTGGCCACGTCATTGGCAATAGAGAAAGTAGTCAGCGTACCACGTGTCATCAACAATTGTTTACCGATTTCCACAATCTCGATCAATTTCGTCGGATCGTTATCCAAGTCGACCATATTACCGGCTTCCTTTGCTGCCTGTGTACCGCTATTCATGGCTACACCCACATTGGCTTGTGCCAGAGCAGGAGCATCGTTCGTTCCGTCTCCCATCATTGCAACCAATTTACCAGCCTGCTGTTCCTTCTTGATATATTCCATCTTATCTTCCGGTTTAGCTTCAGCGATAAAATCATCCACACCGGCTTTTTCAGCAATATATTTTGCAGTTAACGGGTTATCCCCTGTCACCATGACCGTCTTCACTCCCATCTTACGCAGACGTTCGAAACGTTCCTGAATACCCGGTTTGATAATATCCTGCAACTCAATGACACCGGTCACTTTCTTGTTTACACATACTACCAACGGCGTACCACCATTACTGGAGATAGAAGAGATGACCTCTTCCACTTCTTTCGGGAATTCATTTCCTGCACCTTCCACCATCTTACGGATAGCGTCGAAAGCACCTTTACGAATTTGCGTTCCATCTGCCAGGTCTACTCCCGAACATTTGGTTTCAGCCGTAAACTTAATCATTCGTGCTCTCGTTGTATTCAGGTTACGCATACGGATGCCCGACTCGCGTCCCAGTTCTACGATAGACTTACCCTCCGGCGTTTCATCGGACAAGGAAGACAACAGACAAGTCTCCACAAAATCGTGCAAATTGACACCCGGAGCCGTATGGAAATGAGTTGCTTTACGGTTACCGATTGTGATAGTACCTGTTTTATCCAGCAACAACGTATCAATATCACCGGCAGTCTCTACTGCTTTACCGGATTTAGTAATCACGTTGGCACGAAGCGCGCGGTCCATACCGGCAATACCGATAGCAGAGAGAAGTCCACCGATAGTTGTCGGAATCAGACACACAAACAAAGAAATAAGCGAAGCAATGGTGATGACCGTATTACTATAGTCGGCAAACGGTTTCAAGGTAATACACACTATGACGAAAACAAGCGTAAAACCTGCCAACAGAATAGTCAACGCAATCTCATTCGGGGTTTTCTGGCGGGAAGCACCTTCTACCAGTGCAATCATCTTGTCGAGAAAACTTTCTCCCGGTTGAGTAGTCACCATTACTTTTATATGATCGGACAATACCTTCGTACCACCCGTTACAGAACTCTTGTCGCCACCTGCCTCACGAATAACCGGAGCAGACTCGCCGGTGATAGCACTTTCATCAATAGAAGCCAAGCCTTCAATAATCTCACCATCGGAAGGAATCACGTCTCCGGCCTCACAAACAAATACATCTCCTTTCTTCAACTGTGAAGAACTGACAGTAACGATTTTATTGCCTTCCACTTTCTTAGCCGGTGTCTCTTCACGAGTCTTACGCAAGCTATCGGCCTGTGCTTTACCACGTGCTTCGGCAATAGCTTCAGCAAAATTGGCAAACAACAAGGTTACAAACAGAATGATAAACACGGCAATATTGTAAGCAAACGAACCTTGTGAAGAGTTTACAATGGAGTAGAGCGTTACGAGCAGCATGACCACTGTAGCCACTTCTACTGTAAACATAATCGGGTTCTTTATCATCATCCGCGGGTTCAGTTTCACGAATGACTGTTTCAAACTTTCTATAACTTGCTCCTTTGGAAACAAAGAAGCTGATTTATTATCTTTCATATCTTCTCTAATTCAGTATTACAAACTTAAATGTTCAGCAATCGTACTCAATGCATGTACCGGGAAGAATGACAGCGCAGCAATAATGAAGATAACCACAAATGTCATGACTCCGAAAGTCAAAGTATCGGTCTTCAATGTGCCGGCACTTTCCGGAATGAATTTCTTCTGTGCCAGTAACCCGGCAATGGCAACCTGCCCGATGATAGGAATAAAACGGCTCAAAATCAGAACAATACCACACGTATAGTTCCAGAAATAAGTGTTATCGCCCAAGCCTTCAAAACCGGAACCGTTATTGGCAGCACAAGAAGTGTACTCGTAAAGTTGCTCACTTAAACCGTGGAATCCCAAATTGTTCAACCATCCACCTTCACTTTCCACAAAATCAGGGTGGTGCACATAAATATAACTTGAGAGTGCTGTAAATACCAAAATGACAAACGGATGAAGCAGAGCTACAATCGTAGCGATTTTCATTTCGCGGGCTTCCACTTTCTTGCCGAGGAATTCCGGCGTACGTCCTACCATCAAACCGCTGATAAACACTGTAATGATAATAAATGTATAGTAGTTCATCCATCCTACACCTACACCGCCAAACCAGGTGTTAATCTGCATATTCAGCATCTCCATCATTCCGGACAGCGGCATAGTAGAATCATGCATACCATTCACAGAGCCATTAGAGGTTACAGTAGTTACAATACTCCATAATGCTGTTGCTCCGGCTCCCAAACGAACCTCTTTACCTTCCATCGCACCATTATCCTGCGCAATTCCCAATTCATCAATGCGTGGATTACCGCCCATTTCCTGACTGACATTAATACATACGCCTACCAGAAAAGCGAAAAGCATTACTCCGAATATACTATAAGCCAACTTCTTTCTGCGGGTATAAAATCCCAGTGCAAGTACCATCGCCATCGGGATAATCAGGATAGACCAACATTCTACCATATTAGTAAGATATGTCGGATTCTCCAACGGATGAGAAGAGTTTACACCAAAATAACCACCACCATTTGTACCCAATTGTTTGATAGGAACAATCGCAGCCGTAGGACCTTGAGAAACCATTTGTTCCTGACCTTCCATCGTAGTTACCTTCATCTTACCGTCAAATCCCATCGGAGTTCCCTGGAGAATCAGGATAAAACCTACAATCAGAGAAAGAGGCAATAAAATACGTGTACAGCTTATTACCAGAAATTGCCAGAAGTTACCAATCGTTTTGGTTGTTTTTGCAGCAATACTCTTCATAATCCCTGCCATAGCAGCCATACCTGTTGCTGCGGTAATAAACTGGAAAAGCATGATGACGAACAGTTGGGTAAAATAAGTCAGTCCGCTTTCACCGCTATAGTGCTGCAAGTTACAGTTCACCATAAAACTAATACAGGTATTAAATGCCTGATCCGGAGTCTGCGGTCCGTTGCCGTCCGGATTTAAGGGCAACCATCCTTGTGAAACCAAGAGTACCATTCCCCAGAAAAACCAGAAAGCATTCAAAATCAACAATGCTTTCAGGAATTGTTTCCAGTTCATTTCTTCATTGGGGTCGATTCCACAAACTTTATAAATGACTCTTTCGATAGGAGCCATAAAATCAGACCAGGTCTTTTCTCCTCTGTAGACCTTAGCAATGTATTTTCCCAGTGGATAAGCCAGAATCACCATCAAGGCTATCTGAACAACCACGCCTAAAATTTCTGTATTCATATACTTTTTACCTTAAACTGTGTGTGTTACTTTAAAACTTTTCGGGTTTGACGAGCACGTACATCAAATAACCGAAGATCGCAATACCTAATACGAATAATGCTGTGTACATAATCAATTCTCCTTTTTCTTTAAATATTTTCAAACCAGTCTACACATTTCCAAAATAGCCAGAAACAAGCGAAACCGCTTAACAGGCAGAAAATAAATGATAGTGTTATTCCCATGTTTTTACCTTTTAAATGATTACTATTATTTTTTTACTCGCCACCCTTCATGCCAAATGCGTGCCACAAAAAACACACAGCAGATAACAGACTAATATTCAACAAAATACACATCACAAGAAACTTTCTATCCATCCAACATACCCTTCCATTTTGAAAAAAGGATTCTATTTTGAAAAGCTTTGTACTTTTCCAGAATTTCAGAAGAGAAAAAATAAGCAAATTATCACTTTGAAAGGGGGATTTTCATTTTGAAAAGGCAAGAGAAGGAAACATAATACTTATAATACACTGATAATAAGAGATTAACAACTAATATAGGTCTATTGGTATATGCTTTGCAAAGAGATAGATATGAAACTTTATATTATTGCAAACAGATTACCTGTCAAAGTAGCCGGCACAAACGGTAAATTCGCATTTTCGCGTAGCGAAGGCGGACTGGCAACAGGTTTGGATTCTCTTCAGACTTCTTATGAGAAGCACTGGATAGGTTGGCCCGGAATATGTGCCAATGAAGAAAAGGACCAACAGGAGATTAACGAGAAACTACAGGAAATGAATTTTCATCCGGTCTTCTTGTCGGAAAAGCAAATTGAAAATTACTACGAAGGATACAGTAACAGTACTATCTGGCCTTTATGCCATTACTTTTATGCTTATACCTTATATAAGAACTGTTTTTGGCAATCCTACCAGCAAGTCAACCGTCTTTTCTGTGAGGAGATTTGCCGACTGGTACGTCCCGGCGACAAAGTATGGATACAGGATTATCAGTTGATGCTACTTCCGGGAATGTTGAGGAAAATATATCCGGAACTCTGTATCGGATATTTCCATCATATCCCGTTCCCTTCCTACGAACTTTTTCGTATTCTGCCGGAGCGCGCCGAGATACTGAAAGGCTTATTAGGAGCCGACTTCATTGCTTTCCACACCCACGACTATATGCGTCATTTCATCAGTGCTGTAGAACGTGTATTACATCTCGATTTTAAATTGGATGAAGTACAGATCAACAACCGGGTGACCAGAGTAGAGGCATTACCAATGGGAATCAACTATGAATCTTATCATAAGGCCTCGGAAAATAAAGAAGTGCACCAAGCTATTGAACGTACCCGGAAACTTTTCGGCGAGCATAAACTGATCCTGTCAGTAGACAGACTGGATTACAGCAAAGGCATATTGCACCGTCTTCGTGGCTTTGCCACCTTCCTCGAACATCATGCTGAATATCACGGTAAAGTTACATTGGCAATGGTCATTGTCCCTTCACGCGACCATGTAGGCAGTTATGCGGAACTAAAAACAAAAATTGACGAAGAAATCGGCTCTATCAACGGACGTTACTCCACAATGAACTGGACTCCCGTCTGTTATTTCTATCATGGCTTTTCACTGGAAGAACTGACTGCCATGTACTATGTGGCCGACATAGCCCTCGTCACTCCACTTCGGGACGGAATGAATCTGGTAGCCAAAGAATACGTAGCTACCAAATGCGACAATCCCGGTGTACTTATCCTTAGCGAAATGGCAGGTGCCGCCGTAGAATTGACGGACGCTATCCAAATCAACCCGAACGATACAGAACAAATAGAAAATGCTATTTGCCAGGCACTTGAAATGCCCGAAGAGGAACAAAAACAACGCCTGCAACGTATGCAAAGCATTCTGTCCGTACAGACAGTCAACAAATGGGCAGCCGACTTTGTCAATGAACTGAACGCGACATGTATGAAAAATGATATGTTACGGAAAAAACGCATCGTAGCTGCCACCATCGCACAAATCAAGCTCAAGTATAACCAAGCCAAACAACGCCTGATTCTGCTGGACTATGATGGTACACTGACGGCTCTCAAACCACGTCCCGAGGATGCACAACCTACACCGGAACTCATTTCTATTCTACAACAACTGGCTAGCGATCCCGCCAATCATATTGTTATCAATAGCGGGCGGGATCACTTTACATTAGAAAAATGGCTTGGCTCCCTTCCTGTGTCTATGGCTGCCGAACATGGGGCTTTCTACAAAGAGAACGGGGTTTGGCATAAAAACATAAAGAAGATAGAATGGGGAGCAGGTATTCTCTCTATTCTTCAAATGTTTGTAGACCGTACTCCCCGTTCCCATCTGGAAGTGAAGGAAACTGCCCTGGCATGGCATTATCGTGAAAGTGACGCATGGCTCGGCACATTAAGAGCCCAACAACTCGTCAACACACTGATTTCGCTCTGTACCCGGCAGAAACTACAAATTCTACAAGGAAATAAAGTGATCGAAATCAAATCACCGGATTGCAATAAAGGTTCGGAGGTGGGGCGTCTGCTAGCCAACAGACGTTATGATTTTGTTATAGCGATGGGAGACGACACTACAGATGAAGATATGTTTCAGGCATTGCCGATGAGCGCTATCACCATTAAAATAGGTAGCGTATCCGAAGCCGCCAACTATCACCTGTCTGCCCAATCTGACGTACTTCCTTTCTTACGGTCTTTACTAGGCAAACAAAAAACTGCCACAAAAGAAGGAAGTATTAAGAATCGCCTGACTTTCGCTTTCGACTTTCTCAAAGATCTATTAAAAACTCAATAAAAAGCAATCAATATGAATAATTTAAATTATGGAGTGATAGGTAACTGCCGAACGGCAGCTCTCATTTCGCAGAACGGAAATATCGAATGGCTCTGTTTTCCCGATTTCGATTCTCCTTCTATTTTTGCCAGTATGCTCGACCGGGAGAAAGGAGGAGCTTTCGGATTCGAAGTTTCCGGAGACTATCGCATCACACAAAATTATGTCCCCCACACCAATATTCTTTCTACCCAATTCTCCTCCGATGAAGGAGAATTCGTAGTGCTCGACTATATGCCCTGCTATCGTTCACAAGACGAAACAGGGCATTATTTACCTGCCGAATTATACCGCTACATACATTGGATAAAAGGGAAACCGCGTTTCAAGATCAACTATCATCCGGCCCCGAACTATGCGCAGGGACAAGTGATCCTTAATATCACTCCACAGTATATCGAATCCTACTGCTCCTTTGACAACAAGGACAGACAATATTTATATGCTTCCCTGTCTCTTCAGGACATCAAAGAGAAAAAAGAAATCATTCTTGAGAAAGACGAATTTCTCCTGCTCTCCTATAACGAGAAAGTGATCCCAATCGACATAGAAAGGGAGAAAATAGAATATTGCCGTACGCTGGTATATTGGCTGAACTGGACAGACAGAAGCAAGAAATACACTCTATATAATGACGTAATCGAACGGAGTTTATTGGTTCTGAAACTAATGTCCTACCACAACGGAGCTGTGCTGGCAGCACTAACGACAAGCCTTCCGGAAGCTGTAGGAGAAGTGCGCAACTGGGATTATCGTTTCTGCTGGCTTCGGGATGCTTCCATGTCCATCGAAACCATGTTTCAAATCGGACATACCGGTGCAGCCAAACGCTTTATGAAATTTATCCAATCCACATTCGTTTCCAAACATGATTATCAAATTATGTATGGCATCCGGGGCGAGCACCAACTAACCGAAGTGATACTCGACCATCTATCCGGTTATAAGAACTCCAAACCTGTACGAATAGGAAATGATGCATACCATCAGAAACAAAACGACTCTTTTGGTTACCTGATGGACCTGATTTACCAATATTATCGCCTCATGCCCGGCACACTGGATGAAATTGAAGACATGTGGGAAATGGTAAAGACCATTTTAGCAAAAGTAGTAGAAAACTGGAGAAAGCCCGATAAGGGAATCTGGGAGATCCGGGGAGAAGGACAACACTTTGTTTCTTCCAAAGTGATGTGTTGGGTAGCTTTAGATCGCGGAGCTAAAATCGCTCAAATGCTTAACAAATATAATTATAGCGAACGTTGGCAACTGGAAGCCGAAAAAATAAAGAAAGATGTGATGAAATATGGCTGGAATAAGGAACTTCAAAGCTTCACACAGACATATAATAATCAAGCAATGGATTCCTCATTACTATTGATGGAACCCTATGGATTTATAGAAGCAGATGATATACGCTATCATAAAACAGTGGAAGCAGTCAAGAAAGCCCTTTTCCATAAAGGACTTATGTATCGCTATAACAGCAAAGACGATTTTGGGTTGCCTACTTCTGCTTTTACGATTTGTACATTCTGGCTTATACGGGCATTGTTTGTAACCGGCCATAAAGAAGAAGCACGCTGCCTGTTTGACGAAGTTCTGAAATATTCCAATCACCTCGGATTGTTTAGTGAAGATATTGATTTCGAAACCAAAGAACAGTTGGGCAACTTCCCGCAGGCATATTCACATCTAGCATTAGTAAATACAGCTATTTTATTTGCAGAAGAAGAGAAGAGGTTATCTTTTATCCGGCCTTAGAGAAGGCCCTAATTCAGAAGTGATAAAAAAACAGAAAGCCCCTTGACTCAAAATGAATCAAGGGGCTTCTCTAAAAACGGCGGCTACCTACTCTCCCACTGTTACGCAGTACCATCGGCGTGACGAGGCTTAA
>OIWO01002885.1_pt1 | contig 10152 bp, 9 predicted proteins | sample 1587641 | NCBI WGS metagenome assembly OIWO01 (sample SAMEA3888924, study PRJEB22519) | human gut metagenome | biome: human gut; feature: human-associated habitat; material: faeces | place: Denmark | collected 2010
ACTGTCTCATTCTTTTGTTATCCGGGGAAAAAATCGGTATTAACCGACAGCCCCTATTTCAGATATTCTGCCGCCACAAAAGCCATGGCTCTGGTGCAGAGCTTGATGTAACGCTCGTCCACCTGGAAACCGGGATTGTGCATGGGCGCATCCCCTCCCGTTCCCACAAAGATCATACAGGACGGGGCCTCCTGGGCAAAAAAACCGAAGTCCTCGGCTCCCAGCATGGGATCCAGGTCTGTGACCAGCCACCCCTCCGGACGGCCATCTCCCATGTTCTCATAAAGCCGGTCCGCATTGCTGCGGAAGGCCTGCTCCACGGTCTTTGTAAACTCTACGTCGTTGTAGACTGCCGGATATCCGGCCCGGAAGGCGATGTCGCAGGTTCCTCCCATGGATTCTGTGATCCCCTTTGCCAGGGTCTCGATCTGATGGCGCATTACATCCCTGGATTCCCTGGATACGTTTCTCATCATCACGCCCAGGACTGCCTGGTCCGCAATGATGTTGGGCGCCGAACCTCCGTGGATGGTCCCCACGTTCAGCGTGGCCTGGGCCATGGGCGAAAGGTTTCTGGACGCGATCCCATGAAGGGCGGACACCACTGCCGACGCAATGTAAATGGCATCCACGCCTTCCTCCGGCATGGAGGAGTGGGCTGCCCGGCCATGGATCGTCAGCGTATAGCCATCCGAATAGGAAGACAGGTACTTCTGCTTTAAGTAAATGAGGCCGCTGGCCCCGTTTTTCACATGAAGGGCAAAGCAGGCGTCCGGCTTCTCCTCCATCAGTCCTGCCTTTATCATCTCACGGCCGCCGCCGCCGTTTTCCTCTGCCGGCTGAAACACCAGCTTTACCTTTCCGTTCCAGCGCTCTCTGGTACGGAAAAGAAGCTCTCCCACAGCCAGGAGATTGGCCGTATGGACGTCATGGCCGCAGGCGTGCATGACCCCTGGGACCTGGGAACCAAAGGGAAGCCCTGTTTTTTCCTGGATTGGAAGGGCGTCCATATCAGCTCTCAGCATCAGGAACTTACCCGGGCGGCCGCTGTCGATGACAGCGATGATCCCTGGCTCCTGGGGGCTCTTTTCATAAGGGACCCCGATGCGGTCCAGCTCCCGCATCACCAGCTGGCTGGTTTTAAATTCCTGGAAGGACAGCTCCGGGCACTGATGGATCTCATGGCGCAGGCGGAGGGTCTGCTCCTCCAGCTCATCCGACAGGCGGACCAGCTCTTCCTGTAAGGTTTCGTTATATTCCATATTTCCGGCCTCCTCTTAAAATCCGATGGCAGTTCCGATGAAGATGGAAGCGACCATGATCACAAACAGGATCGCATAGCAGGGCACCAGGAACTTCATCCACCGCTTAAAGTCCACACCGGCCATGGCAAGACATGCCATAAGGTTTACGTTGGTGGGCAGGAACAGGTTCGTAAAGCCGTCTCCGTACTGGAGGGTGAGCACTGCCATCTGGCGGGTAACGCCCACCACATCGGCTAAGGGAGCCATGATCGGCATGGCAACCACGGTCTGGCCGGAGCCGGAGCCGATGAATACGTTAATGAACGCATTTGCAATGAACATTCCCACAGCCGCCATAGCGCTGCTTAAATGGCTTAAGGGGATGGAGATGTAATAAACGATGGAGTCCAGGACTCCCGCCTGGTTTAAAATAATGCTCATAATGGAGGCCAGGACCATGAATACCATAACGCCGCACATGGACTGGGTTCCCTTTACGAAGTTTTTCATGGTATCGTCCAGGCTGTATCCGGCCAGGATCCCTTCCACAAAGGCAACGGGAAGCATAATGGAGCCTAACTGGGTCATGCCCAGGCCCAGGGTCGGGCCGCCGGCAGCAAAAAAGATAAATGCGCCGAAGAAGATCGCCAGGATCGCCATTTCACGGCCGGAAAGAGGCTTATATGTATTTTCATACTCTCCGCTCTCCACGTCCTCCTCTCCGCCGAAATCCGCCTCGTATATGGCTGTATTTTTCTGGCAGCGCTTTGCCCACCATACCAGGTATGCGGAAACCACCGCCACATTGAGGATCGTTACGATGGTCCGGAGTCCTGCGCCGGAATAGGGAACCAGGCCGGCGATCTCCTGTCCCATAACGCCCGTGAGGGGATTGATGGGGGAGGACATGAAGCCGGTGAAGGAGCCCAGGATCACAAGGCCAACGGCAAAGGTCCGGTCTGCCCGGAGCTTTCTGGCGATCAGAAGTCCCAGGGGAACGAACAGGATCACCGTGGAGATCATGGAGCCCACACAGCCTAAAAGGGCTGTGGCAAATACATAGATCGGAATGATCGCCAGGGCCTTATCCTTCAGCCGGTGGATCAGATTCCCCAGGGCCCGGTCCAGGACTCCTGTGGAGTTGACGATCCCCATCATGCCGCCCATGATGATCAGTGTCACGAACAGCTTTCCGAAGGAGGAATATACCGTATCTCCCACGGCCAGGATCACATCCACCGGGTTCAGATACGTCTTTTCCACCACCTCATAGGTGCCTGGAACTGCCATCTTTCCATCTCTCTGGTACGCTCCCGACGGGATCACAAACGACAGGATGTACACAGCCAGGTTTACGATGAGGATGATCTTCCACATGCTCATGGACTCTTTTTTCTTTTTGTCTGCCTGCATAAGTCTTTCTCCTTTTTTAGTAATATTTTATGATTATTTTATCTTCTTCCGTCATTTTTAACAAACAACGTTTTTGTCGCATGGCACAACTAAAAGAATCCATTCCAAAGAGATTCCTCTTCTCCGCATATTTTCTGTGAACACTTCACAAAGTCCATGGCTGCCTTTGTGATGTAGCTGCTCTTCAGATGAAGGACGGCCCCCGACGGTATGATATCCGGATATCTCCATCTGAAAAATACCATCCCCCTTCTCTGCTCCGCCGTCAGATGGTCCAGATAGCCGGCAGGAACCAGCGTTGCCCCGATGCCCTCGGCACAGCACTCCAGCACCGTAAGGACGCTCTGGGATATGACGAAGATCTTCGGATCGAAGCCATCCTCCCTGCAATACCGGTCAAACTGCTCCCCCATCCACGTATCTGCATCCATCCGCACAAAGGGACATCCGGAAAAAGGACGCAGCGAGACGATCCCCTCTTCTTTAAAGCCTCGGATCTCCTCCGGAGACAGGCATTCCGCTGCCATGGGCTCCGGCACAGCCAGGACGGTCTCCTCCCGGGACAGCCGGTGGGACACCAGGGCCGGATCGTCCTCCATATGATAACCAAACATCAGATCCAGCTTTCCAAGCTTTAGATCCGCAACACAGCCCGCCAGGTTCTTTTCCTTCACGGTCACGCAGATCTCCGGATGAAGCCCTGAAAACTCCTTCATGATCCGCGGGATCAGGATGCTGCTGCGGAAATAGGAGACGCCCACCACCAGATTCCGGCTTTCCTGCCCCAGAACCGCGTCCAGCTCTGCCCGCATCTGCCGCTCATTGTCCAGAATCCGGCAGACGTGCCGGTACATACACTCTCCGGCCGGCGTAAGGCTCATGGGCGTTTCCCGGTTGAACAGCCGGGTATTATACTCCTTTTCCATTTTGTCGATCTGCTTGCTGAGGGCCTGCTGGGTCATAAAAAGCTTTCTGGCCGCCTTTGTGAAGTTTAACTCCTCCGCCGCTGCTGCAAAATATCTGTAATTATCAAAATTCAACTGCCGCCTCCTAACAGGTAAACGCGATCCCGCTTCTTTTTAAAAACTGCTTTACGCTCTCATCCCATTCCCGCTCCAGGGTCCGGTCCATGGTGAAAACGTTCATGGATGTGCCCGTAACACAGGTCATTTCCTGGTTTTCATACTGGATGTTGATATAGAGGCCGCCTGCCTGCTCCGGCAGGATCCCCGGAGCATGGGCCTGTACGAACCGGCTCCTGGCCTCCTCCGACAGGCAGAGGACGATGCGGAAGGTCTCCGGCAGACGCTTTCCCCGGATCAGGGAAAAGCATACGGGCTTTATGGTCCTCCAGGAGGAAAACTCACCGATCTTCCCCTCCTCCTGCTCCTCTCCTGTATAGTAGCCCCGGCGCACCCGGCCGTCGATGGTGAACCGGTTGAAGGTGACGATGTCCGCCTCCCTTAAAAGAAATTGATCGAACAGCTCTCCGATAAAAAGCCCCGAGGTAAATTTCTTCTGTTCCTCGATCCGCAATGCGATCATACCTGTTCCTCCCCGGCACATACCGTCTCAAAGATCTCAAAAAAATCCGCCGTCACAGCCGGGCTCCCAGTGACCGTAAGCCCCTGCCACAGCTCCTCGTCCCCGGTCAGGGGGTGTTCCGCCTGGAACGCCTGGTAGGAGCTGTAAAAGGCAGCGCTTCTCTTTTCCCGTATCATCTGCTCCTTGCGGACTCTGGTGGCAGCCTCATCGTAATCGTTTTCGCACCTCAGGATGTAATATTTCCCTCCGTCCTCCACCACCGGGCTCACCTCCCCGGATGCTATGGAAAAGGCCGTCTTTTCATACTCCTCTCCCATGAGGCCGTACCAGAGCTGTTTTTTTATCTCCGGATCCTCTGAATATTCCTTGGCTGCGGCAAAAAAATCCATTCCCTCCTCCTGGATCTTTGAACGGATCTCTTCTGCCCGGGTCCTGTCGGAAACCTGGATCTGGGCCACGGAGATCACCTTGGCCTCGCTGTCGCTGACCTCCAGGTTCATATCCCCTGTAATGGTCTCCACCAGCTTTTCCGCTGTCCAGTAATCCGTATACAAGGCCTCCGCTTTTTCCTCTGTCAGCCCGAACTCCTCTGCCTGGACAGAGCCCAGAGCGTCCATATACTGGCCGGCCGCTGTTTTGGCCAGCTCCTTTTCCCGGCTGGAAAGGGTGATCTCCTTTTCCCGGGCCATGAGGCTCATGACCTTCAGCTCCTTTAAAAAATCATGGATCTGGCCTGTGAGGACCGTCTCAAAGGCCGTTCCACCGCCGTCCACCTCTGCGGTCCAGATCTCCTCTGAATATACGTTTTCGTAGCGGAGCCGCTCCGTGGTCAGGATCACCATGGTCTCCGCCTTTCCGTATTCCCTTTCTCCTTTTCCGGAATACAGCGTTTCCACTGCGCCGCAGCCCCCTAAGCATACGGCTGCCGCCATGGCCGCCATGGAGACAGCCGCCCGGCATATCCACGCGCTTTTCCGTTTTTTCATCTTCTTTTCCATTATTTCCGCTCCACCAACAGCTTTAATACCTTCAACGGCCCCTGGTTTACATTGGAATCCGCCAGAAATCTGGCGGCGGCCCGGGTCTCCGGCCGTCCATTAGCCACTGCAAAGCTGTAATACGCCTGGTTTAACATCTCGATATCATTTAACTGGTCGCCAAAAACCATGGTCTCTTCGGGACGGATCATGAGGCTTTCCTGGAGAAGCTTCACCGCCGCGCCCTTACTGACTCCCGGATCCATGGTATCCAGCCACTGCTCTCCCGCCAGGGTCACTTTAAGCTTCGTTCCGTATTTTTCCTTAAACCCGTCCGCCCGGCTTCCCAGGCCCTCCATACGGCAGCCGGCGATCTTCACAATGGGCTCAGCAAGGGTACTCAGATCCTCCAGCTTCTTTAAGCGGAAATGATATCCGTTTAACATCCACCGGAGAAACTCCGGATTCCTGGAATCCGTATAGGCGCAGTCCGCACAGTCCACTAAAACGTCCAGACCGGCGGCTTTCATATCGGCGATCACGTCCATAGCCAGCTCCTGCTTATACCGGGTCAGAAAAAGCTCCCTGCCATAGCAGCCCAGATACGCCCCGTTGTCCCCGATGTAAAAGATCTTATCCTTTATTGGATCAAAAATATATTCAATGCTGGCTGAATGGCGGCCACTGGCAGCCGCAAAATAGATCCCCTGGCTTTTGAGCTTCAGGATCACCTCGTAAAGCTCCGGATCCAGCCGGCTTCCCCCATCCTCTGTGAGGGTCCCGTCTATGTCTGATACGATCAGTCTGATCATCTTCGGCACTCCTTAAATTCCGTTTAATTCCTTCAGTTCCTGGTACAGCCTGCTCACAGGAAGTCCCATGACATTGGCATAAGAACCCTTAAGCCCCTTGATATACCTGGCAAAAAAGCCCTGGACGCCGTAGGCCCCAGCCTTGTCCATGGGCTCCTCCGACATGGCGTACTGGAAGATCTCCTCCTCTGTCAGAGGATACACCTCCACATCGGTCTTGTCGAAAAAGACCCTGGAACGGTCGTTTCCGTCTTCTCCCTTAAGGATCACACAGACGCCCGTATACACCTGGTGGACCCGGCCGGACAGCATCCCGATCATCTCACGGGCCTCTTCGTGGGTCTTTGGCTTTCCAAGGATCTTCCCATCTATGGCCACCACCGTGTCAGAGCCGATGACAGTCTCCCCGGCCTTTCTCCCGGCTGCCACGTCGGCCGCCTTCTGGGACGCCAGCTCCATGACCACCTCTGACGGCACGCTGGAGGTGACCTGTTCCACCACATGGCTCACAACGATCTCCGGCTGGATCCCGATCTGCAAAAGCAGCTCCTTCCTTCTGGGAGACGCAGATGCCAGAACTACATTCTTTATTTCCATTTTCTGCTTCCTTTCTAAGAAAAGAGGCCGCCAACTGCTAAAAAGCCTTCAGCCGCCTCTTTCCCTCTACGGATCTTCCAGGTCCAGGATGCCCGAAAAGCATTTCTGAGCCCTGCTTCCGTATTTAGAATTCAAATTTTTCTTCCAGATATGCCTTTAACTCTGCAATGGGTACCCGTACCTGCTCCATGGTATCCCGGTCGCGGACCGTAACGGCTCCGTCGGTTTCAGAATCAAAGTCATAGGTCACGCAGAACGGAGTTCCGATCTCGTCCTGTCTTCTGTAACGTTTTCCGATGTTTCCTCTGTCGTCAAACTCACAGTTATAATATTTGGAAAGCTCTGCGTACACCTTCTCTGCGCCCTCGTTGAGCTTTTTGGATAAGGGCAGCACGCCCACCTTCACCGGAGCGATGGCCGGATGGAAGTGGAGAACGGTCCTTACGTCGCCTTCGCCGATCTCTTCCTCATCATATGCGGAGCATAAGAAGGCCAGCGTCACACGATCAGCTCCCAGAGACGGCTCGATCACATATGGAATATATTTCTCACTGCTCTCGTCGTCAAAATACGTCATATCCTGACCGGAGGTGTTCTGGTGCTGGGTCAGGTCATAGTCGGTACGGTCTGCAATGCCCCAGAGCTCGCCCCAGCCGAAGGGGAATAAAAATTCCAGGTCTGTGGTGGCCTTGCTGTAAAAGCAGAGCTCCTCTGCGGAATGGTCCCGGGCTCTCAGCTCGTCGTCTTTAATGCCTAAATTCCGCAGCCAGTCGATACAGAACTGCTTCCAGTAGGAGAACCACTCCAGATCCGTTCCCGGCTTACAGAAAAATTCCAGCTCCATCTGCTCAAACTCTCTGGTACGGAAGGTGAAGTTTCCGGGAGTGATCTCGTTACGGAAGGACTTACCGATCTGACCGATACCAAAGGGAAGCTTCTTTCTGGAGGTTCTCTGGACGTTCTTGAAGTTTACGAAAATACCCTGTGCCGTTTCCGGACGGAGATATACCGTATTCTTGGCGTCCTCGGTCACGCCCTGGAAGGTCTTGAACATTAAGTTAAACTGGCGGATATCGGTGAAATCGTGCTTTCCGCAGCTGGGACAGCAGATGTTGTTGTCGTCGATATACTTCTTCATCTCTTCCTGGGTCCAGCCGTCGATCCCTGTCTCCGGCTCGATGCCCTTTTCTGCCATATAGTCCTCGATCAGCTTATCGGCGCGGAAACGCTCCTTACATGCCTTACAGTCCATAAGGGGGTCGGAGAAACCGCCCAGATGGCCGGAAGCCACCCATGTCTGGGAGTTCATTAAGATGGCGCAGTCCACACCCACGTTATAGGGGCTTTCCTGGATGAATTTTTTCCACCAGGCCCGCTTTACATTGTTCTTAAGCTCTACGCCCAGATTGCCGTAATCCCATGTATTGGCAAGGCCTCCGTAAATCTCGGATCCCGGGTAAACAAAGCCTCTGGATTTCGCAAGCGCTACGATCTTTTCCATTGTCTTTTCCATATCGTCTCTCCTCTTCATTCTGTTTTCAGGACAGCGCCCTGTATGTTCCTTATTTAAAAATTATATAGGACACGCCTCCGTCCGGGGTCCTGACCCCGTTTTCTCCCGTCAGCGTCACTCCGTCGGAAATGTACTGGATGGCTCCGTCGGTCTCTAAAAGCGCCGGGCCCTCGACCACGGCCACATGGAGCTTTGATTTTTTCTTGACCTGGTCCGCCGGTACGGCCGTTCCCTTTTCCTTTCCTGCCGCAGCCGTCAAGGATACGTCCCCAAGCTCTGCTTCTTCCATGGAAAGGATGGACAGGGCCTTTACCTGGACTCCGCTCTCCTCATCCGGATACGCGGCCATAAATTCCATATAGGCCGCCGGAGAAGAGAAGTCTATGAGCAGGGAGGCAGTCCCGTCTGCCAGTGTACACGCATTTAAGACCGCTGGGGCCTTCTCTCCGTCCCCAGCCAAGCTGGCCGCGTCCTGGTTGAAGGCTGCCAGGTTTTCTTCCACAAAAGCCTTTAATCCTTCTTCTGTGTAATAGTCCTTCTCGTATGTCTCTATGGCAGCGCTGGTGACCTGGCCGCTGCCGGTGATGTACAGGCTGTCCTCTGTGGGTTCAAAGGCCTGCGCCGGACCGCGGGTACAGGCCGCCGTACAAAATACGGCAAGCCCCGTCAGGGCACAGAGACATGTATTTCTGATTCGGTTCATGGATCTTTCAGACCTCCTGAGTTGTTCCAGGCCCCATGGCATGGATCTTTGCCGGGCCCCGCAGCTTGGTGCTTACGTAGCATTATCCATTACTGCGTTCAAAATGTCAAGGGAATGGAACGTTTTATCAATAAATCTTTCCTTGTTCTGCTCCACGCACCGGACGAATTCTCCCAGTACCTGGTCCGTCAGGGTGAACGTATACAGACTCTCCACCGGAGCGGCCAGGACGTACTGCCAGGCATACAGGGTGGAATCGTTGAGACGGCCCAGGGGAAGCTCCCGGTATTCTCCATTGATCTCCATGAGCTTCAGCTCATATACGGGCTTTACAAGACGGTTGGGGACCGACGGCTTTAAAAGAGCCCGCAGGGACTGGTATAAAAGCCGCAGCGTCTCCGTGGCATCTATATTTTCCCTTCCATAATAATCGGCCATCTCCAGGAAATAGGAGCCATAGCAGGCTGCCTCCATATCCCCGGCGATCTCCCGGAAATAATTTTCCACCTCCGCACCCGCCAGGGTATAGGCGTCTCGACCCTCGTACAGCAGAAACTTTCCAAATACAAAGGGGGCCGCCGCTGCCATAAGCTGGTTCCCAGGCCGTCTCACTCCCCTGGCAAAGGCGGTGATCTTTCCCCGTCCGCGGGTCAGGATCACCAGCCTCCGGTCATATTCCCCCACCGGAGCGGCCATCAGGACCATGCCGGTGACACTTATCTGTTCCCTCATGACAATTTAGATATCCCTTGGGTTATACCCGTAATTCTTCATATAAAGCTCGCTGTCCCGCCATTCCCTGCGGACCTTGACCCAGAGCTGCAGGTTTACCTTTGCATCCATCAGATTCTCGATCTCGATCCGGGCCGCGGTGCCGATCTTTTTCAGCATAGATCCGCCCTTGCCGATGACGATCCCCTTGTGGGACTCCCGTTCACAGACAATGGTAGCCTCTATATCAAAGATCCCGTTATCCCGTTCTTCCATGCGCTCGATGACCACAGCGATCCCATGGGGGATCTCGTCGGACATGAGACGCAGCGCCTTCTCCCGGATCAGCTCCGCAGCGATCTGGCGCATGGGCTGGTCTGTGACCGTATCCTCGTCATAATACTGGGGGCCCTCCGGCAGATACTGGAACAGGGTGCGGATCAGGGTATCGGTGTTGGTCTTTCTCATGGCCGATACGGGGATGATCTCCTTAAACCGGTACACATCCTTATAGGTGTCCATGGTCTTTATGATCTCATCCTTTTTTACGGTATCGATCTTATTGATCACCAGGATCACCGGCGTTTTCACCTTGTTCAGCACCTTTAAGATGTGCTGCTCTCCGGCTCCTATGTAG
>OIWO01002892.1_pt1 | contig 10137 bp, 8 predicted proteins | sample 1587641 | NCBI WGS metagenome assembly OIWO01 (sample SAMEA3888924, study PRJEB22519) | human gut metagenome | biome: human gut; feature: human-associated habitat; material: faeces | place: Denmark | collected 2010
CGCTGAATGCTGCGGTCAATGCCGCACATGCGGGGGCAGAGCTGGCAATGGTGAATCTGTTTCTGAAAATAGGATAAAGTCTGGTCTGGCATGATGGTGCTCCAATCTGGAATAGGATAAATGATATAATAAATGCGGTTTTCAGTATACAAGAATCTGCGGGAAAAAGCAAGAAAGTGCAGATGAACTGGAAACTCGAGGATGTTTCGAAAAGGAACTTGAAAAAGAACACTACATGTTGTATAATCAGTTCAGAACAAACAAGACAGCAAGTAATTCCTGAAGTGTTCGACAACCTTACCCATTTTGAACCTACATTACTGACTCGGGATTCCTATAAACAGCGGATATGTCAGGCCCCAAGATAATTCCCTTTGGGCGGGGGAAGGCAGATTCCGAGGTTGCGGAAACCCACCTGGCTTAGGCTAGGTGTCAAGGGGCAAGACCGGCATTTCGGGGTTATTTTTTTACGTTAAAATAGAAATAGAGTATCAGCAGAGAACTGAACCGCCGGAAGGCGGTTCTTTTTTTGCTACAGATGTATATACTTGTACCAACGAGGAGTTGGTACAATGAAAAAATACATATTACTGGGCGGTCTGCTGCTGCTTTCCCTATCCGCATGCGGTACGGAGCGACCGACAGAGCGCGCAAAGGTGGGGCAGATTGGTGCAGAGAGCTCCGTCAGTCGGGAAATGGCGGCGAAAACGATTGCCTTAGCGTTTTATACGAATCAGGAATTGGATGAAATGGAAACGAAGCTGAATTTTTCTGACCTTTCAGCGGAGGACTGGGCGTATCCTTATATTCAAGGCTGTGTGGAGCAGGGCTTTTTCGCGGGCAGTGAGGAAGGCACCTTTCGTCCGCAGGCGGATTTAACGCTTTGGGAGGCACAGGCATTGATGGACAGGCTTGCGCCCGATTATAACAGCCGCATTGTGCTGACGGCGGAGAATAAAAACATGGCGGTTTCCTATGAGCTTTGGGTGCAGCTTTTGGAAACGGCGCTTAAGGCAAGGCGCGGAGAGGACAGCCTTTATTCCTATGGGATTCAAACGGAAAATGCGGTGGTTTTGGATGCGGATGGGCTTTGCGATATGGGCAGATTTACTGCGGCAGGCATAGATTTAACGCCCTATGCCGCAAGCCGCATCACCTTTCTGGAAAAGGATGGGGAAATCCTTGCGCTGCTGACGGTAGAAGCCGCTTCGCCTGTGGTGAAAAATATCTATTGCAGGCAGGAAAAAGGTGCGCTTTTTCTGGAAACGGGGGAGGGTGCGGCGATGCTTGCCTATGGAAAGGCACTTGATGAGGGAATTTATGATGTAAAACTGGAAAACGGTAAGGTCGCAGAGGTGACGGCAGCGGAATCTGTCGGAGGCTGCACCGTGAAGCGCGTGGACGGAGAAACGCTGTATCTGGCGGAGCGGGGCGAACTGCCTTGGGCGGAAGCGGCAAGGGTTTATGATGCGGCAGGAGAAGAAATCGCAAAGGCGGATTTTACTGATTTGATTTGCGGCACGGATTGCGGCGAATTTTTTGAAAAGGACGGGGAAATCTGTGCGGCGGTGATTCGTACTCCTGCGGTTCTGGAGCGGATGCGTGTCCTTCTGAAGGGGGCGGAGCAGAAAACCGTAACCCTTTCCGCGGAGAATGGCTTTACGCTTTCCAATGGAACAAATGAGAAGCATTTTTTACCCGAAGGAAAGGCGGTTCTGACAGCCGATTTGCCTTGGTTTTCGCATGGCATTGTGACGGCAACGGCAGAAACACCGATTCGTGTGGCATTTGCAGACGGAACAGCGTATCAATATGAAGGCACGATTGAATTGGAACGGCGCGGCGCAGATAGCCTTGCTGTTATCAATGAACTGTCCTTGGAACGGTATCTGCTCGGCGTTGTGCCGCATGAAATGCCGACCTCCTTCGGACAGACGGCGTTGGAGGCGCAGGCAATTACGGCACGCAGCTATGCCTATAATCAGTTTTATGCGAATACCTATTGTGCGTATGGCGCGCATGTGACCGATACCACCGCCAGTCAGGTGTATCTGGGCTATGCTGAAAATGAAACGGCGGCACAGGCAGTGAAAGCGACCGAGGGGATGTGCGCCGTAACGAAAACAGGTGCGGTGGCGCAGACCTATTTTTATTCCACCTCCTGTGGCTTCGGGGCAGGCAGTCAGGAGGTTTGGTCGAAGGATGGCAGCTTTTCCGGTAGGGGAAAATCCTATTTGCAGGCGCAGACCTACGGGGATTTTGCGCCGCCGCAGACAGAGGAGGAATGGCTTGCCTTCTGGCAGGATTGGAAGAAACAGGGGTACGATATGAATTCACCGTGGTATCGCTGGAAGGTGTATTTCAGTTGTGGACAGCTGACAGAAATTTTGCAGAAAACTCTGGCGGAAAGCGCGAATTGCAGGATAGAAGGGAATCAAAATGATTTGGGCAGGCTGACAGGCATTGCGGTGACACGCAGAGGACAGGGTGGACTCGCAATGGAATTGCAGCTGACCTTTGAAAAGGGGATGGCAACGGTGAAAACGGAAAATGCTATCCGTAAGGTGCTTTCGCCAACAAAAAGAACCCTTGGTGAGCCGATTTATCTGCAACGGAAGAGCGCAGAAGCCATGACGGGAAATGCTATGCTGCCAAGCGGATTTTTCGCAGTGAAAGAAATGAAAAACGCGGAAGGAAAGCTGACGGGCGTGGCACTTTACGGCGGCGGAAACGGGCTTTCGGCTGATGCTGCAGGCGGCAGGACGTGCCGGCAGAAGGGATGACAGAGGACGCGTGTTTCTCCAGACCTATCAGCCACAGCACTATGCGGTGCAGTATGCCGCGAAGCAGGATTATGAAGGCTTTTATGAGGAAGAAATGCTCATGCGGCAGATGATGGGCTATCCGCCGTTTTCCGCATTTTTCAGTATTCTGCTGACAGGTGCGGCGCAGGAGGAAGCGGCACAGGCGGCGCAGGAGCTGGCAGAACGACTGGCACAGGCGGATGAGGAGGAGATTGCAACGATTCTCGGGCCGACGGCACTGCCGAAATTTCGCGGAGAATACCGCTACCAAATTATTGTGAAGGCGGCGGAGGAGGAACCCCTGCGGCAGCTGGTTCTGCCGACAGCGGAGAGGATGAAGAAGGAGCGAAACCGTAATGTGCGCGTAGGTTTGGCGCTTAACCCGACCAATATTGTATAAAGCAGAAAAAAATGTTATAATATTTCATTGGAAAACGAAAAATGCGCTTTCCGTTTCTGTTTCAGATAAATTTACAAAAAGTTTTTTGTTTGTTCAAATTTTGGAGATTTTATAAAATTAGGAGGAAAAAAAAAATGGCAATTCGTAATATTCGTATCAGCACAGATGAGGTGCTGAGAAAAACCTGCAAACCGATCAAGGAAATTACCCCTAACCTGCTGACACTGCTGGATGATATGGCGGATACCATGTATGAGGCAAACGGCGTTGGTTTAGCCGCACCACAGGTAGGGATTCTGAAAAGAGCCGTTGTCATTGATATCGGCGAGGGCCTGGTGGAGCTTTTGAACCCTGTCATTCTGGAAACGAGCGGTTCTCAGACTGACGAGGAGGGCTGCCTGAGCCTGCCCGGACAATCTGCCCCTGTGGAACGCCCCTATTATGTGAAGGCAAAGGCGATGGACAGAGAGGGCAATGAATTCATCATCGAGGGGGAAGAACTGATGGCACGCGCATTGTGCCACGAGATTGACCATCTGGATGGGATTCTGTATATTGATAAGGCACTGCCGAGAGAGGAAGCGTAAGGAGGAATACCGATGAGAGTGATTTTTATGGGAACGCCCGATTTTGCGGTACCTTCCTTACAGGCATTGCTGACAAGGCATGAGGTTGTGGCAGTGGTGACACAGCCCGATAAGCCCAAGGGCAGAGGGAAAAAGCTACAGCCCACACCCGTAAAGGCAGTGGCGCTGGAGCAAGGGATTCCTGTTTTGCAGCCTGTGAAGGTACGCGAACCGGAGGTTATCGAACAGCTGCGCGGCTATGGCGCGGATTTGATTGCCGTTACTGCATTTGGGCAGATTTTGCCGGAGGAAATTCTGAATATGCCGAAATATGGCTGTATCAATGTGCATGGCTCGCTTCTGCCGGAATACAGAGGGGCGGCACCGATGCAGCGCGCCATTATTGACGGTAAGAAGGTAACAGGCATTACCACGATGTTCATGGCAAAGGGCATGGATACGGGGGATATGCTTTTGAAAACGGAAGTGGAGATTCTTCCGACAGATAATTTTGAGGATCTGCATGATAAAGTGGCAGGCGCAGCACTGCTTCTGGAAACGATTGACGGACTGGAAAAGGGCACAATTACACGGATACCGCAGGATGATGCACTGGCAACCCATGCGCCCATGATTCATAAGGAGACAGGACATATTGACTGGAGCAAAGGCGGACAGCAGATTATTGATCTGATGCGCGGAATGTATCCCGGACATGGCGCATACGCTGTTTTGGGAGAGGAGCCGCTCAAGATGTTCTGGGCAGAGGCGGAAAATAAAAGCTCCCCCGATGCGGCATTTGGCGAAATCGTAGAGGTGACAAAAAAGGACTTTGCGGTAAAATGTGGCGATGGAATTTTGCGTATCAAAGAGGTGCAGGCGCGCGGCGGCAAGAAGATGGCGGCGGATGCGTATTTGCGTGGGCATGAAATGCAGACAGGCATTTTGCTTGGCTAAGGCTTGAATAGGAAAGTTCCAAACAGATAGGAGGAACCGATATGTATTATGGTTATGGATATGGATACGACAGTATGTACTTTTTGGTGCTTCTGGCATTCATTTTTTCGATGGTTGCGCAGATGAAGGTATCCGGTACATTTAAGAAATATGCGAAAATCAGAAACAGACGAGGCTTAACGGGGGCGCAGGTGGCAGAACAGATGATGCACAACGCAGGCATTTATGATGTAAGCGTGCAGCGCGTGGCAGGCAACCTGACAGACCATTATGACCCCAGAACAAAGACACTGCGCCTGTCCGAAAGCGTGTATGACAGCACATCGGTAGCGGCTGTCGGCGTAGCGGCGCACGAGACAGGGCATGCCATTCAGCATGATGTGGGCTATGCACCGCTGGCACTGCGGAGCTTTTTCGTGCCTCTGGCAAACTTCGGTTCCAGACTGGCAATCCCCCTGATTCTGATTGGGTTTATTTTCAGCGGCGGCGGCAGCACATTGGTGACACTGGGGATTCTGTTCTTCTCCCTTTCCGTTGTGTTTACGATTATTACACTGCCTGTGGAATTCAACGCATCCAGAAGGGCGATTCGCCTGCTGACAGATGACGGATTTCTGGACAGCGACGAAATCGGCGGCGCGAAAAAGGTGCTGAGTGCGGCGGCAATGACCTATGTTGCGGCGGCATTTGCGGCAATCGCGCAGCTTCTGAGACTGGTTGCCATCTTTGGCAGAAGAAACGATTAAAAAAGAAAGGCTAATCTGATTGCGGATTAGCCTTTTGGTGTTTTTGCGGATGTCTCTTTTTTGTCGAAATAGGGGTGAAATGATTGAAGAATCCTCTGTTTTGTCGTATAATATTATGTTGAGACAGAATGGCTTGAACGGAAGGAATGGAAAAAATGATCCAAATCAATCCAAGAGAGGTTGCGGCAGAGGCACTCATGGAAATCATGACGGCGGATGCCTATAATACAATGACACTGCGCCGCCTGCTGCGGCAAAACGGTGCGATGTCCAGACAGGACAGAGCCTTTGTGACGGAGGTAGTAAACGGTACACTGCGCAATTTGATTTATATTGACCATGTGCTGAATACCTTTTCCAAAACAAAAACGGAAAAAATGAAGCCGTGGCTGCTGGCGGTGCTGCGGACGGCGGTGTATCAGATGTACTTCATGGACATACCGGATGCAGCGGCGTGTAATGAGGCGGTGAAGCTGGCATCGGTCAGAGGATATGGCTCTTTGAAGGGCTTTGTGAACGGCGTACTGCGCACGGCGGCAAAGAAAAAACAGGAGATTCCCCTGCCTGAGATGGGAACGGCGGAATATCTTTCTGTGGCGTATTCCCATCCGCTGTGGCTGGTGCGGATGTGGATTGCCTATTATGGCTACGAAGAAACGGAGCAAATTTGTGCGTATGATAATCAGTCCCCCGATGTGACGATTCGGGTGAATACGCTGAAAACGAATACGCAGGCTTTGAAAAAGAAGCTGGAGCAGGCAGGTGTGCATGTGGCAGAGGGCAGAATCTGCGCGGATGCACTGCATCTGACGAAAACGGCGGATTTAAGCCGCTTGGATGCCTTCAAAGAAGGACTGTTCCATGTGCAGGATGAAAGCTCTCAGCTCGCGGTACGGGTGCTAGACCCGAAAAAAGGCGAGAAGATTTTAGACATGTGCGCCGCGCCGGGCGGGAAAAGCTTTACGATTGCGGAGCGGATGGAAAACGAGGGCAGTCTGCTTTCCTGCGATATTTATGCGCATAAAATCGACCTGATGCAGGAGGGCGCGGAACGCCTTGGCATTTCCATCATGCAGTGCAGGGTGAAGGATGCGGCGGCTAAGGAGGAAAGCCCGAAGCGGTTTGACCGCGTGCTGGCGGATGTGCCTTGCTCCGGTCTGGGGCTGATGCGAAAGAAGCCGGATATCCGCCTGAAAAAGGACGGAAACGAGATTGACAGCCTGACAAAAATCCAGAGGGAAATTCTGGAAAATGCGGCAGGCTATGTGAAAAAGGGCGGCGTTCTGGTTTACAGCACCTGTACGCTTTGCCGAAAGGAAAATGAAAAGAATCTGGAATGGTTTCTGAAAGACCACCCCGATTTTACGGCGGAGGATATTTCGGAATTTCTGCCCGAAGGCTGGGATACGGAAACGGCGAAAAAGGGATATCTGACCCTGCTGCCCCATAAAACAGGAACAGACGGATTTTTCATTTCAAAATTAAGAAGAAAGGATTGAGATATGGAAAAGGTTGATATCAAATCCATGGACATAACCGAATTGCAGGAGCTTTTGCGGGAATTGGGTGAGCCGAAATTTCGTGCGAAGCAGCTTTTCGATTGGCTGCACGCAAAGCAGGTGGACAGCTTTGCCGAAATGACGAATCTTTCCAAGAGCCTGCGGGAAAAGCTTGGCGAAACGGCAGCAATCAATGGCGTGAAAATCGTGCGGCGGCTGGTTTCGCAGATTGACGGCACGAGAAAATATCTTTTTGCGCTTTCGGATGGCGCAATTATCGAAAGTGTATTGATGAAATATGAGCATGGCAATACGGTCTGCATTTCGACGCAGGTCGGCTGTCGGATGGGCTGCAAGTTCTGCGCATCCACATTGGACGGCGTGGAACGCGGACTGACGGCAGGGGAAATGCTTTCCCAGATTTATGCGATTCAGAAGGACTGCGGCGAGCGGGTACACGGTACGGTACTGATGGGCAGCGGCGAGCCTCTGGATAATTATGACAATGTTCTGAAGTTTTTGCGTCTGATTAACGACCCGAATGGGCAGAATATGGGACAGAGACATATTACGCTTTCGACCTGCGGTCTGGTGGAAAAAATTTATGCGCTGGCGGAGGAAAATTTGCAGATTACACTGGCGGTTTCCCTGCATGCGCCGAATGATGAAATCCGCACGCAGACCATGCCTGTGGCAAAGCTGTACGATATGGACAGACTTTTGCAGGCGTGCAGGGAGTACGCAGAGAAAACAAAACGCCGCATTACCTTTGAATATGCGCTGATTCATGGCGTGAATGACGGGGATGCACATGCGCGGGAGCTGGCCGGAAGGCTGAGAGATATGCTCTGCCATGTGAACCTGATTCCCGTCAATGACGTAAAGGAGCGCAATTATATCAAAAGCTCTGCGGAGCGGGTAAAACGGTTTGCATCTATTCTGAGTGAAAATGGTGTGGAAACCACAGTCAGACGAAAGCTAGGCAGTGATATTGATGCTGCCTGCGGTCAGCTGAGAAGAAGCCACATCAAGGAAAAGGCTAGGGAGGAATAAGATGCGGGAAAATAAGCGGCAGGGAGGTGGAGTAGCGTTGAAAGCAGTTGGAATGAGCGACATTGGAAAATGCCGCAAAAATAATGAGGATGCCTATTACATTTCGGCAGGGGAAGATCCTGCGGAAAATTTATATCTGGTTGCCGATGGGATGGGCGGCTGCAACGCGGGAGAAATCGCGAGCAGCTGTGCAATCGAAGGCTTTCTGGAGCATTTCTGGAAGGAAATGAAGCATGCAGAAAATGACGACATGCTGGATTTGATGACAGGTGCGATGGCAGCTGCAAATCGGATGGTTTATGAAAAATCCAATTCCGACAGGGAGTTTGCGGAAATGGGAACAACCATCGTTGCAGCGGCGGTGCGCGAGGAGAAGCTTTATGTTGCCTATGTGGGGGACAGCAGAGCTTACCTTTTTCGCAAAAAGGAGATGCAGCCCCTCACCACAGACCATTCCTATGTGATGGAGCTGGTGAAGATGGGGAGCATTACGAAGGAGGAAGCGGCAATGCACCCCAAAAGAAACGTGATTACGCGCGCCATTGGGATTCGGGATACCGTGGAGACGGATACGGTGATTCATCCCGTGCAGAAGGGAGACATCGTTTTGCTTTGCACAGACGGGCTTTCCGGTATGCTGAAGGATGAGGAAATGGCGAAGATTTTGAGCAAGCGGATCGCTCTGGACAAAAAAGCGGCAATTCTGGTGGAGGAAGCGAATCGGCAGGGGGGACATGACAACATTTCCCTTATTCTGGTTGAGATATAAGTAGGAGGTTACAAACTGATGTTATTGAATCCGGGTACTGTCCTAAGCGGCAGATACGAAATATTAGAAAAAATCGGTTCCGGCGGCATGGCAGTTGTTTACAGAGGCAGAGACAGAAAGCTGGATCGTTATGTTACGGTGAAGGTTTTGCGAGAGGAATTTGTCGGGGACGAGGAATTTATTGAACGCTTTCGTTCCGAGGCCTGCTCCGTTGCGAGATTATCCCATCCCAATATCGTAAGAGCGTATGATGTGGGCGAGGACGGAGATATTAAGTATATCGTAAACGAATACATCCACGGGGATACGCTGAAGAAGGCAATCAAGGAAAAAGCCCCCTTTGATTCCCGTTCTACTATCAATGTTGCCATTCAGATTGCCTCTGCGCTGAGTCAGGCGCATAAGGCACACATCGTACATAGAGATATCAAGCCGCAGAATATTCTGGTGGGGACAGACGGTGTGGTAAAGGTGACGGATTTTGGCATTGCCAGAGCGGCAACTGCGTCCACCATGACAACAACGGCAAATGCGGCGGGCTCTGTGCATTATTTCTCCCCTGAGCAGGCAAGAGGCGGCTATGTGGATGAAAAAAGCGATATCTATTCTCTGGGTATCACGATGTTTGAAATGATTACAGGCGTATTGCCGTTTCAGGGCAACAATTCCGTCAGCATTGCATTGATGCATATCAATGATGAGCTGCCGGATATCCGCCAGTATAACCCGAACTGTACGCGCTCTCTGGAGGGAATCATCCGCAAGGCAACGATGAAAAAGGCAGATGAACGCTACGCAAGCATTGACCTTCTCTTGGCAGACCTGATTCGTGCCAGAGCGGAGCTGAACGGTTCCGCAAAGGAAGAAAAGCCTGCGGAAAAGAAAGCGGCAGCGGTTGGTGCAGCGGCGGCTGGTGCGGCAGGCGTGCGGATGTCCAGAAGGGCAGAGGCAGCAGCCAGACTGCGTGAAGCGCAGGAGAAAACGGAAATGGAAAAGGCGGCACAGGCCGCAGTGGAAACACCGCAGGAAACAAAGCCGGCTGACCCGAAGGAGCTGGAATATATCCGCAGCCACGCGGAGCGTCCACATGCAGAACGCGCGCATGCGGAACACAGCTATGCAGAACACGCACATGCGGAGGGACACCATGCAAGCCACCGCCATGCGGCGGAAAACGCAGCTGAGCCGCTTGATGATTTCGCACAGGAGAACCCTGTGGAGGAGGATGCACATACCCCTCTGGCAGGACTTGAAAAATACGGTAAAAAGCTGAAAATGAAGCATATCTCCAAAGAGGATGATTATGAAAATGAATATGTAAAATCGGAGCCTGTGAAGGCAAG
>OIWO01002898.1_pt1 | contig 10116 bp, 8 predicted proteins | sample 1587641 | NCBI WGS metagenome assembly OIWO01 (sample SAMEA3888924, study PRJEB22519) | human gut metagenome | biome: human gut; feature: human-associated habitat; material: faeces | place: Denmark | collected 2010
TATGTTTTCTTACGGTCAGCGCAGCAAGTGCGCAGACCTACTGAACAGTTACTATTAATTTTAACTACCCCAAGCGCTTTGTCATTGTTATGTAAAACACAGGTAGATTACTAAATTCTCCTGTTTTGAGACATTTTTATAATTTAGAAATCCTGCACTATATAATTTTTTTGAATTACTTTCCTGTTTTATTTTCTTTTTTCGATGAAAACTATAATTCAGGAGGTGATTCCATGAAAAACTCATCAAAGAAACTGCTTACCAGCACCGACTGGGACATCGACATCCAGGCCTGCTCCGCCACCGACTGTACCGGCCTGATCCCCGCTCTTCCGGAGACCGATGCGGAATTCGAGCACTATCAGGACCTCTACCACTACCTGCCGGATACCCCGGATCGGGCTGAATACAATTCCGACAAAGCAAGATCCTGAACCAGCGCTTTGATCCACACGATCCCTTGAAAGCATTTTGCCCGACCGCCAGTGCCTGAATACCGATCATCTGCAGGCATCTGGCTCATAAATCACCACGAAAGAAGTATGTAAAGTTATGTTAACCGAATCCATCTACCGATCATGCACCCTCTGTCCAAGGGAATGTCATGCCGACCGAACAACATCCACCGGCTTCTGCGGCGCCGGGCACGAGCTCTGCGCCGCCAGGGCCGCCCTGCATATGTGGGAAGAACCCTGCATCAGCGGCACCACCGGAAGCGGAACCGTCTTCTTCTCCGGCTGTACGTTACGCTGCGTCTTCTGCCAGAACTTCCAGCTGAGTCACGAAAACTACGGAAAAACCATCTCCGTCTCCCGCCTCGCCGATATCTTCCTGGAACTCCAGGAAAAAGGCGCCGCAAACATCAATCTCGTGACCGGGACCCAGTTCGCTCCATCTATCGTCCGCGCCCTGGATCTCGCGAAGCCGAAGCTTCAGATCCCTGTCGTCTTTAACTGCGGCGGCTACGAAAAGCTTGAAACGATCCGTGATCTCGCAGACTACGTCGATATCTGGCTTCCAGACCTCAAATACATGGACAGCGGTCTCGCCAAGAAATACTCCGCCGCCCCGGACTATTTCGAGAAGGCTTCCGCCGCCATAAAAGAAATGATCCGCCTCATCGGCGGACTTTCCTGGAATAAAAGGAATCCATCAATGCTGGACCGCGGCGTCATCATCCGCCACATGGTCCTTCCGGGCGCAAAAGAGGACTCGATCCGCCTCCTGCACTGGATCAGGGAAAATCTCCCGGATCACCAGTATCTTATCAGCATCATGAGCCAGTATACGCCGTTCTACAGGAGCACCGAATATCCGGAGATCAACCGGCGGATCACCTCCTATGAGTACAACAAAGTCGTTGACACCGCGATTGACCTCGGTCTCACGGAAGGGTTTATGCAGGAAAGAAGCAGCGCGAAAGAAGAATATACGCCACCGTTTGACTGTGAAGGGCTTTAATACAGATTAATAAGCCTGCCCGGTTACAGACCTGCACCTGGTTCGTACAGACAGTTTGCTACTCTCCCCCAAAAGCAAGTGGCAGCAATTCTTTTCTGCGCATAAAAAGTGGGTACCGAATCAATTTTCTTGTTTCGATACCCACCTCAATGTTCTGCGTTATCCAATGGATCTTACCTCGTTTTCATTAGATTTTTTTCTATATGAAGTTTTCCTTTTTCACTCCGCCGGCTTTTTCCGAAATCTTATCTTTCTTTTCGTTCTCATATCGATTATTGTATTTCTCTTTTTGATACTTTCTCGTCATATCTTGAAGGATTTCAAATAATCTTTTTTCGATTAATTACCCGGTTTTGTGTTTTTCCTTTGTTCCGGATTTTTCAAATTTGAAAAATGGAACGAGACTTATGTGTTCGGTGGACTGTACCTCCTTTACTTAGATTTTTTTAAGTACGAACCTTTTCGTCTTCTTTGCTTTGTTCTCTCTTTCTTTTTGTTGTCTTCATTATATTCGATATCTTCTCATTTGTCAATATATTTTTAGAAAAAATATTTTTTATTTTATTGTTATTAGTTTATTGTTCTATTGTATATAATTATTCAAATAATTATATTATTTAGCAAAAGAAATTCACTCTCTTTTTCCATCCTTCTCCCATCCGCAATGACCTTTCTATATGGCTTCTACAGCTTTCTTCTTTCTCCGCACCCGCGAAACAGGACAGCAAAGGCGATGGAGATCCCAGCTATCATGAGAAACAGATCCGAATACACCCCAAAAGCCGCCGACACCTTCTCCCAGGAGTCCCCAGCGATCCTCCCGGCATAGACGAGGACCGTGTTCCACAGAAGACTTCCCGCCGCCGTAAAGACAAGAAACGGCACAAACGGCATCCTGGCAATCCCTGCAGGGATGGAGATCAGGCTGCGGACGATGGGGATCAGCCTGCACAGGAACACCGCCGATCTCCCGCGTTCCCTGAACCATCCTTTCGCGAGATCCACATCTTCCAGGCGGAAGTGAAGCAGATGTCCGATCTGTCCGCAGAGCAGCTTCCGGAACACCTCATCCGGCAGAAACCGTCCCACGCTGTATAGAATGACAGCCCCCGCCAGCGATCCGGCAGTGGAAAACAGGATCACACCGACGGGCGTCATGTCCGTGCAGACCGTCATGACGCCCCCAAAGGTCAGGATCACCTCCGACGGGATCGGAGGAAAGAGATTTTCAACTAAAATAAGGAGGAACACAGCAAGATTGCCGTATTCCCCCATCAATTCCAGTACCAGCTCCCGCATACAGACACCCCCGCTTTACCATGGGTATAATATATGCAGCATCCAGTCTGTTTTATTCACTTTTCCCGAATCCATTCATCTGCAGATTCAGCTTTTATATTAACCGTTATACTTCTTACTCTGCTCCGCGATCAGCGCTGCGTCATCGAAGTAGTTGATCTTCATAGCCGCACGCATCTCCTTTAATGTCTGTGCAGCCACGCGCTCTGCCTTCTCGCTTCCGCTCTTTAAGATCTCGTATACAGCCGGGATGTCCTGCTCCCATCTCTTTCTTCTCTCGCGGATCGGACGGAGCTCCTCCTCAAGCACACGGTTCAAGAACTTCTTGACCTTTACATCGCCAAGTCCACCGCGTTTGTAGTGCTCTTTCACCTCGTCGAGGTTCTTGTAATCCGGCCAGAACTCTGCGAAGTATTCGTCCTTGCAGAATGCGTCCAGATATGTGAAGACGGTATTTCCCTCAACCTGTCCCGGATCGCTTACCTTTAAGTGGTTCGGATCTGTGTACATGGACATGACTTTCTTCTTTACGTCCTCCTCTGTATCGGAAAGGTAGATGCAGTTTCCTAAGGATTTGCTCATCTTTGCCTTTCCGTCGGTGCCCGGAAGACGGCGGCATGCGTCATTGCTCGGAAGAAGAATATCCGGCATAACAAGAGTATCTGTATTGTATACCGTATTGAATTTGTGAACGATCTCTCTTGTCTGCTCAACCATCGGCATCTGGTCCTCACCAGCCGGAACCACGTTTGCCTTGAAGGCTGTGATATCTGCTGCCTGGCTGATCGGGTAGGTGAAGAAGCCTACCGGGATGCTGGCCTCAAAATTTCTCATCTGGATCTCGCTCTTTACGGTTGGGTTTCTCTGTAATCTGGAAACCGTAACGATGTCCATATAGTAAGCGGTCATCTCGTAGAGCTCCGGCACCATGGACTGGATAAAGATCGTGGATTTTTCCGGATCAAGACCTGCAGACAGGTAATCGAGCGCAACCTCCAGAATATTCTGGCGGACCTTCTCCGGGTTATCCGCATTGTCTGTGAGCGCCTGGGAGTCAGCAATCATGATATAGATATCGCTATACTCTCCGGAATTCTGAAGCTCTACTCTTCTTCTAAGAGATCCTACATAATGTCCTACATGAAGACGACCTGTCGGACGGTCTCCTGTTAAAATAATCTTTCCCACAACAATATTCCTTTCTCTCCTGTGATGTCAGGTTTCTGTGATACCGGCGGCTCCACGACTGCAGTCCCATTTCGATCTCCAGAAATCCTGTCGGCTGACCCCAAGTTTCAGGCTACAGCCGGTGGATGAAAATTCCGCTTCGCAGTTTCGGTTCAAACCAGGTCGATTTCGGCGGCATCAGAAGCCCCGCGTCCGCAACAGACAGCAGTTCTTCCATCGATGTCGGATACATGGAAAAGGCGATCTTCATGTCCGCCTCACAGCGGCGCTCCAGTTCTTTCACGCCGCGAATCCCGCCCACAAAGTCGATGCGCTTATCCGTTCTCGGGTCTCCGATTCCAAGCACCGGAGCCAGGAATTTCTCCTGGAGCACGGACACGTCAAGTCCCTTCACCGGATCATCCGGTCGGACTCCCGCCTTTAATTTCAGATCATACCATGTTCCTCCGAGGTACATGCCGACCTCACCGCGTTCCTTCGGCTCCACAGCTTCCTTTAAAGGTCCGGAGACCTCAAAAAGCTTCGAAGCTTCCTTTAAGAGCTCCTCCTCCGAGTGTCCGTTCAGATCCCACACTACACGGTTATACGGCAGGATCGTCAGTTCATCCTCTGAGAACAGCACGGAGAGGAAGTAGTTGAACGGGGCGTCCTTCGGCGCGTCCGGGTGTTCCGCCCTGCGCTTTAAGGCAACCTTCACGGCAGAAGCCGCGCGGTGATGACCGTCTGCGATATATGTCGCCGGGAGCTTTTCAAATTCCTCCCGGATCTCTTTTATCATATCACCGGATCCGATTTTCCATACCCGGTGTCTGATTCCATCCTCTGAGATAAAATTATAAAGCGGATTCTCCTCTTTTGCAAGTGCAACCAGTTCTTTTAAGCGTTTTACCGGGCGATATGCGAGAAAAATCGGTCCGGACTGGGCGTCCATCACATCGATATGGCGGATCCGGTCCAGTTCCTTCTCCTCTCTCGTGTTCTCGTGCTTCTTGATCACGCCGTTTACATAGTCATCTACGCTTGAGCATGCCACGATTCCTGTCTGGGGATGATCGTTCATCGTGAGTTCATAGAGATAGTAGGTCTCATTCGGATCTTCCACATAGTTTCCGTCCTTCACCCATTGTTCGAAAAGATCCTTTGCGTGGGCATAGACCTCCGGCGCGTACATGTCCGCCGTGTCCGGGAATCCCGTCTCCGGGCGGTCGATGGCGAGGAAGGAAAGCGGATGGGACTTCACCTCTCGCTTTGCCTCCTCCCTGTTGTATACATCATACGGAAGTGCCGCGATCTCTGCCGCATGTTCTGCTGCCGGGCGCACGCATGAAAACGGTCTCACTACTGCCATGCCTGTTACCTCCCCATATTATTTTTATCCTGCCTCTATATTACACTCAGTTCTCTATAAACGCAATTCATCCATGACGATTTTTCGTACATGGATGAATTACAATTACATTTCACAGCTGCCATCTTCTTATGCAGCCGTATTATTCTCTTTTCGACTATATTTTTTAGCCCTTGATCACGCGGACCTTATACATTCCGCTGATCTTTTCAAGGTGGGCAACCGCCTCCTCTTTCACCGGATTCTCCAGATCAAGAAGCGTGTACGCATACTTGTCGCGGCTCTTGTTCGTCATATTGGCGATGTTGATTCCCTCAGCAGCAAGGATCGACGTGATCTGACCGATCATGTTCGGAATATTCGCGTGGAGCAGGCCGATTCTTCCTGCCACCTGACAGATTCCCATGTCACACGCCGGATAGTTTACGGAATTTTTGATATTTCCGTTCTCCAGATAATCCTTCAGCTCATCCGCAGCCATCACCGCGCAGTTGTCCTCGGACTCTTCTGTGGAAGCGCCCAGATGCGGTGTTGCGATCACGCCGTCCATCGCGGAAGTCTTTGCGTTCGGGAAATCGGTGATATATTTTTTTACCTTTCCACTCTTTAACGCCTCTGCCATATCATCATCGTTTACAAGCAGGTCTCTCGCGTAGTTTAAGATCACGACGCCGTCCTTCATCTGGTCAAAAGCATCCTTGTTGATCATTTCCTTCGTGGAATCAAGAAGCGGCACATGGACTGTAATGTAATCACAGTCTTTGTAGATCGTGTTCACGTCCATGATATGTTTTACGGAGCGAGACAGCATCCATGCGGCGTTGACGGAGATAAACGGGTCATACCCGTAAACTTCCATTCCGAGAGCCGCGGCAGCGTTTGCGACCTCACAGCCGATCGCACCGAGACCGATGACGCCGAGCTTCTTGCCCTTGATCTCGTTTCCTGCAAAGGCCTTTTTGCTCTTCTCCATCTTCTTCGCAATGTCCTCTTCCCCGGCATGTTCCCTGCACCACCCGATACCACCGACAACGTCTCTGGATGTCAGGAACAGGCCTGCGAGAACAAGCTCCTTTACACCGTTCTTATTTGCGCCCGGTGTATTGAATACGACGATGCCTTTCTTCGCACATTCGTCGAGCGGGATATTGTTGACTCCGGCTCCAGCTCTGGCAATGGCCTGGAGTCCGGACGGGAATTCTGTCTCGTGGAGAGACGCGCTGCGGACCAGGATTCCTTCCGCGTCCTTAATATCATCTACAAGTTTATAGTCTCCTGTGAGGCGGTCTGTGCCATAGTGGGAGATCTGATTTAAACAACAAATATTTCTCATGATTTTTCCTCTGATATTTTCATCCGGCAGTCTTACGCGTCCGCGTGTTCCGCCTCAAATTTCTTCATAAATTCTACAAGCTTCACAACGCCCTCCTCCGGCATTGCGTTGTAGATGCTGGCTCTCATGCCGCCGACGGTACGGTGTCCTTTTAAGTTCACGAATCCGGCTGCCTCCGCCTCTTTTACGAACAGGGCATCCAGATCTTTATCACCTGTAACGAACGGCACATTCATGATGGAACGGTCCTCTTTGCGGACAGTTCCGTGGAAAAGCTTGCTCTCGTCCAAGTAATCATAGAGGAGCTTTGCCTTTCTCTCGTTTCTCTCCTTCATAGCTTCCAGTCCGCCCTGCTTCTTCAGCCATTTGAAGACCTTGCCACAGATATAGATTCCGTAACACGGCGGAGTGTTGTAGAGGGATCCGGCCTTCGCCTGGACATCGTAGCGCATGATCGTCGGTGTCTCCGGAAGAACATCCTCGCGGATCAGGTCCTCACGGATGATCACGATGACAACACCTGCCGGTCCGATGTTTTTCTGGACACCGCCATAGATCACACCGTATTTTGATACATCCATCGGTTCAGAGAGGAAACAGGAGGACACATCGGAGACGAGTGTTTTTCCCTTTGTGTTCGGGAGTGTATGGAATTTTGTTCCGTAGATCGTATTATTCTCGCAGATATAAACATAGTCAGCATTCTCATCGACCGGAAGATCGGAACAGTCCGGAATATAGCTGAAGGTCTCGTCTTCGCTGGACGCGATGGCATTTGCGGTTCCGTAAAGCTTTGCTTCCTTCCATGCCTTCTTTGCCCACTGTCCGGTGATAATATAATCGCCGACACGGTTCTTGAACAGGTTCAACGGTACTGCAGCGAACTGCTGGTGAGCGCCGCCCTGTAAAAACAGGACTTTGTAGTTATCCGGAATCTTTAAGAGGTCTCGGATGTCCTGCTCTGCTGTCTGGATGATCTCCTCGAACGCTTTTGAGCGATGGCTCATCTCCATAACGGACATTCCGGTTCCATTGTAATCAAGCATCTCGGCTGCTGCTTCTTTTAAGACTTCTTCCGGCAGCACGGCCGGACCTGCGGAAAAGTTGTAAACTCTGCTCATAGTTTTATTCCCCTCTCTCTGATTGCTCTATGATCGGTCCTTTCAGGAATGACCACACATTCAGCCTTTGTCTCTCGATCCGGCGCCGCACTTTACTCTGTCTCTTCTCTACCAGTGTAACGCGACGCCTTAGGATGATTTGACATATATCCTAACACAAGTGCCCGGGCAAATCAATGTTAAAATTGCCTTTTTTCTCGAATTATGCAAACTTTTTTCTTTTTTTGATATCTTTTTTAACAATATATGCGGCTCTTATATTTCGTCTGCTATTTATTTTTCTTCAGATATGGCTACAGGGATCAGATTCCAACGCATTCGTGTGTCTCACGCAATCACCGGCAACCGTCTGAGACTTCTGTTTCCTGTTAATCGGGTAGGAGGCTGGCTATTGAATAGCCAGCCGACCTCCCACAGAACCGTGCGTACCGGTCCGGTACACGGCTCCTCCCCTGTTTATGCCGCTACAGACTTGCGGTAGTAAGAATAAAAGAACTGGAATCCAGCCTTCTCAAGCCGTTGGCTTGAGAGGGCTGTTTGCAGTATGGGGCTGGATGCTATCCGCCAGTATCCCTTTCTGGAATTGGCAAGAATGCCCGCATTTCTGTTGGAGATTCCCAACTTCAGCAGGTTTCTCCATCTTGTACGGACTATTTTCCACTTCTTCCAAAACACCATGCGGATTCGTCTGCGCATCCACTCGTCAATGCTCTGGAGGTACGCTCCCATATCTGCCAGCTTGTAGTAGTTCACCCAGCCGACCACATACCGTTTCAGGTCTGCCTTCCACTTTTCGTAGTCGTTTACCGTTCTTCTGCTGGTGAGTTCCCTGACCCTTGCTTTCATCTTTGCCTTGGATTTGGCGTGAACTCGCAGGGCAAACCCTTTCCTTCCTTTGTAGAAGCCATATCCCAGAAATTTTATTTTTCCGGCATATGCCACTACCGTTTTCTCTCGGTTCACCTTCAGAAACAGTCTCTTCTCGATAAAAGGGACGATGTGTTCCAAAGTTTGTTCCGCACTGGCTTTGCTTCCGCAGAAGATTACCATATCATCTGCGTATCGGACAAAGCGGTGCCCTCTGCGTTCCAGCTCGTGGTCAAGCTCGTTCAGCATGATGTTTGCGCACAGAGGACTTAACGGCCCTCCCTGCGGTACGCCAACCTCCGTATCTTCAAAACGTCCGCACCACACAACTCCCGCTCTGAGATACTTATGAATCAGGCTCAATACCCGTCCATCCTTAATATCTCTTGCCAGAATCTCCATCAGCTTGCTCTGGTTGACGGTATCAAAGAACTTTTCCAAGTCCATATCCTCCGTCCACACTTTGCCTGCATTCAGATATTCCCTGCTTTTCTTGAGAGCGTCATGGGCACTTCGTTTCAGTCGGAAGCCGTAACTCGTTTCTGCGAATTTCGGTTCGTAGATTGGCGTCAGCACCTGCGCAATTGCCTGCTGGATGACACGGTCTACTGCTGTTGGGATTCCCAGTTTTCGTGTCTTACCGTTGTCCTTGGGAATTTCTACCCTTCGGACGGGCTGCGGCTGGTATTTTCCAGCCAGAATGGATTGTCGGATTTCCTCGCCGTTGTTTTTGAGATATTGCAGAAGTTCATCCACTTTCATCCCATCAACTCCGCCCGCCCCTCTGTTCTTCTTCACCCGCTTGTAGGCACGGTTCAGATTTCCGCGGCTCACGATTTCCTCCAGCAGTCCACTTGCTTGTCTGTCGGCATCGGCGGCGTTGTTTTGGGCTATCCTCTTGTCAATAAGCGCTTCTGTTTCTTCTTCGTGTTCCGCACTATCCCTCCACAGACAGCCATTGCCACAGCAATGTTTTGTGCTTTCTTTTCTCTTGACTTCGGTAACCTTTACTACCACCTCCAAGGGTTTCTCCCTTCCCAACGCCGTCGACTGCGTTGGTACTATGGATTCATCTGACTTCCTGCGACAAATCTTATTTCAACCATACCTCGTAAAAAAAAAAACTCCGTATGTCCGCAGGACCTCCCCAGGTACTCGCATGTTCCTTCTCACCATATACCTGCCATGGTTACTGAATATGCTTCCGTACAGCTATTGGGCTTTGACTTGTTTGGCAGTCTTACCCACATATTCAGCCTTCATGATTTCTGTTCGTCAGGCCAGTGATTTGCCTCCAGCTTCCTTCAGATTCCCAGTTACCCAGGACACCCTTGCTCTTGGCTATATCCTTCCCGCTGTCGGGCGGATTGGGGACTTTCACCCTTTGAAACATGCGCCCGCTGGGCGCACCAAAAATACCACATAATCTGCATTATGTGGTAGGAATCGTATCCAAAAGCTGTGTCTATACATAATGGTATGTTTCCTTACCTGGAAAC
>OIWO01002906.1_pt1 | contig 10088 bp, 12 predicted proteins | sample 1587641 | NCBI WGS metagenome assembly OIWO01 (sample SAMEA3888924, study PRJEB22519) | human gut metagenome | biome: human gut; feature: human-associated habitat; material: faeces | place: Denmark | collected 2010
GAGTGTGATGAACATCAACAAGGCCTATATTGCCTGCCTGTTCAGCAATAACGAGGATGACTTCGTGTGGCGCACCATCGAACGGGATCTGGACGAGGAGGAGAGCAACATCCTCCAGCTCCAGCACTTCTGGCTTGAGTATGTGTGCAACCGGAGGGAGCCTCCGCTGACGGAGAAGCCAGACATGGTGCTGGATGCGCTCCGGCGCTACTACGGGCCTGCGGATAAGTCGCAGCCGTCCATTGTGCTTGCGGCCAATTTCCTGCCCGTGCTGGAGGAAGTTGTAAAGCTCAAGGAAACCAAATCGGCGCTGGATGCGCAGGTTCGTCAGCTGGACAAGCAGATCAAGGCGGCATACGCCCCTATCGTGAATTTGATGGGGCAGGCCTGTACTGCTGAGTGTGCAGGCCCGAACAGCGCCTACCATGTCAGTTTCAGTCCCAGGTACCGTGAAACGCTGAGAAAGGATGGCTTGTCTGTCCTTCGAGCGCAGTATCCGGACATCTACGATGACTTGGTGGATACCACTGAGAGTCGAATTTTCAGCGTCAGTAAAGTAACCTTATGATTGGAGGGTCGTATGGAACACCCCATGACCTATGTTTGCTCGCCACTCTCCGCACCATCGCGTGCGGAGATGCTGGCGAACACAGCGAAGGCCTCCACCTACATGGTATATGCCGAGAAGGAATTTGGAGGCCGAGCTGTTGCCCCTCATGCCTACCTTCCGTATCTATTAGATGATACGGTTCCGGAGGAGCGTGCGCTTGCACTGGAGTTTGGTTTGAAGCTCCTTGGCTTCTGCTCTCAGGTAGTGGTCTACGGCAGCCGTATCTCCAACGGAATGAAAAACGAGATTGCAGCTGCTGAACAACTGGGCATTCCCATCCTATATCGGTCTGCCATTCCCGGTATAGCTGAAGCAAGGGGGGATAACAATGCGGTGTAGGTTTGAAAAAGCTGTTTTCGAGTCTGAAGCTGGCTTTTGCATTTATTCCTACTCAACCAAGGACACGAGTGTGCCGCAGGAGGCTCGAAAAAGCGCCTACTACAATGATCGCAAAATCCACTTTACGGCAGTTGGCAATGATTTGCCATCCAACAGCGTCATTGATGTGGAGTTGGAGGGTAACTGGCAGCAGTCCAAGTATGGGCTCCAGCTTGCGGTGACCCATTTCTCCGAAGTCCAGCCCCAGACAACTTCGAGTATCAAGGCCTATCTCTGTTCCGGATGCATCAAGGGCATCGGGCCGGCAACGGCAGATGCTGTTGTGGCTAAATTCGGAACGAGGACTTTGGAGATTCTTGACACTGATCCCAATCAACTGCTTATGGTCAAAGGGATAGCTCAAAGCAAGCTGAAGAAGATTGTAGCGAGCTACCAGGAGAGCCGCAACCTTCGGGATCTGACGACCTATATGGCACCCTTCGGCGTGTCCAAAAAGAAGATCGAAAAGATCTATGAGGAATACGGCGACACAAGCCTGAGCGTTGTGAAGTCTGATCCATTCCAGCTGTGCAGGATCAAAGGCTTCGGCTTTCTCACAGTGGATGCAATAGCCCGGAAAACCAATGCCGGGTTGAAGAATCCACTGCGTTATGCTGGTGCCATCCAGTACACACTGGAGGAGGCCATGAACTCCGGGCATCTTTTTCTCCCGGAGTCTGAGCTGATGGAAAAGAGCCATCAACTGCTGAACAGCGGCTTCGAGGTTGAGATCATTGCAAAATCCGAGGTCGAAGATGCCCTCTTGAGGGCACACAGCGAGCAGATGGTCTACAACGAGCGTGGGCGTGTGTACCTTCCTTTTGAGCGCATCTGTGAAGTGAAAGTGGCCAAGCGTGTCGTCAAGATGCTTCTGGTTACAGAGCCCCCAGAAGTGCGAAATGTGGTGCAGGAAATTGCACAAACCGAGAGCAAGTTGAGGCAGACGCTTTCCCCGTCACAGAGAGCCGCTGTGGAACTGTGCCTGACGAATACCATATCCATCATGACTGGTGGACCTGGCGTTGGTAAAACAACCACGCTTCGAGCGCTTCTGGACATCTATCACCGAGTCAACCCCAACCATGAAATCCTGCTGGCTGCCCCGACCGGGAAGGCGAGCAGACGGATGCACGAGCAGACCGAATACCCGGCCTCTACGCTGCATTCGGCTATGGGTATCCTTACGGAGAACGACTTGGAAATTCCAAATCCGGAGTTTCTGTCAGCGGATCTGGTCGTTGTGGACGAGTGCTCCATGGTCGATATGAAACTCGCCTATGCGCTCTTTGAGCGGCTGAAGCCCGGTGCCCAGTTGGTTCTTGTGGGAGACCCCGACCAGTTACCCTCGGTTGGCGCTGGCAATGTGCTGCGAGAGCTGATCCGGAGTAGCCTTGTTCCAACGGCTGTTCTTAATACGGTTTTCCGGCAGGCCAGCAATAGCCGAATCTCGCTGAATGCACAGGCGGTCAACAACAACGACACAAAACTGCTGTTCGGCGATGATTTCGTCATGCTGGATGTGCAGGATAGTGAACAGGCAGCTTCTCTGGTGATGAAGAACTTCCTGCGGGAAGTGCAGGCCAACGGTATTGAGGCAGTCCAAATCCTTTCGCCTTTTCGAAAGAGAGGCACAGTATGTGCTGATGCTCTGAATGGCCAAATCCGTGAGCTGGTCAATCCACGCGAAGCGGGCAAAGAGGAAATGAAGAGCCTTGGCCGGATATTCCGCGTCGGTGATCGCATCATCCAGACTCGCAACAATGAGGATGTGTCAAATGGTGAAGTCGGTATCATCAGTCGGATCTACACCGACGATGATGGCGAGCGCCTGGTGGACATCACACTTCTGGATGGCCGTGAAGTCACCTACAACGATGAACTGATGGAGAATGTGGATCTGTCCTACTGCATCACCGTACACAAAAGTCAGGGTGGGGAATTTTCTACCGTGATCATCCCCTTACTGAAGGAACACTATGTCATGCTCCGGAGGAATCTGCTCTATACGGCAATCTCCAGAGCGAAGAAGAAAGTCATCCTCATCGGTCAGAGGCAAGCCGTCTACATGGCCATTCATAAGAACGATGTGGATAAGAGGAACACTGTGCTTGCCGACCGGATCACTGTCTATTTTGACCGGGCAAACAATGTGCGAGCCAGTTGAGTAAACGGAGCCGGGCTGCATGATTGCGGCCCGGCCCGTAATAGAAATGGAGGAATAATTCAAATGACGGAAGCAACGAAAAGATATATCCCCGAAATCAATGCAGTAGATGGTTTCTCTCCCGCAGAATTCACCCGCGAGCTGCCCAGTGACGACGGCACGACATCTCTCTACATGGATGTCAAGTTCCGCCTGCTGTGGTTCCGGTTGCACCGGCCCAATGGGAAGGTCGAGCCGGAGCTGGTCAGTGTGGATGACAAGTCCGCTGTGGTATGCTGCAAGATTTTCAATGATCGGAGCGATGCGTCGGATCAGTTTGTGGCCAAGAGCTACGCCCAGCGCTTCAGATCCGATGAGAAGTTCGGAGACCGGTTCCTGGAGGTCGCTGAAACCGCCGCTGTTGGTCGTGCGTTGGCATCGGCCGGCTATGGTACGCAATTCTGCGGAGCGCAGGATATGCTGAGTGGTGATATGGTGGATTCTCCTGTTGATCTGTCTGATCAGGAGGATGAAAGTCCTCTGACCGGTGTGAGCAATTTGGTTCACCATGAAGTTACGCCTGCTCCGGCTCCCAACCCTGTAACACCACCCAAGAAGCAGCCGGTACAACCAGCACCGCTCGTTCCGACGCCTGCACCGAACCCCCAGGCTCCCAAGCTAGAAACTCTTGACGATTATCTGAACAGCATGACGCTGGATGATGCCAAGAAGGTCAAGGTGGATGTCGGGTATAATTCAGGGCGCACACTGGGCGATTTGGTTATGCACAAGCCCAGTGACCTGGAGTGGTATGTCAAGCACTATTCCGGGCGTAACCTGGCGCTGAAGGCGGGAGCTATTCTGCTTCTGAATGCTGTGACTCAGAAGGCCAGCTAAGAATACGGCCTTGATGGGAGGTGATGTAAAATGGGTGAGGTCTATAATGATCTGCCGTGTACCATTGAGGATGTGGTTGGCCTGGTTGGAATCCAGGTCATCAGCAACACCAATACACAGATGCATTGCAGATGCCCATTTTGCAACGACAGGAAAGCACATCTGAATGTACGGAAGGACAAGAATGTTTTCCGCTGCAATCGGTGCGGCAAGGGTGGCGGCGTGCTCCACTTATATGCGTTCGTCCATGAGGTCACCTTGAATACAGCCTATGAAGAGCTCTGCCGGATCTATCAGGGTGGAGAAATGAATCGGCCGGTACGAGAGGTAAAACGCAAGAAGTGTCTTGTAATCGCCAGTCCGGAATTGCCCATTGCCACAAGTGAAACCAGAAACAACACATACAGCAATCTGCTGTCCCTGCTCTCCTTGAGTGCCACACACCGAGAGTCCCTGCTTCGGCGGGGACTCTCCGGTAAGGACATTGACGCCTTGGGGTATCGGACAACACCTGCGGTCAGAGCAAAGAAGATTGTAACAGAACTGCTCGAACGGGGCTGTGATTTGAAGGGCGTACCTGGCTTCTATTGTGATAAGGAAACTGGTCGATGGATGATGGATGTACGAGGCTCCGGCATCATGTTGCCTATTCGCAGCTGCGCCGGCGAGATCGAGTCCATCCAGGTTCGCCTGGATAAGGTCTACGACTCCAAGTTCTATACCTTCACGAGCGTTGATAAATACTGCGGTGCAACCGCCATTGGTTGCCCACACTTTGTCGGCGTAAAAGAAGGCATGGAATCAGTCTACCTGACGGAGGGCGTAATGAAGTCCGATATTGCACACTGCGTTTCGGGATACCTGGGGCAACCAAGGGGCTTTGTTGGGCTCACAGGCGTGACAAAGTATTCCCACTTTGAACGGGCGCTTCATGAACTTCAGACACTGGGGATCAAGAGGATCAACCTGGCCTACGACATGGATGCATTGGAAAACGCCAATGTTCGTGAAGCTAAGGAACGGATCATTTCCATGGGCATTGACGCCGGATTTGATATGATCCCCCTGAGCTGGAACGCAACCTATAAAGGGGTAGACGATCTGTTCGTCTCAATGCTCCAGAACAAACTGAAGGCGTAGAGGTGAGTATGACCTATGGTATATGTCGATAAAAACTGGCTGAGTAGCTTCCATCCATGCGTCATTTGCCATCACGACGACGCCGTGGAAATCGACTATGATGTGTATAAAGTGATTAGGGCAAAATTGCTGTCCGAATGAGATCGGGCAGTGGAGACTTAAATAACGATATTTTGAGGAGGGGTACAAGCTGTGCCCCTCCTGCATTTTGGAGGAATGATTATGGCCACAATACCAATTTACTTTTCGGATTTGAAGGAAGATGCCCAGAAGCGGTTACTGGAGGCTCAGGGGCTCAAAACACCCTCTGAAGGCAATTATGATCTGGACATCATGCCGCTCTTTGAGTTGGATTTTGAGGAGGCGTGAAGATGGGCTATTATACTGACTTCTACCTGCAAGCTGCACCGGTTACCGAGGACCAATTCCATTCAATCGACAGTGCTCTGCAAGAGTTGAGGAGTATGCGAGAGGCGTACTTTGATGATGGAACCGGGTACTGGGAGAACACTGAAGATACCTGGTATCAGAGCTTTGATGATATGGTTGAAGTATCCCGGCATTTCCCCGAAGTGACCTTCACCCTTACCGGGTATGGGGATCAGCGAGATGACCAATGGATAGACTATTTCAAAAATGGCCAAGTTCAATGCTGCTCCATCTATACGCTGCAAACACCACTCAGACCACACCGCTGGAGCGATGTTGAAAAGGACGAGCATGGACACTATCGGCAAACACTGAAGCTGACAGCGAAAGAGCGGGAGCACGATTCCCTTCAGCTTGATGTTTACCAATGCCTGCTATCCTTATCCGCATCGTCGCTCCAGTTCGATCCAGAGCAGCTTGATTGCGGTGCTAAGGCCATTGCAGCCTTTTTGGAGGGTGAGGGTCTGGCAGTAAATAAAACGGCTCTGGGAGGCTCCCAGAGCCCTGTTGAGGAGGTTTCCCATGAAGGATAATGCGAAACGCGAGAGGTTCAAAAAGGTCGCTGTGAAGCGCATGGAGAAGCTGATTGCCGATTTCGAATTGCTTGGCAACTGTTCTTCTCTCGCTTCCTATGAATACACGGATGTTGAAGTGACGGCGATTTTCGAGGAGATCGAACGCCAGACGCAGATACTAAAAGACCGGTTTGCCGGAAAGAAAGCATTTACATTAGAACACAAAGATTGAAGCACAATGACGGGGCTGCAATTTATTTCGCTGTCCCGTCTTCTTTTGTGTTTCGCAATTTGAAAATGTACTCCAAAGTGATGTCCTTCAAAGTACCCGACCGATTTTTGATCGACCGGCACTGTAACTTCAGGATACATAGCCAACAGTTTGTCCGATCTGTGATGATCAAAAACGGAATGGATCTCAGTGAAAGCTACTCCATAGTGGGGCGCTATATCAGATCTTCAAACGCAGCCATCTTTTCTCTTAAAGGCGAAAACTCAATCAAATAGAACCAGAGGGGGGTATAAAACACCCCCTCTTTTCTACATTCATTATGAGGGACAACCAGACTCATAGTGAAAGGAGAAGCATCTATGGAATTCTTCTCAAGAAAGCAGACGGCTAAAATGCTCGGCGTATCGTTGTCAACGCTGGATAACTTGAGGCAGGAGAGAAAAATCGGCTACTATCAGAAGTACCCTGGCTGCAAGGTGAAGTTTACACAGGCACACATCGACAAGTACCTTAAACGGGTGGAACGCGAGGATCGAGAACCCAAGATCAGAAGAAAGTAGGCGAGTCAAGTCAGATGAAAACCGTGATGATATTCGAGATTGAGCAGGAATTATACGATCAAGTTACTGCTGTGCTGAATCCGTTGGGATATACACTCGAAAGCGCAATCATCCTATTTATGGAGGCGTGCGTGGCCTGCAATGGTATCCCATTCACCTACACCCAAGAAGAATTGGATGAGGCAAAACGCAACCCTATAGTTAACCTCATCAACAAGTATCAGGATGAGTGATGATGCAATCATTCGTATCCTCAATGCACCACCATGAAAAGCACTTGGCAATCGGTAAGTTGCCAAGTGCTTTCCCCTTCATCTGATGAAGCGATATTCGTAAAGTCGGTCAGTTTCCTGAAGGTATCTCAGCAGCCTTTTGGCGTAGCAAGTCTTCATATAATGAAGCCTTCTTTTCCATTGACGTGTAAAAGAGCACTAAGTTGGTCCTTTGTGAACATCATGATCCTCCCAACGAAATTCCCGTGATGATACGGTAGCTTGAGAATAGCGCACCATAATCACAATTTCAAGAGGAAAGAGCAAATCATAATCACTATGATTTTTGAGCAAAATTCGGGGCCGAAAAATAGCCTCAAATGGTAACCACTAAGCCCGAAAAACAGGGCAAAATGGGCCAATAGCCTCAAATAGTAACCACTAAAATTGCGGTACATTTTACTACAAACCACAAGATATTGTGGTCTATAATTTCAGAATTCTGTCCCCTCAGATTTTGGTATGTCAATGCTTTGCAACAAAAGGTATAAGAAAACCCCGGAAAACCGAAGTTTTCCGGGGAAAAGAGAACTTTTTTAGCGCTTGGAGAACTAAGCCGAGTATTTTAGAGTGTTTTACAGCGCCGCAAAGCATTGAAATGAGTAGGTTCTGCTTTTTGCACCGTCCGAAAATAAGACGCAGAAATGAAAACCGTCGAATTGTGTTTGCGTCAAATTTGCGGTATGCACCTGCGGTGTGCTGCAAGGTCTTTAAGAATGCCCTCTATGGTTATTCAGTGCGGCTTTCTGTGCATTGGGAACTCCTGTTAGGGCTGCAATATCATTCTTACGCCATAGATACCGCTCTGTGCAGTACCAGTATTCCGCTTTGCGCTTTTTAAAGATGCGGTATGGTTCATCCATAGAGTTGTCATAAATATGGCATACATCGCAAAGGGGAATCAGATCGTGGACGAGAGCTAATGCTCTATCATACCGCGAGATGATTTTCTCAACCGGAACATCATGTCCGCCAGCAGAAACACGGGAAGCTACACGGGCTATATTGATCTGCGGATCAGCTGTCAGAACATAGTAGCAGCGGATGAAAAATCCGGCATCCTTTGCCCGTTGAAGAAGTTTAAGGTTTCTGTCTGTGGAAAGAACCGTTTCAAAGCAGAAGCTTTTGTGCTGGACTAAATACTCCTCACGCCGCTTTTCTGCAATTTTGGCAGCCTCCATGTTGTCGCATGCTAAAACCCGTTGGATTTCATCCGCATTGACATAAGGCACCATTGGTGGGCGCAGCAGATTCGTTATTGTACTTTTTCCAGAGCCGTTCGGTCCGGCAAAGACAATGATTTCCGGCTTTTTAATCTGCTCGTTTCCCATAGCCACCTTTCCGCATAGCCTCGCCTACGAGGGTTTTGCTGCCATCGGCATGTTCCATATAGACCTTTCCGCTTTTGGGATCAAACCTTGCAATAGGCTGATTCAATACACGCTTTTTTTCCAATTCGGTTTTGACTGCTAACCGTGCATTGCGGATAATGACACCATCAGACGGAACAGATGCAGGCATGTCACATACTCCTTCCATAATTTCGATACCATAATAGTAATAGTCAATGACTATAAGCTGTTCATGTTCATTTTCAGTATACCACGAAGAGCTTACATTTACAACGAGCAAAATGTAAACATCTTTCGGGGAGTGGAAAATATCCGTAAGGTATGATTTTCCGCAACTCAAATTGAAGCCGTACCGTTACCGCAATACTCCAGAAATTGTCTGTGTAATGCGTACTTGGACGCCGGATAACATATGGGCATAAACGCGGCTGGTAATATCCGCAGAGGCGTGTCCCAAATGCTTACTGATTGCATCCAGATTTTCGCCAGCCAGGATCAGCAGAGAAGCATGCGTGTGCCGTAACCCGTGAATGGTGACTCTGTGCAGTTCTGGATGGTGTTCCATGAAGCGCCTGAACTGGGTGTTGAGCAGAGAACGGTCATAATAGTGTCCGGTTGCAGAAGTGAATACAGCATCTGGTTCCAGCCATGCAGATCCAATAATTTCCTTTTGCTTATCTTGCTCTGCCTTATGTTCCCGGAGCATTTGAACGGTCATATCATCAATCGAAATTTTCCGCATACTCATAGGCGTTTTCGGTGTGGACAGGAAGTACCGCCCTTTAACATAGGTCAGCGTTTTATCCACAAAGATGGTTTTGTTCTCAAAATCAATCTTGCTCCAAGTTAGTCCCAATGCTTCACCGCTGCGAAGCCCGGTCAGCAGCAACAGCTTAATGATGGTGTTAAAGGTGGAGTATGGGGCGACCAGTTCCATAAGCTTTTTGGCGTCAGTATCAGAAAGGTAATTTTCTCGTTCAGAAGAGTTCGTCTCGACATCCCTTTTCCAAATGGTTCCTTTACAGGGATTTTCGGAGATGAATTTCTGTGAGATCGCATATTCCAGCATACTATGCAGGATAATCTTATTCTTGCGTACCGTTTGGGGCTTCTTAGTTTTTCCGAGTTCCAGAAGGAACTCTGTTACCCTTGCAGTTGTCAAATCTTTTAGCCTTGTGTTGCCGAATACAGGCTTCAGGTTCTTTCGGTAGGACCCCTCATAAGTATACGCGGTAACTTCTTTTAAACAGTTCGGAGCGTATTGTGTAAAATACAGATCACCCAGTTCGGAAAACTTCATACTTTCTTTAAGTGACGGATTATTGGAAGCCTTAACATAAAATTCATCATAGGCTGCTTCCACAATGCGTTTCAGCTGTCGATCCGTTAATCCAACCGGAGGGTGATAGGTCATGTATTTTCGGATTTGCTTGCCATCTCCATCAAAACCGCTGGATACGGTAAACTGAAATGCACCGTCTCTCTCACGAATTCCTGATTTAAATTTCATAATGCATGGGTCCTTTCTGTTTTATGATTTTTGTTATTCAGGGATGCCCG
>OIWO01002917.1_pt1 | contig 10057 bp, 8 predicted proteins | sample 1587641 | NCBI WGS metagenome assembly OIWO01 (sample SAMEA3888924, study PRJEB22519) | human gut metagenome | biome: human gut; feature: human-associated habitat; material: faeces | place: Denmark | collected 2010
CCCGCGAGGCGCAACCGCACATGGATGTTCGTTTGCGCCGGTTGCCAAAGGATTGATTCCTTGTCGTACAAGTCCTTTGAACCTCTTATGCGTGAAGCCCTGAATATCTGCCTAGAGCGGACACATCCTGGCGGCAGTCTAAGCTGTGCCAAGACAGTTTAATAAATCCATGCCTCTTTCGAGAGACACGACGAATCTGATTCCAATCTTTTTTCATAACACTGTCTGCCGTCACGCAAGCGCTAAACATAAATGCGAATAAAAAGGGCGCCCCTACAAAAGGAGCGCCCCTGTGATGATTATTTTCCGTTGTGTTTCTCTTCACAGTACTTGCAGCGATACACTTCATTTTCTTCATCCGTCAGAATAAAGATCTGATCGAGCTCCTGCTCGATAGATGTGATACATCTTGGATTCTTGCAGGAGATGACATTCTTAATCTCACGTGGAAGTGTCAACTCTTTCTTGTCGACAATTTTATCGCCCTGAATGACATTGACAGTAATGTTGTGATCGATATAACCTAGAATATCGAGATCTAATGCATCGATCGGACATTCTACTTTGATGATATCTTTCTTTCCCATCTTATTACTTTTTGCATTCATAATAATGGCAACCGTGCAGTCAAATTGGTCTAAATGCAAATCATGATAAATTTTCATGCTCATGCCTGCCTGAATGTGATCGAGTACGAAACCTTCGTGAATACCACTAATATTTAACATGATTCCACCTCCAATAATGTATAAATGAGTGCCATACGGATATAGACACCAAGTTGTGCCTGCTTGAAGTAAGAGGCTCTTGGATCGTCATCAACTTCTACAGAAATCTCGTTTACACGAGGAAGTGGATGCAATACAATCATATCTTCTTTGGCAAGTGCCATTTTTTCAGCATTTAAAATATAGAAATCCTTCATACGCAGATAGTCTTCTTCGTTGAAGAAACGTTCTCTTTGTACACGGGTCATATAGAGAATATCCAGCTCTGGCATCGCATCTTCTAATTTTTCCATTTCTACATAAGGAATATGGTTCTTGTCCAAAACATCTTCCCGGATGTAGCTTGGTACACGGAGTTCTTCCGGCGAAATCAATACGAACTTGATGTTAGAGTAACGAACAAGTGCATTGATCAGTGAGTGAACGGTACGACCAAACTTTAAATCTCCACAGAGTCCGATTGTCAGATTGTCAAGTCCGCCATGTAAAGAACGGATTGTGTATAAATCGGTTAATGTCTGTGTGGGATGTTGATGACCACCATCTCCGGCGTTAATCACTGGAATGCTGGAATGGGAAGAGGCAACAAGAGGAGCTCCTTCCTTTGGATGACGCATAGCACAAATGTCTGCGTAACTAGAAATAATACGAATGGTATCGGAAACACTTTCGCCTTTGGATGCGGAAGAGGAATCAGCACTGGCAAAACCAAGAGTAGAACCTCCAAGGTTTAACATTGCTGCTTCAAAACTTAAACGAGTACGAGTACTTGGCTCGTAAAAACATGTGGCTAATTTTTTTCCATGGCAGGATTCCGCATATTTGTCGGGATGCTGTCTCATGTCATCAGCCAGATCCATTAGTTGCTCAATTTCCTCTGTAGAAAAGTCCAGAGGGTTCATAAGATGACGCATAACAAACCTCCGTTTTTTGGTATTTTTTCTATCATATAATAGCGATGTGCAAATTTCAATCATTAAGTGATATTCAGAAAATTCAGACGATATTCGTCTTGTGAAAATGTTCTTTCTATGCCAAAAAAGGTGGGATTTTTGGGCTGTTTTTGTTATACTAAAAGTTATGGAAATTGAGCATGTAACGGAAAGGAATTCGATATGAAAAGTGTAAAAGATTTACTGGAAAAGCTGGATTATGAAGTCCTGCAGGGAAATGTGGAACAGGAGATCACAGAGCTTGTTTATGATTCTCGTAAAGTAAAAGAAAATTCTATGTTTGTATGCGTCAAAGGCGCAACCGTAGATGGCCATACATTTGCAAAGGATGTTGTAGAAAAAGGAGCGACCGTGTTGGTGGTTTCTGATGCAGTAGAAGTGCCGGAACAGATAACCGTGATCAAGGTTGCAGATACCAGAGTTGCACTGGCATATTTAGCAGCAGCATACTTTGATTATCCTGCCGATACGTTAAAAGTCATTGGTATTACCGGAACGAAAGGAAAGACAACAACGACTTACATGGTAAAATCCATCATGGAAAATGCAGGATTTAAAGTGGGCTTGATTGGTACGATTGAAGCAATCATTGGAGATGAAAAAATACCTGCAAATAACACAACACCGGAATCTTATGTGGTGCAGGAGTATTTCCGCAAGATGCTGGATGCCGGCTGCGATTATGCGGTGATGGAGGTGTCATCCCAGGGCTTGATGATGCACCGTGTGGACGGATTTACCTTTGATGTCGGTATTTTTACCAACATTGAACCAGATCATATCGGACCGAATGAACATGCATCGTTTGAAGATTATTTACAGTGCAAGGCGAAATTGTTCCAAAAATGTCGTTTGGGTATTGTTAATGCAGATGATGTGCATGTTGCAGAGATTTTAAAGAATCATACCTGCAAAGTGCAGTCATATGGATTCTCAGAGCAGGCAGACATTTGTGCAAAAGATATGAAACTGGTGCGCAAGGGTGGACATCTGGGTGTTTCGTATCATGTGAGCGGGCTGGTAAATGGTGATATTGAGACGAGCGTGCCAGGCAGATTTAGCGTATATAATTCACTGACGGCAGTAGCCATTTGCAATCATTATGGTGTCGCAGTGGATGTGATGAAAAAAGCACTTTTGCATGCCAGTGTCAAAGGGCGTATCGAAATGGTGCATGTTTCAGATGAATTTACACTCATGATTGATTATGCACATAATGCCATGAGTTTAGAGAGTCTGCTTACCACGTTAAAAGAATACGAACCGGGAAGACTGGTTTGTCTGTTTGGCTGTGGAGGAAACCGATCCAAACTGCGTCGTTATGAGATGGGAGAGGTTTCCGGTAAATTAGCAGATCTTACCATCATTACATCCGACAATCCACGTTTTGAAGAACCACAGGCAATCATCGATGATATCAAAACAGGTATTGCAAAAACAGACGGAAAATACGTGGAGATTATCGATCGGAAAGAGGCAATCCGCTTTGCGATTGAACATGGAAAGCCGGGAGATATTATTGTTCTGGCAGGAAAAGGTCATGAGGATTACCAGGAAATCAAAGGGAAAAAATACCCAATGGATGAACGCGTGCTGATTGCAGAAGTGTTAGAAGAGTTGGGTTGGAAAAAATAAGATTCATTGTTATAGAAGGAAAGATACATGTTATACAGTGATGTAATCATTGACATATCGCTTGAAAAATTAGATAAAACCTTTCAATACGAGATACCGCAGCATTTACAAGACGTGGTACAGATTGGAAGCCGCGTTGTAATTCCTTTTGGAAATGGTACCAGGCGCATTACGGGATATGTCATTGACATGTCACAAGAGCCGAAGATTGATCCAGATCGCATCAAACCAATCCTGGGCATTTCAAAAGACAGTATTGCTGTGGAATCGCAGTTGATTGCGCTGGCAGCATGGATTCGCCGCAATTATGGATGCACGATGAACCAGGCGCTTAAAACAGTCCTCCCCATTAAGAAAAAAGAGGGAATCAAAGAAAAAAAGACAGTATATTTTCTACTGGATGAAAAAGGTGCTAGAGATGAGATGGCAACCTTGATGGCGAGAAAGCGCCACAGTGAAGCAAAAGAACGCTTGCTTCGCATTTTGATGGAGCAACAGGAACTCCCTTGGGAAGAAATTACGGGAAAGATGCAAATTGCATCATCAGTGATCCGTGATTTTGAAAAGAATGGATGGGTTCGCATTGGAACAACGCGTGCGTATCGAAATCCCGTTTTGCCAATGACAGAGGAAAGTAAGCCAATCGTGTTATCACAAGCACAAAAAGAAGCTGTGGACTGTGTTTGCGCAGACTGGAAAGAAGGAAAACAGAATACATATTTACTCTATGGCGTGACCGGAAGTGGAAAGACAGAGGTCTATATGGAGTTGATCGCGCATACACTTGCAAGAGGAAAAAGTGCCATTGTGCTGATTCCGGAGATTGCACTGACGTATCAGACATTGATGCGTTTTTACCAGCGTTTTGGTGCGCAGGTTTCCATTATGAATTCGAGAATGTCACCGGGCGAGCGCTTTGATCAATATGAACGTGCGAAAAAGGGTGAGATTCGTATTATGGTGGGACCGCGGAGTGCACTGTTCACACCATTTTCAGATTTAGGTATTATCATTATAGATGAAGAGCATGAACCGTCCTACAAGAGTGAGACCGTACCACGATATCATGCCAGGGAAACAGCGATTGCCCGGGCAAAGATGCAGCAGGCAACGGTGGTCTTAGGTTCTGCAACACCATCGGTGGAAAGTTTTTCACGTGCAAAAAGCGGAGAATATAAAATGCTGACGTTGCCGACGCGAATTTCTGGACGCAAATTACCAACGTGTGAGATTGTAGATTTGCGGGAAGAGCTTCGTGCAGGAAATCGTTCTGTGCTATCGCGTAGATTACAGGAATTGATGGCGGACCGTTTGCAAAAGAAAGAACAGACGATGTTGTTTATCAATCGGCGGGGGCTGCTGGGCTTCGTTTCTTGCAGAGCATGTGGTCATGTGATAAAATGTCCCCATTGCGATGTCTCATTGAGCCTGCATCGTGGGGATCGGATGCGATGTCATTATTGTGGATATGAGACGAGAAAGCCGCAGGTATGTCCATCCTGTGGTTCCAAATATATTGGTGGTTTTAAAGCGGGAACGCAAAAGTTTGAAGAAGTGGTAAAACAGACGTTTCCAACAGCGAGAGTGCTTCGTATGGATATGGATACAACGCGGGGAAAACATGGACATCAGGAGATTCTGGAGGCATTTCGCAGACAGGAAGCAGATATTCTGATAGGAACACAGATGATTGTGAAAGGGCATGATTTCCCAAATGTAACGCTGGTTGGTGTTTTGGCAGCAGATTTATCCTTGAATGCAAGCGATTTTCACAGCGGAGAGCGTACATTTCAATTATTGACGCAGGCTGCGGGACGAGCAGGCAGAGGTGAAATACCGGGGAATGTTGTGATGCAGACATATCAGCCAAAGCATTACAGTATTGTGGCGGCAAAAGAGCAGAATTACGAAGCTTTTTATGAAGAAGAAATCGCATATCGCGAGCTGATGGATTATCCACCGGCATCACATATGCTTCTTATTCTGGTAACTTCTGAAAAAGAAGAAGATGCAGATTTGTGTGCGAAAGAGCTGGCAGAGACAATTGAAAAAGAGGCTTCGCAGGTCGTTTGTTTAGGGCCGTCGGATGCAGTGGTTGCAAAAGTAAATGATATTTACAAGAAAGTTATTTATTGTAAACATCAGGATTACGAGCAGCTGATTTCTGTAAAAGACAGAATCATGGAACGTATCCAACAAGAACAAAACTTTGCAAAAGTAATGGTATGGTTCGATTTTGATCCAATGAACCAGGCCTAAACATATTTTAGAGAAAGAGGGAGATAGTATGGCAATCAGACAGATAAGAGTACAGGGAGACGAAGTGTTAGAGAAGGTGTGTCGTCCGGTAAAGGAGATTACACCAAGAATAGCAACATTGATTGAGGATATGATTGATACGATGTATGAATACGACGGTGTAGGATTAGCAGCACCACAGGTAGGAATTTTACGTCGTATTGCAGTGATTGATATCGGAGAAGGCCCGATTGTACTTGTAAATCCGGAAGTAATTGAGACATCCGGTGAACAGACAGGGGAAGAAGGATGCTTGTCTCTTCCTGGAAAATCCGGTCAGGTAACACGACCAAATTATGCAAAAGTGCGTGCTTTCAATGAAAATATGGAAGAATATGAAGTGGAAGGTGAAGAACTTTTAGCAAGAGCTCTTTTGCATGAGATTGACCATTTAGATGGTCATATGTATACCGAAAAGGTCGAGGGCGGACTTCATGATGTGACTTATGGAGAAGAGGACGAATAGAGGAGCAATCGTATGAAAATTGTTTTTATGGGAACACCGGATTTCGCAGTAGCGACGGTGGATGCAATAGCAAAAGCAGGACATGAAATTGTGTTGGTTGTGACACAGCCGGACAAGCCAAGAGGCAGGGGAAAAGAAATGCAATTTCCTGCAGTAAAGACATGGGCAATTGAACATGATATTCCGGTATACCAACCAAAACGGATTCGTGATGCAGAAGCGGTAGAAGTTTTGCAAAAACAGGATGCAGAAATTTTTATCGTGGCAGCATTTGGACAACTTTTGCCCAAAGAAGTGTTGGATATTCCACCACTTGGCTGTGTTAATGTACATGCATCGTTACTTCCAAAATACCGTGGTGCTGCACCAATCCAGTGGGCAGTTATGAACGGAGAACAGGTGAGTGGCGTGACAACCATGCAGATGGGCGTAGGCTTAGATGATGGGGATATGCTTTTAAAAGAAGAGGTGGTTTTGCGGGAAGATGAGACAGGCGGCAGCTTGTTTGATCGTCTTGCAGAAGTCGGTGGAGCACTTTGTGTTAAGACCATTGAAGGATTAGCCGAAGGAAGTATTACGCCAATTCCACAGGATGAGGCACAGGCAACGCATGTAGGTATGATCAAAAAGAGTATGGGAAATCTCGATTTTTCTAGAAGTGCCGTGGAGTTAGAACGTTTGGTACGAGGACTCAATCCTTGGCCAAGTGCATATACACATCTTGGGAATAAGACATTAAAAGTGTGGAAAGCACGTGTGGATACAGAGACGAAGACAGAGGCACAGCCGGGAGAAGTAGTATCTTCGGATGCATCCGGTATTGCAGTTGCTACAGGAGAAGGTCTTTTCGTGATGGAAGAGATTCAATTAGAAGGTAAAAAACGCATGTGTGTTGCAGATTTTTTGCGTGGTCGTGATATTCCGGTGGGAACAATGTTATGCGACTAGTATGAAAGGAGAACATGATGTACGGATATTATGGATATTATTGGGATCCAACTTATATTTTGGTTGTCATAGGTGCAATCATCTGCCTGTTGGCATCGGCAAGAGTAAAGGGAACATTTAACAAATATAATCAAGTGCGCAGTGCATCGGGTATGACCGGAGCGCAGGCAGCAGAGCGTATGCTTCGCATGTCGGGCATTTATGATGTGACGGTACGCCATGTATCCGGTAATCTGACCGATCATTATGATCCTCGAAATAAAACCCTGAATTTATCGGATCCGGTATACAATTCAACAAGTGTAGCAGCGATTGGTGTGGCAGCGCACGAATGTGGACACGCGATTCAACATCAGCGCAATTATGTACCGCTGACACTTCGCAGTGCAATTGTTCCGGTAGCAAATATCGGATCAACATTGGCATGGCCGCTGATTTTGATCGGTTTACTTTTTAATAGCCAGATGGGACATAATCTTATTATGATTGGAATCATTGCTTTCTCGTTTGCCGTTATTTTTCAGCTTGTGACACTTCCGGTGGAATTTAATGCATCTTCCCGGGCACTTCATTTCTTAAATGATACGGGAATGCTTTCGCATGAAGAATTGCGCAGTACGAGAAAAGTATTAAAAGCGGCAGCTTTGACTTATGTGGCAAGTGCGGCTGCAGCCATTCTGCAGTTGCTGCGTTTGGTGATTTTGTTTGGAGGAAATAGACGCGATGACTGATCCAAATCAGAGAGAAATCGTTGTTGCTATCCTGGATGAAGTATTGGAGCAGGGAAAGTATTCGCATCTGGTACTAAAAGCAACATTGGATAAATATCAATATCTTTCGAAACAGCAGCGTGCATTTATCACGCGTCTGACGCAGGGCACTATTGAACGATTGTTACAGATTGATGCTATTTTGAATCAATTTGTAAAAAAACCAAAAGTACCGAAGATGAAACCGATGATTCGGACGGTACTGCGCAGCAGTGTCTATCAGATTGTCTTTATGGATGGAGTTCCGGATGCTGCCGTTTGTAATGAGGCAGTGCGCCTGGTAAAAAAACATGGACTCGGAGGACTCGGCGGTTTTGTCAATGGTGTACTTCGTAACATCTCACGCCATAAAGAGGATATTGTATACAAGGGTTGGTCGGAACAGTATTCTATGCCACAATGGATTATTGATGCATGGAAAGCACAGTATGATGATGCAACAGTAGAGCAGATCTTACAGGCTTTATTAGAAGAAAAGAAGACCTGTATCCGTGTCAATACGAATCGGATGTCAGTGGAACAGTTGACTGATCGCCTGCAGGAACAAGACATTACGGTGGAGCCATGTGAAGAAATTCCATATGCTCTTTATATCAGTGGTTACGATCATTTGCGTGGAATACCGGAATTTGCAGCGGGTGATTTTTATATTCAGGATTTTAGCTCTATGATGGTGGCTCATAGCGCGGGCATTCGGGCAAACGATCATATTATTGATGTATGTGCAGCACCGGGAGGCAAAAGTCTGCATGCAGCAGAGCTTTTGGCGGGCACCGGACTGGTAGAGGCCAGAGATGTTTCGGATTACAAAGTGTCTTTGCTGCAGGAAAACATAGCGCGTATGGAGCTTACCAATATCAAAGCTGAGAAATGGGATGCAACCATCAAAAAAGAGGACTCCATAGAACAGGCGGATGTCGTTATATGTGATGCCCCATGTTCCGGACTTGGTGTTGTTGCCGGAAAACCAGACATCAAATACCATATGGATGCGCAAAAGCAAAAAGATCTTGCAAAGCTGCAGCGGGATATCCTGGATGTGGTATGCGCTTATGTAAAAAAGAATGGTACGCTGCTATATTCGACCTGTACCATTTCAGCCGTAGAAAACGAAGACAATGTCGCATGGTTTTTGCAGAAACATCCGGAATTCGTATGCGAAAAACAATGTCAGATTTTACCGCAAATGGGTAAAAAAGACGGTTTCTTCTATGCGAAGCTGGTGCGCAAAGATGTGGCAAATGAAATTAGATAGGAAATACAATGGAACAAAAAATAGATATCAAGTCTCTGAACTATGATGAAGTGTCAGAGTTGGTAGAACAGCTGGGCGAAAAACGTTTTCGAGGAAAACAGTTATATGAGTGGATGCATGTACATAACGTGGCATCTTATGATGAGATGACGAATCTACCAAAGAAATTCCGGGAAAAGCTCGCTGAAGTGACAACGTATACGGCACTGAAAAAAGTGGATTGCCAGATTTCAAAAGAAGATGGTACGAGGAAGTATTTGTTTGCGCTTGCAGATGGCAATATGGTAGAAAGTGTCCTGATGCGGTATCATCATGGAAATGCCGTCTGTGTTTCTTCTCAGGTGGGCTGTCGTATGGGCTGCCGTTTTTGCGCGTCTACGCTAGACGGACTGGAGCGCAATTTGACACCGTCAGAGATTTTAGACCAGATTTACGCGATTGAGCGTGATACAGAGGAAAAGGTATCCAATCTGGTTGTGATGGGAACGGGAGAACCGATGGATAATTACGACAATGTTGTGCGTTTTATCCATTTGTTGACCGATGAACATGGGAAAAACTTAAGTCAGCGTAATATTACCGTTTCAACTTGTGGTATTGTGCCAAAAATAAAAAGTCTGGCGGAGGAAGGACTACAGATTACACTTGCACTTTCCCTACATGCGCCAAATCAAACAAAGCGTCTGGAACTGATGCCGATTGCCAATAAATACGATATTCATGAGGCGGTTGATGCCTGCCGTTACTATTTTGAAAAGACAGGTCGTCGCGTGACATTTGAATATAGCCTGGTAGCAGGTGTAAATGATAGTGAGGAAGATGCCGCACAATTGAGTGCATTGATTGATGGCATCAATTGTCATATCAATTTGATTCCGGTAAATCCAATCAAAGAGAGAGATTATGTGCAATCGACAAAGGAAGCCATTACAGCATTTAAAAACAAACTTGAAAAATACGGGAAAAATGTTACTATTAGAAGGGAAATGGGCAGAGATATTGAC
>OIWO01002925.1_pt1 | contig 10038 bp, 9 predicted proteins | sample 1587641 | NCBI WGS metagenome assembly OIWO01 (sample SAMEA3888924, study PRJEB22519) | human gut metagenome | biome: human gut; feature: human-associated habitat; material: faeces | place: Denmark | collected 2010
TGATCATCGAGGTTGAGTCCACAGACCTTTCCCGTTTACAGGACAACCCGGATATTGTTACAGTCAACGAGCCTGGTACAGGCCACAACTGGATGATGGTAAATAACGAGAAGGCTCCCTTCGATAACGTGGACTTCCGTCGTGCCATCGACGCTGCTGTTGATAAAAACGCAGTGGTACAGGTTGCTTTAAACGGACAGGGTTCCGTATCTGACAGCATGCTTCCGGAGTGCTTCCCGGGCGTTGTGACCGACGGAGCTCCCACCTATGATCCGGAGAAGGCAAAAGAGTATCTGGCAGCATCCGGTTTAAATCCGGCAGACTGCGGCTTCGCTCTGATCTGCTCCGATGATACAAAGCTCCGTGCCGGACAGGTGATCCAGTCTTCCTTAAAGGAAAACCTGGGCATCGATATCACTCTGGAGTCCATGGACCTTGCTACATATCTGGATAAGACATCCGCAGGCGATTACCAGGCTGCCATCGGCGGATACACTTCCAGCGATGTTCTGGCACATTCCATGGGTGTTTACCATTCTAAAGCCATCAACGGTTCCAACAAGACTCGTCTGAACGATCCGGAGATCGATGCTCTCATCGACAAGGTAAAAGCTACACTGGATCCGGAAGAAAACCTGAAGGTTGTTACGGAGCTGAGCAAGGCTCTGAACGATACCTGCACACAGGTTCCGATCTACTTAAAGAACAATGTCCGCGCATATGCAAAGGGCCTGGAAGGCTTTAAGATGAGCCCGAGCGGCGGTATGTACATCAGTGAGCTGAGCTGGAGCGAATAATCCAGACGCACAGCTCTCAGATGAATCTTTAAAAGAGGCTGGGGACCTGGCCCTGGAAGGCCGGTCCCTGTTTTGATTAAAATTTATGTAGAGAGGAGAGGATCGCACCATATGATCAAGTTTATAATCAAACGTCTTCTGGCACTGATCCCGGTACTGGTCGGAGTATCACTGCTCGTATTCTTTATCCTTGATTTAGCTCCTGGTGATCCTGCCAAGGCTGCTCTGGGTGAGCAGGCACGTCCCGAAGATATCGAGGCGTTCCGAGAGGAAATGGGCTTAAATGACCCGTTCATTGTCCGTTACGTAAACTACATGCTGGGCCTCTGTCAGGGAGACCTGGGAACCTCCTATAAGACCCGTGATCCGGTAGGAGAAGAGGTATGGGCCCGTCTGCCAAATACGGCGATGTTAGCGCTTACCTCCACTGTGGTAGCCATCTTACTGGCGCTTCCGTTAGGAATCATCGCGGCCATCAAGCAGAACACGCTGTTCGATGGCATCAGCATGTTCATATCCCTCCTGGGTATCTCAATGCCCGTATTCTGGATGGGCCTCCTGCTGATCCTGTTCTTCTCTGTAAAGCTGGGCTGGTTCCCGGTATCCGGAGCAGACCAGGGGATCAAGAGCCTTGTGCTGCCGTCCATCGCGTTAGGCTTCATGCACATGGCATCCATCGCCCGTACCACCAGAAGCTCCATGCTTGAGACGATCCGCCAGGACTACATCCGTACTGTGCGTGCAAAAGGCCTTCCGGAGAAGGAGGTCATCACCCGCCATGCCTTAAGGAATGCGCTGATCCCGACGACAACGGTCATCGGCCTCCAGATCGGAGGAATGTTAGGCGGTTCCGTACTGACCGAGAGCGTGTTCGCATGGCCGGGGATCGGCCGTTACATGATCCAGTCCATCCAGGGCCGTGACATCCCGTCGGTCATGGGCTGCATCATCATCTTTGCACTCAGCTTCGCAGTGATCAACCTGATCGTAGACCTGATCTACGGCTTCATCGATCCGCGAATCAAAGCACAGTATAAGTAAGGAGGGGAAAACAGTAATGAGCAATGCTTCTGCAAAAAATGTAAATGCACCTGCTGACATCAAGAAGAAGAGTCAGTTCGTAGAAGTCTGGAAGCGTCTCTGCCGGAACAAGACGGCAGTCCTCGGACTCGTGATCGTTGCACTGCTGACGCTGATGGCGATCCTTTCTCCGATCCTGATCGACTATGAAACGCAGGTGATCAAGACCAATTACAGTGAGGCCCTCCAGGCGCCCAGTGCGGACCACTGGTTCGGAACGGACGAGATGGGCCGTGACATCTTACTGCGTGTCATGTACGGTTCCACCGTTTCCCTTTCCATCGGAGTGGTGACCGTGGCAGTTTCCCTGACCGTGGGCCTGATCCTGGGAGCGGCAGCCGGATACTTCGGAGGAAAGACGGACATGATCATCATGCGTATCATGGACATCTTCCTTGCGATCCCGGGAACGCTGCTTGCGATCTGTATCGTGGCTTCCCTTGGAAACTCCATCCCGAACCTTGTCATCGCGCAGGCGGTATCCTCGATCCCGACGTTCTCCCGTGTCGTGCGCGGAGCGGTCATCACAGCCCGTGACGCCGACTACGTGGAGGCAGCAAGGGCCATCGGGGCCAAGGATGCGACGATCATCTTCCATGAGGTGCTGCCCAACAGCCTTGCGCCGATCATCGTGCAGACGACCTTACAGGTGGCATCGGTAATCCTTTCCATCGCAGGCCTTTCCTTCATCGGACTGGGAATCCCGGCACCGAGACCGGAGTGGGGCGCAATGCTCTCCGGAGCCCGTGCCTACATCCGTGATTACAGCTACATGTGCCTGTTCCCGGGCCTTGCAATCATGACCACGATCCTCTCACTCAACCTTCTGGGTGACGGACTTCGTGATGCACTTGATCCGAGACTGCGTTAAGGGGGTAGCAAGATGAGCGAAAATGTAAAAATCGAAAACAAGAAGACCGAGGGGAAGGACCTGACCGCAGAGATCAAGAACCTGGTGGTGGAATTCCGCACGGACTACGGAGTGGTGCAGGCATTAAACGGCCTGGACCTTGAGATCGGGAGAGGAAAGACCCTGGGCCTGGTAGGAGAGACGGGAGCCGGAAAGACAACGACGGGCCTGTCCCTGTTACGGCTGATCCCGGACCCGCCGGGAGTGATCGTGGACGGAAGCATCAAGCTGGACGGCCAGGACATCCTTTCCATGAGTGAAAAAGAGATGCAGGACATCCGGGGAAAGAAAGTAGCCATGATCTTCCAGGATCCCATGACCTCCTTAGACCCGGTTATGACGGTAGAGGAGCAGATCGCAGAGGTCATCAAGCTCCATGAAAAAGACGTGGACCCGATGCAGAAGGCCAGGGAGATGCTGGAGTTAGTAGGGATCCCCGGAAGCCGCGGAGGCGAGTACCCGCACCAGTTCTCCGGCGGAATGAAGCAGCGCGTGGTCATCGCCATGGCGCTTGCGTGCAACCCGGAGCTTCTGATCGCGGACGAGCCGACGACGGCCCTGGACGTGACGATCCAGGCGCAGGTGCTGGAGATGATGAAGGGCCTGCGTGACAAATACAACACCTCGATGTTAATGATCACCCATGACCTGGGGATCGTGGCCGAGATCTGTGACGAGGTATCGGTGGTATACGCAGGGCGTGTCATCGAGCACGGGACCCTGGAGGATATCTTCAAGAATACCCGCCACCCGTATACAGAGGGCCTGTTCAACTCCCTGCCGAACCTTGAGAACCGGCAGGCAGAGTTAAAGCCCATCAAGGGCCTGATGCCGGATCCCAGCAACCTGCCGAAGGGATGCGCGTTCTGCCCGAGATGCGAGTATGCGATGGAGATCTGCAAGACGCAGAAGCCGCCGAGGACGTACCGGAACGATACCCACTATGTGGAGTGCCACCTGTACAACAAAGACAACATCCATGAAGGGAAGGTGAACATTCGATGAGCCAGCCGCTGCTTGAAGTAAAAAACCTCAGAAAGTATTTCAAAACCCCGAAGGGGATGCTGCACGCCGTGGATGATGTCACCTTTACGATCGAAAAAGGAAAGACGTTAGGCGTGGTAGGCGAGTCCGGCTGCGGAAAGTCCACCACAGGCCGTGCGATCCTGCGTCTGATCGAGCCGACGGCCGGCGAGGTGCTGTTCGAGGGCCAGGATGTGGTGAAGCTGTCTGCGGAGGAGATGCGAAAGAAACGTACAGACATGCAGATCATCTTCCAGGACCCGTTCTCCAGCTTAAACCCGCGTAAGACCATCAGCCAGATCATCGCGGATCCGTTAAAGATCAACAAGATCATCACGGACAAGAATGAGCAGATGGACCGTGTGCGTGAGTTGATGGAGACGGTAGGCCTTGCAGACCGTCTGATCAACACATACCCCCACGAGCTGGACGGAGGCCGCCGCCAGAGGATCGGGATCGCGAGAGCACTGGCGTTAAACCCGAAGTTCATCGTGTGTGACGAGCCGGTATCGGCCCTGGACGTATCGATCCAGGCGCAGATCCTGAACCTGATGAAGCAGCTGCAGAACAAGATGGGTCTGACCTACATGTTCATCACCCATGACCTGTCCGTAGTAAACCATTTCTCGGACGACATCGCGGTTATGTATCTTGGAAAGCTGATCGAGAAGGCACCGTCAGAGGAGCTGTTTGCCCACCCGACGCACCCGTATACCCAGGCGCTGTTATCAGCGATCCCGATCCCGTCCCTGGACAACCGGAGGGAGAGGATCCTGTTAAAGGGAGAGATCACTTCGCCCATCGAGCCGCCGAAGGCATGCCGTTTTGCGAACCGGTGTCCGTATGTGACGGACCGCTGCCGCTCGGAGGAGCCGCAGCTGAAGGAGATCAGCCCGGGCCACTTCGTGTCCTGCTTCCTTACCGACTAGGCTTTATAAGGCCGGAACTCTTTTATGGGAGTTCCGGTCTTTTTTGAACTTTGCCGTTGCGTAAGGCTGGATTCCGTGCTATAATCAGTTCCAGATGTAAAAATATGATTCATAACAAGGGGAGCCTGTATACAGGCTGAGAGGAAATTGTGAATTTCGACCCATAACCTGATTTGGATAATGCCAACGTAGGGACATAAGCGTATGCCTGACTGACTGCCGTTATCCGGCGGTCTTTTTTTAATGGAAAAGGAGAAAATTTGTATGAAACAGACATCGGAAAGGCTGATGCCGGCTTTCTTCATTCTGGGCCTCCTGGTCCTCTGGGAGGGGGCGGTACGGATCTTTGGGATCCCCCTATATGTGCTGCCGTCGCCAGTCCAGGTGGCGGAAACCCTGGTACAGGAACTGCCTGTGCTGGCGCTGCATGCCCGGGTAACAGTGGCAGAGGCCCTGGCGGGCGTGGCCATTTCCCTGGTCCTGGCCCTGGCGCTGGGGATCCTTATGGACTGTTTTCCAATGATCCGCCAGGGACTTTATCCGGTCCTGGTGGTGACACAGACGGTGCCCATGATCGTTCTGGCGCCAATTTTCATCATTTATATGGGCTTCGGCGCTGCTCCCAAGATCCTGACAGTGGTTTTAATGTGTTTTTTCCCGGTGGCGGTGAGCTTTTCCGATGGACTGAGCCAGGTGGATGCGGAATATGTGCATCTGGTCCGGTCCTACGGGGCAGGACAATGGAAAACCTATTGTCTGGTGAAGATCCCGGCGGCAGTGCCGGCGCTTCTTTCGGGACTTAAGGTGGCAGCCACATACAGCATCAGCGGAGCGGTGGTGGGAGAGTGGATCGGCTCCCAGGAAGGGCTGGGCTATTACCTTCTGCGGGTGAAAAACGGCTATATGCTGGATAAGGTGTTTGCCTGTGTGGCAGTGATCATTTTTTTAAGCCTGTGCATGAATGGACTCATCCGGCTGTACCAGTACCTGGGAATGCCGTATCTGAGAAAACAGCGGTAATATAGAACATAAAAACTGGAGGAGAAGACGATGAGAAAGATGAAGAGGAATCTTGCGGCTGCAGCGGCCTGTGCCCTGGCAGTATCCATGGTCCTGGGAGGCTGTGGAAAAAAAGGAGAAAGTGAGACAGCAGGGGGAGCTTCGGAAAAGGCGGAGTTGGAAGAGGTGACCGTGATCCTGGATTATGTGGCAAACACCAATCATACAGGCATGTATGTGGCCCTGGACCAGGGATATTATGAGGAAGAAGGACTGAAGGTGAATATTGTGGAGCCGACAGAAGGGGCTACGGCTTCTCTGGGGGCTGTGGGAAAAGGCGATTTCGGGATCAGCTACCAGGAGGATGTGACCGTTGCCTTAACGTCCGAGGATCCGCTTCCCATTAAGGCCATCGCGGCAGTGATCCAGCATAATACCTCGGGCTTTGCGGCTTACAAAGATAAGGGGATCCATTCTCCAAAGGATTTTGAGGGGAAAACGTATGCAGGCTGGGGCGGCCCGGGAGAGGAAGCCGTATTAAAGGCGGTCATGACCCAGGCTGGAGCCGATTTTTCAAAGCTGAACCTGGTGATCTCCGATGGCTCTGGGTTTGAGGCCTTAAAGGATAAGGTGGATATCATGTGGTTCTACGAGGCGTGGGACAGTGTGAAATGTGAACTCAATGATTTCCCCATCAGCTATATGCCGGTACGGGATCTGGACGAGCGGCTGGATTATTATACGCCGGTGATCATTGCAGGGAATCAGGTCCTGGAGGAGAAGCCGGAGATGGTGAAGAAATTCCTGGCTGCCACCTCCAGGGGATATGGATTTGCCATGGAAAAACCGGAGGAGAGCGCAGAGATCCTTCATAAATATGCTCCGGATTATTCCCTGGAAATGCTCACCATGTCCCAGAAGTACCTGGCAGACAAATATGCGGAGGATGCGGATCGCTGGGGAGAGATGAAGGACCAGGTATGGGATAATTATACGGAATTTATGGTGGAGTACGGTGTCATCCAGGAGGCAATCCCGGCGGCTGAGTGCTATACCAATGAATTTCTTCCAGATAAGGAGTAAAGAAAATGATGAAGCTGGAGATTTCCGGCCTGTCTTTTTCCTATGGGGAAAGGCAGGTTCTGGAGGATATTTCCTTCGGCGTGGCAGAGGGAGAGTTTGTCAGCCTTCTGGGGCCGTCGGGCTGCGGAAAGTCTACGGTCCTGAAGCTTCTGACCGGGATCCTTTCGCCTGATCGCGGGAGGATCCTGGTGGATGGAGAAGAGATCCGGGGGCTTTCAAGTCATTTTGCCTATATGCCCCAGAACGATCTTCTGTTTCCCTGGAAGACCATCCTGGACAATGTGTGCCTGTACGGACGGATCCACGGCTCTCTGGAGGAAATGCGGGAGCGGGCCAGGGAATATTTTCCTGTATTTGGTCTGGAGGGGTATGAAGACAGCTATCCTGCCTCTCTTTCCGGCGGGATGCGCCAGCGGGCCGCCTTTTTGAGAACGGCCCTCTGCAGCGCGGACATCCTTCTTCTGGACGAGCCCTTTGGAGCCCTGGATGTGATCACCAGGGGAGAAATGCAGGACTGGCTCCTGGCCATGAGAAAGGAGCTGGGAAAAACAGTGGTCCTGGTGACCCATGATATGGATGAGGCCATCTATTTATCCGACCGGATCCTGATCCTGAACCCGGCTCCGGCAGGGATCCACGGGGAGATCTCTGTCTGTGAGACCCAGAGGGACCGGGACTGGCTTTATGGACAGGGAGAGCTGCGCCGGGAGATCCATGGACGGATCATGGGAAAGGAGAGAAAGGGAAATGATGCTTTGTGATGCCCATGCCCATCTGGGGAACGATACAGAATGGGAAGAGCGGACCGGAAAGGGGATCCTTTCCCTGATCTGCGCCACAGGGCCGGAGGAAGCCGGGAAGCTGTTTTGCAGGCTGGAATGGCTTAAGGGGAGAGCCGTGGTCCCCACCGCCGGGCTCCATCCATGGTATGCAGACCAGTATACGGTCCAGGATATGGAGCCATATATCCGGCGGTGCCCGGTGGTTGGTGAGATCGGTATGGACAGCGTCTGGTGCCAGGTGCCCCTTCCGGTCCAGGAGCGGGTATTCAGAGAACAGCTGGCCATGGCCTGTTCCCTTAAAAAGCCGGTGATCCTCCATACCAAAGGCCAGGAAAAGACCATTGCCTCCATTCTGAGGGAGTATCCGAACCGCTATCTCGTACATTGGTATTCCTGTGAGGAATATCTGGAGGAGTATCTGGCTCTGGACTGCTACTTTTCTGTGGGACCGGATGTGTGGTGGAATCCCGCGGTGGAACAGGCGGCAAGACGGGTGCCCAGGGACCGGATCCTGGTGGAAACGGACGGGCTGGGAGCGGTACAGTGGGCCTATGAGAACGGGCCAGAGGATGGGAAGCGGACGGCTCCGGGAACAGTTTTGGAAGCGCTGGAGAACACAGTCCGCAGGATGGCAGAGATCAGAGCCGTGTCTTTGGAGGCCATGGAAGAGCTGGTTTTTGACAATCTGGTCCGTGGATTTCTGGGGGAGTTGTATTGTCTTTGATTCTCTCATGTGCTACAATCAGAGTGTTCCAATCGTATACTGCTGCTGGAGGGGACTGCCATGAAAAACTCCGTAACCATAAAAGAGATGACTCGGGCGGAAGAGAATCATATGATCAGAACAAATGAAATCGTAACGCTTTATCATGGCTCAAAATCGGGAATCCGTGGGATTCTTGATGAACAGAAACTTACGGAGGATGATCGCAAAAAACTGAAGCAGGAGAGTGAAGCCAACCGTTCAAAGGGAATCGCAATGGCAGATGAGATCTGCCGGAAGTATCGTCGTGACGGCATGTTTTTTGACGAAATATTAAAAGCGGGTGAATAGAATGGAAAAACTTACACTTGAAAAGCGCCAGCTTTGTGATATACAAGGACGATTATTTGAACTTGCTTTGAAAGCTGGATATGATTGCCCATTTTTTATAGAAGCTTTTATGAATAGTAAAGTTGCGGCGGCCCTGGATGATGTTTATGACCGGATGCAGTGGGCAGGCGAGGAATATATTCTTGAAGAGCTGAATGACGAAGTTGGAGGACTTAAAAAGACGGGCATATCTTACTCTATGGAGGTAATGTACTGGAGCGGATATACGTACCGCTACTGGCATTATTATACAGGGGAGTGCAGTAATGAAATATATAAAGCCGCCGATGCGGAAACCATGAATGAATGCTGGCCTGGTTTCCATACGCTTGATGTTGAGATGGCCATTGATGATCTGAAAGAGATCTATGAACAAAAACGGGATAAAGAGTGTATAAAATAAAAGCTGCCTGATCCTCCATATTACGGAGGAGCAGGCAGCTTTTATGATTCTGGAAACCGCTAGATCACTTCCGGAGACGGCTCCTTATACAGATCGTAAGGCGTCACCTGGTAAACGTAGAAGTTCAGCCAGTTGCAGTACAGGGTGTTGGCCATGTTCCTCCAGGTCAGGGGAGGGATGGAAAAGGGATCGTCATGGTCGTAATAATTTTTCGGGAGAGCTGGATCCAGTCCGCGGTTCAGATCCCTGTGATACTCGGCGTTTAAGGTCATGCGGTCGTATTCGGGATGCCCCTGGACGAAGATCTGGCTTCCGTCCCGGTTCATCACAAGAAAGACTCCGGCTTCCTCGGAGCGGGCAAGGATCTTAAGTTCCGGGTGCTTCAGGATATCCTCCTCCCGGACCTCAGTGTATCGGGAATGGGGGCAGTGAAAGGTATCGTCGAAGCTCCGCATCAGGGGGACCTTCCGGTCCAGAGTCCTGTGGGTGTAGATGCCCGACAGCTTTTCCTCCCTTTTATATTTGGGGATCCCGTAGTGGTAGTAAAGCCCAGCCTGGGCGCCCCAGCACAGGTGCATGGTGGAGGTCACATGGGACCGGCTCCATTCCATGACTGTCTTTAATTCCTCCCAGTAATTGACCTCCTCATATTCCATCAGCTCCACCGGCGCTCCGGTAATGATCATACCGTCGAAGCGGCGGTTTTTTACATCCTGGAAGGTCACATAAAATTTATTTAAGTGGCTGGCGGAGGTGTGGGTGGATTCGTGGGTGGACATGATCATATACGTACATTCCACCTGTAAGGGGGTGTTGGATAAGGCCCTTAAAAGCTGGGTCTCTGTGTCCTCCTTTAAGGGCATCAGATTCAGGATCAGGATCTCCAGAGGACGGATATCCTGGCTGGAGGCCCTGGCCTCATCCATGATAAATACATTT
>OIWO01002927.1_pt1 | contig 10035 bp, 8 predicted proteins | sample 1587641 | NCBI WGS metagenome assembly OIWO01 (sample SAMEA3888924, study PRJEB22519) | human gut metagenome | biome: human gut; feature: human-associated habitat; material: faeces | place: Denmark | collected 2010
TCTGCTGTGTTAAAAGGCCTACTGATTGTTTTCCTCTCGGCAAATTAGCACACTCCTTCATATATAAAGTATACTTGTGATTACACTCCCGTAATATTATGTAATTATCATAACATACGACTTACCATTCTGCAATCAAAACTTTTATAAAACTGTCTTTGCAGCAGCGGCATTAAAAAATAAGTATAAAAAAAGGCACTGCCTTAGGTGCCTCCAAATAAAAAAAACATATTATAACTGAAATAGCGGCAAAACTGCGGATACAAGGAAAAACTCCGATGGCACCCTTTATCTTAGATTGTCTGGGAACTCTGACGGCGTAGCCGCACTTTGCAATATTTCAGTGGTTAGGTTTCTTATACCTTGCCATAATAAAAGGTCCTACTAATGATATATATCGTATCATAGAAGAACCTTTAAACACTATTTTACAGAAAAAACCTCACATGCCCTTTTTATAGCAATGCAGTCGTCAAACCACTGCTATTTTATAACAAGGAGGTTTTTATATACTAAAGTTTTATCTTTCCCCAGTAAAACTGGGGGTTTATTTCCACGCATAAATGCACCAAGAAAAAGCAGCACAATATAAAATTGTGCCGCCAAGATCATTAAAACAACGGTGTCATATACAAAGGAAGGAACACAATTCCATTTTCCTCTTTTAGATCCCCGGTATGCAGAACGTATGGGGTATTTGTTTGTTGATCAAATTTTCTAATAAATTTTTTTAGGGATGTGATTGTGTAGTTTTTGGAAGATTTCACTTCAATGGGAGAAATATTATGGCGATTGCTTGTTTTGCTTTTTGCAATCAAAAAATCAATCTCCATTCTTTCTTCTTTATCTTCCCTGCAGGAACAGGAGTAAAAATATAATTTGTGACCACTTGCAACAAGCATTTGGGCAACAACGTTCTCCACGATCATCCCTTTATTTACTTCCAGTTTATCAAAGAGCAATTTTTTATAAAGCTCCTCACTTACAATCCCATTCTCATCAAATGCATGACTGATCAGCAACCCTGTATCTGCCATATAGCATTTTAAGGTCATGCGATCCATATTAAGTTTCAATCCAATGCTCGGAGCTGTAGAATTGTAACAGATATTTACGATCATTGCATCCTCAAGCCAAAACAACGCATCCTCATAGTCCCGCAGGCGCGCCTCTTTACTGATAGATGATAACTTAAACTTCTTTTCATGCTTTTGCAGTTGTGACGGTATTTCATCAAAAATACTCGCTACCTTAATTTCATAACCACTTGCGTGTTTCATAATATCTGCTCTATATAAGGTAAGTATGTCTCTTTTGATTTTATCTACTTTATCAAAATCCTTAGATAAAACATACTCCTGAACTGCCTGCGGCATCCCCCCGACAATTAAATACTGCCGGAAGTAATCCATAGCCTTACGGTGCATGCTCTGACCCATTGGCTTATTCTCTGTAAAGCACTTTTTAATAATCCCCATAAGGGTATCATTTCCCAATGCTAAGAGAAACTCCTCAAAATCCATCGGGTACATTCTGATGTGGCGTTCTTCAGATGGAATCAGAATATCCTGCACATTCTTTTTAATAGACATGAGTGAACCTGTTTCAATATAATCATACCGCCCATCTGCCACAAGATATTTAATCGCAGCTCTCGCCCTTGGATACATCTGCACCTCATCAAAAATGATTAGTGATTCATGCGGATATAGCTTTACATTATAATAAACCGATAAATACATAAATAGCGAATCCAAATCATTCAGATAATTATTAAATAAGTCTTTCACTTCATCATTTACCCTATTGAAATCAATCATAAGGTAGGTTTTATATTCAGCCTTGGCAAATTCCTCAACAATATAGCTTTTTCCAACACGCCTTGCTCCATCAATCAGTAATGCTGTTTTTCCTGCTCCGTCCTTCTTCCATTCCAGGAGCACATCATATATTTTTCTCTTCATTTAAAAGCTCCTTTCAATTATACAATAAAACTACGCCTTTATTTTATCACGAAATCCAAAATTTTAACACCATAATTATACACATTTTCAAAGTTTTTATATCCGTAGTTTTACACGTTTTCGAGAAATTTAATTAGCATGCTAGCTAAAAAATGAAGGTTAAAAACCGGGAATCCTTTTGGCATAATAAAGCACCCCACTTGTTTATCGTACTATCTAACAAATGGGGTGTTATTCAAGGTCTCTTTTAGTAGATATATTTTTTCTTTCTAAGCACAGATACCTTTCTTATTTTTCTCTACAGGTACTATCATTTCTCTGGCAAGTATCATCCACTGCACGATATGAAACAAATCTGCCTGAAATTCTGCTGTAAAGCGTGCATCTTCCTTCCACGCAAAAGTGCTTTCATCCATCCGTTTTATGGCATTTTCTGCCGCCTGATATATTTCTATAGACCTAGTATCCTCTCTTGAAAGCATAATACGCCGACTGATATATTCCTTCTGCCTATGCTCATTTACAATAACCTCACCAAGAAATAGCTGTTGTAGAATCAGCATGATAACCTCCTTTATCCGTTTTTCAGTATCTTCCTGCAAAAGATACTTGGGCAGATTCTGCATCAGTTCCATCACAAGATAAAGTGCTACATATCTGCACTCTATTTCCCGAAAGGCTTGGTAGTGTCTGGAGCCCTCATCAATATGCAGAGAAACAGCCTTTTTATAACGTGCCTCATAATGCTCATACCATTCTTTCAGTTCCTTTTGGTAGTCCACGTGATCCACCTCGCTTTATCCCATTTATTGTGTTTTCACTTCCTTTATGCTGCATTTTTCTCTCTTATTTTCTTCAAAACTCTGCTTTCGTATCGTTTCACAAACTCCTGTACCTCGCTCGTCATAACATGATTGCTGTATCCTCTGCACTGAATGATTTTATTCTTCTGCAGCTCCATCGTATAGAACGGTTTGTCCGGCGATTGCAAATCCCGCACAAAGAGGATAATACTCGTTCCGTCTGCCACACGGGAGGTATAAGTTGCAACACAGTGATGGAGGGTGTGCCCTTCTTCTTTGATTTCCAGTAAATCCTTTGGCACAACAACGGCGAACCGATTATCTTTCCAGGCATAGAGATTCCGATATTTTTTCAGTAATCGCTTTGCTCGGCGTTCTTCCTGCTGCATTTTCTTTCTCCGCTCCTGCTCCCGTCTATTCAGTACATCCTGATATGCTAATTTATGAGCGACAATTAAATCTTTCGGGAACAGGACAAAGCTATTTTTCAGATTATATCCAAGTTCCCGGCAAAAACAGATATAGTCCTTCCAGATGCCCATAATTGTTAAAAGGTCATACTGTCGGTCTATAAAACCATTACAGTACCGTTCTGCCTTATGCAGTGACGTATACTGTAAAAGCGCGAAGATAACATCCATGTTCTTTCTGTATGTATCGTAGAACCGCTTAAACTCGCCGATGCTCAGGTTCACACCCTGTTTACACAGTTTGTTATATATATCCAACTGATAGAAGGACATATCGCAGGCTTGAATAAAGCGAAAATTCTGTTTGGAAACCCCAAGCATTTCGTGAAGGGACTTCTTATTCCTCTGCACACGATATGCATAATTGGAATAGCTTGTCAGCTCGTAGGTCATTGCATAAAGCCCCGCTTTCACGAAGTATTCGATTTCAGGCATACTCTGATACCGTTTCAGATAGCCATAAGGATTCACTGCGGCCCCATCCCAACGGGAGGCAAATTCCTTTAATGCACAATATTGATACTGCGTATTCTTCAGAACAGCATGCAGATTCTTTGTATAGACCGCTACGTCTAAGAAACTATATTTCATCCAATCCTCGCACCATCTGATTTTACCGGTCTGTTTAAACTGCCGATATTCATAGCCAGAAACCAAGCTATCCTCATAAAACTCCCGCATCAGCTCCTTCGTACTGATTTGAGGGTCGCGGTAATCGCCATAATACGATTTGGAAACAGCGAAATATCGAACCAGAAACCCTTTCGGTGTTTTCTGGAAATAAGCAACCTGCCCATGGTCAAAAATATGTTTTGCTTTTCCCTCTGCAAGAAATACAACCTCTACGCCGCATTTCGGGCAGCGACCTTCTGCACGATGCCGTACTTTATGCACCTTTACCGCCTGATGGCAATGCGTGCAATAGCCGTCCATATATTTTTTTCTGCTGTAGCGATAATAGATATATCTGCTTTGCGCCATCGCAACCTCATCAATCCAATCATCGAAGTCCTTGGGCAAGGGCTTTACTTCTTGCATTTTCCGATCTATTCGTCTCTCAATCATTGCATGCTTCTTTTGAAGCCGCTGCTCCAGAATCATGTTCTGCGCCTGCCTGATTTTTGCATACCCACTTCGCTTTATCCTTTCATCCTCCGTATAGGAAAGGTAGGCATTCACCGCTCGTTCCGAAGCGGTATCACAAAGAACAGGTTCTTCCTTGCTATAGTAATCATACGCAAGCAGAGAGTCTAATCTGCCTGTGCGCCATTTCACAGTGCCCTCTTCATAGCACTGTGAGATATAATCCGTTTTTGTCAGGAAGGTTCTTATCCCAAGAATCAGATCCTTTCTACTATATAACTGCAATATCAGAATTCGTTTATGATTTATCATCCTTACCGCTGCTTTGATATAATATGATGCTTTTTCATGCCGTCTTGCCTGACTGATGGTAGCCTCTGTCGCCAACTGTACCGGTATCTTCCGAAGCAGCACTTTCTTTAAGCTGTTCTTTCCCATCTTAAAAAACACCTCCTTTACATCTGCAGGCAAAGCTGTTCCTGCATCTCAGGATTTTCTGTCTGGCTTGATTCTTCCTTTATAACAGTTTGTTCCTTGGCATTTTTCTTCTTCCGCTCTTTCTCCAGTTTTTTGAGTTTTTCTTCCCGTTCTTTCCGTTTTCTTGCCACTTCCTCCTGCCGCTTCTTTTCTGCCTCAGCTTTTTCCGCCGCCAATCGTTCAAAAACAGCCTCATCTGTCATGTAATAAGTCTCTGCGTAGGCATAAACCTCATTATCATCCAACCACCCATTCTGGCTGTTTAATGCTTTCTTCACCTCACTTGTTACATACGCAAAGCACTTGGCAAGTGTTTTCTGCTCATCGTTGACCAATGCGGCAAATGTAGCATCATTCTGGCATTTATTTTTCAAATATCTGACAATGGGAAATACAGGCAGAAGATTACTCTTTGCAGTTTCCAACTCAGCCTCCAGTTTAACCGCTGCTTCTTCACTCTGATTCTCCTGCTGTTTAAAGGGGATAATGTTTCCGTTATCCTTTTCATTCTCCCTTGGTACAAATTCTTCCGGTACGGAATCACCCTTTTCAGCCTGCTCTACAGGAACTTCTTCTTTTATAGGTGATACCGTTTTTTCTGTCATTCTGCCCGCAACACTTTCTTTTTGGGGAACAGGATTTTGTTCAGCAACGGCTTCTTTCTGTTCTTCTGTTGCAACAGGGTTCTTTTTCTTCGATTTAAAAACGCTGAAGTCTGCTACCTTTGTTTGATTCATACTTTTGAAAATATCCATTTCAATTCCTCCTAAAAATAAAAAAGCAGGAACAATTTAAAACATATCTGTTTTAAATCATTCCTGTTCTTGTAATCCGTTCTATTATCTTATTTTATCCTTGTCCCTGTAATACACATTGGGATTATAATCGGAAATCTCTTCTATAAATAATATAGCCTAAAAATGATTTTCCTCAACCACAGAAAAAATCATTTTTCAGCTGTTTCCTGTGCATCTGCAATCGCCTGTTTTCCCGACATAATAATATGCGGTGCAATCGTCTGCTCCCATGCCGCAATATATCTGCTGACACGGAAGAAAAGCTTAAAGAAATCCATATCATTGATATTGATAAATACCTTGCCTTCCTCCTTATAAGAATCTCCCTTGATATAAAAACCACCTTTCTCTGTTTTTACCTTTACACCGGTGCCATTTCCGATTTCTACATACCATGGATATGTTCTTTTCTTCCCATCTTTCCCTGTTTCCGCGCGGATGACACGCAGCTTCGTTACTCTTGCTCTGCCATCTTTATCCGGCGTGCCAAAAATCTTTTCCTGCTTCAGCTCAAAGTTTGATACCTTATTTTGCAGCTGTGTCAAGATATACTCCGCTTCATCCGGTGAAATATTCGCCATCACACGGACCGTCTGCTTTCCGGTACCCTTGCTGTAATCCTGCAGAACAATACCGATGCACGAGGTCTGCTTTACGCCCTCCTCGTCCTTATCCCCGAAGGAATGGATATGTGCATAGAAATCTGTCGGTGCAGGTTTCAGCTTATCAATGAATTCAATCAGCTTTTTATCTGTTTTATATACTGTAATCTGTCTTGAAATATAGTTCTGTTCGCTCATGCTCATTTCATCCTTTCAGTTCTTTTTCTATTTTTTTCACTAATAAAAAAGGCAGCTTTGTTAAATCAGAAATATCCAGAAAAGCATCTCCGTAAATCCGTTCAATGTTTTCCTTATCATCCCCGATTGCAGCTGCAACAAATAGTATTCCCTTATTCGTATATTCCTTCTTAATCCCTCTTAAATCTGCTTCTGCCGCCGAACCCAGATAGCCGCCTGTACCGGCCGGCTGTCCGTCTGATACCAGCAGCAACAGCTTCTTTTCCTCGGGTTGTTTTAATAAACGCTCCGCAACATACCGCAGGGCTGCACCATCCCGATTCCCATATCTGGCTGACAGATCCATTAACCGATACCGATCCATTTTATCCATGGAATCAAAATCCGTATAGGCATATAGCTGAACATTGCTATCATCCGTATGCCCCATAATCAGAATCGGCACATCCATTGCCTTGCAGAAATCATAAATAATGATACCTGCCGCTCTGGCATAGGTCACTCTGTCCTGATCTGCCATAGAACCACTTTCGTCCATCAGCACTGCAACTGCCAGAGATTTCTTTTCACTCGGCAGCCGATTTCTGGAGAAAAACCTGCCTTCTCTATCCATAAGCAGTCTTGGTTCTATACGTCTGCCCATCAGAAGAGCGGATTCTTTCCCTGTAAAGGACATATCCTTAAATACCCTTTGCAGGCGTTTCTGTATCTGCTTGGAAATTGCAAGCAATGGCGGTGCTACACTCTGATACTGCTGTATATAGCTTTCCTCTATCTCCTGCATACGGTTAATGATAATTTTTATACCGCTGTGTGCATTTCCCAATCGAATATGCTCTGCCTCCTGCTGCATTTCCTCTGTCAATGCCAATGACAGTTCTTCCTGTACCTTTTCCTTCGCAACAGCAGTTAAAATACGGCTGATGTCATCTCCGGCAGTGGAATACCCTGCACCATGATAGGACAGATTCTGCTCTACACCACCTTCTTCTCCTTCGTCAAAATCATCTGTTTTCATCCAGGGGATTCTTCCGGATTCCTGCTCTGTTGCCTTCCGCAGTTTTTCTTCTATCTCCGTTCTCCCGCTTATGTATTTCTGTGTATCAACCGAACCGCCTACCGCAATCGGTGTGCCGTTTAAACTCGGCACTTCTGCCATTTGCGGAATCTGTTTGTTTAATTTCTGCAATATCTCAGATGTGTTTTCTTTCTCCTCCGCTTTTTCTGCAATTTCCTTGATATACGCCCAAACCATAAGCAGTATTCGATTGACTGCGTAGCATCTGCGTTTCATATCCTCGTCATATATCGCATCATCCACCAGCGGTAGCACATCATAAAAAAGGTCTAACAGTTCTCCCGCATACTCATCGCGATTATTGATGTCACCACTGCGGCAATACTGATTCAGAAGATTACAAAACACAGAAAACCGATAGCAGCCATTTGTTAACTGCTCTGTAACAGATGGCATCATTTCCGTAAAACGGATATTATTAAGGTGGATACCCGTAGCAAACCGCCCTGTATATCGGTCGCAGATTCTCGCCTCTATATAAGCATCCTCAAGGATATTTAAGAGAAGCTTTGCTGCCTTTAGAATTGCCTGTTTCTGTGCCTCTGTGCCTGCCTTAAAATAATCCGTTACTTCTGTAAAGCTTTCCTGTTCCTCTTCCGATAACTCCATCTGTGGATATAGCCTGCCATAGGATAATTCTGAAAAGTACGTTTCCGAAATTCTGAAATTTGTAAAGAGCATATGTCCGACTTCATGCCCGACTAACCCCAGAATACTCTCCGCCTTCAGCTTTCTGTAAGGCATACTCTGAGAAATATAGTTTCCTGTGTTAATCAGAATATTACGGTTATTGGTACAGGCAATCATCGCATTCTCAGACGTATCGTATATCGTTTCCACGCGCAACTTTCTCTTATAGCGCTTTGTTACCGCCTCTGCAATATCTGTCAGATACGCCGCAAAGGCTGCAGAACTGAATAATTCCTCATCCGTAATTTTAGATACCTCTGCATTGATTTTTCGCCGCATTTCCTTATGTGATGTTCGCATTCCTCTTTTTTCACTCCTTCCCTAACTCCTTAGACAACAATACGCCGACCGATACCCCATAAAAAACAGCCACCTGATGTAAAAACCAAAGAGGTGGAATCAACTCACCTCTTTCATATCTTGCATAGGTGCTTTTACTGACATGAAGCTTTTTGGCAATCTCCCTTTGGGAATAAACCGGATCTCTGCTTGCACGCAGGTATCTCAGATTCTCTGCAATATTCTCGTACACAGCCGCATCCCCCCTATACATTTAATACAGGCTCGATGCAGGTACTCATAATTTCTGCTCTGTTCTCCGCATCTGCGGATACAGAGGGTAAAATCGTATACCTCGCTGCTTCCATAAGATCGCCGCAGATCATATAGCTCTGCACCCAGCTGATCAGCTCTCTTACACCGCAACAGCCATCATCAATCATATTCATCCTACATTTCTGCTGTATGCTCGCTACAATCTCTGCCATAATTTTTAGCCTGCCTTTTTCCTTGCAGCCTGTAATACCGGAAACACGCTTTACCAGGGTATCTACATCGGGTTCCTCCATATCCATGATTAAATCCATTCTGGATAAAATAGACTGGTTTAAGGAACGACAGCCTTCATAGCCGATATTCGTTGTAACAATCACAATCGTATCCGGGTGACGCTCGATTCTTTCACCTGTCGGCAATGTAACAGCACCACAGGTATCTAAAAGAGAGTTCAGACCAACGAGTACACCGGGATTTGAAATCACAGTCGGTTCCTGCAGCTCCAAAACGTATCCCTTACGCATTGCCTGCACCAACGGAGATTCCACATAGGAAAACTGCTGTTTTACAGTATCATCGAATTTCCTTGCATCTGCTGCAATCACCTCAAGCAGCTTATCATATACCTCATCCTCTGTAATAGCTTCGTTATATTCACCCGTCAGCTTAAAATACGCCGTTGCCGCATCCATGCGGATGTCTTCAAAGGTCGGGTATTCCACCATAGTGTTCTGTTTCTGCGATACGGGCATCATCTGCCCCATAATATCGAAAATTTCCGTATTAGCAGAGCAGGTCAGATGCAAATAAGGCAATCCTAAGCCTGCTGCAATCGCTTTTGCTCCTTCTGTTTTGCCTGTTCCGGCATTGCCACGCAGGAGAAAATTCCGCATCGGACGACTGCTGCGCGTGGTCTGCTGTGCATGCTTACAGATGCTTACAACCTCATCCGGTACAACATACCAATCCGGAAGAGTCGGCACACATTGCTGTTCATTTTCCGTTAATTCACGTTCTTCTAACACATATTTCCCGATAAAGTCCTCATGTGCAATCGACATTCTCCTTTTCTTCCCTGCGTTTTGGCTTACAGTAAATACCTTGAACTTTCCGAATAATACAGTATCCGGGTTATATGCCCCACGATTCAGGTTAATCGCTGTAAAATTCGGAATATTCCCCGTTGTCGGTGTGACTACATGAATACCTGCACTGCCTAATGTATCTGCTTTTTTCACCCTGCGGTACAGGTTATCACAAAGAATATAGGCGTGCTCCGCAGCAGCAGCCAGATCAGGAAACCCCATTCGTTTCTGTT
>OIWO01002929.1_pt1 | contig 10027 bp, 10 predicted proteins | sample 1587641 | NCBI WGS metagenome assembly OIWO01 (sample SAMEA3888924, study PRJEB22519) | human gut metagenome | biome: human gut; feature: human-associated habitat; material: faeces | place: Denmark | collected 2010
AAGCTGATCTGGAATGGATTTTTGCACGTAACTATGAAGGTACTGAATAGTTACCCGGCGGGGAAAATAAAAAGGATCTGGTGGTGGAAAAGCAGAGGGAGAGAGTGGCGGACAGGAAATGAAATCAGGGCGGCTGTCAGAATGAAAATCATATAGAGATGGTAGGAAATATAGAGTCAGGATTGACAAGCACTGTGAAATCATGGATAATAGGTTTCAAGACTGCGCCAGCCGCCTGCCATATTGTATGGAAGGATATGGCAGTATCAGAAGACCGGGATAGCTGCGCAGAGAGTAAATATGGAAGGAAACGTGTTCATGGAACAGTGGAACGAATACCTGGAAGCCCTGGCATCCAAGGCACCGACTCCGGGGGGCGGAAGTGCGGCGGCAGTTTACGGCGCCATCGGAACGGCTCTCGGTGAGATGGTGGGGAACCTGACTTCGGGAAAGAAGAAGTTTGCGATATATGAGGAAGATGTCCAGAAGATCCTTGCGAGACTTGGCGGGGCGAGAATGGATTTTATCCGGCTTGAGAAGGCGGACGAGCAGGCGTTTCAGCCACTCTCGGAGGTCTACCGCATGAAGGCGGAGACGAAGGAAGAGAAGACGGAAAAGGAAGAGCGGATGGAAGAGTGCCTGAAGGCTGCGGCGAAGGTCCCGATGGAAGTCATGGAGCGGGCGGTCAGCGTGATGGACGATATCGAGTTTCTGGCGCTCCACGGAAGCCGGCTTGCGGTGAGTGACGCGGGTGTCGGGATTCAGGGGATCCGGTCAGCACTTCTCGGAGCGGTCATGAGCGTGTATATCAATACGAAGATGATGAAGGACCGAGAGTATGCCGAGGAGATGAACAGCCAGGCGGAGCTTCTTATAAGGAAGGGAACGGAACAGGCAGACCGGATCTATGGGATTGTATTAAAGGCGGTAAGAGGATGATCACATTAAAAGGTGCAGAGGTTTCTGCGAAAATCAAGGAACAGGTTCTCGCGATGAACGGGAAATTAGGAGGATATGTGCCGACAGCGGCTATCGTCCGCATTGGCGAGCGGCCGGATGATCTCTCCTACGAGAGAAATGTCATGAAACGTATTGCGGCATATGGAATGGAGACAAAGTCATATGTGTATCCGGCGGATATCACAGAGGAGGAGTTCTTTGCGGAGTTCCAGAAGATCAATGATGACGAGGCCATCGACGGAATTCTGTTATTTCGCCCGCTGCCGAAGTATATCAATGAAAAACGTGCGGAGCAGATGATCCGGCCGGAGAAGGACCTCGACGGAATCTGTGCAGTGAATACGGCGAAGGTGTTTGCAGGAGAGAAGGACGGTTTTGCTCCGTGTACGGCTGAGGCGGTCATTGAGGTGTTAAAGGCATTTGATATTCCAATGGAAGGAAAGCGCGCGGTGATCGTCGGACGCAGCATGGTCGTTGGACGTCCGCTGTCCATGTTGATGTTGAAGGAAAACGTGACGGTGACTGTGTGCCATACAAAGACGAAGGACTTAAAGGCAGTCTGCCGGGAAGCGGACATTCTCGTCGCGGCGGCAGGTAAGGCGAAGATGTTAGACGCGTCCTTCTTAAAGGAAGGAGCTGTGCTGATCGACGTTGGAATCAACGTGGATGAGAACGGAAAGCTCTGCGGCGACGTCCTCTGGGAAGGTCTGGAAGAAAAAGCCTCCGCGGCGACCCCGGTCCCGGGCGGCGTCGGAGCTGTGACGACGGCTGTACTGGCGAAGCATCTGGCGATGGCGGCGGAGAGAAAGGTGAATCGGTAAATTTTCTGAATTTTTCGGGAAAGAGCATAAATAAAGGATTTTTCGAACAGGGTCCCCGGCGGGTATAGCCGGGGATTTTTATGTAACAGGAAATTCCGAGGAATTCCCCGTTACATAAAAAGGCACTGACGTGCCAAAGCTGCACACTCGCGCGAAGATGTAGATAGTCGCAAGCGACCGCGCGAGGTGCGAGAATGTGCCAAAGCACATTCTTATTTAGACAGATAAAGAAGGCAGAGTTATCATTTTATTTGATGAAGTTAGCCACCTCTAATTATGCATTAAGCATGATTCTTACAAGGCGTGCGGTGCTGGCAATGATGCCGCAATATTACCTTTGGGAGATAAAAAAGAAATTAAAAATATGTTCGTATTCAGAAGAAAATATGGAATAGTCAGGCCGTATAAAAACCTCCTGACTATGGAATCCTAAGGGAAACATGGTTTCAGGAGGTTTTTTATGTGGGGAATTTTGGTGGCATTGCTTTCTGGGGCGCTTATGAGCCTGCAGGGGATCTTTAATACGGAGGTGACGAAGCAGAGCAGTATCTGGGCGGCGGCAGGATGGGTGCAGCTGACGGCGTTTCTGACATGTGTGGTTCTCTATTTTTTTACCGGGCGTGGGGAGATCTGGGGGATGTTCTCCATCGACCGGAAATATATGCTTCTCGGCGGTGTCATGGGCGCGTTCATCACCTGGACCGTGATAAAAAGCATGGACGGTCTGGGACCGGCTAAGGCGACGCTGCTCATTGTTGTGACCCAGATATTAGTCTCCTATATTGCTGAGGTATTTGGGCTTTTCGGCGTCGAGAAAGCAGCATTTGAGTGGCGGAAGCTTATTGGTGCGGCGCTGGCGATTGCGGGGATCGTTGTGTTTCGGTGGTAGCGCGGCGCAGGGCGTCTTGAAAATGGGCGAAGGTATCTGTGGTGGCAGCCGTTTCTACGAGATCTATGCGCTCGTCAGAGGTGAGGTATCTAATTGTGGGTGAGGCGAGTTCTCCTGCCTTTTTGCCGAAGCGCGAGACAATGATTTTCATGAGCATTTTATAGCTAGTTTCATCATTGCCTTGGGATATACCCTGAGAGAGGCCCTGGGAGAGACCCTGGGATATACCCTTTGCTTCCCTTTCTGCTAACCAAATATCTATCGCTTTGCACATATTTATCTTTCCTCCTCTTGTCTGCATCATACGGGGTTCTAGTAAAGTCGACATACTCGTATGAGTGGCAATCATTTCATATGCATCTTTATCTAACATTTGATATTCTGATGTATTCAACAACTTTTTCAGATACGTCTTATCATCAGAATACCGGATAAAATCAAATACCTGCCTGATATCCGTCTTAAAAACATCGGTATTCTGTAAATGCCGGACATCCACAAGATGAATCCGGTAATTCTGAATCAAAGGATGAAATTCTTCCGGAATCCCGGAAAAATCGATCATTCCGTGAAGGTCGACGGATCCATCCCAGGGAAGCTCACCATAGTAGAGAACGATGATGATTGAAGGATGGAGATGACTCTCTTTGGAAAAACTGTAAAGATATTCTCCAGGATTCTGTTTGATGTCGGCATTTCGAACTGCGCGGCGTATCATTGCGGCCTGGCGCTCATATTCACCGGCTTCATAGGTCATACAGCGAAGCGGCAGTGAGTAATCGATGGTCTGCTGGTTTTCAATACCGATGACAAGAAAATTTACGCCAAAGGATGCTTTTTTAACCAGATCACGAAGCTTTACACGTCGTCGGTTCTTTGATTTGTGGATTGCCGGATCGTTCCAGATCCCGGTCTGGGTGTCCAGATCCTGCAGGTCTTCTTTTCGAACAACCGGTCTGCCCTGGCAGATGAGTCCATTGATCAGGTCAGCGTAGCGCTCATCGTCGGAAAAGAACTTTTTGTCACTGATGTCCGCACTTGGAATTGTGCTCAAGTTCATACCTCCTTTGCGCAGGAGTCAGAACATGCAAAGTGGACAACATGATCAGCCATTTTCCAATGCATCTCGGATTCTCCTGCTTTTAAATTGATTGAAAATAGGTAAAGGATATAAAAGCAATGAAGTTCCGAAATGTGAAAAGACGGATCGTAGTCCGGATAGAAACTTAGAGAATATGCTTTTATAGGATTATGTGTAACTGTTCAGCAGGTCTGCGCACTTGCTGCGCTGACCATAAGAAAACATAGGCTGGAAGGCAAAAATCCCGTCAGCGAAGCTGATCTGGAATAAATTTTGCGCGTAACTATGAAGGTACTGAATAGTTTACGATTTTGTGTGGATATCGTATCACAGGATATGCGGGATAGCAAGGTAGTCTGGTATATAAAATTATAAAAATTTTCGAAACTATGAGGAATTTTGCAGCGCGGGGAAAATATATAGGCATGGGAGAAGCGTGTTGCTTCGGAATAGCAGTGATATGAAAATTTTAAAACGATCATGCAAGAAGTTTAAAAAAATTAAATATATGATTTAAAATAAATAAAATCATATTGACAAACTAGGAAATAGGGGTTATTATAGCGCCATCGGATTCGAACAGGGAGTTCAGACGATGAGGAAACATTGGACTGCAGGATAGCAGGCGGTTGGAAAGGAGATACAGGTATGGGAAATGCGGGAAGAAATAACATGAACAATATGTGTTGTTGCTGTTGTATGTGGATTTCCGGGCGTTTTTTACGGCCAGGTGCTTTGTTGTGCAGCCAGGTACCTGTATACAGAAAGTAGTTTCCTGTTAATGCCAGAAAATGCGCCCGGAAGTGTAAAAGCTTCCGGGCTTTTTATTTACGCGGAGAATCACAGAGATCGCGAAAACTTGAGAAGTCCTAAAATCGCGCTTCTCAGATGGGGAGGAAGAAACATTGATCCAGATCGAACATGTAAGCAAAACCTTTTCAGGAAAATACGGAACCGTCCACGCGTTGGACGACGTGAGTATCCATGTGGAAAAGGGTGATATCTGCGGTATCATAGGGTTTTCCGGAGCCGGAAAGTCCACACTGATCCGCCTGGTAAACGGTCTTGAGACGGCGGACAGCGGAAAAGTCACTGTCTGTGGAAAGGAGCTTTCCACATTGAAGAAGCCGGAACTTCGGGCGCTGAGAAGAAAGATCGGAATGGTATTCCAGCAGTTCAACCTGCTGGAATCCAAGACGGTGTACCACAATATTGCGCTTCCGCTGATCCTTGCAAAGACTCCGAAGGTGGAGATCGACAAGAAGGTTAAGGAAGTATTAAAGATCGTTGAGCTGGAGGACAAGAAAGACACCTACATCAGTCAGCTCTCCGGAGGACAGAAACAGCGTGTGGGAATCGCGAGAGCGCTGACCACCGACCCGGAACTTCTTCTCTGCGACGAGGCTACAAGCGCCCTGGACCCGCAGACAACGGAATCGATTTTAAAGCTTTTAAAGAAGATCAACCGTAAAATGGGTGTCACGATCCTTCTCATCACCCATCAGATGCAGGTCGTCCAGATGATCTGCAACAAGGTAGCGGTCATGGAGAGCGGAAAGATCGTGGAATCCGGCAGCGTTCTGGAGGTCTTTGGATCCCCGAAGATGCCGGTGACAAAGCGGTTCGTCCAGACGGTCATTCGGGACCAGATCCCGGACAGCATCATAAGCCTCGTGAAGGAACAGAAAGAAAACTTCCGTGTGGACCGTCTGAAATTTATCGGTTCCAGCGTGAAGCGCCCGGTAATCTCCGATATCTGCAAGACAAAGGGTGTCGTGGTCAACATCCTCGGCGCGGCGGTACAGGAGCTGGAGGACAGCGTCATGTGCGTCTTCATCTTACAGCTCATCGGCGATGATGAGAGCATCGATAAGGCGGAAGCGGAGATCGACAAGAACGGCGTCTTAAGAGAACGACTGGAGGTGGAGTAAGATGGAAGAACTCATGAAAACAAAGATCTTTAAGGTCACGGTGGAGCGTCTGCTGTTGAACGGCGGACAGACTCTTTACATGGTTGGATGGTCACTTCTCATCGGAACGATCATCGGAATGATCCTGGCACTGATCCTGGTGCTTTGCAGAAAAGGCGGATTGGTGGAGAACCGACCGTTATATATGATCGTCAGCGTCTACATCAACGTGGTGCGCAGTATCCCCTTTGTTATTCTTCTTGTAACGATCATGCCGATCACCCGTGCTATTGTCGGAACGACCATCGGAAGTACGGCAGCGTTGGTGCCGTTAGTAGTTTATATAAGTCCGTACCTTGCGAGGCTGATGGAGAACAGCCTGCTTGAGATCGATCCGGGAATCCTGGAGGCGGCAGAGGCCATGGGCGCGACAACATGGCAGGTCATCCGATATTTCCTGGTTCCAGAGACATTAGGTTCCATGGTGCTTGCACTGACAACGGGAACCATCGGACTTCTTGGAGCGTCTGCAATGGCCGGATATGTCGGTGGCGGCGGAGTCGGAGATCTGGCATTGACATACGGTTATGAAAAGATGAACACACCGCTCATGATCCTCACAGTTGTGATCCTGGTGGTTCTGGTACAGCTTTTACAGATTCTCGGAAATACGATTTCTGGTAAATTAAGACAGCATAAATAAATTTTAAATAAGAGGAGAGAAAAAATTATGAGAAAAGCAATTGCGGGAGTACTTATGGGAGCAGCAGTGTTAAGCCTTGCGGCATGCGGAAAGAGCGACACCGCGCAGACAACAGCGGCACAGGCTGCAGAGAGTGCAGACAGCACAGCGGCAGCGGTTGATACGGAGGACAAGAAAGAGATCGTCTACGGAAAATCCCAGGGGCCGTACACAGAGCTCTTTGAGGCTGCCATCGTTCCGATTCTTGAAAAAGAGGGATACACCGTAAAGGGCGTGGACTTCTCCGATCTTCAGACAGCTGACATCGGATTAAACGACGGCGATGTTGATGTCAACGTGGAGCAGCACACCGCATACGCTGAGAGCTTCAACGCAAACTACAATGCGGATCTTGTACCGATCAGCCCGATCCCGACCGTACCGGCTGGCGTATATTCCACAAAATACACATCTGTTGATGAGATCCCGGATGGTGCGAAGGTTGCAGTTCCGAACGATGCCTCCAACACCGCAAGATGCTATCTGATGCTTCAGAAGATCGGCTGGATCAAGCTTGCCGATGATGTGGATCCGTCCGCAGTTACCCAGGATGACATTGTTGAAAATCCGCATAACATCGAGTTCACAGAGATGAAGAGCTTAACGATCCCGGCAGCGATCCAGGACTTTGACTATGTGGCAATTACCGGCAGCGTTGTATACAACGCAGGCATCGACCCGTCCACAGCCCTCGCAACAGAGGATATCCAGGATCACCTGGTACTTCAGGTCGTTGTGAAGGAAGAGAACAAGGACGCAGAGTGGGCAAAGGCAATTGTGGACGCTTATCATTCTGACGAGTTCAAGCAGTACATGGAAGAGAACAACGACGGATTATGGTGGATCCCGGACGAGTTAAAATAAGATTGGAAGCTTATTGAACGATCAGGAAAAAAGTTGATGAAAAAGGTTCTTCGGCACTGGAATATAAATTCCGGTATCGAAGGACCTTTTTTGGTAGTGGTATTAAAATTATAAAACCTTGAAAGTTAACTGATAAACGGAAAACGGTTGACTTTCACGGCGTTTTTTTATATAATTGTGAACTATAACGTAGAGCAAAAGTTTACAATCGTAACATGATAATTCAGAGAAAAAATCCGGAAGACGGACCAGGACCAGAGATCAAAGCCCGGATGACGAAAACGGCGATTGCACATAAAAATCAGAAAAATAAGGAGAATACTATGGACGCACTGACACTGGCACAGGAAATTATCGACGGAAGAAGAATTACAAGAGAGGATGACTTAAATTTCTTTCTGACATGCGATCTGAAGGAACTCTGCGAGGGCGCAGACCGGATCCGCAAGGCATGTGTGGGAGATAAGGTTGATCTCTGTTCCATCATCAACGGACGGAGTGGACGATGTCCAGAGGACTGCAAGTACTGCGCGCAGTCTGCACACCACCACACAAGCTGCGAGGTCTATGATTTCCTTCCGGAAGAAGAGATCGTAAAGATGTGTCACGTTCATGAGGAAGAGGGCGTTGACCGTTTCTCCATCGTTACATCAGGAAGAGCATTGACGGGGGAGGAGTTCGATAAAGCGATCCACGCCTACGAGACTATGAAAAAGGAATGCAAGATCGACCTCTGCGCGTCCATGGGCTTTGTGACCGCGGAACAGCTTCACCGTCTCCATGAAGCAGGTGTCACAAGCTACCACCACAACATCGAGACATCCAGAAGAAACTTCCCGAACATCTGCACGACTCATACATACGACATGAAGATCAACACCCTAAAGATGATCAAGGCAGAGGGTATGTGCGCATGTTCCGGCGGCATCATCGGAATGGGTGAGACATGGGAGGACCGTCTCGATATGGCAGTGAGCCTTGCGGAGCTTGGAATCGATTCCATTCCGTTAAACGCCCTGATGCCGATTCCGGGAACTCCTCTCGGTGACGCTGATATCTCCGGACTCACGACTGAGTATTGCATGAAGGTTCTCTGCCTTGCAAGACTTCTGGTTCCGCAGTCAGATATCCGTTGTGCTGCCGGACGTGAGGTTTATTTTAAAGGTGAAGAAAAGAAGCTTCTCAGCGTTGTAGATTCCATCTTCGCTTCCGGTTATCTGACCGCAGATGGTCAGGGAATCAAAGATACGATCCGGACGATTACGGATGCCGGTTTTACATACGAGATCGAATCTGCTTAATTTATTGACACGCCGAACATTATTAACATTCTAAAAGGAGAATACTTAACATGACTCAGGGAAACACTCAGACACTTAGAACTACCAATACTTACGCAATGGCTGTCACCGCTCTTATGACCGCTGTCACCTGCATTCTTGCACCGCTTTCCATACCAATCGGACCGGTGCCGATTTCACTTACCAACTTTGCAATTTATCTTTCTCTCTATCTTCTGGATTGGAAGAAAGGAACGATCAGCTATATCCTTTATCTTCTTCTCGGACTTGTGGGACTTCCTGTATTTTCCGGATTCACCGGAGGAATCGGCAAGCTTGCCGGACCAACTGGCGGATATATCATTGGTTTCATCCCAATGGCAATCATTGCCGGTATTGTAATTGACAAATTCAGTCAGAGATGGCTCCAGATTCTTGGAATGATCGTTGGAACTGCAATCTGCTATGCATTCGGAACTGCATGGTTCTGCATTCAGGCAGGTTACACTGTATCTGCTGCCCTTGCAGTATGTGTCATTCCATTTATCCCGGCGGATCTGATCAAGATGGTGATTGCCATGATCATCGGACCTGAAATCCGCAAAAGACTCGGAGCTGTTGCACAGTAAGATGCACGGCGTCTGCCAGAATATTTGAAGTCTGGCAAAATAATAATTCAGCCCCCTCTACAAAGTCCGAAAAGCCTGTTTGCTGCAGCGTTTCCGGGCTTCTTTGTTTTTTTAATCCGACTTTTACCAGAGCAAACGCAAGCCATGCCATAACATTTCTTTCCATGCAGCCTCACAAAACAAAGCAAGAGACCAGACAAGGCATTTGCATATTCCCTGTCCAGTCTCTTTATGATTTATCCTGCTTCTGTATTTCTACTTTCGCTCAGATCTTTATTCTTCTGTCTGCTCTTCTACAACCGTCTCAGCAGTTGCTTCTGTATTTGCTTCTTCTGCAGTCTCTTCTGCGTTCTCCTCCAGTTCACCTGAAGCCCTGCGTACCTTTGCGATACTTGCAACTTCTTCGTGTTCCTTCAGATTGATCAGTTTAACACCGGATGTGATTCTTCCGAGTACGGAAATCCCCGCACATTCCATACGGATCACGATACCATCTGTGTTGATGATCATAATCTCATCATCCGGACCTACTGCCTTTGCACCGACTACATTTCCGGTCTTCTCTGTGATCTTGTAGCATTTTACACCTTTACCGCCTCTAAACTGCGGAGCAAATTCATCGATGCTTGTACGTTTACCCATACCAAACTCAGAAACCATTAAAAGGTTTGGTCCCTGTATATCCATCTGCATAGCAACTACTTCGTCGCTCTCATCAATCTTCATGCCTCGCACACCGATTGATGTACGGCCTGTTGTACGCACATCTTTTTCATTGAAACGGATACATTGTCCTCTCTTTGTTACAAGGAAAATGTCACGGTTGTTATCCGTTACTTTTACTTCAATCA
>OIWO01002930.1_pt1 | contig 10020 bp, 12 predicted proteins | sample 1587641 | NCBI WGS metagenome assembly OIWO01 (sample SAMEA3888924, study PRJEB22519) | human gut metagenome | biome: human gut; feature: human-associated habitat; material: faeces | place: Denmark | collected 2010
CCCACCAGGGGGTCCTCCTCCGTCCCGTGGTCCAGCTTGCCCGCAGGCAGCTCCAGCAGCAGCTTTCCGAAGGGATAGCGGAACTGGCGCACCAAAGACACGTTGTTCTGTTCATCCAGGGCCAGAATGGCCACCCCGCCGGGATGATAGACCACCTCCCGAGTGGCGATGCTCCCGTCGGGCAGCCGGGCCTGGTCCACATCCAGACGGACGATCTTGCCGTTGAAGATCGTCTTGCCGGAGACTTTATGTTCTGCAAGGTCCATGTTGAGGTCCTCCTTTATTGCAGATAATATATCATGCTACAGTATATCACAAGGAACACGTCGGGTAAAGCGCTTGTGTCTGCGAATGGGCGAAAGACAGGACCGGGAGATGATCGGGAACAAAACCTCCCCGCCGAACGTCTAACGGGATAGATAAGATCGAAGGAGGAATTCCCATGAAGCAAGGCAGTTCATTGTTCCTTGCCGCTGCGCTGCTCTGCACCCTGCTTGCGGGCTGTTCAGAGAAAATGCCCCACTTGTCCGCAACGGAGGGTGGCGTGGACGCTATATCCCCAGAAGAGGATACGGTCATGCGCTGCCGGGTGGTTGCGGTGGATGGCGAGAATCAGCTGCTGCTTGCAGACGTGGACGGCGACCACCCCGATATCTATACGCTGGATGCCAGCTCTGTTCCCCTGTACCGCAAGGAGACGGAGGGGGGCACGCTGTTGGCCGACGGCCAGCTCTCCGCCGGGGCGATGATCCGGGTCGCCTTCTCCGGCGGCATAATGGAGACCTATCCCGCACAGTTCGGCGAGGTCACCGGCATCACCTTCCTGCCAGATGAATTTGACGACCGATGCGGACTCTATCTCCGTGTCCTGGGGGACCTATGGGAAAAGGACGAGGGACTGAACCATGCAGCGGAGTATATCAGCGTGGACCTGACGGCGACCTCCCTCACACCTGCCGAGCGCAGCGCAGTGGCGTGGAGCTTTGCCTGGTCTCACCAGGCCCAGCCCATGGAGTTGAGCTATGAGCAGCTGTGTCAGGAGGGGTACATCAGCGGCCTTGATGAGGAGGACGATTTCCTCGCTTGGGAGGACGGCATCCTTTTCACCATCGCCGAGACCGATGACCCGGAGGGGGAGGCTGAGCCGCCCCTGGGGCAGGACAAAGGGAAAGATACCGTCAGCTTCCATGCCGACAAGTGGCGCAGTGCGCTGGGTGCCTATGGCCTTTCCCAGTGCGTTGCCGTTCAGAACGACGATGGTCTGTGGGGGGAGTACACCGTCAACGGTGGTGCGTGGATCAGCTGAAAAGCTACAGGGTCTGGGGATGCTTCTGCCGGAATAGGGGCAGCCGAGCACCGTCGTGCTTGCGTATGGGTGAAAAGACAGCTATAATGGGGAAAACGATATTGCGAGAGAGGAAAGGAACCTGATACTATGATCCGAGGGGCACAGCAGGCCGATTGGCAGGACATCACAGACATCTATACCATTGCCCGCAGCTTTATGCGTCAGGCGGGCAACCCCACCCAGTGGGGGGACAAAAATCCCGACCCGGCGGTGATCCGGCGGGACATGGCGGAGGGAAACTTTTATGTGCTGGAGCGGGAGGGCCGGGTGCAGGCGGTGTTCTCCTTCCTCCCCGGCGAGGACCCCACCTACGGCGAGATCGACGGGGCCTGGCTGAGCGACGGGCCCTACTGCACCATCCACCGGGTGGCCAGCCGGGGGGAGGCCCACGGACTCACCGGGGAAATTTTTCATTGGTGCATGGACCGGTGCGGCCACCTGCGCATCGACACCCACGCCGACAACAAGCCCATGCAGCGGGCCATTGAAAAATTCGGCTTTGTCTACTGCGGCATCATCAAGGCCCACGACGGAACGCCCAGGATCGCCTTTGAGAAAATCGAACAGGCAAAAATCAAACAGCCATAACAAAACGGGCCGCTTCTTTCAAAGAAACGGCCCGTTTTGTTATAGATTTGGACTTATTCGCAGATCAAAAACTGCCGGGGATCGATCTCCACGGCGGCCTTTAGGGTCGGTATGTCCTGAAAATTCAGGGTGATGCCGTGGGGAATGTCTGCCCAGACGCAGCCCTCCCCCAGAAACAGGAGGGTGGTATAGGGCAGGGCGCAGGCGGTGGACTGCTCCACAAAGTAATAGGTGCGCACGTCGCCGCCGTCCTGGACCTCCTGCTTTAAGACGGTCCCGTACAGCACGCCATAGGCCATGCGGTGGGTGGGGGGCTGGCCGTTGTACAGGACCTCATCGGTCCCGGGACCGGACAGGATATAGGACGCAGTCTTGTCGCAGCCGGTCTCCAGGTCCACCCCGGCGAGCTCGCTCCCTGCCGGGAGGGAGACCGTCCCCGTCTGAGTCTGGCCCTCCGGTTCTCCTGCAGATTTTTGGGCGAAGACTGCGCCCCGCAGGGGGCCGAAGGACTCCTGTACCGTGGTGGTGACGGTGGGTCCGGCGGCGGGCAGAGGGAGCTCCCCCACCCGGTGTCCGGCGCAGAACACCGCCAGGGTGTCCATCAGCTCGCCGAAGCGATAGGAGCCGTTATACTGCTCCCGGGCGGCCTGGGTCTGGATGAGAGCCAGGGTCTCGCCGGTCAGCTCGTCGATGGACACGCCGGTCTGCCGCTCCACAAAGCGCAGCTCCGGGGCAAATTGCTCCAGCACAGACCGGGCGTCGGCGGGGCTGAGGGCAAAGACATCCTCTTTCCGGGCCGCCGCCAGCTGTTCCTCCGCCTTTCGGCCCGGGTCCAGCACCACGGCCAGACAGCCCGCCCCAAACAGGGAGAGGAGCACGGCGCAGACGGCGAGAAGAGAGACCTTCTGTTTCATGTTGTTCCCTCCTAGTCTCTGAATGTAAGCTCAGCATATCACAGCTTTGGATACAAAACAAGAGAGGAGAATTTGTATCTGAACGGGTGCATTCACAGCTGCTGCACCTTCATTCCCCATACCGCAGCATAAAGGCTGCGGGGATGTAAAGTGCCAGTTGCTTACACCCCCGCAAGTACTGCTTGCATGTTCATATTTTTCACAGATATTCCCGCTTTTTAAAACAATTTGGAGTTGAATGCTTTTTAGCGGCTGAAGGTGTCGATCACGTTGCCCTTGAGGTCATACACGTCCCAGACCACGTTGGCGGGGCGGTTGGCGGCTCGGAAGTCAGACAGGCGGACATAGCCGCTCTGGTCGTTGTCGCCAATGACAGCGATCAGCTGGGGAGGATAGCCGTACTTGTTCCGGTCCAGATAGGAGCCATAGGTCTCGCCCTTGGCGTTGGTGGGATAGCTGGTGACGGCCATGCGCTCGGCTGCGGAGCGGGAGGTGCTGTAGCGGACCACAGGGGCGGAGCCGGCGGTATAGTCGCCGTTGTCGTGATAGAAGCGATAGTCGCCCTCCACCCGGATGTCGCCGGACACGGCGCGCTTTTTGGTATCCAGCAGGTGGATGTAGGAGCTGCTGGTGGACCAGCCGGCCTCCTCCACCAGATTATCGTTCTCATAGAGATAGGTCTTCAGCGCCGCCTGGGCGTCCTTCTTGTTCTTCTCCACCGCCCACAGGCAGCCCTTACTGGCGTTGCCGTAGTACAGCGTGGTATAGCAATCATAGGAGTAACTGCCCGCCGAAACAGTCTTGTGGGTGGACTCCTTCTCCAGGTCATAGATACAAGGAGACACGTCCGCCGCACCCGCAGAGAGACACATGGCGCAGGTCATAGCGGCAGCTAACAGAGCGGACAAAATCTTTCGGGTTTTCATGGTGAATGCTCCTTTCATTTTTTCTTATCCCGGAATAGATACAATAATAGGATAACTGTTACATAGTACAAGCTGCCGATCATGTATTCGGCCAGTGTGCTTTGACCAAAATCACTGGGGTCTCTTCCGAAAATAGATACCCAAATAACTCTGGTCCCCACGATTATCAGCAAAATCTTTATGATCCGCATGATGATATATCCTCAAAACGTGTTTTACATTGAAATAATTTCAAATTGAAAACGTAGAGTTTGCAGTTGCCCCTCCTCGGCCCCATGATATACATCTACTTCACTCGAATCAGCAGGCACCTCTGCCGCACCCACATAGAGACACATGGCGCAGGTCATAGCGGCGGCAAGCGGGACCGACAAGAGCTTTTTCTTTAACATAACATAAGACCAGCAGGGGTGTAAAGCGTTATTTACTTACATCCCCGCAAGTATTACTTATGTTGCGTTTGGTGTTGTAAATGTTCTGTTTTAAATGATTGAAAACTAATTTGCTATTTTCCGATAATTTTTCCAAAGTCATATAGTTCACTTGGAACGTCAGACCAGTGGATCACAAAAGAACGCTTTGAGTGGTAGTCGATGACGTAGTTTGTGACCTGCCGTTTTCCAAGATCATCATCCGATTCGCCAGTCCCGTCCACCTCAAATATTCCATCGGACAATTTTTTAACTGAATTGACCCGGTAATAAATTGGCGGAGAGTTTTGAAGACCAGTCAGAAGAAACTCATCATCGAACATGGTATCAGGAGAACGATGTAGCAAACCGAGCGCTGTGTCGTAGTCCTTTTGAATCAGTGCGTTATAATACCCACTGGCAAAAGATGCTACGTCGGCATAGGGGCCGTGATAGGGAGCCTTTGAGCGGAAAACTATCACGCCTGCGGCCAAAAGAAGGCCGATTGCCAGTACGAGCAACGCAGTTTTTGTTTTGGATAGCTTCTTGATGTTCATTTGTGGTTAGTGCTGGGGGAAATGCTCCACTCCAGTCGGTTGGTAGCTCTGGCCGAATAATTGTCCCAATCTGAAGTGTAAAACTCCAAATCAGAAATTTCGATTACGCTGTTGGCTGGGATGATGTTGGTGCTTTCCTGGGAGACCGCCGATGCGGGAATGTTTACGCTGTTTAAAAGTAGGACGCACAACAGCGCACTGCAAAGACCTTTGAGCTTCATAAGTAAACCTCTCTTTTTTACTTTTTCTTTTACAGGAAATCATCTACTTCAATATCGGAAAAAGAAACTTGCTCGGACTCCAGATCATACAGGTCGATAGCCTTGGGTTCCTTTGCCCACAGTACAAACAAAGTCACAGCAACGGAAAGTACAACGACCAGAGTGATGGTGAGCAAATAGAAGAAAATGATTGCCCTTCGTTTTTTAAATGAGCCAATTTTACTATCTGTATTGAGATTTTCTGATTCGGAGGGAGCTTCTTCCTTCTTATCGACCTCCTTTTCTTCAACGGGGACTGGAATCAGGTCTGAGTCGTCATTTAATAAATGATCTGCCGGGACCTGATACAGTCGGCTCAAAGCAATTAAATTGTCCGTGGATGGGAGTACAGCCCCGGTCTCCCAGTTGGAGATGGCCTGACGGGATACATCCAGTGTTTCGGACACCTGAGCCTGGGTCAGTTTGTTTTTCTTTCGCAAAGAGATCAGCTTTTCATTCAGTTCCATGTTTTCTCCTAATTCTTGTGTTCAGTTTAAGCAAAATTTGTGGGAAAGTAAACCACATCCAGTTTACATCCCGGTTGCATTCGCGCAAGTATCACTTGCATCGCGCTTTTTTCACACTTTTTTCAAAAAAACAGCACCTCTTTGTCAACTCTTTGACAGGGTAGAACAAAGGGGCCCCAGCCCGGTCAGGTTGGGGCCCCAGTTTGTGGGAATTGGTTGGATGCGGGGGTGATGGTCAGCTCTAATCAGATACATCAAGACGCAAGGAACTGCGTAGGATCATCCTGAATTGCGGAATAGAGGTAGCGCTGATCAGGGAAGTGAAGGGTAGTGCCCATTAAAGTGTCAGAATAGGTATTCGATGCGCCGACCTGAATGTTTACGGCGTAGTCAGCGGCATCCATGTTGCCTGCTCTACATAATAGAACACATGGGTGTTTCCGCCGGGGTACTGAACTGTATGTTTGATGATCGTTCCGTATAGTACGCCAAAGGCCATTCGGTGGGTGGCTGACTGCCCGTTATAAAGGGTGGTCCTGTCGGCAGGGCCCTGGCATGTATAGGACACCGACTTAGAAACTTTTGCATTGATCGCCGCACCGTACAGGTCGGACCCGGAAGCGATGAATATTGTTCCGGTCTTAACGTCCATTCCTGTAACTCCGGTGGGGATGAGTGTAAAGCATTCACCGTACAGAGGACCGAAAGGACGATATACGGTGATTTCTGCCGCAGGATCGCCAGGGAATGCTACGATTTTGCTGCATCGGTTGCCCACGTAGGCAAGCGCAATCTTGTCCATCAGGTCAGCGAACTTGTAGTCTGGATCGCTGAGGTTGGAAATTGCTTCTTGCCTTAAAAGGGAGAGGGTCTCTTTGTCCAAGGTCTCAATATGCAGATCATACTTGCGTTCCACATAGCTGATTTCGGCGGGGAATTCAGATAAGATGTTGAGGGAGTCAGAAGAGGACAGGGCTGCGTTGTCATTGGCCGGGAGGCTTAACACCATGGCAAATCTGCTTGCAATAAGAAGAGAGACGATGATAGCCGCAATTACGAAAAGAGAAGTTCGCTTTTTCATATGTTGTTATCCTCCTGAACTCATTATTGCAGATTACGGTGAAGTTGTCAATAAGATGAAAATGACGCAAACCGGCCTGCGAAAAGTTAGCTACTATGTCCTGTCACCTTTCACTTTGAGTTTATCCGATTATTACTACCGAATGGAACCAAATTCGATTGACATCTGCGCAAGAATAGCTTGCATTTCTATGTTTTTATGTTTTCAACCATTTTGTGTAAAAAACCGCCCCCAAGTCTGGTGAGACTCGGGGGCGATTTGCAGCTTGCTTTAGGCGGAGGGGTCAGACCTCCTCCATGTCCAGGTCCATGTGGTCCATGTACTGGTCCTTCAGCTCGGCGATGCGGGCCATGTGGGGCTGTTTCAGGTGGGTCTGCTGGGCCTGGAGACTGGTCCACTCCTCCTCCAGCAGGACCAGGTCGGGGACGCCCTCGGCGGGGATATACTCATATTTCAGACAGCCGTCCTCGTTCAGCACGGCATCCTGCAGGGTATTCTCCGTGACCCCGGCCAGAAAATCGGCCTGGGTGCCCGGCTTCAGATGATACTTGACGTGAACTTTCAGCATAATAATACCTCCCGTTGTTACTTTTGCAGACGTTTATAGTCCAGGTAGCCCTCCAGAATGAGGGAGGCGGCTACTGCGTCTACCGTTTTCTTGCGCTTTTTGGCGTTCTTGCCCGCCTGCTGCAAAATGCGGTGGGCGTCCACGGTGGTGCGCCGCTCGTCCCACAGGACGGGCTTTAGGCCCGTGGCCTCCTCCACCCGGCCGGCGAAGGCCCGGTACAGCTCCGCCCGGGGCCCCTCGGTGCCGTCCATGTTCCGGGGAAAGCCCATCACGATCTCCTCCGCCCCCTGCTCTTTCGCCAGCCGGGCCAGTTCAGACAGCACCACGTCGGCGCTGCGGCTGTGGATGGTGGTGGTGGTCCCGGTCAAAAAACCGGTGGGGTCGGAAAAGGCGACCCCGGTGTGGGCATCGCCATAGTCAATGGCCATGATCTTCATGCGTGTTCCTCCTGCTGTTTCATCTGGTCTTGTTGAGGATATCATAGCGTAAAAACGGGGAAGTGGCAACAGGACATTCTCACAATGACAGAATACGGGAAAATATAGAAATTTTATTCTGGATGATTTTCTAGTTGATAATTTTTCAAACCCATAGTATAATATAACCTACCTTTGTTCCGAGCTGCGGCGCGGAGCGAGGCCGCACTAGTCGGGGAGATAGCGGTGCCCTAGACCCGCAATCCGCTATAGCGGGGATGAATCCCGGCCCCCGGACGTGTGGATGTGTCGTTTGACCTGAATAAGCAGCGATGATAGACCGGTCCCGCGCAACGCGGCTCCGTGAACCGTGTCAGGCGGGGAACCGAGCAGCACTAAGCGGCCTGCCGCGTGTGCCGCGGGGTCACTGTTCTTGAGCCGGCTGTTCAGGTACCGGGCATATCCCACGCTTCAAAGGCCGGTGTGCGGCCTCGCTCTGCGCCGCGTTTTTATCCGCTTTCAGGGGGGAAACAGAATGTATCAGGCTCTATACCGCAAGTGGCGCCCCCGCACCTTTGACGATGTGGTGGGCCAGGAACATATCACCGAGACCCTGAAGCAGCAGGTGGCCGGGGACCGGCTGTCCCACGCCTATCTGTTCACCGGCACCCGGGGCACGGGTAAGACCACCTGCGCCAAGATCCTGGCCCGGGCGGTGAACTGCCAGCAGCCGGAAAACGGCAATCCCTGCAACCAATGCCCCGCCTGCCTGGGCATCGAAAACGGCTCTATTTTAGATGTGCTGGAGCTGGACGCCGCCTCCAACAACGGCGTGGACCAGGTGCGGGCCCTGCGGGACGAGGCGGTGTATACCCCCGCCGCCGTGCGCAAGCGGGTGTATATCGTGGACGAGGTGCATATGCTGTCCACCCCCGCCTTCAACGCCCTGCTGAAAATTCTGGAGGAGCCCCCCGACCACCTGATGTTCATCCTGGCCACCACCGAGCTGCACAAGGTCCCGGCCACCATCCGCTCCCGGTGCCAGCAGTTCGCCTTTAAGCGCATCCTGCCCGGGCAGATCGCCCAGCGGCTGGGCTATGTGGCCCAGGAGGAGGGCATCGACCTCACCGCCGACGGAGCCGCCCTGCTGGCCCGACTGGCCGACGGCGGCCTGCGGGACGCCCTGTCCCTGCTGGACCAGTGCTCCGGCGGGCGGGCAAAAGTGGACGAGAAAGAGATTTTGGACGTGCTGGGTCTGGCGGGCAATCTGGAGACCGCCGCCCTCATGGACCAGATCGCCCGGCGGGACACCGCCGCCGCCTTAGATCCCCTAGCCCGCCTGTATGCCGGGGGGAAGGACGTGGCCTCCGTCCTGGGGGAGCTGTCCGCCCTGGCCCGGGACCTGCTGCTGCGGAAGACGGCCCCCCAGGGGGGCGCATCCCTGCTCACCGGCGGCTATGACGAGGCCACCATGCGCGCCCTGGGGGAACAGTTCACCGCCCAGCGGCTGCTGCAGACGCTCACCGTGCTCCAGAGTGCCCTGGCCGACCTGCCCCGCAGCGGCAACCGCCGCACGGACACCGAGCTGTGTCTCATCCGCCTGTGCGACGAGAGCCTGGACCAGTCCCTGGCCGGGCTGGCCGCCCGGGTGGCCCGGCTGGAGGAGCGCCTGACCCAGGGCGGCATCCCCACCCAGAGCCAGGCCGTCTCCAGACCGGTCTCCCGCCCGGCCCAGGCTCCGCAGAAGAGACCTGCGGCGGTCCCAAACGTTCAGGAGGACCGCCCCCCCTGGGAGGAGGAGCGCCCACCCCTGCCCGAGGAGCCCCCGGCCCCTGGGGAGATGGAGCGGGTGTTCGACGTGCCTGAGCCGGAGCCTGTCCGGCCTGTCCCCCGGCCCACCGCCCGTCCGGCGGTCCAGCCCGCCCCGCAGCAGAGCGTCCCGGCAGGAGGCCCTCCCGACGGAGACCGGGCCTTCTGGCCCTCCTTCGCAGCGGGACTGAAGGGAAAGATCCCGCCCACGGTGCACCCCTATTTGAGCAACGGGCAAAAGGTCACCGGCGTGTGGAAAAACGGCAGCCTGACCCTGTGGACGGACAGCGAATTCACCCGGGCCGTGCTGAACAAGCCCGCCGTGTTGGCGGGACTGAAGCGGGCGGCGGCGGATTCCTTCGGCGGAGCCCCCCAGGTCAGCGTGGTGTGCGGCACCCCGCCCCCGGAGGAGCCCGGACCGGCCCCGGTGCAGAGTGCGGCCCCTGTGGAGCGTGAGCGGGAGAAGCCCGCAGAGCCCCCGAAGGAGGATGCCATGGATGCTCTGTTGGCCTTTGGGGAGCAGTTTGACAACGTGACCATCCAGTGAGCTTTTAGAACCACTGTCATTGCGAGGAAGGGCGCAGCCCTGACGCGGCAATCCGTATCCTGTTTGCAAAGGAAACGGATTCCCACGTCGCTGCGCAGCCGTTGGCAGCTTTGCTGCCTTACGGATGCG
>OIWO01002933.1_pt1 | contig 9987 bp, 9 predicted proteins | sample 1587641 | NCBI WGS metagenome assembly OIWO01 (sample SAMEA3888924, study PRJEB22519) | human gut metagenome | biome: human gut; feature: human-associated habitat; material: faeces | place: Denmark | collected 2010
GCTCCCCGTTTGGGGAGCCACGTTAATCGCTAAATACCGGACCGGCCGGGAATCTGACCAGAAACCCGGTCACCGCCAGCAGCGATCTCAGCGCGGGCCAGACTATCTGTCGCTCGCGAAGCTCATCATCCAGCGTCAGTAGCGCAAATTCCCCCTTCTCACCCAGCACGCCACCCTGCCAGAGCAGACGCTGCGCCTGCTGCCGCGCCCAGGGCGAATCACTCTTCCAGGCCAGCAAATGCAGCAGCGCCTGCTGTAGACAGACGCTGTGAGAATGGTTATCCCGCCGCAGCCGCCGGTAGACGGGCAGGGACACGCTGCGCACGGTATAAAATCCACTGCCCGCCTCTTCATCGCCTTCAGGGATAGCGCGGGCGAACTGCCCCGCCACGTCACACAGCCGGTTGTGCGTCAGTGGAAGTTGCCGGGCGCTGAGCGCCCCGGCCGCCATGCACAGCAGACCGCTGCGCTGCAGCGAGGGCGTCGCAGAGCGCACGACCGCCGCCGGTAAGGCGCTCACCGCCCGTGTTGCCTCGTCAGCGTTGTGGTCAGCGCCGGCCTCATAACAGCTGGCCAGCAGCGCTTCACCAGGCGTGGCGTTCAGCGGGGGCGAAAGCAGGTTCAGCGCCGGCTGCAGTTGTGCAAGTTCATCGCCTGACGCCAGCATGGCGTCAACCACCGCCTCCCGTGTTGATGTCCGGTTTTCCGGACAGCATGCTATGCCTTCATTCATCACCGTCTCCTTATGAGAAATCTCCGCGGCCGGCTTGCCAGCCGCGGGAACAGGCTGGCCTACATCGCCAGCACGTACTTGAGCATCACCCCGGCGGCGATCGCCGAGCCGATCACCCCCGCCACGTTCGGGCCCATGGCGTGCATCAGCAGGAAGTTCTGCCCATCCGCTTCCAGACCCACCTTGTTCGACACCCGCGCCGCCATCGGCACCGCCGACACCCCCGCGGAACCAATCAGCGGGTTGATTTTGTGCCGGCTGAACACGTTCATCAGCTTCGCCATCAGCACCCCGGCCGCGGTCCCCACGCAGAAGGCGATCACCCCCAGCACCAGGATCCCCAGCGTCTGCGGCTGCAGGAACTTGTCCGCCACCAGCTTGGCCCCCACCGACAGCCCGAGGAAGATGGTGACGATGTTGATCAGCGCGTTCTGCACCGTATCGCTCAGCCGCTCCACCACCCCGCTCTCGCGCATCAGGTTGCCGAAGCAGAACATCCCCAGCAGCGGCGCGGCGTCCGGCAGCAGGAGCGCCACCAGCAGCAACAGCACCGCCGGGAACAGGATCTTCTCCCGCCGGCTCACCGTGCGCAGCTGCACCATGCGGATCTTCCGCTCCTTATCCGTGGTCAGCGCCTTCATGATCGGCGGCTGGATCAGCGGCACCAGCGCCATATAGGAGTACGCCGCCACCGCGATGGCCCCCAGCAGCTCCGGCGCCAGCTTGCCCGACAGGTAAATCGCCGTCGGGCCGTCGGCGCCGCCGATGATGCCGATGGCCGCCGCCTGCGGCAGGGTGAAGCTGATGATGCCGAAGTAGTTCAGCGTCAGCGCCCCGAGCACGGTGGCGAAGATCCCGAACTGCGCCGCCGCCCCCAGCAGCAGGGTGCGCGGGTTGGCCAGCAGCGGGCCGAAATCGGTCATCGCTCCGACGCCCATAAAGATGACCAGCGGCGCGATACCCGAGCCAATCGCCACCTTATAGAAGATGGCCAGCACCCCGGCGGAGTAGCCCATGTCCACCGCGAGGCTCTCCATCTGCCCCTGCACCGACGGCAGGGCCAGGGCCAGCGCCGCCTTAATGGCGTGGACGTCCGGCGCGCAGTGGAGCTTCGCGGCAATCACCGCCAGCTGCGCCGGGTCGTGGTGAGCCAGCAGGCTCTCCAGGGCGGTGAGCGCCAGCCCGGCCTCCGGGATATTGGAGAGCAGGCCGCCGAAGCCAATCGGCAGCAGCAGTAACGGCTCGAACTTCTTCGCAATCGCCAGCCAGAGCAGCAGCAGGCTGACCAGCAGCATGATGGCCTGGCCGGCGCCGAGGTGCATCAGCCCCATGCCCTGAATCAGGGCGTTCAGACTTTCCATTTCCGTTCCTTTTCCTTACGCCAGGGTCATCAGGGTGTCGCCGACCGCCACCGCGTCGCCGGCTTTCACCGCGATACCGCGCACGGTCCCGGCCTGCGCGGCGCGGATTTCGGTTTCCATCTTCATGGCTTCCAGAATCAGCAGCACCTCGCCTGCGGCCACCGTCTGGCCTTCGCTGGCCAGCACCTTCCAGATAGTGCCCGCCAGCGGGGCGGTCACCGGGGTGCCGGCGCCGGCCGGGGCGGCAGCGGCGGGTGCAGAGGCAGGAGCAGGAGCAGGAGCAGGAGCAGGAGCAGCCGCCGTCAGCTGGCTGACGTCACCGCCGTCGCTGACTTTGACCACAAAGGCTTTGCCTTCCACCTCCACGGTGTAGACGCCGGAGGCGGCAGGTTTTTCTGCTTTTGCCACTGGCTGCGCGGCTTCCGCCTGCGGTACCGGCTCAAAGGCTGCCGGGTTGTGGCGGTTTTCGAGGAACTTCAGGCCTGGCTGCGGGAACAGCGCCACGGTGAGCACGTCGTCGATGGCGTTTTCGGCAAGCGTGATGCCCTTCTCCTGCGCCTGGCGTTTCACATCCGCTTCCAGCTGCGCCAGCTCCGGCTTCAGCAGGTCGGCCGGGCGGCAGGTCACCGGGTCGGCGCCGTCGAGCACCCGCGCCTGCAGGGCGGCGTTCACCGGGGCCGGGGTGCGGCCGTACTCGCCCTTCAGGATACCGGCAGTCTCCTTCGCAATGGTTTTGTAGCGCTCGCCGCCCAGCACGTTGAGCACCGCCTGGGTGCCGACAATCTGCGAGGTCGGGGTCACCAGCGGGATGAAGCCGAGGTCCTCGCGCACGCGGGGGATTTCCGCCAGCACCTCATCCAGACGGTGGGCGGCGCTCTGCTGCTTCAGCTGGCCTTCAAGGTTGGTGAGCATCCCGCCCGGCACCTGGGCGACGAGGATACGGCTGTCGGTGCCTTTCAGCTGGCCTTCGAAGGCGTGGTATTTTTTGCGCACCTCGCGGAAGTACGCGGCGATGCTCTCCAGCCTGTGGATATCGAGGCCGGTGTCGTACGGCGTGCCGGCGAGGGTGGCGACCAGCGCCTCGGTGGCCGGGTGGCCGTAGGTGGCGCTCATGGACGAAATCGCCGTATCCACGCCGTCGACCCCGGCTTCAATGGCCTTCAGCAGCGCCATCTCCGCCATCCCGGTGGTGGCATGGCAGTGCAGGTGCAGGGTGACGTCATAGCGCTTCTTGATTTCGCTGACCAGCTCAAAGGCGGCATGCGGCGTCAGAATGCCGGACATGTCCTTGATGGCGACGGAGTCAACGCCGGTCTCCAGCAGCTGTTCGGTGAGGTCGAGCCAGGTCTGCAGGGTGTGGGCCGGGCTGGTGGTGTACGAAAGCGTACCCTGGGCGTGGGCGCCGTGGCGGCGGACCGCCTGCAGGGCGGCCTGCATGTTGCGCGGGTCGTTCATGGCATCGAAGACGCGGAAGACGTCCATGCCGTTTTTGACGGCGCGCTCGACGAAGCGCTCCACCACGTCGTCGGCGTAGTGGCGGTAGCCGAGCAGGTTCTGGCCGCGGAGCAGCATCTGCAGCGGGGTCTTGGGCATCGCCTTTTTCAGCTCGCGCAGGCGGACCCACGGGTCCTCGCCGAGAAAGCGGATGCAGGCGTCAAAGGTGGCGCCGCCCCAGCACTCCAGCGAGCGGTAGCCGACGTCGTCCAGCTGAGCGGCAACGGGCAGCATATCGTCGAGACGCAGACGGGTGGCGAACAGGGACTGGTGGGCGTCGCGCAGGACGACATCGGTAATGGCAACGGTCATGAATTCCTCCGTGAATTAAGGGTGAAGACGGCGATGGTGGTGAATGGCGGCGACAATCGCCGGCTTCAGGCGGGCGAAATCGTCGGCGGGCGCGACGGCGGCCGGCGCCGGTTTGGGGGCGGCAGGCGGCTCAGGAAACAGGCGGTTGACGGCGAGGGACATTCCCCGGATGGCGAAAATGAGCAGCAGCAGGAACACCAGCACAAAGCCCATGCCGAGAAACATCAGGGTGAAGCCTTCGCCTAACAGGATGGCATTGTCAGTCATAAAATGGCCTTTGGGGGGAGCGCAATAATGGCTTACGGTAGCCCACGTCAGCAGAGTGGATTTCCCCGGACCGCCTGGTCAGAAGCCTCGGTTTAGCAGTCAGCTGCCGCTGCCATTACTGCGCGATATATTCAATCGGGGTTATTTAATAAAGCTCACGTGTTTGCAGATTTCATCGGCGACAATTTCTTTGCGCTGATTAAAGATCACTTTATTCTGCTCAAACAGGTTATTGCCGTGAGTATCGATCGATACAATTAACGGCCCGAACTCTTTCACCCGGCAAACCCATAACGTTTCTGGCATGCCTAAATCACGCCATTGCGCATCTTCAATCTCTTCCACACAGACCGCGGCGACTACCGCGCAGCCGGCAGGGAACACACAGTGCAAGGCTTTATGTTCCATACAGCCCTCTTCGGTTCCTTTGCCCATACCGCCTTTGCCGACGATTAATTTCACACCGGTCTTAGCAATAAATTCTTTTTCAAATTTTTCCATGCGCATACTGGTGGTTGGCCCAACGGAGACCATTTCAAATTTATCTTCCGTACCTTTAATCGGGCGCACAATGGGCCCGGCATGTAATATCGCGCCACCAGCAACGTTTACCGGTAATTCACGTCCGCCCTCAATTAAGCGACGATGAGCCACATCACGGCAGGTCACAATATGGCCGTTGAGATAAATAATATCGCCCGCTTTAATATCCGCTAAATCTTCATCTTTAATGGGCGTAGTGAGTATTTTTTTAGTCATCAGAATGCCACTCCTGTGTGAGACGTAATGGTGTAGTTCAGGTCTTTATCGAAAACGATATGCCCTTTACGGTGCGACCAGCAGCCGACGTTGACCGCCACGCCAATAGTGGAAGGGTGGCGTGCGGTATTTTCGATATTGACGCCCATCACGGAGGTATTGCCGGACATTCCCTGCGGGCCAAGGCCAATTTTGTTGATGCCGTCTTCGAGCATTTTTTCCAGCAATGCCGCACGTTCGTTGTCATTGTGCGAACCAATCGGACGCATCAACGCTTTCTTCGACAGCAGCGCCGCGGTTTCTACAGACGTCGCCACCCCAACGCCAACCAGCAGCGGCGGGCAGGCATTCAGGCCATAGCTGGTCATCACATCCAGCACGAAGCGAGTCACCCCTTCATAGCCAGCGCCCGGCATCAATACCATCGCTTTACCCGGCAGCGAGCAGCCGCCGCCAGCCATATAGGTGTAGATGCTGCACTGGTCGGAATTCGGAACGATCTCCCAGAATACCGTCGGCGTCCCTTTGCCGACGTTTTTGCCGGTGTTGTATTCATCAAAGGTCTCCACGCTGTTATGACGCAGCGGGGAGTCGATGGTAGCTTTGATTACCGATTCGCGCAGCAGCGCTTCCAGCTCGCCGATCAGCGGGAAGTTGGCGCCGCACTCCACTAGAAACTGGATCACGCCGGTGTCCTGGCAGGAAGGACGATCCAGTTCTTTCGCCAGACGTTGGTTTTCAATCATGGTGGTGAAGATCACGTCGGCCAGTTGACTGGTCTCTTTCTTATGCAGATCTTGCAGCTTTGCCGTGACGTCATCAGGCAATACTTTGCCGGTATATCCCACGAACCTGGCCATAATGTCGGTCATGCGGGATATCTGTTCACTTTTGCTCATAAAGGCTCCTTAGTCAGAACAGCGTCCGTAAATTACGGATGAAAAGGGAAAAGGATTGGCAGCAGGATCAGGCTGACAATGGTAGAAACGATAATTAGAGGAATGCCGGATTTGGCGTAATCGACGAACTTATAGCCCCCGGCCGACAGCACCATCATGTTGGCAGGCATACCGATCGGCGTCGCATAGGCGCAGGAGCTACCGATTACCGTCGCCATCAGTACCGCACGCGGATCGGCGCCCATACCGGCGGCAATCGACAAACTCACCGGCACCAGCAACGCGACGGTGGCGGTATTAGACATAAAGTTGGTCATCACCACGGAGAGGGCAAAGACCACTACCAGCAGCATAAACGGTGAGGAGTTATTACCCAGCAGGCCGATAACCTGATCGGCAACCAGCTTACCCGCACCGGTCATTTCCAGCGCTTTAGCCAGCGCCAGGGTGCCGCCGAAGATAAAAATAGTTTGCGAATCAATGGCTTTATAAGCCTGTTTTTCCGTCAACACGCCGGTGATGACCAGCACCAGGGCACCAATGCAGCCGGCTACCGTCAGACTAATACCGGTCTGTTTTTCGAAAATCATGCCGAGGATCGTGGCGATCAGCACCACCAGGGACAGGATCTGCTTCCAGCGCGGAACGTGGCTGTAATCCCGCTGTTCGCCAATGCTGCCCACCTCACTACTGTTCGAGTTATTAGGCAGAAACTTATAGCCGATGGTTAGGAAATAGAGGATGCCGCAGACCAGCATCGGCAGGCCCACTTTCGCATACTCAAAGAAACCGAAGCCGCTGCCGATATTCTGCAAGGCCGATTGCGCGATCAAGTTACCGGGGGCGCCAATCAGCGACAGGTTGCCGCCAAGCGCGGCAGCAAACACCAGCGGCATCAGCAGACGCGAACGGGTGAATCCCGATTTGGCGGCTACACCGATAACGACCGGGATCAAAACGGCTGCCGTACCGGTATTGGAGAGAAAACCGGACATTACGCCAACCACCACCATAATGATGAAGATCAGCTGCTTCTCCGTTTTGGCGAAGTGGGTGATCACGCCACCGACTTTGTTTGCCATCCCGGTTTCAAATAACGCCCCGCCAACGATGAACATGGCGACAAAAAGAATGACGTTGCTGTCGATAAAACCGGCAAACGCCTGCTTGAGATCCAATACACCGGTGAGCACTAACGCCACACAAACCACCATGGAAGTCACTGCCAGTGGCACTTTCTCCCAGACAAACATGATGATAGCGAACACCAGCAAACATAGGGTGATGGTAATAGGTTCCATACTTATAATTTTTCCTATCAATGATATATGATATTGTATCCAATATTGACGAAGGAGAAATTATTCCCATGCAAAAAGTAAGTCAATGCGTTTTTGCGGAATGATCGCGCAATGAGATCTGCATCAAGATCCTGTGCAGATCGTCACGAAAAGTAACTAATAGCGCAGATAAATGTAAGAAAAGCCAGCCTGTCGCTGGCGGAGGAGCCCTTCAGGTGGTGGTATCGGGCAGGTATCGAGTGAGCATATTTTCCATCGAGCGAATAATATGTTCATGCATTCGCTGGCGGGCCAGTGCTTCGTTATGTTGCTCAAGCGCTTGTAAAATCGCTTTATGTTCGCGAATTGAGATAACGGCATACTCTTCTTCGGTGACTTTATGTCCCATCGACAGGCCGTTCCACATGTTGCAGAGTAGCATCTTCATTTTTTCATTGCCCGCCGCGCTCCAGATCTCCATATGGAAAGCCTGGTTCAGGTCGGAATATTCAGCAGAATTATTGTCTGCCAGCGCCTTCTCTGCGGCATAGTGAACCTGGGCGATGCGTGAAATATCGGTCCCTGGACGAGAAGCTTTCGCCACGGCTTCACTTTCCAGTACGGCGCGAATTTCATAATGTTCGCGGATGGTCTGCTCATTAATCCCCAGCACCACCGCGCCTTTATTCGGCCGCACTTGAATCAGACCGTCGGCGGCTAAAATTTGAAACGCTTCGCGTACCGGCATGCTGGAAACGCCAACCAGTCGGGCAATCCCTTCAAGGGTAATCTCCTGCCCTTCCACTAAATCCCGCGACAGGATCGCTTTACGCAACACCGCCGCCACCTGCTCCTTCGCGGAAAGAAGCTTAATTTTCCCTAATTTAGGCTTCTGCACTTTCCCAATCCTTCATATGTTGACGCATAATTTCCGCAAGCATAAGGAAATAACGCTGCGTTGTCTGGGCAATTTTTCCGCCTTCGCCATTGCCGATGGCGTTGGCCAGTTCGCTCAGTATCAGAGCCGATTCCTGGCCATTCTCTTTCAGATAAAGAATGACATAAGAAATATAACCGTCCAAAAATTGCTGATACGCCTTCGCCAGATAGCGATTATCAAGATAGGAAATCAGCAGCTGATGGAACGCCAGTTCGCGCGTATTCTCTCCCGGACGCGCCAGCTCCTGCGCGCGTGCGCGCAGCACTTCCCCCTGATTCGCCGGCACAAGGGCAAAGAGTTCGGCGGCCATCACCGCAATAACGCGAAAAATATGGCTCACATCCTCCACGGCCAAGGTGGAGACCTGCATATGCCGGTTAGGCAAGCGCACCAGAAACCCTTCCTGCTCAAGAGATTGCAGCGCTTCCCTAACCGGCATACGTGAAAGTCCCAGCTGTTCCGCGATGCTCTCTTGCGTCAGCTCATCCCCAGCCTTCATCGCACCGGAAAGGATCTGGTAGCGAATCATCTGCGCGATTTGGTCCCGGGTCTGCTTTCTTTCAATCTTTTTCACACTGTCCTCATGGCTGGTGGCTTAAAACGCGGGGATTTTAGCAGATTTGCCCGGCAGCAGGCGCATTGGGGCGAAAAGTGAGGTAATAAAAAGCCGGAACAGCGGTTCCGGCTCTTCTGTTAGGGCGAGATTACTTGTTGACGAAGTCTTCGCCGAGCGCGATATCTTTCTTCAGGGTGTCCAGCATGCCCTCCAGCGCCTGCTGTTCAAAGGCGCTGAGTTTGCCGATGGACTGTCGCTCTTCCACGCCGTTTTTCCCCAGCAGCAGCGGCTGGGAGAAGAAACGCGCATAGTGGCCGTCGCCTTCCACGTAGGCGCACTCCACCACGCCTTTTTCCCCCTGCATGGCGCGAACCAGAGAGAGACCAAAACGGGCAGCCGCCTGGCCCATCGACAAGGTCGCCGACCCGCCGCCCGCTTTCGCTTCCACGACTTCAGTACCGGCGTTCTGAATACGTTTAGTCAGGTCGGCAATTTCCTGATCGCTAAAGCTGACGCCGGGGATCTGCGACAGTAAAGGCAGAATGGTGACCCCGGAGTGACCACCAATGACCGGGACTTCCACCTCGGTTGCCGATTTACCTTTCAGCTCCGCCACAAAGGTATTGGAACGGATGATGTCCAGCGTGGTAACGCCGAACAGTTTGTTTTTATCGTACACGCCGGCTTTTTTCAGTACTTCGGCGGCGATAGCCACGGTGGTATTCACCGGGTTGGTGATAATGCCGATGCAGGCCTGCGGGCAGGTTTTGGCAATCTGCTGCACGAGGTTCTTCACGATACCCGCATTCACATTAAACAGGTCGGAACGATCCATGCCGGGCTTACGCGCCACGCCCGCGGAGATCAGCACTACATCCGCGCCTTCCAGCGCCGGAGTAGCGTCTTCACCGGAAAATCCTTTAATTTTTACATCTGTGGGGATATGACTTAGATCTACCGCCACGCCCGGTGTAACCGGAGCGATGTCGTACAACGAGAGCTCTGAACCTGAAGGCAGTTGGGTCTTAAGTAGTAGGGCAAGCGCCTGGCCGATACCACCGGCAGCGCCAAGGACTGCAACTTTCATCCTAAACTCCTTATTATGGTTAATTTAGTCTTTCGTTATTCCGTCGCCTGGACCTTAATTCACAAGATGAACAATTACAATGATTATGGCTGAAGAATGCATTATTGTGCGTAGCAATAGAACAGCGGCGCACTTTATGCTTCCTGACTGACCATCCAGCAAAGCGAAGTACCGGATCGACTATTGGTTACAATACACCCAGCCAGTTGCGCAAAACAACACCAACTCAATAACATTTCATTTACTTTTACATGGCTTTAAGCGTTGTGATGAGAACATGTTCCTTATACGGTTTTTTT
>OIWO01002941.1_pt1 | contig 9969 bp, 10 predicted proteins | sample 1587641 | NCBI WGS metagenome assembly OIWO01 (sample SAMEA3888924, study PRJEB22519) | human gut metagenome | biome: human gut; feature: human-associated habitat; material: faeces | place: Denmark | collected 2010
GACATCCAGAGCAAGGTCCCCGGACTGGAGATCGGCCACCGCATGGTGCCCATCCAGCGGGTGGGCTGCTACGTCCCCGCCGGGCGGCATCCCCTGCCCAGCTCCGCCCTGATGGGCATCATCACCGCCAAGGTGGCCGGGGTGCAGGAAGTGGCCGCCTGTTCCCCTCCCTTCCACGGCTTTAACATGATCCACCCCGCCGTGTTGGTGGCCATGGACATCGCCGGCGCGGACGAGATCTATTGCATGGGCGGCGCCCAGGCCATCGCAGCCCTGGCCTTTGGCACCGAGACGGTGAAGCCGGTGGACCTGATCGCCGGACCGGGCAACCGCTTTGTGGCCGAGGCCAAACGTCAGGTGTTCGGCACCGTGGGCATCGACAGTCTGGCCGGACCCAGCGAGGTGCTGGTGCTGGCCGACGAGACGGCCAACCCCACCTATGTGGCCATCGACCTGCTGGGCCAGGCGGAGCACGACCCCAACGCCAAGCCCATTCTGGTCTGCACCAGCGAAAAGGTGATCGACGAGGCCATGGCAGAGCTCCAGCGCCTGCTGCCCACCCTGGAGACCCAGGACGTGGCCGCCCAGGCCTGGAAGGACAACGGGGCCATCTATCTGGCCGACTCCATGGACGAGGCCATTGACATCTCCAACGACATCGCCCCCGAGCATCTGGAGGTCCAGGTGAAGGACGAGCGGGAGGTGGCCAAAAAGCTGCTGCACTATGGTTCCATGTTTGTGGGGCACTATGCGCCGGTGGCCTTCGGCGACTTTGTCTCTGGTCCCAACCACACCCTGCCCACCATGCGCACCGCCCGGTATTCCAACGGCGTTTGGGTCGGCACCTTTATCAAGACTCCCTTCCACCAGTTCGTATCCAAGGAGGGCTGCCGCAACCTGGCCAAGCACTGCATGGAATTTGCGCAGGTGGAGGGACTTCAGGCTCACAGAGATTCTGTGAAGCTGCGATTGGAGGAGTGAACAGCATGGGCGTGATGAATGGAAAGAACCTGTTTGATGTCTCCGGCAAGATCGTTTTGGTCACGGGAGCCGGTTCCGGTCTGGGCAAGGGCTATGCCCAGACCTTTGGGGAGGCGGGCTCCACGGTGATCTGCGCAGGCAGAAATATAGAGCGGCTGGAGCAGACGGTCCAGGCCATCCAGGCAGAGGGCGGAGAGGCCAAGGCCTATTTTGTGGACGTGACCGAGCTGGACTCCATTCATACGCTGGTCCAGGCGGTGGTCCGGGACTTTGGCCGCATCGACGTGCTGGTAAATAATGCCGGCTATGAGCAGATCCAGCCCTTTACCGAGGTGACCCCTGAGGCATACGACCACATCATGGCGGTGAACATGAAGGGCGTGTTCTTCATGGCCCAGGAAGTGGCCAAGGTGATGAAGGAGCATGGCGGCGGCAAGATCATCAACATCGGTTCGTTGGGCAGCTACATCGGGCTGGAGGAATCCAGCGTATACTGCTCCACCAAGGGAGGGGTGATCCAGCTGTCCAAGACCATGGCCATCGAGCTGGGGCCCTATCACATCCAGGTGAACTGTCTGGCCCCCGGCTATTTCATCACTCCCATGACCCAGCCCTTCTATGACGACCCCAAACACCGGGCCTGGATCGAGAGCCGCATCCCCCTCCACCAGTGGGGGACCGACCTGGACCTGGCCGGTCCGGTGCTGTTTCTGGCCTCGGCAGCCAGCGACTATGTCACCGGCGAGACCATCAAGGTAGACGGAGGGTGGCTGGCCAGCTAATAAGGCAAGCCTCCCCAAACGGAAACGGAGGGACGACATGAAAGCTGCCCGATATTACGGAATTCAGGACGTGCGGTTCGAGACGGTGGAAAAGCCCGCCTGCGGCCCCACCGATGCGCTGATCCAGGTGTCTTATGCGGGGATCTGCGGCTCGGACCTGCACATCTATAACAAAGGCATGTTCATCCAGAACATTCCGGAGACCATGGGCCACGAGTTTGTGGGCGTGATCCGGGAGGTGGGGGACCGGGTGAAGGACTTTGCCCCCGGCGACGTGGTCATCGCCAACCCCATGGTCCCCTGCATGCACTGCCCCAGCTGCCAGGTGGGCAGCTATAACACCTGCGAGGGCCTGGGCTTTATCGGCGAGGTCCGCCAGGGCTGCTTTGCCCAGTACATCGCCATGGACCAGGAGACCCTCATCAAAGTCCCGCCCCAGGCCGACCAAGAGAAGATCGCCCTGTCCGAGCCGTTGGCGGTGGCCCTGAACATCTGTGACCGGGCCCAATTCAAGCCGACGGACCGGGTGGCCCTCATCGGTGTGGGCCCCATCGGCCTGCTGACCATCCTGTCGGCCAAGGCCCTGTATGGCGTGGAGCATATCACCGCCGTGGACGTGTCCGACGTGCGGCTGGGGCTGGCAAAGAAGTTGGGGGCGGACGAGACCTTTAAGGAGCTGCCTGCGGATCTGAAATTTGACAAGGTCATCGACGCCGCCGGGCAGCCCGTCACCCTGAACACCGCCATCGCCCACACCCGGGCCAACGGCCATCTGTATGTGGTGAGCATCTTTGAAAAGGAGTTCCACTTCGACATCAACGCCCTGGTGGCGGCGCAGATCACCTTGGTGGGCTGCAACGTCTATACCCGCAAGAATCTGGAGGATGCCGTGGCGGCCATCGCCTCGGGCAAGGTGGACGTAGGGCCGCTGATCTCCCGGGTGTTCGACGTGGAGGACTGTGCCCAGGCGTTCCAGCTGCTGAACTCCCGGGACAAGAGCGTGGCAAAAGTTTTGTTCAAGCTAAGCTGACAGGAAGGAGGGCAACTATGCAGACCTTTATGGGATTTTCCATGGACACCGGCATTTTCATCCTGGCCACCATCATCATCGACCTGATCGCAGCCGGCTCGTTCTATCTGGGCAAGTGGAAGCTGTAACCGACCTGTAACGATAAGAGAGGGGGAAATATCTGTGAGTATTGCTGAACTGGAAAGAGCGATCGGCAAAGCCATCCCGATGGAGGTTCCCATCATCCTGATCGCCTATATGGCCCTGATGCTGCTCATCGGCCTGTGGGCGGCCAGACGGGTAAAGAGTTCCGAGGACTGGTTCGTAGGCGGCCGTGAGATGGGCCCCTGGATCACCGCCCTGGCCCACGGCTCCAGCTCGGTGGGCGGCGGCATGTACATCGCCGGTCCCCAGTACGGCTGGGAAGCGGGCGCATCCTCCCTGTGGGCCGCCCCCGGCGACGTGTTCGGCCCGCTGCTGAACTTTGGCATCATCGCCCGGCGGATGCGCCGGTATACGGAAAAAACCAAGTCCCTGACCATCCCCGACTTCTTCGGCCACCGGTATTACAGCCAGGGCGTGAAGCTGCTGTCCGTCATCATCATGCTGGTGGCCATGGTCATCAGCCTGATCGTGGAGTATCTGGCCATCGGCGTGCTGCTCTCCTGCATCACCGGCTGGAGCTTTGAAGTATCCATGCTGGTGGGCTGTGTGGTAGTGCTGATCTACACCGGTGCCGGCGGCTATCTGGCCGTGGCCTACACCGACTTTGTGCAGTCCATCCTCATGCTCATCGGTCTGGCCGTGCTGATCCCCGTGTGCATCTCCGCCGCCGGCGGCTTCTCCGGCATCACCCAGAGCCTGTATGCCATCAACCCCGGCCTGCCCACCCTGTGGGGCGAGGATTTCTATCTGAAGGGTGCCCCCCTGATGATCGCCGGCATCGCCCTGGTCTATTTCGTGGGCTATATGGGCCAGCCCCACCTGGTCATCAAGACCGTGGCCATCAAGGATGAGAAGTCTATCCGTCTGGTCCCCCTGATCGGCGGCATCTTCGGCTTCTTCCTGTCCTTCGGCGTGTACATTCTGGGCATGGCCGGCCGTGTGATCTTCCCCGATGCCAGCGCCCTGCCCGGCGGCAGTGCAGAGTATATCATGCCCGTGCTGGCCCTGACCAAGCTGTCCCCCATCATGGCCGGTTTCCTGCTGGCCTGTGCCTTCTCCGCCATCATGTCCACCGCCAGCGCCCTGCTGCTGGTCATCGGCTCCGGCGCAGGCAGCGACCTGTACCACGGCTTTATCAACCCCAAGGCCAGCGAGAAGCAGGTCATGCGGGTGACCCAGGTCTCCACCTATGCCCTGGGCCTGATCTCCGCCGTGCTGTGCTTTGCCCCCATCTTCCAGGTGGGCATCTATCAGGTCACCTGGATCGCCTGGTCCGTGCTGTCCCCCGCCTTTATTCCCCTGATCATCGGCGGTCTTTATTGGAAGCGGGGCACCAAGGAGGGCGCTTATGCCTCTTTGATCGTGGGTTCTGTCACCGGCTTTGCCTGGTACTACCTGCTTCAGGAGAGCACCAACATCCACACCTTTTTCGCCGCCATCGTTCTGGCCACCGTGGCCTATGTGGTGGTGAGCCTGATGACCAAGGAGCCCCCCAAGGAGATCGAGGACATGGTGGACTATGCCAAGCGTTTTGAGGACGCCGACACCACCAGCGCCTCTGTGAAGGCCGGGGTGCAGATCTCCCAGGAGAACTTCAGCCGGATCATCCGTGCCAGCAAGGAGGCCGCCCCTGCGGCCTGCTGAGCAGCCATTGTGAAGGAGCCATCATGAAGTCTATTTCTGTCTTGACCGGTGTCCGGTTCCAGCCGGAGCATTTTCTCCAGCACATGAAAAAGTCGAAAAAGTTTTCCTATATCGACTTTTCCTATGTGGACACGCTGTACAGCCCCTGCTGGGTGTTCCAGCTGCGGGTGGCCATCCCAGTGACCAAGTCCGTCAAGCGCTATGCGGGCTATTATGCGGGCTTTGAGGAGTCCACCATGACGCCGGGAAAGCTGTCCCGCCTGCCCGGGTCCCACCCGGCAGAGGTGGAGGAGCGGGCCATCCTGCCCAGCCGCCTGACGGAGGACCAGGCGCTGAAACAGGCCTGGGACTATAACAAGCTGTGGGTGGTGCGCAAGTTCAAGTGCCTCTACGCCCCACCGGAGCTGGAGGACCACAAGACCGAGCTGGTGTATAAGCCCATGTATCTCATGCGGTTTTATAACCGGGACCTGGGCGAGGAGAAATATAAGGTGATGGACTCCCTCTCCGGCGATCTGGAAGCGCTAGTGCTGGAGTAACGGACGAAGGTCGCCCGGAACAAGCTGGGGCACACAACAAAACGGATTCCTCCTTTTGAAGCAAGGGAGCGGATATCAAACAGCAGAACACGCACGCTCTGGCCGGTCAAGGTCAGGACGTGCGTGTTTTGTACGCTGTTATGCTTTAAAAATCCAAAAACTTATACGCCGGGACGCTCAGCGCCCGGGCGATGCGCAGCAGGGTGGTCAGGGAAATGGGCTTATACATGCCCGCCGCCTCGATCTGCCCGATGTAGGAGGTGGCCACCCCCATCTCCTCGGCCAATATGTTGCTGACATGGCTCCGGGAAATCAAGTAATGGCAAAACGCCCCCGCCGCTGCAAGCAACACAGCGGCGGGGGCGGTTTGTTATGTTCTGCGTTCACCTGTGACAGGCGACCCGTCACTCAATGGCGATGGTCGTGGTCTTGGGCAGGGCCTTCTCCCCGGCCTTGGGTACGGACAGCTTCAGGATGCCGTCCTCGTACTTGGCGGAGACTTCCTCGGGCTTGACGGCCTCGCCCACGAAGAAGCTGCGGCTACAGGCACCGGCATAGCGCTCCTGGCGGATGTACTTGCCCGCCTTGTCCTGCTCGTCCTTGTCCACGCCCTTGGCGGCGCTGATGGTCAGGTAGCCGTCCTTCAGGTCCACGTTGACCTCGTCCTTCTTAAAACCGGGCAGGTCCACATCCAGCTCATAGCTGTTCTCGGTCTCCCGCACGTCGGTCTTCATCAGGTTCTTGGCGTGCTTGCCGTACAGGGGGTCGTGGCCGTGGGTATTCATCATACCGAAGGGATCAGAGAAGAAATCATCGAACAAATTCTCACCAAAAATGCTAGGTAACATAATTATTCCTCCATTCAATTTGAAACCGTTCTCAGGCCGTCCGGCCAAACCGGACGTTGTCGAATCTTGTTACCGTTGTTTGTTATGTTGTTGTTCCTCCCGGGGGACTCTCTCAAGCCCCTCTCTCTTGGAACAGCTATATCATAGCACCAATTTTAGCAGAGTCAATAGGCGAGTGCTAATGTTAACAAAATAAGTGATGTTTGTTCATATTTTATGCGATTTCTTTTTTGTTTTCCCATTTTTATTCCAGTTTTCTCTGGAACAGCCCTCTTTTCGATTCCCGCACAGGCTCTTTAGTTGGCCTGGGGCAGGGTGACTTCTGCTTTAAAAAGGTCCCCGTCCACAGTGAGCCGGAACTCGCCCCCCTGCAGCTCGGTGAGGCTGCGGGCGATGGACAGCCCCAGGCCGGAGCCCTCGCTGCTGCGGGACTCCTCCCCCCGGACAAAGCGCTCCATCAGCCGCTCCGCCGGGACGTTCAGCGCCTCCCGGGAGACGTTCTTCACCGACAGGGTCACCTGGCCCTTCCCCCGGGAGAGCTCCACATAGATGCGGGGGCCCTCCATGGCGTATTTGGCGCAGTTGGACAGCAGGTTGTCGATGCCCCGCCACAGGTGCCGCCCGTCGGCATAGACCCAGGTCTCCCCCTCTGGCACGGTGGTCACCACCGTCAGCTTCCGCTCCTCCAGCTTCTCCGTCCACTCCCCCAGGGCCTGGTCCAGCAGCTGGGACATACCGATCTTCTCCCGGCTGACGCTGAGCACGCCGGTGGATGCCTTGCTGGCCTCCACCAGGTCCTCGGTGAGTTTTTTCAGCCGCTGGGACTTGCGGTCCAGCACCTCGATATACTCCGCCGCCTTGGGGTCGGTCTGCTGGGTGGTCTTCAATAAGTTCACATAATTTATGATGGAGGTAAGGGGCGTTTTCAAATCGTGGGAGACGTTGGTGATGAGCTCGGCCTTAAAGCGCTCGCTCTTCATCTTCTCGTCCACCGCCCCGGCAAGGCCGATGGAGATGTTGTTCAGGTCCTCGGCATAGGCCCGCAGGTCGGCAGGCATCCGGGCGGTGTCCACCCGATAGTTCAGGTCCCCGGCGGCGATGGCCCGGCTGCCCCGGCGCAGGCGGGCAAAGCTGGTCGTCCACCGGCACAACAGCACCAGGGCCGCCCCGTTGACCAGGATGACCAGCAGCCCGCCGCCATAGCCCATGGCCGCAGACAGAACATTGGCCAGCAGATAGACGAAAAAGCCCGCGATGGTCCGCCAGGTCAGGGGCAGCTGGCGGACCAGCTCCCCCACGCCCCGATACACTGCGCACCAGCCCCGGCAGAGCAGGCTGGTCCGGCCCAGGGTGCCCGTGTGCAGGCGCACCGCCAGCGTGCGCAGCAGCAGCGCTGTACACAGCATGGCCCCGGCGAAGGCGGCAGCTCCCCCTGCGATCACCAGGTCCGCCTGCCACTGCATCTCCGCCCGCTCTGACCATATCTCACCCGCAGCGGCCGCCTGACAGGCCACTCCCGCCGCCGCTGTCAGCAGAACGTCCACGGCCCCTGCCCCCAGCAGATAGACTTCCAGATAGATCTTCTCCTGCCAGGTGGGGACGCAGCCCTCCCCCGCCGACAGCCACAGCAGACAGATCAGGCTGGCCAGCGCCGCCAGCAGCAGCGCCGCACCCACCCCCACCCGAAAGACAAATTGCCCCTGGGCCCGGGTGATCTCCTGCCGCAGCCGGTAGAAGCTGTCGTCGATCTGCGGCTCAGCCGCCACGCCATACTCCAGGATATACTGGCCGTCGGCATCTTCGCCGTTTCTCGCCACGTCCTCCCGGGCGGAGGCCTCCTGGTTGGGCTGCCGCGTCCAGCCGTAGTACCGGGCGTAATAGACATAGCTGTCCAGCCCCTCGGCGGCGTAGGCCCCGGGGACAAAGCTGGCATAGCCGATGTGATCCACGGCGGTCAGCAGGCTCTCCCCATCCCCCAGGTTGGAGGACAGCTCCTCCCCGCTCCGGTCCAGCAGGCGGAAGCGATAGTTGGTCTGGCTGGCGTCCGCATCCGCCTCAAACTCCGCCATGGTGCCCTCCAGCTGCTGGCGCTCCACATAGCTGATGGTGTCGCTCTCCAGGGCGATGGAGTCGGCCACGGCGGTGGCCACCCGGTCGTTCCAGCTCTGGCACAGCGTTTGAAACTGGCGGCTGTCCTGCCAATAGATCCCCTGCCACTCCAGAGTGGACAGGGCGCTCAGTCCTAAATAGGCCGCCAGCAGGGCGCACACCACCATAGCCGCTGCGGCCGCCCATACTCCGCTGTGGCCGACGTGTCTCGTCTCCTTCATCGCACGCCCTCCTCCAGCTTATAGCCCAGGCCCCACACCACCTTTAAATACCGGGGGTCGGCGGGATCGATCTCGATCTTCTCCCGCAGGTGGCGGATGTGGACGGCCACCGTGTTCTCCGAGCCATAGGCCGGGTCGTTCCACACCTGCTCATAGATCTGGGCGGAGGAGAACACCTGTCCCGGGTGGGACAGCAGCAGCTTGAGCACGTTGTACTCGATGGGGGTGAGGGCCACCGGCTCCCCGTCCACCGTCACCCGCTTGGCCCCGTCGTCCATGGTGATGGGTCCCACGGTGAGCAGGCCGGGGCCCTTGTCCGCCCCCCCCAGGCTGGTATACCGCCGCAGCTGGGACTTCACCCGGGCCATCACCTCCAGGGGGTTGAAGGGCTTGGTGATATAGTCGTCCGCCCCGATGTTCAGGCCCAGTATCTTGTCTGCGTCCTCGCTCTTGGCGGTGAGCAGGATGATGGGCACGTTGCTCCCCTCCCGCAGCTTGGCGGTGGCCCGGATGCCGTCCAGCTCGGGCATCATCACGTCCATCAGGATGAGATGGACCTTGTTCTGCTCCACAGCCCGGATGGCCTCCCGGCCGTTATAGGCCTTCAGGGTGCGATAGCCCTCGCTGGTGAGATAGATGTCCAGGGCGGAGACGATGTCCTTGTCGTCGTCACAGATCAAAATGGTATACATAGGCTGCTCTCCCTTGCGTTATCAGATTTCTTGTCTCTTGTGTCTAGCATAACACACCGTTATGAAGTTGCAAGGGCGAATTTTCTTAAGAAATGTTAAAGACCGCCGCCAAAGCCCCATTTCAGGGCTCTAGCGGCGGCCAATTTTGCTCTCTTATGTTTCTTATGTCTCCACCGGGACGGCCTCCGGCACGGCCTGGACCTCCTCCGTGGCATAGGTGCTGTTCCACAGCTCCCGAATCCCGGTGCGCCGGTCCACCCGATAGACATCCGTCCGCATCACCTGAGCAGACACATCCACCCAGACCTTATAATAGTTCTCGTCGGCCGGGACGAACACCGGTGTTCCGCCCGTGCCGCCCAGCTCCCCCAGGGAGACAGTCACCGGGACGGCCCTGTCGGGAAACTCCGCTGTCAGCTCCAGCTTGGGGCCGCCCTGGTCCACCCAGAACAGCAGGCCGCCCCCGGTCCCGGTCCCCATGGACATGCCGCCGGGATACTGCCGCCCGGCAAAGCCGCCGCCCTGTACCTGCACGCAGCCGCCGGGCTGGGTCTCATAGGTATAGCGGCTCTCCCGCACGCCGCTGATGACCAGCAGCAGGACGGCTGTCACTGCCGCCACCGGGATCACGATGTTTCGTTTCATGGATCAGGCCCCCTTTCTCCGGCTTTCTAAGCAAATTATATAATATTTGTCCCAGCAGTCAAGATTTTATTTGTGAACTTTTGTGTGAAACGCAAAAATTCCGCCGGACCGTGGCTGCGGTCCGGCGGCGGGAGGATGCACATGAGTCTGGCGTCTCAGCGGCTGCTGGGGGTCTGCCGGCTGTTCTGGGTCTGGGGCTGCTTCTGCGGCTCCTGGGGCTGCCGGGCATCCTGGGTCTGAGTGCGCTGGGTGCGGTCCTTGTGCTTTGCCTGCATGGTCCAAGCCTCCTTTGCATTGGGTCTGGGGATAGTCTGGACCGATCGCTGGAGAACTA
>OIWO01002948.1_pt1 | contig 9941 bp, 8 predicted proteins | sample 1587641 | NCBI WGS metagenome assembly OIWO01 (sample SAMEA3888924, study PRJEB22519) | human gut metagenome | biome: human gut; feature: human-associated habitat; material: faeces | place: Denmark | collected 2010
TTTGTGCCTGAGCGAAGCGAAAGGAATGGATATAAAAATGGCAAATGAACGTCTGAAACAGCTTCGCGCGCTTATGGCGCAGCACGGGATGGATGCATACTATATCCCATCATCGGATTTCCACGACTCAGAATATGTGGATCCGTATTTTAAATGCAGGGAGTTTATCTCCGGCTTCACCGGTTCCGCCGGGACCATGGTGGTGACGAAGGACTTTTCCGGTCTCTGGACCGACGGCCGCTACTTTGTCCAGGCGAAAAAGCAGCTGGAGGGACAGGACACAGAGCTGATGAAGATGGGGGAGGAGAACGTTCCCACCATCGATGAATTTTTAATGGAGCATCTGCCTGAGGGCGGTGTCCTGGGTATGGACGGCCGGGTGGTAAATACCGGCATCGGCCGCAGCTTTGAAAAGCTCCTAAAGGTTAAAAAGGGTACAGCCTCCATTGAGCATGATCTGGCAGGAGAGCTCTGGACCGAAAGACCGGAGCTTCCGGCTCCCCAGGTCTGGGTGCTGGAGGAGAAATACGCCGGAGAATCCGCTGCCTCCAAGATCGCGCGGATCCGCCAGGTCATGAAGGAGCATCACGCCACCGTCCATATCCTTTCCGGTCTGGACGATATCGCATGGCTTCTGAACATCCGGAAAAATACCGGAGCATCCATCAACCTTCTGCCTCTGGCCCATGTGCTCATGACCATGGATACCCTGACGCTGTTCATTGACAGCAGCCGCTTTGACGACTGTGTAAACGCATATCTGAAGGAAAACGGCGTGACCCTGGCTCCCTATGGGGACATTTACAGGGCAGTGAAGGAGCTGCGGAACGAGACGATCTTACTGGAGCCGGACAAGGTGAACTACGCCATGTATAAGAGCATCCATGAGAGCTGTCTCCTGGAGGAGGCCATGAACCCGGCTTCCTGGATGAAGGCCATGAAGAATCCGGTGGAGATGGAGAACCTGAGAAAGGCTCATATCAAGGACGGTGTGGCTCTCACGAAATTTATTTACTGGATGAAGACAAAGGCTCCCAAGGGAAGCCTTATGGAAACGGAGGCTGCGGAGCATCTGGAGAGCTTAAGAAAGGAGCAGGAGGGATATATCTGCCCCAGCTTTGACACTATCTCCGCTTACGGAGCCAACGCGGCCATGTGCCACTACCATGCCACCAAGGAGGAGGAATCCGTCATCGGAAAGGACGGCTTTTACCTGGTGGATTCCGGCGGACAGTATTATGAGGGTACCACAGACGTGACCAGGACCATCGTCATGGGAGAACTGACCCATGAGGAAAAGCTCCACTTTACCCTGGTGCTCATGGGAATGCTCCGTCTCACAGACGCCAAGTTCCTCCATGGCTGCCGCGGGATCAATGTGGATTATCTGGCGAGAGGTCCCTTATGGAAGCTGGGCCTGGACTTCAACCACGGAACCGGTCATGGCGTCGGTTACCTTTCCAATGTCCATGAACGGCCCAACGGCATCCGCTGGAAGATCGTTCCGGAACGCCAGGACAGCTGTATCCTGGAGGAGGGCATGCTGACCTCCAATGAGCCTGGACTCTATATCGAGGGGAGCCACGGCATCCGCACAGAGAACCTGCTGTTATGCCGGAAGGCAGAAAAGAACGGCTACGGCCAGTTCATGCGGTTCGAGACCATGACCTATGCTCCCATTGACACGGAGGCCATTGATATTTCTGTCATGGAGCCTTCGGATGTGCGCCTTTTAAACCAGTACCATAAGGAAGTTTATGAAAAGCTGTCCCCCTATCTGACAAAAGAAGAAGCAGAATGGTTAAAGGACGCCACAAAACCCATAGGAGGAGATGCCCAGTGGCATATTTAGAAAAAAAGATCCTGGTAACGATCCCGGTGACGGAGACCCACAAAACGTATCTGGAAAAGCAGGCGTCCTCAGGGAAGTATAATTGTCAGTTCCGGTATATTCCGAAAGAACATGTGACGAAGGAGGACCTGGAGGATACCCAGGTTCTCATCGGCAACCTGCCTCCTGCCCTGGTGCGGGAGGCGAAGCGCCTGGAATGGCTCCAGTTAAACAGCGCCGGAGCCGATCCCTATACGCCGGAGGGAGTGCTTCCTGCCGGAGCAGTCCTCACGAACGCCACTGGGGCCTATGGCCTGGCGGTATCCGAGCATATGCTGGCCCTGACCTTTGATCTGATCCGCCGCCTGGGGCAGTATCATAAAAACCAGGCGGACCGTCAGTGGAGATCCATGGGGAACATCATTTCGGTGGAAGGATCGACGATCCTGATCCTGGGACTGGGAGATATCGGAGGAGACTATGCCCGGAAGGTGAAGGCTCTGGGCGCGTACACCATCGGCGTCAGACGGACCTGCAAGGAGAAGCCGGAATATCTGGATGAACAGTATACCATGGACGACCTGGACCGCCTTCTTCCCAGGGCCGACGTGGTGGCCATGGTGGTGCCTGGAGGCCCTGCCACCTGCCATCTGATGGATGAGAGACGGCTCCGCCTGATGAAAAAGGGCGCGTACCTCATCAATGTGGGACGGGGAAATGCCATCGATCCCGCAGCATTAAAGGCAGTTTTAAAGGACGGCCATCTGGGCGGCTGCGGACTGGATGTGACCGAGCCGGAGCCCCTGCCGCCGGAGGACGAGCTTTGGGCAATGGACAATGTGGTGATCACGCCCCATGTGGCGGGAAATTTCTTCCTGGCGGAGACCTTTGAACGGATCGTTAGGATCGCTGGAGAGAACTTAAAGGCATGGGCGTCGGGAGAAGAGTTAAAGAACGTGGTGGACTTTTCCACCGGATACAGAAAATAAGAAAACGCTGCCGGAAACGGATGGATCTGCCAGTTTCCGGCGGCGTTTTGTCATAGTTGTTTGAGTGCTTTGTATTTCTGCACAAATGACGGCCTAATACATGCAGGAGGTATATAATAGAAGCTGAAAACAATGTTGGGAGGTGGTCCTGGTGGATGTAAATACAATAAAATCCATATTGGAAATAGGCGAAACCATCGCTGTCGAATTCAAGCGGTGTGGAAATAATATTGAAAATGATGTATATGAATCCGTCTGCTCATTTTTAAACCGTTTTGGCGGGGATCTTTTTATGGGAGTACTGGATGATGGTACGGTATGTGGTGTTCCGGAAAAAGATGCACCTGATATGGTAAAAAATTTTATTAGCTGCATTAGCAATCCGGCTTTATTTTCTCCAACTGTGTACCTTACACCAGAAATACTTTCTTATAAAGGTAAAACGATAATTCATGTCCATGTTTTTTCCAGTGCAGAAGTGCATAGCTCCAAAAAAGTTATTTATGATCGTGTGAATGATGCAGATGTAAAAGTGACTGCGACTGCGCAGATCGCGCAAATGTATATTCGCAAGCAAGGTATTTTTACAGAGAAAAAAATTTTTCCATATGTAAAAATGGAAGATCTGCGATTGGATTTATTGCCGAAGCTTCGGACGATGGCAGCGAATAATAGTGCACAGGCCCATCCGTGGAGCGGTATGACAGATGAAGAACTGTTGAAGAGCACGCGGCTTTATAGTATGGACCGCATGACTGGTGAGTCGGGGTTTAATCTGGCTGCTGTCATGCTGCTTGGAAAAGATGATGTGATCGCAGATGTTGCACCGGCATATGTGACAGACGCTCTGCTCCGCAGGGTCGATGTGGACCGGTATGATGATCGTGAGATCATAAAAACAAATTTGATCGAAAGCTATGAACAGATGATGGAGTTCGGACGGAAGCATCTTCCGGACAGGTTTTATTTGGAAGATGATCAAAGAAAGAGTCTTCGGAATATCATTACTCGCGAGATGATCGCAAATACTTTGATCCATAGGGAATACACAAGTTCTTTTCAGGCAAAATTTGTTATTGGAAAAGATTGCGTATACGTTGAAAATGCAAATCGTGCATCGCAGGCTGCGATTCTGACACCAGATAACGCTGCTCCAAATCCAAAGAATCCGATCATTGCGGATTTTTTTAGAAATATTGGCTATGCAGATAAACTTGGATCGGGTGTGAGAAATCTATTTAAGTACAGTAAATTTTATTCGGGAAAAGAGCCGGAATTTATTGAAGGTGACGTATTTAAAATTATTGTTCCATTGGATGATAAATTAACCGGAGAAGGAACCACCCAATCCGCCACCCAATCCGCCACCCGGTCTGAGATCCCATCGGCAGTGGGCGATCCGGAAAAAGCAATTTTGAAATTGATAAGAGAAGAACCTGCTATCTCTCAAAAGGAAATCGCAGTTCGGCTTGCAATGAATCAAAACACTGTAAAATATCATACCCGGAAAATGCGAAAAAATGGAACGCTTGCGCGGGAAGGTACAAGCCGCAAAGGGAAATGGATTATAAAATAAGATCACATACGGCTGGCAGAACAGAAAAAATGCCATCTGCTCCGTGCAGATGGCATTGATTGGCAGGAATTTAGAAATCAAAGTTTCCGGTATACTTTTTCCGGCTGGCGGTTTCCGGCGCATAGGCGATGGGATAGATCACCATGGCCATCAGCATGGAACCGAACACATCCAGGATAGAGTGCTGCTTTAAGCATACGGTGGCAATACATATGGACACCATCAGGATCCCGGAGGCCCATACCAGAGGCTTGTTCTTTGAAAGGGTCTGGCTGCGGCAGATGGAAATATGGACTCCGATGGAGTTGTATACATGGATGCTGGGGAACACATTGATACATGGATCGATGCTCCACAGCTTCGCCACCAGGAAGCAGAAGATATTTTTATCCGGGTCGATGGCAGGGCGGAAATCCGTTCCATTGGGGTACAGGGTACACACCAGAAGGCTGATGGTCATGCCTGTAAATAGAAAGGTACACAGCCGATAATAATCGTCCTTGCTGGTAAAGAAAAAATAGGCAATGGCAGCAGCCACATACAAAAACCACAGCAGGTAGGGGACGATAAAATACTCGTTGAACGGGATCAGATCGTCCAGGGCGGTATGCATCACGTGGTAAGGTTTTCCCACATTCTGCTGGAGCGCTGCAAACCATGGCAGATAGATCAGGCCGTAGGACAGGATCCAGACATGACCGTATTTTTTCATGAGTTTTTTCATATTTTCAATGACCTCCTTTCGTTCTGGTCATTTCCTGTTATAACTTTAGCAAAGTATATCACAGGGAAAAACGGGTTTCAAGGCAGTTCACAAAAATTTAAGAAAGAGTAACATTTTGGTAATATGTTGGTACAAAAATGAAAAAATTTCGCCAGTATTTTGACAGAATGATGGATTTGTGGTATGTTATAAGAAACCAGTCAGAAAGGAGAAATGGATTATGCCTTATGTGGAAGAAGCTGGATTGCAGTATCATTTAAATATAAGACCCGGCGATGTGGGACGCTATGTGATCCTTCCGGGAGACCCCAAGCGCTGTAAAAAGATCGCGGAACACTTTGAGCGTGCGGAGCTGGTGGCCGACAGCCGGGAATACGTGACGTATACGGGATACCTGGATGGTGAAAAGGTCAGCGTTACCTCCACCGGCATCGGCGGTCCCTCGGCGGCCATTGCCCTGGAGGAACTGGTGAAATGCGGAGCCGATACCTTTATCCGGGTGGGAACCTGCGGCGGTATGGATCTGGATGTCAGGGGCGGCGACGTGGTGGTTGCCACCGGATCCATCCGTGCGGAGGGGACCAGCAGAGAGTATGCGCCCATTGAGTTTCCGGCAGTGGCAGATCTCAGGGTGGTCAACGCCCTGATGAAGGCAGGAGAGAACCTGGGCTATGCCTGCCATGCCGGAGTGGTCCAGAGCAAGGATTCCTTTTATGGCCAGCACAATCCGGAGCTGATGCCTGTGGCGGGAGAGCTTTTAAGCAAGTGGGACGCCTGGCTGAAGCTGGGGTGCAAGGCGTCAGAGATGGAGTCGGCGGCCCTTTTTATCGTGGCCAGTTATCTGAGAGTCCGCTGCGGTGCCTGCTTTCTGGCAGTCGCCAACCAGGAACGGGAAAAGGCGGGACTTCCCAATCCCGTGGTCCACGATACGGAGGCGGCCATTAAAGTGGGCGTGGAGGCCATCCGCGTCCTTATAAAAGAGGAACGGGAAAAGAATCAGACCGTATAACAGGAGAGGATTCCGGGAAAGGCGGTGCGTTTTATGGAAAATAAGGAACTGGTGGAGAAGGCTCTGGAGGCCAGGAGCGTGGCCTATACCCCCTATTCAGGATTCCGGGTGGGAGCCGCCCTTTTATGTGCGGATGGGACAGTCTATGGGGGCTGCAACATTGAAAACGCGGCCTTTGGTCCCAGCTGCTGCGCGGAGCGGACCGCGTTTTTTAAGGCTGTCAGCGAAGGAAAACGGGAATTTTCTGCCATTGCCATCGTGGGAGGACCGGCCGGGAAGGAGCCGGAGGATTTCTGCCCGCCCTGCGGCGTCTGCCGCCAGGTGATGATGGAATTCTGTGATCCGGAGCGCTTCCGGATCGTTCTGGGGAAGGGGGATCTTTCCTTCCGGGAGTATACCCTGAAGGAGCTTCTGCCCCTGGGCTTTGCCGGAGACGGCGTAGAAAGAAAGGAATAGAAGAATATGACGTACAGGGAAATCTTATCCAGAGTGGATCATACGCTTTTAAAGCAGGGGGCCACCTGGGAGCAGATAGAGGCTGTCTGCGATGACGGCCTCCGGTTTGGGACTGCGTCGGTCTGCATCCCTCCGTCCTTTGTGAAGCAGGCCGCAGAGTATTTAAAGGGACGGCTTCCCGTATGCACAGTCATCGGCTTCCCCAACGGCTATAACACCACGGCGGTCAAGGTATATGAGACCGCAGAGGCTGTGGGAAACGGGGCGGATGAGATCGACATGGTGGTGAACCTGGGCTGGGTGAAGGAGGGCCGGTACGACCGGGTCCTGGAAGAGATCAACGCGGTCAAAAAAGCCTGCGCCGGCCGCCTTTTAAAGGTGATCATCGAGACGTGTCTTTTAACAGAAGAAGAAAAGACAGAGCTTTGCAGGACTGTCACCAGGTCCGATGCAGAATTTATAAAGACCTCCACGGGCTTTTCCGCCGGCGGCGCCACCTTTGCGGATGTGGAGCTGATGAAGGCACAGATGGGGGAGGGAAAGCAGATCAAGGCCGCAGGAGGCATCAGCGGCTTCCATGACGCTGAAATATTTATCCGTCTGGGAGCGGACCGCCTGGGGACCAGCAGACTGGCAGAGCAGGCAAAAAAGAAAGAGGTAGAACTGGATGAAGAAGTATAAAAGAATATTTACCATCGTCATCGATTCCCTGGGGATCGGTGCCATGGAGGACTCCGAACAGTTTGGAGATAAAGGGGTCAATACCCTGGGTCATATTGCAGAGCGGATGGAGGATTTTCAGATCCCCAATTTAAGGAAGCTGGGGATCGCAAACCTTTGCAGCCTTTCCGGGCTGGCCCCGGAGGAAAAGCCCCTGGGCTACCGTATGGTCATGCGGGAGATGAGCAACGGAAAGGACACCATGACCGGCCACTGGGAAATGATGGGCATTCATACCACCAAGCCCTTTCAGACCTTTACGGATACGGGATTCCCGCCGGAGCTCATAAAAGAGCTGGAGGAGCGGACCGGCAGGACGGTCATTGGAAATAAGAGCGCCAGCGGTACAGAGATCCTGGATGAGCTGGCTGAGGAGGAGATCGCCACCGGCCACATGATCGTATATACATCGGCGGACTCTGTGCTGCAGATCTGCGGCAACGAGGAGACCTTCGGCCTGGAGGAGCTTTACCGGTGCTGCGAGATCGCCAGGGAGATCACCATGAAGGAAGAATGGCGCGTGGGCCGGGTCATTGCGCGGCCCTATGTGGGAAAGAAAAAGGGAGAGTTCGTGCGGACCAGCAACAGCCACGATTATGCTTTAAAGCCCACAGGGACCACTGCCTTAAATATCCTGAAGGATCACGGCTATGATGTGATCTCCGTAGGAAAGATCCGGGATATCTTTGACGGAGAGGGGATCACAGAAAGCCATAAATCCAAGTCTTCGGTCCACGGCATGGAGCAGACCATTGAGCTCTGTAAAAAAGATTTTTCCGGCCTGTGCTTTGTGAATCTGGTGGATTTTGACGCCCTCTGGGGCCATCGGAGAGATCCGATTGGCTATGGAAAGGAGCTGGAGCGGTTCGACGAGAAGCTGGGAGAGCTTCTGCCTCTCCTTGGGGAGGACGACCTTCTTATGATCACCGCCGACCATGGAAATGATCCCACCTATACAGGGACCGACCATACCAGGGAAAAGGTGCCATTCCTTGCCTATTCGCCGTCCATGAAGGGCCAGGGGGAGCTGCCGGAGGCGGAGACCTTTGCAGTCATCGGGGGAACCATTCTGGATAATTTTGGACTGAAAAAGGAAGAAAATATGATCGGGGATTCCGTTCTGGAAAAACTGGTGTAGGATTTTTTCCGGGCTGCTTCCGGCGGGGGCGGCCCGGGCAGGAATGAAAAACAATGGGGAGTGGATACAAAAGCATGAATAATGACCTGACGAAAGGCTCGATCACAGGGGGACTGATCCGGTTTGCGATCCCCCTGTTTCTTGGGCAGCTGCTCCAGCAGTTTTATAATATGGCGGATGCCTGGGTCGTTGGAAATTTTGCCAGCAACGACGCCTTTGCGGCCGTCAGCTCCGGAGGCCATCTGACGTTTCTGATCATCGGTCTCTTTAATGGCATCGCTGTGGGAGGCGGCGTAGTGATCTCCCGGTATTTTGGCGCGAAAAACAGAGAGGGGGTCCAGAAGGCCATCCATGCCAACTTCCTGTTCGGGATCTGGTCCTCGGTCATCGCCACGGCGGCGGGACTTATCTTTATTCCCTCTGTCCTGCGGATGATGAATACGCCGGACAGCGTGATGCCCCATTCCCTGGTATATTTCAGGATCTACTTTGCGGGCGTGTTCACGGTGATCCTGTATAACGTCTGTATGTCGGTGATGCGGGCCCTGGGAGACAGCCTCCATCCCCTTTATTATCTGATCGTGTCCTCCCTGGTGAACGTTGCCCTGGACCTGCTTTTTGTGGCCGGCTTCCAGTGGGGCGTGGGCGGCGCGGCTTTTGCCACGGTCGTTGCCCAGGGCTTAAGCGTGGTCCTGTGCCTGATCCGCATGAGCCGGGAAAAGGACGAATCCCTGCGGCTGGATATAAAAAAGCTGAAGCTCAATAAAGATATGATGGCCCAGGTGATCCGCCAGGGACTTCCCACGGGCATCCAGAACTCGGTGGTCAGCGTGGGAAATCTGGTGATCCAGACCAACATCAACGCCTTCGGGGCCTTTGCCATGTCGGGGGTGGGAGCCCATTCCAAGATCGAGGGGATCGTATTCCTTCCTATCATGAGCATGTCCATGGCCCTGCCCACCTTCGTGAGCCAGAACATCGGCGCAGGGGAGTATGAGCGGGCGAAAAAAGGCGCTGCCGTGGGTACCATTTCCAGCATGATACTGGCCGAGCTGGTGGGGATCCTCTATTTTATGTGGGCTCCCTATGCGATGAGGATCTTTGTAAACGCTCCGGAGGCTATTGAATTTGGTGTCATCCACTGCCGTACTACGGCGCTGTTTTTCTTCCTCCTGGCCTTTTCCCACTGTGCGGCGGGAGTTATGAGGGGCTGTGGGAAATCCTTTATGCCCATGGCGGCTATGCTGGCCTTCTGGTGCGGCGTCCGGATCCTTTACGTTTCCATCGCCATCCAGATCGTTCCTGTGTTCCAGACCATTTCCTGGGCGTATCCGCTGACCTGGTTCTTAAGCTCCGTAGCCTTTTTCGTGTCCCTGGTGCGCATGGACTGGAAAAAGCTGTGATGGAAGAGCGGAAGAAAGAAACGATACCCTCCGTGTACAGGGGAGCATGACTTCTGTACACGGGGGCTTCGCCTCCTGCGGGAGAGGGGCCTGCG
>OIWO01002957.1_pt1 | contig 9906 bp, 8 predicted proteins | sample 1587641 | NCBI WGS metagenome assembly OIWO01 (sample SAMEA3888924, study PRJEB22519) | human gut metagenome | biome: human gut; feature: human-associated habitat; material: faeces | place: Denmark | collected 2010
CCCGCCGCTCACAGGCCGGAACCGGCGAGGGGGACGGCGCGCTCCGTCTCGCCGACGGGGCGCACGGCGCAGCGGCCGGCGGTCAGGTCGCGCACCTGCGCGGCAAAGGCCTCACCGGCCTCCTCCGGCAGCAGGGCGCAGACCGTCACGGCGGCGGCATACTGCGTCTCCTGCACGACGCCGCCGAGTGCGGCGACGGCCGCGCGCACCGGCTCATAGAGCGCGTAGGGCGTGCTGACCTCGCAGGCGAGCCAGCGGCGCACCTCCGAGATGCCGGCGTCGGAAAGCGCGTCAGCCGCGGCGGCGGTATACGCCCGCAGCAGGCCGCCCGTGCCGAGCAGCACACCGCCGAAATAGCGCGTGACGACGCAGACGGCATTCGTCACGCCCGCGCGGCGGAACACCTCCAGCATCGGGATGCCGGCCGTGCCCTGCGGCTCGCCGTCGTCGGAGTAGCGCTCGGTGCCGTCGCGCAGCAGGTAGCACCAGCAGTTGTGCCGCGCGTCGTGATACTGCTTCTTGCACGCGGCGATGACCGCGCGCGCCTCGTCCTCGGAGCCGACCGGCTGCACGAGGCCCAGAAAGCGCGAGCGCTTGTCGACATACTCCGACGCGCCGGATTTTGTGGGAATGCGGTAGCTGTCCATATTACCCCTCCTCGCCCGCGATGACGAACGGCTCGAGCCGCGGCCACTGCTCCGGGTGGATGATGACCTCGAGCGCGATGCCGTCGTCGCGGTAGTCGGTGCGCAGCACGGCGCAGTCGCGGTGCAGCGTCTCGAGCAGCGCGCCCTGCGCATACGGCAGCAGCAGCGTCACATGGTGGTCGGCCCGGCCGAGAATGGCGCGCACGCGCGCGGTCAGCTCCGCCGCGCCCTCGCCGCTGCGGGCCGAGATGCAGACAATGTTCTCCCCGTGCGGCAGGATGCCGAGGTAGGCATCGCACTTATTGAATACGCGGATGCACGGCGTGTGCGCCGCGCCGAGCTGGTCGATGAGCCGGTCGACGACGGCGGCCTGCGCCTCCCACTCGGGGTTCGAGAGGTCGATCACGTGCAGGAGCACGTCGGCATACGTCAGCTCCTCGAGCGTGGCCTTGAACGCCTCGACCAGGTTCGTCGGCAGCTTGCGGATGAAGCCGACCGTGTCCGAGAGCAGCACCTCCTGCGCGGCGTCGATGCGCCAGCGGCGGGTCGTGGTGTCGAGCGTGTCGAACAGGCGGTCGTTGGCCGGAATGTCCGACCCCGTCAGGCAGTTGAGCAGCGTGGATTTGCCGGCGTTCGTGTAGCCGACGAGGGCCACGACCGGCAGGGCGTTTTTCTCGCGGCGGCGGCGCTGCGTGCGGCGGATCTTGCGCACGTCCTCGAGCTCGGCCTGCAGCTTCTGGATCTTGCGGCGGATGTGGCGGCGGTCGGTCTCGAGCTGCGTTTCGCCCGGGCCGCGCGTGCCGATCGGCGACGAGCCGCCCGAGGCCGTCTGCCGCACGAGGTGCGTCCACATGCCCGTCAGGCGCGGCAGCAGGTACTGGTACTGCGCCAGCTCCACCTGCAGCTGGCCCTCGCGCGTCTGGGCGCGCTGGGCAAAGATGTCGAGGATCAGGCCCGAGCGGTCGAGCACGCGCACGCCGAGCTCCTCCTCCAGCACGCGCATCTGCGACGGGGAGAGCTCGTTGTCAAACACCGCAAGGTCGCAGTCGTTGGCGAGAATGCGCTCTTTGAGCTCCGCCACCTTGCCCTCGCCGAGGAAGGTGCGCGGGTCGGGCGTGGGCTTGTTCTGCAGCAGCGTCACGACGGGCTGGCCGCCGGCCGTCTCCACGAGCGCGGCGAGCTCGGCAAGGGAAATGTCCGTCGAGCGCTCGCGTTCGTCCATGCTCGCCGCGGCGAGGCCGGCCAGCGCGGCGCGTTCGATTTTCTGTTCGGTAGATTGCATAGGGGTCATCCTTTGAAATGAATATTTATCGGGTTTGTGGCTGGATATGCCCGGAACGGCGGGAATCTCCTGTCACGCGTGATGTAGCAGCTGCGTCACGGGGCACCGTACCCAACCGTACAGTACAGTACCATACTCTACTGCGCAGTAGGAACGCACTGCATAAGCATATCTTACCCTGTCTCTCTCAAAGAAAGCCAAGGGGAAAGAAAGCCGCTGTGGAAAACCGGCGAAATTGTGGAAAACTCTGTGGAAAGATTGTGGAAAACCGGATCCGCGGCGGGCGGGGCCGGTGCGGTCTGGTGCAGGCTTGCAGCCGGGTGCGTGGAGCGAGCGCCGGTGATCGGCGGACACGGTGTGGCCTGGTGCGCGTTTGCGGCCGGGTGCGTGATGGCGGCTGTGTGGTGCAGGGCGCGGGTGCAGCGCAGGGCGCGCTGGCTGGCTTTCTTGCTGAGAGAAAAATTTCTTGACAAGTTATGCAAAAGCATACTAGACTGGAAGTGGGGCAAAGGCCCGGGGCCGTTCACGACGGGGACAGCGGTTCGGCGCTCTCGGCGGTATCCGGCACTGCCGGCGCAGCGAAGCGCTGCACGCCCCAGATGCCGACGAGGATGGCGGCCGAGGCAGCGGCGCTGACCCAGCCGAACGGCTCGCGCAGGAGGAGCACCCCAGCGAGCACGGACACAACGGTCGAGAAGTTGATGAGCGCCGCGGTGCGCGCGACGGGCAGCACCTCCAGCGCCCGGTTGAGCGCGAGGTAGGACAGCACCGAGGCCACCACGCTCAAAAACACGATGGCGAGCGCAAACGGCGCGTGCGTCATCGGCAGCACGACAGCACGCAGATCGTGCCGGTGCTCGAGCACGGACAGCACCCCGAACGCGGCGGCGCCCATGCCGCAGGTGATATACGTGCGCTCAAAGGCGGTGAAGCTGCCCGAGCACGCGCGGCAGGCCACCATGTAGCCCGCACCGGCAAAGACCGTGCCGAGCAGGACAAGAAAGCCGGGAAAACTCCCCGCGCCGATGCCGGTGGCGTAGACGGCCAGCACGATCACCCCCGCGACGGAGAGGACCGAGAACACGACCTGCCGCCGCGTGGCCTTTTCGTGCAGAAAAACCGCCCCGTAGACGAGCGAGCACAGCGGGATGAGCGCGACCATGACGCCGGAAAACGACGTGCTCGTGAGCCTCAGGCCATACTGCTCGCAGGGAAAGTAGAGCACGGGCTCGAACAGACCCGCCAGCAGCACGGGCCAGAGCCTCCGGCCACGCAGACGCACGGGGAAGCGCCCCGTCAGGCGCAGCAGATTCAGCAGCGCAAACGCCAGCGCGAAGCGCCAGAACAGCAGCACGAACGGCGTGCCGTAGTCCTGCGCGATGCGCGAGGCGAGGAACGTGAAGCCCCAGATGAAATACGTGAACGCGGCGAGCCAGAACGCGCCTGCCGGCGAGAGGGTGCGGCGCAAGGGAATCAGCCTTCTTTCTCGGTGGTAAAGGTGAGGTTCACGCCGTCGGAGCGGCAGACGATCGTGCCGTTGAGGTCCGTGCGGTAGACGGTCACGTCCGCGTCGCGCAGGCGGCTGAGCGTGTCGTCGTGCGGGTGGCCGTACTCGTTGTCCGCGCCGCAGCTGATGACGGCGTACTTCGGCTGCGCCTCGTACAGCAGGCGGTAGCCCGTGGAGGTGCGGCTGCCGTGGTGGCCGGCCTTGATGACGTCGCAGCGGACGTTTTCGCCCGCGTCGAGCACGTCCGTCTCGCTCTCGTACTCGGCGTCGCCGGTGAAGAGGAAGGCGTTGCTGCCGTAGTCCACGCGCAGGATGAGGCTCTGGTTGTTGACGTCGCTGTAGTGCTGCTGCGGGCCGAGGACGGTCACGGTCGCGCTGCCGAGGGCGAACGTGTCGCCCACGTCCGGCACGGTGATGGCGAGGTTCGCCGTCTCGGCCGCGCGCATGACGCGCTGGAACGCGCCGTTGCTGCTCGAGGTGACGGAGCTGTAGAGCGTGCGCACCGGGAAGGCCGCGATGACGGCCCGCATGCCGCCGCAGTGGTCGGCGTGCGCGTGCGTGCAGACGAGGTAGTCGATGACCGTCACGCCGTGCTGCTTGAGGTAGGCCGTGATCTTGTTGGCCTGGTTGCCCTCGGCCGCGTCGATGAGCATGACCTGCCCGTCGCACTGCAGCAGCGTACAGTCGCCCTGGCCGACGTCGAGATACGTCACGGTCAGCCCGTCGCCGGGCAGGGGCGTGGGTGCGGCCGTCGCGGTGACGCCGGGCGCGGCCGTGGCGCTGGGGTCGGCAGCGGCATGGTCGCGGCCGTAGCCGAACCAGGTGGCGAGGCACGCGATGATGAGCGCGAGCACGATGGTGATCAGATGATTTTTGGCCTGCGAATTGCGGCCGCGAGTGGGTTGGGCCATGGGTCACATCTCCTGTTTGATGATAAAAGGGCGGGGGCACCGTTCGATATTGCGGCGCGTGCAGGGCTCGCACCCCTCGTCTTCTCCTTGCGGGAGCGGCCGGAGTGCGCGATGCCTTCCCCTCAAGGGAAAGGCTTGAAAATGTGCAAAAATGTCTGCGTAAGCGAATACGCAGACATTTTCTCATATTGCGGGCGAAAATGCAACCCCGCCGCTGTCCGTTGAATGGGACAGTGCAGAGGATTTCCCGCCTTTTTATCCGTTTTTGCGCCAGAGCCGGACTGCGTGGATGCGCGCGCGGGCGCGGGCCTGGGCCGCCTCGGCCACGGAGACGTTCATCTCCATGCCGCGGGCCTCGAGATCCGACTCGGCCCGGCGCAGCGCCGCCTCGGCGCGGGGCAGGTCGATGTCCGGCGCGGGCTCGGCCGTGCGGGCGAGCACGGTCACGGTGTTGGCCGCGACGTTTACGGTGCCGGGGCTCACGGCGCAGTAGTGCTCCGCGCCGCCGGAGGTATAGCGCACGACGCCGCTCACGAGCGCGCCGAGCAGCGGCGCGTGGCCCGGCAGAACGCCGGCTTCCCCGTCAGCGAGGGGGAGCGTGACCTGCTGAGCCTGCGTGTCCACGGCCGCGCCGCCGGCCGTGACGATCTCCAGATGCAGTGTGTCCGCCATAGCGCACCTCACTGCAGCGCGTCGCGCTTGCGCAGCACGTCGTCGATCGAGCCGCAGAACAGGAATGCCTGCTCGGGAATGTCGTCGCACTCGCCGCCGAGGATGGCCTCGAAGCCGCGGATGGTCTCGTCGAGCGGGACGTACTTGCCGGCCATGCCCGTGAAGTTTTCCGCCACGTGGAACGGCTGCGACAGAAAGCGCTGGATGCGCCGCGCGCGGTTGACGGCGGCCTTGTCCTCCACGCTCAGCTCGTCCATGCCGAGCACGGCAATGATGTCCTGCAGATCCTTATACTTCTGCAGCACGCGCTGCACGGCGCGCGCGGTGTCATAGTGCCGGCGGCCGAGAATGTCCGGCTCGAGGATGCGCGACGTGGAGCCGAGCGGGTCGACGGCCGGGTAGATGCCGAGCTCCGAGATGCTGCGGTCGAGCACGGTCGTGGCGTCGAGGTGGGCAAAGGTCGTGGCTGGGGCGGGGTCGGTCAGGTCGTCGGCGGGGACGTAGATCGCCTGCACGCTCGTGACCGAGCCGTTGCGCGTGGAGGTGATGCGCTCCTGCAGCTTGCCCATCTCGGTGGCGAGCGTGGGCTGATAGCCGACGGCGGAGGGCATGCGCCCGAGCAGGGCCGACACCTCGCTGCCCGCCTGCGTGAAGCGGAAGATGTTATCGATGAACAGCAGCACGTCCTGCCCGGACTCGTCGCGGAAGTTTTCCGCGATCGTCAGGCCCGAGAGCGGCACGCGCAGACGCGCGCCGGGCGGCTCGTTCATCTGGCCGAAGACAAGCGCCGTCTTGCTGATGACGCCGGATTCGTTCATCTCGTTCCAGAGGTCGTTGCCCTCGCGCGAGCGCTCGCCCACGCCGGCAAAGACCGAGTAGCCGCCGTGCTCGTAGGCGATGTTGCGGATCAGCTCCATGATGAGCACGGTCTTGCCGACGCCCGCGCCGCCAAACAGGCCGATCTTGCCGCCCTTGGCATAGGGCGCGAGCAGGTCGACGACCTTGATGCCGGTCTCGAGCAGCTCGGTCGCGGGGGCGATGTCCGTGAAGGCCAGGGCCTCGCGGTGGATGGGCAGATATTCTGTTGCGTGGACGGGGCCTTTGCCGTCGATCGGCTCGCCGATGACGTTGAACATGCGGCCGAGCGTCGCCTCGCCGACGGGCATTTTCACGCTCGAGCCGGTGTCCACGGCGACGCAGCCACGCTGCAGCCCGTCGGTGGAAAAGAGCGAGATGCAGCGCACCGCGTTGTCGCCGAGCTGCTGCACCGCCTCCATGACGATGCGGCGCTCACCGGCGTGCACCTCGATGGCGTTGTTGATTTCCGGCAGTTTTCCGGCCGGGAACTGCACGTCCACCACCGGGCCGATGACCCTTTTGACGATACCGTTTTCCATACGTTCTCCCTTCGTGGGACGCGGCGCTGCCGCCGCGGTGTTAGTCCGATTTGTCCGATTTTTTCAGCGCGGCGCTGCCGCCGACGATCTCGGAGATCTCCGTCGTGATCGCGGCCTGGCGCGCGCGGTTGAACTCCAGATTCAGGTCCTCGATGAGCTCCGCCGTCGAGTCCGTGGCGGCGGTCATCGCGGTCATGCGCGCGGCGTGCTCGCCCACGCGGGCCTCGAGCATCACGGCGTAGACCGTGTTGTTCAGGTACAGCTCGAGCACGTTGTCGAGCACGGTCTGCGCGTCCGGCACGAACAGATAGTTGTTGTTCGCGGCGGGTGCGTCGGCCTCCGGCGCGGCGGGCAGCAGCTGCCGGTGCACCGGCGTCTGGTGCAGCACGGAGTCAAAGCGCTGGTAGACGAGGTGGATTTCGTCCGCCTCGCCGGTGCGGTAGAGGTTTTTGAGCACCTCGGCGATCTCGAGCGCCTCGGCCATGGTGGGCGTGTCGCTCAGGTCGGAGAAGATCTGCCGCACGGGCAGGTCGGTGCCCGCGAGCACGTCGCGCCCCCAGCGGCCGCACACGATCACGGAGCAGGGGCGCGCCTCGGCGCGCACGAGCCCCTCGAGGTGGCGCAGCAGCAGCTGGTTATACGCCCCGCACAGCCCGCGGTTGCCCCAGAAGACCACGTAGCACACGTGGCCGACGTGCCGCCGGGGTGTGAGATACGGGTGCTCAAAGCTCGCGTCGCCGGCGAGCAGGGCGTTGAGCACGGCCTGACTCTTGTCCGCGAACAGGCGCACGCCCGCAAGGCTCGTCTGCGTCTTGCGCAGCTTCGACACGGCGATCATCTTCATCGTGCGGGTGATCTGCTGCGTGCTGTTCACGCTGCGGATGCGCGCGCGGATCTTATGCAGGTTCGTCAAGGGGCGTCAACTCCTTTCTGCCGGTGGCGGGGATGATGGTTCATAGATTCTTCAGGGTCTCGGCGGCAAGCTCACGCAGACGCTCGAGCGCCTCGGGCGGGAGCTTTTTGCCGCTGTGCACGAGGTCGTGCAGCTCCGGATACGTCCGGTGGATGCGCGCGAGCAGGGCGTCCGCGTAGCGCGGCACTTCCTCGACGGCGATCGTGTCCGTGTACCCCTCGCCGGCGGCGAAGAGCACCGCGACCTGATCGGCCGCGTCCATGGGCGCGTACTGCGGCTGCTTCAGGAGCTCGGTCATGCGGCTGCCGCGCGCGAGCGTGTCGCGCGTGGCCTTGTCGAGGTCGGAGCCGAACTGCGCGAACGACGCCAGCTCCCGGTACTGCGCCAGGTCCATGCGCAGCCGGCCGGCGACCTGCTTCATGGCGCCGAGCTGCGCCGCGCCGCCGACACGCGACACGGACAGGCCCACGTTGATGGCCGGGCGCACACCGGCGTGGAACAGGTCCGTCTCGAGGAAGATCTGCCCGTCGGTGATGGAGATGACATTCGTCGGGATATAGGCCGAGATATCGCCCGCCTGCGTCTCAATGATGGGCAGGGCGGTCATGCTGCCGCCGCCGGCTTCCTCGCTCAGGCGCGCGGCGCGCTCGAGCAGGCGGGAGTGCAGATAAAACACGTCGCCGGGGTAGGCCTCGCGTCCGGGCGGACGCTGCAGCAGCAGGGAGATCTCACGGTAGGCCACGGCCTGCTTCGACAGGTCGTCGTAGACGATGAGCACGTCGCGCCCGCGGTACATGAAGTACTCGCCGATGGCGGCGCCCGCGTAGGGCGCGATGTAGAGCATGGGCGCGGTCTCGGACGCGTGCGCGCACACGACGGTGGTGTAGGCCATGGCGCCGCGGTCGCGCAGCTTCTGCACGACGCCTGCGACGGTCGATTCCTTCTGGCCGATGGCGACGTAGATGCACAGCACGCCGGTGTCCTTCTGGTTGAGGATGGCGTCGATGGCGATGGCGGTCTTGCCGGTCTGGCGGTCGCCGATGATAAGCTCGCGCTGGCCGCGGCCGATGGGCACGAGCGCGTCGATGGCCTTGATGCCGGTCTGCAGCGGGACGCTCACGCCCTTGCGCGCGATGACGCCGGGCGCGGGGCTCTCGATGGCGCGGCGCTCCGCCGTGCGGATGGGGCCGAGCCCGTCGATCGGGCGGCCGAGCGCATCCACGACGCGGCCGGTCATCTCCTCGCCCACGGGCACGGACATGATCTGCCCCGTGCGGCGCACGCGGTCGCCCTCCTGCAGGTGGCCGTAGGGCCCGAGCAGCACGACGCCGATGTCCTCGCGGCCGAGGTCCATGACCATGCCGCGCAGCGTGCCGTCAAAGGCCAGCAGCTCACCGGCCATGGCGTCGGCGAGGCCCCGGATGCGGCAGATGCCGTCCGACAGGCTCGTGACGACGCCGGACTGGAACACGTCGATGCCGACGTGCGTGTCCGCGAGCTTGGCGCGGATGCAGTCAGCGAGGTCGGGCGTTTCGTCCGTCGTGTGCAGGACGCTGTTGGCCGCGTCCTGCTCGAGCAGGTCGAGCGCGTGGCGCAGCGTGCCGTCATAGTGCGTGTCGCCGATGCGCAGGCAGATGCCGCCGATCAGCTCCGGGCGCACGGTCGTCATGACGGTGACGTGGCCGTAGGCGCGCGTGAGTGTATCGGTCAGCGCGTCGAGCGCGGCGGCGCTCAGGGGCTCGGCCGATTCGACCGTCACGGTCAGCGTGCCGGTCTCGGCGAGGGCGAGCGCGTCGCTCGGCTGCGTGGTCAGGTGCTCGCCGATGTGGGCGAGGAAGTTGTCAATGAGGTTTGCGCGCGCGGGTGCGAACGCGTCCTGCGCCAGCACACCGGCGGCGGCCGCCGTGATGCGGCCGATGGCCGCGTCGCTCACGCGGTCTTCCATGTCGCTGCGCAGCTGCGCCTCGGTCTGCTGCGCGCTGCGGCGCACGGCCTCGGCCTGACGGGCGGTCTCGGCGTCGGCGGCTGCGGTGTTGGCCGCCGCCTGACGCTGCGCGTCCGCGAGCTGGCACTGCGCCTGCGCGTCGGCCGTCTGCTGCGCCTCGGCAATGTCCTCGGCGGTGTGGCGGGCCTGATCCTGCGCGTCGGCCGCGCGGCCGAGCGCGTCGGCAATGCGCTCCTTCCGGTCCTGGAAGAGCTTGCGGATGCGCTTGCGCGTCAGGAAAAACAGCGCGCCTGCCAGCAGCAGGAAGTTGAAGACGGGGCCGATGGCTCTCAGAAATTCCATGGCGTCGGCGCCCCCTTTCGATTCATTTCATGCATGGTTCAGCCCTCATGTGCGGGGGCGACCCACTGACGGATCTGCGCGGCATTGCGCTCGGCGGCGTCGCTGCCGAGCAGCCCGCCGGTCAGCGCCGTGACGAGCTCGGGCAGTTTCGCGTCCACGGCGGCGGCCGCGGCGGTCTCTTCGTCGCGCACACGCGCCCGCATGGCGCGCGTGGCCTGTGCGGCCTCCTGGTGCGCGCTCTGCAGCGCCTGGGCGCGCGTGCGCTCGGCTGCGCTCTTGGCCTCGGCCAG
>OIWO01002960.1_pt1 | contig 9896 bp, 8 predicted proteins | sample 1587641 | NCBI WGS metagenome assembly OIWO01 (sample SAMEA3888924, study PRJEB22519) | human gut metagenome | biome: human gut; feature: human-associated habitat; material: faeces | place: Denmark | collected 2010
TAAAGTTGTCTAATTTATAGAATATAAGTTTTGTAATAAAACCTCAATCTCTTTGTAAAATATTGTATATTACATAAAAGATTATTGTATGCTATAATTCACCTTGTGTAGCAGTATTTTGTACTACTAAATATAGGAGATTTTATTCTATCTCTATAAAGTAATAAAGGAGTGTAAGCCCATGGAAAATGTTGTTGTCTCAATTTTTCATATTGAAAGTGAAGCCTTTCAGGCCTTTTCAGAATTAAAACAGTTTGGTCAAACTGAAAATACAAAATTAGCTCAGGCTTCAATTGTAAAAGCTGAAAATGGTGTTGTTAACGTCAAAGATAGCTTTGATTTGATGAATTCCCTAGGAGATGATTATTTCAAAGGCGGATTAATTGGTAGTTTAATCGGAATTTTAGGTGGACCACTAGGTGTTCTCTTTGGTTTTGCTACTGGTGGAGCAATTGGCGCCTCCGTTGGTTCAGACAAAGAATTGATCAATTCGGCATTAATTACAACCGTTAGTAAAAAGTTGACTAATGGCGAAGTAGCTATTATTGCACTTGTACAAGAAAATGATGAATCTGTTTTAAATGCTATTTTTGAAAAGTATCAGGTCAATGGCGTTATTCATTTGGCTGCCGAAAGTCATGTAGATCGTTCGATCAAAGATCCGTTTTCTTTCGCTCAGACCAATGTGATGGGAACGTTGAGTATGTTGCAGGCTGCTAAATTAGCCTGGGAGGGCCATTTTGACGATAAGTTGTTTTACCATGTTTCGACCGACGAGGTGTACGGTGCTTTGCAACCCGGTAAGGAACTGTTTACCGAAAAGACCAAGTACGATCCGCATTCTCCTTATTCGGCTTCTAAAGCTTCGTCGGATCATTTTGTCCGGGCTTATCACGATACTTACGGTTTGCCGGTAAAGATCTCGAATTGTTCGAATAACTACGGTTCTTATCAGTTTCCCGAAAAATTGATTCCTTTGTTTATTAATAATATTCGTCATAATAAGCCGCTCCCGGTGTATGGAAAAGGAGAAAATGTCCGGGATTGGTTGTTTGTCGAAGATCATGCACGGGCTATCGATTTGATTTTTCATAAAGGGAAAGTCGGGGATACCTATAATATCGGCGGTTTTAATGAATGGAAGAATATCGATCTGATCAAAGTACTGATCAAGGTGACGGACTGTTTGCTGGGGCGTCCCGAAGGGGCTTCCGATCATTTGATCACTTATGTGACAGACCGGGCCGGGCACGATCTGCGCTATGCTATCGATTCAACAAAATTGAAAAATGAATTGGGCTGGGAACCTTCGCTACAATTTGAAGAAGGTATTGAAAAGACTGTGAAATGGTATTTGGAAAATCAGGAGTGGTTGGATAATGTGACGAGTGGAGATTATCAGAAATACTACGAGATGATGTACAAATAAGTCGAAGATGAAATAAAAAACGATTTCCCGGCCCGAACGACCGGGAATTTTTTTAGTGAATAAAAGCCGGGTGAATATTTTGACCCGGTAATTTCAAGGTGTCAAAGACCAGCGTAGATTCGGCAGAATCGGTTTTTAGCAGGTTGTATACTTCTTTGGCGCGTTTGATTTCTTTCATCAGGTCGTTTTCGTTCAGTGCGTGTGCTGCGTCGCGTTGCAGTTGGTATTTATAGGCTTCCATGAATGTGTTGAAGGAAATTTTGTCTACATCGACACTGGATTTAACGGCGGTAAATGCCAATACGGATTCTATTTTTTGAGTGATACCTACTACAGTAACCTTGCGGATCCAGGATTTGACATCTATACGTACCAGTGCCAGACCATCGACCATGATGAAGTAGTCCGAATGTTCGGCTTGTACTCCTTCACCCGATCCCATCAGCATATTGATACCGGCTCCGATCAGTGCTCCGACTCCGGAGATTACGTTTTCACTACCTCCGGTGACGAAGCTTTTTATTGCATTAGTCGCTTCTCCGACGATTTTGGTGGAATCGTCTTTACAATAGGCCCTCATTTCCGAGGTGTCGGCAATGATATGGGTAATCGGAATGGTAGGGTTTTCGATAGTCCCGGCTGTGCGGATATTGTCTGCAATCTGCGTCTTGAAGTGATCACATTTGCTGGTTGCCAGTTCGAAAAGCAGGTTCAGGTTCAGCATGATTTCTTCTTTCTTTTCAGGTGCCGGATCGGCTTTTTTAATGGAATTTCTTAAACTAGACATGGCTTTTAAATTTAAAAATAAACTGTTGTTTTGTAAGCTTACCCGGCAAAAGTAGTCGGGATTAAAACGGAGGAGTAAATAATTTTTTAAGAGGTAGGTCATTGTTTGTAGATTGTTGGTTAGGTTATTTAAAAAGAAAAGCGGATGGTTGATAAACTCCAATTGACAGTTTAAGAAAGGAAAGAGGATTTAAAAACAGGAGCTGTTATTTTTGGTACCGTAAGCTTACAGCAGTGTTATTCATTAAAAATTTTAAATCATGGAAAATCAAGAATTTGATATAGAACTTTTGGAAAAAAAGTTGGAAGAATATGAGCAGGCTGATTCGAATGTGCGAAGCGAAGAAGTACTCGAATTTGTGAAAAAAGTACTGGATATCACTTTACTCCAGCTCAGTAAAGGGAATGTATCGGATCGGGATATAGAAGAGGATATTCGGTTTGTCCGGGATGAAATCGGGAAACCGGACTTTTTGAAACAGTTGGTTCAGCATGTACAACAGGCTGCTGATAGGTGGGCCTCTGCATCAAAAGAGGAAAATGGACAAGATTACCTTTTCTCTGAATTGTGTCTTTTAATAAAGTTGGGAAGGAATGCCGTTTGTACGTTGGGCTTTTTATGTTGCAGAGAAGGAAAATTCGGGGTTTTATACGATTTTATGACGGCAGGAAATCAAGTGTTGGGTGGGTATTATGATTGGAAGACCCGGCTTAGATCGTATTTTATGAATCTGATCACCCCTTCTATGCTGGCAGAGGCTTTCGATTCTTTACGTCTGGGGAAAGTGGCTGTTCAGACAGCCGGTTGGCGGACGGACAATACCATGGCGGTCCCACAGCTGGTGTCCGATTATTTTCTTTATGTCGATAAAGCTTATGGAGACCGGTTGGATGTACATCTGCGGGGAGAAACCTTGGCTACGCCTGCTAGGCTGGGATTCCCCGCTGTAAAGTTCGACCTTTTTTATGACGGGAGCACCGGACTTTTTAAGTTGCCTTTCGGGTTTCAGGGCTGGTTCGGGCTGTGTGGTGAGAGAACTATCGTTGCCTTTGCTGGAACACGTCTTTTGCAGCTGGGGACGGTATTTACCGATGCAGAGCAAATTTTCGGTCCGAGTCTGATCTATGCCTGTGCTGTGGGGATGGTCGCTCTTGTGGCTCAGCATATGGGGCAAGGGAATTTGTTCGTGCTGGGACATTCTTTAGGAGGAGGGTTGACTCAATTCGCTGTTGCAGCCAATCGTTCGAATCATATTGAAGGGTGGGGATTCAATTCCGCCGGTTTATCGGAAACTTCTGTCAGAGCTTTGCTTACTGCTGCTGATGTAGCAGGTGGCATGGAAAATGTCGTTCTTCATCATTATGTTACCGGAGCCGATCCTGTTTCTAAACTTGGAGGATTGGTCGGAACGGTGACGACAATTCCGGGATCGGCTGACCTGGGGCATACGCGTGATGACTTGCGTCAGGTAATTTAAGACCGATTACCTGGGGGAGGTATCTTGATAAGGACTTGTCGGATACTTCCTTATTCAATTGAAAATTAAATACAATCATATGGAAACATCAGGAAAACGCCGTCTCCGGATGGGGAAGAAGGGCCAATCGACCCGTTCAGGTAAGACATTGGTAGAGAATCGATCTGTTCGTACCCGTAGTTGTTTGGATACCGAAGCTATAAAAACCCTTCAAATTGCTTATGAATTTCATGGTTATTGGGAAGAGACCCTGGTTTGTCAGGGAGAAAAATATTGTAAAATAGAGATAGAAGGAGGAGGGCATTTACAAACTGTGGGGGCTCCTAACCTGCCTCAGGAAGGTATTTATGTGAACATACCTGAGAATGCAAAGTTTCTGAATTTGCAAGTCGGGGAATGTCACGAAAAAACAATAGAAGTGGAATATCCGATAGCTCCGAATCCATTGCCTGCTTTAGAAGGGGAAGAATTACTATACCGCAAAGACAGTACAATTTATGATTCCGGGTCTTTGTTTCCGGCAGAAGTGGCTGTATTCTCAGCCGTTCGTCGTATCGGGGGAGTAAAGGTTGTACATATATTAGTGAATCCTGTTCGTTATTATCCGGTACAACGGCAACTTCAGGTGGTGGAAACGATGATTTTGAAAATAACGTATGAACTATCGGAAGAGACGGACACTATCGGGGAGCCGCGGCATCATCGGTTCGGAGGCCCTGCGGTGGATATTTTGGGGATGCCGGAGATGGATGGGGTGACTACCAAGGGAGGGGGCAGAGGAGGTAGGGAAGATATACGAACGTTAAAGAATCCCGCTAATTGTGCCGAATTGCTGATCGTGACTAAACCGGACTTGAGACCGGCGTTCGATGATTTCCTCGAATTTAAAAGCCGGGATTTCAAAGTAGCTTTGGCCGATACCGGGCAGATCATATCGGAATTCGGCGGACAATCGGGGATGGATGAGCAGATCCGGGAGTTTTTGTGTTATGCTGCTGAAAATTGGCGTATTTCTCCCCGCTATATTCTGTTAGGTGGAAATGTTACGGATATACCGACACATTGGGAATACTTTTTGGGGGCCAGAATTTCGTCCGATCATTTCTATGCCGACTTAAAGGGCGATTTGTCGCCCGATGTCGTCGTATCCCGTTTTCCTGCATCGGAGCCGGAAGAAATGAAGAACATGTGTGATTATTTTATTCGTTATGCTCAAACGCGTAAGGAGTGGGGAAAATCTGTACTGCTGACTTCCTATAACCGGGAAGATTATAACGAATGTACAGAAGAAGTAGCCGGTATTATCGCTTCCGATTTCCAGGTTTATAAGCGTTATGACGGTCAGGCGACAAAAGAAGAAATTATCGAAACGATCAATCAGGGAGTCGGATTTATCAATTATCGGGGACACGGGCTTCCGACGGGCTGGCAGGCAGGGAATGGGCTGACTTCTGACGATCTGGTGCAATTGAAGAATGTAGATAAAATACCTCAGGTATTAAGTATCGCATGTTCGAATAATGCCCTGGAAAAAGAGCATTGTTTTGGTTGTGAATGGATCCGGCAAGGCAAAGCTGTCTCTTTCCTGGGAGCTGCCGTACCTTCTTATACCGTTGTCAATCATGAATTCGATAAATGGCTTTGGGAAGGAATCGCTCTGAAAAAACTGAAACGTGCCGGCGAAATATTCAATTACGGTATTCAAAAATTGTATATGAATAATCCCGAAAACGATTTGGTAAAACATACGATTTATGCTTATTTGTTGGTTGGAGATGCTACGGCAGAATGTGATTTTTACCGTTCGGAATGATAAACTATTTTATCGCATTGGCAAACATATGTTTTGTGTTTGTGAAATTTATTTTTGTATCTTATGGTTTGAATTTATTTTTCCTTCTGTATGTTATTAATATTATATGTGGATGGAAAAATATTTTATGATTAAAACAGAAGGGCATGTATTGGTGATCACAATCATGCAATGTCCGGAGAGTAATGTAGTCTGTCTGGAATGTGATACGGAAGAGGAAGTGTATCGGTTGATACGGAAAATGGATTGTGAGATTACTTTTGCACAACCTTTTCATTGGAGACATTCCGGACAGTCTGTTTGGAGAGGGAGAAAAGCTGATTTTTTTTTTGTAAAAGAAGGGGCTTATTTCCGGCGTATCGATTTTAAATTCATCCGTTGGATCAAGGCGGAGGGAAGCTATTGCAAGCTGTTTATGGATAATGCCCGGGAATTGTTGTTGTCGTTCAATCTCACGGAGATTACTTCCTATTTACCGGTTCAGGATTTTGTTCGGGTACATCGTTCTTATATCGTCAATATAAATAGCGTGGATTCGTTTATCGGTAATATGTTGTTTATCGGCAATTGCCGGATACCGATCAGTAAATCCCATAAAAATGAAGTGTTGGAGCGTTTGAATTTAATCGGGGAGGTCTGATTAAACTCTGGTTCCGTTTGTAAACAAAGAAATAAAAATCTATCTTTGCGGACGTTTTGTGGGGATGGGGAAAACATTGATTATCAGTAAAAATAAGATATAAACATGATTACAGTTTCAGATTTAGAGATTCAGTTTGGAAAGCGGACGTTGTTTCAGGACGTTAATTTGAAGTTTACGCCGGGGAATTGTTACGGTGTGATCGGGGCGAACGGAGCCGGGAAATCGACTTTTTTGAGAATTTTGAGCGGAGATTTAGAGCCGACCCGGGGGACTGTGATGTTCGGACCGGGAGAGCGTTTGTCTGTCTTGAAACAGGATCACTTTGCTTACGATGAGTGTACGGTATTGGACACCGTGTTACAGGGACATATGAAGCTGTGGGAGGTGGTGCAGGAAAAAAATGCGATCTATCTGAAGGAAGATTTTTCGGATGAAGACGGTATCCGGGCTGCTGAGTTGGAAGAACAATTTGCAGGAATGGACGGTTGGAATGCCGAGAGCGATGCAGCCAATCTGTTAAGTGGATTGGGAATATCCGAAGATTTGCATTATTCTTTAATGAAGGATTTAAGTGGTAAGCAAAAAGTGAGGGTATTGCTGGCACAAGCCTTGTTCGGAAAACCGGATAACCTGCTTTTGGACGAACCGACCAATGATCTGGACCTCGAGACTGTCATGTGGCTGGAAAATTATCTGGCGAATTATGAAAATACGGTGTTGGTGGTTTCACATGACCGTCACTTTTTGGATTCTGTATGTACCCATTCGGTAGATATCGATTACGGTAAGATTACTCTTTTTGCCGGGAACTATAGTTTCTGGTATGAGTCCAGTCAGTTGGCTTTACGTCAGGCTCAGGCTAAGAATAAAAAGGCTGAAGAAAAGCGGAAAGAATTGCAGGAATTTATTTCCCGGTTTAGTGCGAACGTGGCCAAGTCCAAACAAACTACGAGTCGTAAAAAGATGCTGGAAAAGCTCAATATCGAAGAGATTATGCCTTCTACACGGAAATATCCCGGTATTATTTTTACTCCGGAACGGGAAGTGGGCAACAAGATTCTGGAAGTCCGGAATCTGAGCAAGAGTATAGATGGAAAATGCCTGTTCAAAGAGGTTGAGTTTGCGGTAGAGAAAGACGATAAGATCGTTTTCCTGTCCCGGGATCCGCGTGCCATGACCGCTTTGTTGGAAATTATTGCCGGTAATGAAAAACCGGATAGCGGTGACTATACGTGGGGTGTGACTATAACGACCGCTTATCTGCCTTTGGATAATTCGGCATTTTTCGATACCGAAATGCGTCTGATCGATTGGTTAGGGCAATATTCTGCCGATACGAGCGAGACTTTCCTGCGTGGTTTCCTGGGGAAGATGCTGTTTTCCGGGGAAGACATATACAAGAATGTGAAAGTGTTGTCGGGAGGAGAGAAAATGCGTTGTATGATCGCCCGGATGATGTTGAATAATGCGAATGTACTGCTGCTCGATTCTCCGGCTAATCATCTCGATTTGGAATCGATACAGGCTTTTAACAATACTTTGGTATCCTTCAAGGGAGTGGTTTTGATGAATTCGCATGACCATGAGTTTATCCAAACGGTTTGTAATCGGGTGATCGAACTGACTCCGAATGGGATTATCGACAAACGAATGGATTTTGACGATTATATCGTCAACGAAAATATCAAAGAACAATTGGATAAGATGTATCGGGAGTAACGTTTTTAGGTAATCTTATAAAATAAAAGGGTTATGGGAGATCTCCTGTAGCCCTTTTTTATAAGAGTTGGAAGAGTTGTAAAAGTTGTAAGAGTTAAAAGAGTTGTAAGAGTTATAAGGGGGGCAGAGGTTATGGGGAGGAGTATAGTTAAAAAGGGGGAAGTAGGAAATTGGTTTATTTTTTCGTGGATATTCTAATAATGTTGTATATTTGAAAAAATAAAACTATTCGTGCAAATAAAGTATTAATATGAAAGTGAGAACTTATTTTTTTGGGTGTTTGTTGAGTGTGCTGATGTGGCAGTGTGCTCCGAAAGAGAATGAATATGTAGTTATTGCCGGTAAGGGTGTTGCTGAGGATACGGCTTGGATGAAAGTGGCGGAGGCCTTACAGAATAAGCATCGGGCGGCTTTGTTGTCCTATCGGGAAGATCCGGCGGAATTATTGCCCCAATTACAACAGATACATCCCAGATATGTGGCTATTGTAGAAAAACCGGAGACTCTGGGGAGGGATTATGTAATGGAAATGCATCGGTTGAGCCGGAAAGTAGATAACGATATCTACGCTGATTTTTTATGGGGAATTATCACCGGATATGATGCTGCCGGGGCGATGAAAATGGTAAATAATTCAACGGAACCTTTGATTATCAAGGATGCTGTCGCTTCGATTTGGGAGTTACATTCGGCCAAATGGTTCGATCGGTATGGTTGGGTGGACGATCATACGCAGGGAATGTGGGGAGAAAAAAAATCTGCACAGGATACGGTAGTGACCTATCAGTTACCTCAGGTACCGACGAAGATGTTAAGTCGTAACCGGAAAGGCGGGTTCGATACGGTAATGATGCCGAGGGTAAATCCGGTGGATGAAATGCAGACTTTCTATAATTTATATGCTACTTATAATCCTGATTTGGTCGTGACAGCTGCACATGCTACCGAGCGAAATCTGGAGATGCCTTTTTCTTTGGGAAATATCAAAGCGAAAGACGGACAGTTGTATATGGATTTTCCGAATGATCCGCAAAATATGAAGGAAAGCGGAAAAAGAAAAGTATATTTTGCCGTTGGGAATTGCCTGATCGGTAATGTCAATAATACCAAAGAGAGTATGGCGATCGCCTGGATGAACAGTGGTAATGCGGCGACGATGATCGGATATGTCGTGACTACCTGGCATGGTCGTAACGGTTGGGGAGGATTGAAGTATTGGCTGACCAATCCGGGACGTTATTCCCTGGCAGAGGCTATATATATGAATCAGCAGGATTTAATGTATCAACTGAATGAATGGGATCCTAAATTAGTTACTTTGGCCTATCCTTATACGGAAGAGGAATTCCAGGAAGCTCCCCGTTTAATTCAGGAGACGATCGGAGTAGAACCTACACATGATCAGATCGGTTTTGTGCATGACCGGGATGTTTTGGCTTATTACGGAGATCCTAAATGGAATGTGCGGTTACAGGAAATAGCCGAAGAGAACGATTATACAGTGAATACTTCTGTACAGGGGAACAAGTGTACTGTGACGATACAAACCAAGGAAAATTTCAGTTTGGAGAGAATGAAAGGAGACCGGTTCAAACAAGAACATGTACTCGATCTGCCATTCAGTTATTTCTTTCCTCAGCGTCTGAATAATCCGCGTCTGTCTGCCGGTCAGGATTGGAAAGCTGCTGTAGATGAGAATTTTCTGTTGATTTACAATGCAGATTTCAAACCGGGTCAAACTTATACGGTAGAATTGGATATAAACTGAAATAATCGCTAACATGCTGAAATATTGGTTAGGAATCGTCGGGTTGTTTGTTTGGGTGGGATGCAGTACGAGCTTTACCCCTCAGGAGGTGAAGGTGATAAAGGAAGGCGGGGGGATAATGCGGGTATGGAAGACCGATAACCGGGAAGATTCTTTATTTTTACGTCAGCAGGCCATAGAATTGACTCCCGGGGAGATCCGGACGGAACTTTTTCAGGTATTGAAGCAACGGATGCTGGCGACAGTAAACGATTCGGCGG
>OIWO01002962.1_pt1 | contig 9887 bp, 6 predicted proteins | sample 1587641 | NCBI WGS metagenome assembly OIWO01 (sample SAMEA3888924, study PRJEB22519) | human gut metagenome | biome: human gut; feature: human-associated habitat; material: faeces | place: Denmark | collected 2010
CGGTATGTCCCGCTTTAAAATTCTCCGAAAGCTTATTGACCTCTTTCTCAGACATATCAGAATGCTCTCTCAGAACACCGAAGAAATTATATACATTCCCCCATAACTCAGAAGAATGATCGATCACAACACGGCCATCCGGATGAACCACATAACTCTGGGCATTTCCATTGAAAGCAGAAATATTCAGCACATTTACGATATCAGAGTTTTCATAGGCAATGGCAATGGCATCATATTCAAAGCCCTGATAACTTCCATGAGGCCTGGGAGTAGCAAAAACAAGGAGCTGGGATTTTCCGGGAACCGTTGCATTGGTTATAACATCATTTCCCTGCCGGATCTCATCTTCAATATTTTCCTGCAATCCCAGATACCCGGTTTCACCTGTTGCCATCTTATAGTTCCCGTCCGCTGACAGAAAATAAAAATCTAAAAAGCCTGCATCTTCCTGTGCTTTCTCTATATACTCACGAATTTCACTTTCATCGGAAGTGTTCTGCAAATATTCCCCCCATATATGGAGATAAGTCAGATTCTTATTTGTCAGCTCACTTAGCATATTATCAGACTGATGAAAAATTTCTGTCAGGTGAGAAACACTTTCCTCATAAACAGTCTTCGATACAAACCCCAAATATTGGAAAACAGTCAAAAGGATTCCAACAAATAGGGCAATAAGAACTGCTGCATTCCATCGTTTTCTCACAACCCGTTTCTTTCTGTTTGTATTATGATTCTTAACATCCATTCTTCTCACCTCAGAGTAATGTAGTCTTCAGGCTCTGCAAGAATGGCATTACCATCTGAAACATATGTTGTCCAGGTATCTTCCACAGAGGTATCCCCTCCATCAAATACAATATTTTCCTCTGCCGGATAAGCTTCCATATATTGTGGTGCTGCAAGGCAGGTCACAGTAAAAGTATCCTTGTCCTGAATCTGTTTTCCATTCTTTGTAACTTTACTCAATGTATAACCATTATCCGTTTCCCTGATTTCTACAGAAATACCGCTGAACACAGGCAGAGAGCCGCGGTTAAAGGGGATAAAGCCTCCCTGGTAGCCTTCTATGAAGTTTCTGACCGTTTCCTTCAGTTCTGCCCCGTTCATCTCACTGCTGTAAGCGGAAAGCTCGTTTGGCATGATCATGTTGCCCGCCATTTTTTCTGTATAACCGGCCTTCAGTACATTTCCTGTAAAGCTGTTTCCTGTTGCAATCAGCACATCCGTCCCATAAATACCGCGCAAAGTGTTTGCCATAACAGAATAGGCTTCATTGCCTCCGCTGGTATGGAAACGATTGGAATAAGTTTTCTTTGAATCCAGCACAATATCCTCAGAAGTGGATTTTTCTTCAAGAAGCTGGGAATTAAATGACTGATAAGCCTGCACTGCATTGTATTCTCCTGATATCATTTTGGAAACCACGTCCTTAGAAATGGCAAAAAAGTCATTTGACGCAATACGGATATACATATGGTTTTCTTCGATCACAGGTTTTATATCTTTCAGATATTCCGTAAGCTGCATATCCACCTCCTGACTGTAGCTTAACAGATCCTGTCCATCACTAATGATCCTGTTCTGCGCATCCTCTGAAAACATTGTATCCAGTACCTCCATTGCTTTCTTTCTGCGTGTTTCATCCTTTGTCAGATCATGGTTTAAGGCCACCTGGAAATATGGCGTAGTCATAATCCACTTTTCACCGTTCTCCTGAAAGAATGGAAGAAATGTTGTGTTAATGCCCTGATCCTGGAACATTTTTACACCGGCAGAACTGCCGAAATACATGGCAAGCTTACCACTTTTGTACATCTCAACCACATCATCATAATTCATATCCAGATCATCCTGGCTCAGCCCTGTATCCTGAATAAACTGCTCCATACGTTCAAAAGCCTCCGGCCAGACGGTACTGTCCAGACCTTCTCTCTTTGTATTGTCCGGGTCACTGTAGATGGTACGCCACTTACGTCCATCCCCAGAAGACAGCTCTGATGCAGACAGACCCTGCAGTGTTTCCATACAGGTATAATCATAGTAATAGTCTGCAGTAAACCCACGGATACCCACCTCATCAAATGCCTGGCAGGCAGAAACGAAGCTTTCATAATCCGTTGGAAGAGGAATATCATACTTTTCAAAAAGATCTTTGTTCACTACAAAGCCATGGGCATCTGCACACACAGGAAGCCAGTTTACGCTGCCATCCTGGTTCGTAAAACTGTTAATGTATGTATTATAGACAGCACCTGCCTCATTGGTTGTGGAAAGATCCATCAGGCTGTCTTTAAGTGGGCTTGCATCATGGAGTGAAAACCGGCAGCAGGTTATAATATCCGGCAATCCACCGTTTTCCTTCAGAAACCGGTAGAAATCCAGGTCATTATTACCTACCACAAATTCAATATTAATATCCGGAAGCTGTTTCTGGATGTATGGTGCATATTTTTCATACAGCTGCGTGGACCACAAATATACTGTGATCGTTTCTGCATCTTCTTTTTCTGCACTCTTTCTGCCACAGCCTGACAGAAGTGATATAACTGTCACCATCACAAAAAGTACAGAAAACAACCTATTCCATTTTTTCTTTTTCATTACGGATCCCCCCAAAACTATTTTCCACCAATCTGCTGATCACTTTTACCAGTAATTTTACATCAACGGGTTTTGCAATATGTTCATCCATCCCTGCTTCTTTTGCTCTCAGCCTATCCTCGGTAAAGGCATTTGCTGTCATTGCGATGATGGGGACCACCTTTGCATCTTTCCTGTCCAGAGACCGGATCATCTTTGCTGCTTCATAGCCATTCATGACCGGCATCATAATATCCATAAGAATGACATCAAATTCACCGGATCTGCTTTTTTCGAATATCTCAACTGCTTCCTGTCCATTCCATGCTTTCGTCACCTGGGCGCCCTCATTCTGGAGCAAAAATTCAGCAATTTCCATATTCAGCTCATTATCTTCTACCAGAAGGATATTCAGATCCTTTATGGATCTTTCCGATACATTCTTCTGTTCTTTATGTTTATCCGCATCCAGGTCTATTTTAAATGGGACCCGGAGCATAAAGGTCGTACCTTTGTCCCTCTCACTTTCAAAGGTGATCGTTCCACCCATTTTTTCTGCCAGGTTCTTGGTGATGGTCATCCCTAAACCTGTTCCCCCAAATTTAGAAGCTCCGCCCTTTTGCTCCCTGGCAAAAGATTCAAAAACATGCTCTTTAAATCCGCTGCTCATGCCAATACCTGTATCCCGGCATGTAAATTCCAGCATTGTACTTTCTGTACTGTGTGACGGGATTTCTTTACAGCTTAGATCTATGTTTCCATAATCCTTATTGTATTTCACAGCATTACTCAGGATATTCATCAGCATGCGCTTCAGATAAAGGGAGCTTCCCAGTAATTTCCGGTGCTCGATCTCTATTGTCTGTTCAACCTTTATTCCCCTTTCATCTGCCTGTCTGCTAACCAGGTCCATCACATCATTTATTGTCTTATAAACATCAAAAGGCTTTTCTTCCAGCAAAATTTCTCCTGATTCCAGCTTGCTCATATCAAGAACTTCATTGATCAGCTCTAAAAGAATATTTGAGGCTTCACGGATCTTTTTCCTGCAATCTGCCTGTTTCTGCAGATCATTGCTGTAATGATCCCCTACATCGACCATTCCGCAAATCCCATTGATCGGTGTACGGATATCATGACTCATCCTCTGGAGAAATTCTGTCTTCGCCCGATTGGCCGCCTCTGCCTTTTTAGCTTCTTCCAGAAGTTTTCTCTGGTACTCCTGTTCTCTTTCCATTTCTATTTTAATGCTGTTTGCCCTGGATTTTTTAAGAAGCAGCCATACCAGTGTCACCACCACCATATAAATAAACATGACCATTATCACATTTTGCGGCAACGTATGAAACACAGTACGCTCCGGAATATATGCATAAATATAATAATCCCTTTGTTTCAGCATCAGTCCATAATAGAAATCGTCACCCACATTCAAATGCATTAAATGTCTGCTGTCTGCATTTTTCTTTAAAGCCTGGATCACCTCCTGTTTTTTCGCATCCTGACCAATAAGGCTGGTATCATTGGAAGCAATGACCACACCATTATCCACGATCATGATCGTTCCGTCACTAAAGGTCTGATATCCATTTAACAGGCTCTGTATGGTAAGCTTATAATTTTGCAATAACTCAGCAGATGTATAATAATAAGTAATTACAATACCAGGTTCATCTCTCCTGGCACATGCAGCTACATCTATATGCCCTCCATCATCACAGCTGATCTGCTGGGAATATACCTTTTCCTCATGATCTGCAATATCCAGTATTGTTTCTTTATTAACATGTTCCTGTATTTTTGCAAAACGGCTTCTATCCACACTCCCGCTCTCACTATATTCACCTACAATATTTCCATTTGCATCCAGTACCATAGCACCTGTCAGCCATAATTGGTCTGTACATTCTTCTAAGAGCTGATTGTTAAATTCTTTTCCGTCCTGTATTTTTGCATCTATGACAACACTGACCTGTCTTGCACTGTCGATCGCACGTATCAGGCATTTACATTCTGACACCTCATTATAACGTGTATACACAGAACATTGTACCTTCACATAATTTACTATATTCAAAAGCCGGGATTCCTCATGGGCTTTGCTAAAATAGAAAAAATACAGAACTGTAAAACAGGTCAGACACATACCCAGGACTGCACTGACAGTCCAGAATTTCATTTTTATCCATTCCTGTTTATTCTTCTCCAATTTTATCTACCTCCAGATATTTCTCCGGATCATCAAGATACTTCCCAATGATTTTTGCAGCTGTTCCATCTTCTTTCATGTCAGCTAATGTCTGTTCTAATTTCTGGCAAATACCTCTGGTGTCATCCTTTGCAAAAGCAACTCCGAGCCCCACTGTCATAAGTGGTTCATCCAGGATACGCAGTTCCATATTATAATCCTTCATATATTGGATAATGGATTCCTCATGGGCTCCCACTGCATCAACATAGCCTTTTCCTAAAAAAGTATAGATCAATTCCCTGTTTTCCAGACTGATCAGATTCCCCAGCTTAGGAATCCTTTCATCCGTCCGGCGCAGAAATATCTCTTCCGGTTTTGTTGTTGACTGGACAGCAAGTTTTTTTCCCTCCAGATCACTTAATTTATAGATATCACTGTTAGGATTGACTGCAACAACCTGCCTGCTTATCATATACGGACCTGCCCACTGATAATCATCCAGTCGTCCTTTCATGGAAAAACAGCCCATAATACAGTCTATTTCTCCATTTTCTAACATTTTCTTTTTCTGTTCCCAGCTTATGGGAATGATCTCTATCTTATATCCCATTCTTCCAAATGCTTCCGTCGCCAGATCAACATCTATTCCCGTCGGCATACCATCCTCATTTAGAAAATTATAGGGAGGATAATTATCACTTCCGATTTTTATAACAGGATTTTCCGTTGTGTCAGTTATTTTATCTGTCTTATTGCATCCTGTGAGAGCTGTCATTAATACTGTCATTAATATAAGAAATATCAATCCAGCCGTAATTTTTTTCCCTTTTTTCACCTTACAAACCTCATTTCCATATCCTGTCGGTACAATTTTCCTGAAAAACAGCCTCTGTAGTAGTTGTAATAATTTCCGGTTTTCTTCTGCTGACCATTGAAGTTGTCTCAAAATTCAGAAAACTGATTTTATTATACGCCCACGCCCCTCCGTACACAAGAACAATATCTCTTCTTTACTGCTTAAAATTCTTTAAGATTGCAAAAAACTCCTGCCATTATCCAGTGGTTCAGTGCTTTTTGAGGTATAAGATCCAGAAAAGGACACTTATCTTCCAGAAATTCTGAAAATTAGTGTCCTTTCGGGGCATCTACCGTTCTGTCTTTCTTGGAATATATCAATGCGTTCACTCTCCTTTAGTGTGGCAAAATCAAAGTCTGATTTTTTAACAGTGTGGCAATAACTGGGGCATATTTAGATTTAATCGACTAAGGTCCAAAAGATTTCCGAAGGGTCCGAAAGCCGTCGGTACGCATTACAGATGCGCATTTGGGAGAAAATCCTTTGTTCGTGGGCTTGCGTCGCCTATTGTCAGAACTGCGAACCAAACTCGCACGCTTTGCGTGCTCAAACAGTGGTTCTCCGTTCTGACGCTATGCGCGCCCACTCACGGATTTTCAAACAAATGCTTATTCTGTCATGTGCACCGGCGGCTTTCTACGTTATTGGCAATAAAAAATGTAGGAGCAAACCAATAAGCAGTTTTCATGTAGGAGGGGGATTGTACTTAAGTACGGCATTTTTTATGTGACATATCCAATACAGTAGAAAGGGCTCCTCCATGTATAATAAGCATTCGGTAGGCAATTTTGTCCATTTTGTGAGCATAGCTGGCAGGTTGGAGGCACTGTTTGAGCGAACGCAGTGAGCGAGTTTGCCGAAGACCTGCCTAATCGGCGGCGGAGCAAAATGGACAAAATTGCCGTGAATGCGTTTATACATGGAGGAGCCCTTTCGGACCCTATTGAACTAAATCCCAATATAATAATACATCATGATATAGCTTCGTCACATTTGCAATCGTAAGATTTTGTTCGATTGCATTTGCGACAGGGCTGTGCTATTCTAAAAACAAAAGGAGGCAGGGGCATGAAAAACATATTAGAACAGCTGTATGCAGGGGAACTTGTTCCCGCAGAATTAAAAATAGAAGGAAACGAAGAATACGAGACACTTTGCAGAAGATCCCTGAAAGAAATAGAAAATTTTACAGAAAAGCTGGACAAAGAAAACCGGAAAGAATTTCAGAACATATTAGACACCTACCTGGAATTAACCTATCTTGAAAAACGCCAGTCCTTCTGTGATGGATTTCGTATTGGAGCAGGTATTATGTGTGAGGTCTTTAAAGAACGGTCCTGTGGAGTTAATTAATAAATGGTCACTTATAAATATTAATAAGTGTGACTTTATAATGAAAATTGTGTAATTGTAAAAAAGTGTCAGAAAAATATAAAGATTATTGACAACTTAAGAGAGCATGCTATAATAAAGTCTGTATTTGAGACTTTAGTGATCATATATCATCAAATGGAGGAGATGTATTATGAAGGGAAAGAAGATCATCAGTGCAGCATTAGCAGGTGTTATGGCGCTCTCATTAACAGCATGTGGAGGCGGTTCTACACAGGAAACAACAGCAGCTCCGGCAGCTGACTCCAAGGCAGAAGAGACCACTGCTGCAGCAGAAGGCTCAGAAGCAGCTACCGGTGAAGGCGTAGCAAAAGAAGATTTAAAAGTTGGCTTTATTTTCATCGGTGATGAAAACGAAGGTTACACAGCCGCTCATTACAAGGGCGCAAAAGAAATGCAGGAAGCATTAGGATTAAATGACGATCAGCTGATCGTAAAATGGAACATCCCGGAAGATGAGACAGCAAAGGATGCAGCAATGGACTTAGCTGACCAGGGATGCCAGATCGTATTTGCAAACAGCTTTGGTCATGAGTCCTATGTAATAGAAGCAGCAAAAGAATATCCGGAAGTTCAGTTCTGTCACGCAACCGGTTTCCAGGCAGCAGGCAGCGGACTTTCCAATATGCACAACTTCTTCACATCTATTTTTGAGGCACGCTACGTATCTGGTGTAGTTGCAGGCCTTAAGTTAAATCAGATGATCGAAGATGGCACTGTAAAAGAAGATGCCTGCAAGATCGGTTATGTAGGCGCTTATCCATATGCTGAGGTTATCAGTGGTTACACCTCCTTCTTCTTAGGTGTACGTTCTGTATGCCCATCCGCTACCATGGAAGTTAAATACACCAACAGCTGGGCAAGCTTCGATCTTGAAAAAGAAGCAGCAGATGCTCTGATCTCTGACGGCTGCGTACTGATCAGCCAGCATGCAGATACAACCGGTGCTCCAACAGCCTGCGAGGCAGCGGGAGTTCCTTGTGTAGGTTACAACATTTCCATGATCGCAACTGCTCCTGACCAGGCACTTACTTCTGCAAGCAACAACTGGGGCATTTACATGACCTACGCTGTACAGTCTGTACTGGACGGAACAGAAATTCCTGCTGACTGGTGCAAGGGCTTCTCTGACGGCGCAGTTCTTGTAACGGAGTTAAATGACAAGGCAGTTGCTCCTGGAACCAAGGAAAAAGTAGAAGAAGTAGAAGCTAAGTTAGCAAGCGGCGAACTTCATGTATTTGATACTTCTACATGGACTGTAAATGGTGAGACATTAGATACCTACAAGAAAGACGGAAGCGACATTGAATACATTTCTGACGGATACTTCCATGAGTCCGAATTTGCTTCTGCACCAGCATTTGATATCCTCATCGACGGTATCACAACCATTGACAACTAATAAGTCAAATCATAAAGCTGCTCTTTTAGAGTAACGTTTTGGAAGCGGAGTCACCCTTTGTCTGGCTCCGCTTCTTGAGTATGTACCCGCGAAATAGCAGCACAGACCCACACAAAAATATAAACACAGCACTGAAAAAGGAGGTCTTGCCTGGTGAGCGAAACATATGCCATTGAGCTGAAAAACATCACAAAACGGTTTGGCAAAGTAACAGCCAACGACAAAGTATGTCTGTCCGTAAAGAAGGGAGAGATATTATCCATTCTGGGAGAAAACGGAAGTGGAAAGACCACTCTTATGAATATGATATCCGGTATCTACTATCCGGATGAAGGACAGATCCTGGTAAATGGAAAAGAGGTGACCATCCGTTCTCCAAAAGACTCCTTTGCCTTAGGCATCGGTATGATCCACCAGCATTTTAAACTGGTAGATGTACTGACTGCAGCAGAAAACATTATCTTGGGACTTCCTGGAAAAGAAGTTCTGGATATGAAAAGCGTTGCGGCAAAGATCAATGAACTGACCAGCCGTTATGGCTTTGATCTGGACCCCAACCAGAAGATCTACACTATGTCCGTTTCACAGAAACAGACCGTAGAGATCGTGAAATTGTTGTACAGAGGGGTGGATATCTTGATCCTGGATGAGCCTACAGCTGTTCTGACCCCACAGGAGACAGAAAAGCTGTTTACTGTTCTCCGCAATATGCGTGAAGCCGGTCATTCCATTATCATCATCACCCATAAGCTTCATGAAGTATTATCCCTTTCTGACCGGGTATCTGTTCTGCGAAAAGGTGCTTATATTGGTACAGTCCAGACAAAAGATGCCACAGAAGCGTCCCTTACAGAGATGATGGTAGGCAAGAAGGTTGCCTTAAATATTGAGCGTCCGGAACCGGTAAATCCACAGAAACGTCTGGTAATGGAACATGTGACCTGCGTAGATAAAGAAGGTGTAAAAACACTGGATGATGCAGGATTTACAGCTTACAGCGGCGAGATCCTGGGAATTGCAGGTATTGCAGGAAGCGGCCAGAAAGAGCTGTTAGAGACCATTGCAGGACTGCAGCCAATGGAAGGCGGAACCATCCGGTATTATCCTCCGGAAGGCGGAGAAGAGACCTTATCCGGCATGAGCCCGGCGGCCATCCGCAAACTGGGCATCAAGCTTTCCTTTGTTCCTGAGGACCGTCTGGGAATGGGCCTGGTGGCAGCCATGGGCATGACTGACAATATGATGCTCCGGGGCTATAAAAAGGGCATCCCATTCTTTACAGACAGAAGAACGCCAAAAGCTATGGCGGAGCAGCTGATCAAAGAGCTGGAGAAGCAGATGAAGAAAGCTGCGGCAGATCTGAATTTTGAGGCGGCAGCAGAACTCAGGGATAAGTTAATAGAGCTTAAGAAGACATTACAGGAAATAAAGATATAGAAAAAGGAGATCATAGACTTACA